>Ga0316226_1004829_pt1 | contig 10540 bp, 8 predicted proteins | sample TBH18017metaG_FD_206009 | JGI IMG/M metagenome (GOLD analysis project Ga0316226, IMG submission 206009) | Freshwater microbial communities from Trout Bog Lake, Wisconsin, USA - TBH18017 | ecosystem: Environmental > Aquatic > Freshwater > Lake > Hypolimnion/Profundal zone | place: USA: Wisconsin... | reverse complement strand
TGCCCCCCGGCCAGAAACGCCACCAAAGTCAATATGATTTCATCCCGTTTGCCAACGATGACTTTTTCGATGTTATCCAAGATCCGCGCGGCCAGGGGCGCCGCCGGTGAGGATCCAGCCTCGCGTTCGGCGGGGTCCGTTTGTTTCGGGATGCGGATGGCGGGCTGGGCCGGGGCCTTCAGCGCCGTTTTGGCCCCGCAATGGGGACATGCGACCTGTTTGCCCTCCCATTCCGCCGGAAACTCGATATGTTGGCCGCAGGAAATGCAGATGCTCTTGGACATGGCTGGCATGGGGGAAGTATCGGGTTTGGGATTCAAGGTTGAAAGTTTAAAATCGCGCCTTGCGCTTGAAGAGAACCAGACTGCACCGTGAAAACTCGCTGGCGGGCAGGGGTTCCTTCCAACGGCCTTCCGGGCCGGGCGGCAACCATCCGCCCACGCAAACGTAGTCGCGATTTAAAATCCGGTCCAGAAAATCAAAGATGTCCAAAGGCGTTTCCGGCGTCCGGGTCCAGCTCTCCGGCGGATTGGCGCATACGATCCAGGCTGGCGGGTGATCCTGCAACGCGCGGATGGCCTCGGATTGATAGCGCCGCGCCAGGGCGGGGCCGGCCACGGTGAAGGGATAGGCAATGATGAATCGGTTGGGACTGTATCGCCCGGCGTAGAAAAGAATCTCCGGCTCCGACCCGGCGACGAAGACCGCGTCGTCCGGCGAACTCAACTCCGCCAGGCGTCCCGCCACGGCGCGAGCCTCCACAAAGGGACTGTCTGCAAATCGTGTCTCCGCGAAATTTTTCGGCGACCGCGGCATCCAGCCCGCGTCGCACAACAATAGAAGGGCCAACGCGCCTCCGATCAGCGCGCGGCGGATCAGCGGAGAAGGACAGTGGAACCAGCAGGCCAGACACTCGGCCCATCCCCCGGCTCCCACGGCGGCCAACAAGGCCCAGAAAGGCATGACAGTGATATAGTATTGCCAATAGACGCTGGCGCCGGTCGCGGCGGACGCGCCAGCCAGCATGGCCAGCCAAAACCAGGTTCGCGGCTTTGGCCGCGGCAGCGCGCCCAGGGGCAGCAAAAACAACAGCCACCACTTGGACCAAAATAGGGACAGTGTAAATTTCCAGGCTCCCATGCCAAAAAGCTGTGTGCCTGCATAGGCGCGATTGAACGCCACCGTGCATTCCCAAAGCGCGCGTCCGCCATCGCGCGGGAGAAAGCACCCCAGCGCCAGGGCCATGGCGCCCAGTCCGCCCAATGCGCCCCAAGCCCAGCAGCGCCAGAGCGTGACTCTTTTGTCCGTCCCCGCTAGGCGCCCTTGTTCCAACGACCAGGCCGCGAAGACAACCAGCAACACCGGCAGCGAGGTGTATTTGTAACACAACGTCAGTCCGCCCAGAAATCCCGCCGCCAGCCAATGCCGCCCGCTCCCGCCATGATGCCGGCTGTGGATGTAGACGGCCACGGTCGCGAGCATGGGGAGGAGCATGAACATTTCGGTGTTGGCGATAAATTGGTCGAGGCTTGGCAACAAAATCATCGGGGTCATCAGCCACACGGCCGTCCACGCCGGGCCTTTTCCAAACTCCAGCCGGGCCATCCAGCCGAGCAAGACCGTCGCCGCCGCTGCGAACAAGGCCGCCAGCAACCGGGGAGCCCAAAAAACATCCGGCAGGAGGCAATACGAAAAGAGATAGCTGTAAACCACCATGGGCGGCTTTTGCAGAAAAGCGTCTTGGTAGGGAAGCAAGCCCGCTTGCAGCAGCCGCGCCGAGTAGGCATATTCCCCCTCGTCTCGAATCAGAGGCGCGTTGAAATTATTCCAGCGCAACGCGGCGAAGAGCAAAACCAGCCCCAATATCCCCAGCCACGCGCGCCGACGCCCTGGGATTTCAAATTTCATTCAGGCCATCATGGGTCATTCAACGCGAAAGTGTAAAATATTTAATGGCATTCCCCGCGACTACCCCCGAACAACAAGCCGCACTGCAACTCCTCATCAAGCGCGGGAAAAAATAGAGGCAGACCGCCGCGAAATTCAGTGTGACCAATCACCCTCCCGGCGTTCAGGGCAAACCCCGGACGCGGGTTCGGGCGCGTGATGGTTGCGCGCGGACGGTTCAGTTCTGGCTCAAACCGCCGGAAGGTGAAACCGAGGGGGAGGTGGAAGGGGCCAGCTTGTCCATCTCGGTCGGTGTAATATCCGGCACGGGTTGTGGCACCAGGTCGTATGTGAACGAGTTTTCCGCTGAACTGACAAACGGGTTCTGTTGTGAGGCGCAACCGGCCACCAGGAGGGCAGCCCCGCAAAGCAGCAGTCTGCATTTCATGCTTTATTTGTCATGCCAATCTCGCGGCGGCGCAATAGGACAAAACCCCAGTCTATGGCTAGGTGAATACCCTATCTTTGTCCCCTCTCCCCGCCCGGCTGAACAATCCTTCGGGGAAATCAGCCGGACTTGGCGGAGGTTGCGCCGCTGGCGCCGGGTTTGGGTTTGGCGGGTTCGGCGGGTTTGGCATCCTTTTTCGCGCTGTCGGTGGAGGCGGCGGAAGATGAAACAGCGTCTTTTTTGGCGGCGGCTTTGTAACCCTCGCTGCGATAATCGGTCGCGTAGAAACCGCTCCCTTTAAAAATCAAACCCCCGCCGGCGCTCACGACGCGTTTCACCTTGCCCTTGCCCCAGGGTTTGCGCGGGCACAGATCTTTGGGGCAAACCGTCAGTGGTTTGTGGGTAATGGGTTGAACGATGTCAAAATGGTGATGGCACTTGGAACAAACATATTCGTACGTCGGCATAAAAATCTCAAAACCTCAGATATATCAGAAAAGCGCCAAAAGCAAGAGGGAGGCTTGCGCCATGAAAATCGAATATGGCTCAACCTTCAATGAAAATGGGAATCAAGATTATTTCGCCGGCGCGTTGGTCAAAGGAGCGGTCTGAATTTTGACGCCGCCGCTTTCCCTCAGTTCTATTTTGGCTCCGCCGGGAGCGGATGGGGAAGGCGGAGGCGCGTGACGGATGAGAAGTTCGCCGCCCTTCATGTTGAAAGTGTCGCTCACGCCGCGGCGCATCCAGTCCAGACGCTGGGAAATGGCGGCTTGCTCCCTTAATTTGCGCAGTTGATCGCGCAGGGAGTTGATGTTGTTGAATTTTTTCTCCATCTCGGCCTTTTCGGACTGCATCTGTTTCAATTCCTTCAGCAGAAAGGCCCGGTCGCCTTCCGATTTCGCCAGCTTTTCCTGCGTGGCCGCGATGCGCGTGTCGAGATTGGTGATGGCGGCGCGAAGAACGGCGGCTTCGTTGTCCAGGGCCTGATTGCGGGCTTCCAATTCGGATATGGTTTGGTCCCGCTGCGCCAGCAAAACGGCGTTGGAATCGGCTTGGGCTTTGGCTTGGGCCTGGGCCTCGCCAGTCGCCTTCTCCAGGTTGGACTCCGCGGCGCGGAGGTTGGCGTCGGCCAGGGCAAGTTTGTTGGAGAAGTCCGCGCGGGCGGCGGCCAGATTGGTTTCAAGCGTCTGGTTGACCGTTTGCAATTCGGCCAGCTGCCGTGTTTTTGAGATGACGGTGTTGGAGGCCACGGTGAGGCTGTCGGCGGCTTGTTTTTGCTGATCCGCTGATTTTTTATTGACAACAATCAGGGCGACGGCCAGCACGGCCGCCGCCACGATCAGGAGGAGGATGAGCGCTTTGTCTTTCATGGTGTTCTAGGGCCTTGGCTTGATGGTGGCTGGCAGGAAAAGGTTGAAGGCCGCGCCTTCGCCGGGTTTGGAATGAACGTGCAGGCAGCCCCGGGCCTCTTTGAGGAGGCGATGGACGATGGCCAGGCCCAAACCCGTGCCCTTGCCAGGCGGTTTGGTGGTGAAATACGGTTGGAAAATCTTCGGCAGCACTTCCGCCGGAATCCCCGGACCGTCGTCCCGCACCGATAATTGCAACAGCGGCGGCGTGTTGGAAAATCCCTGGCCGGAGAGTATCCGGTCCGATGGGCCGTCCTGCATGCTGGAAAAATCCACGCCGGATTCCAGAAGCCGCCCGGAGATGTCCACCAGATGCGGTTCAGGCGTGGCTTGCAGCGCGTTGATGGCGAGATTCAGGAGGATTTGGATAAGGTCGGTGCCGTTGATTTGGAGCTCGATGTTATCAACCAAGGCGTGAATTTTCAACGTGTTCTGTCCCTTGCTGGGATGGACGTTGAGCAATTCCCTCAGATCATCCAAAATGAGATTCACGTTGATGCGGATCGGCGCCGCCGGCTGCTGGCGCATGAAACTCAGGTAGCGATGGGAAATTTCAATGCAGTTGCTCACCTGCCTCGTGATGCGCCGCAGCCGGTCTCTGACCATCTCCATGTCGTCTCCCTCCAGCCGCTTGGAATCGCCCATCCGCTGGTTGATGATCTGAATGAAACCGGAAATAATCGTCAACGGGCCGTTGATGTCGTGGATGATGCTGGCGTAAATCTCCCCCCGGGTCCGGGTGATTTCCTCCTGCAATCGCTGATCGTGCAATTCAATTTGCAATGCCGCCAGCCGCTCGTTGTTCGCGTGGATTTCATCGGACAACGAATGTCGTTCCATCGCGGTCGAGACCGCTTTGCGAATCGTGGCGACGTCAAAGGGCTTGTTCAGGTAATCGCACGCGCCCAGGCGCAAAGCCTGCCGGATGGTGTCCACCGTCTCGTAGGCCGTGAGCATGATCACTTCGATCGTGGGCTGGATGGACTTGATTTTTTCCAGCACCTCGGTGCCGCTCATCCCCGTCATCCGGATGTCCAGCACCGCGGCGTGGATTTTATGGTTGCGCGCCAACTCCAGCGCGTCATGGCCGTTGGAGGCCAGCAGCAGGTTGTAATCATCCCTGAAAACGACGCGCAGGGACTGCCGCGGCCCCTCTTCGTCATCCACTATGAGCAGAGTGCCGCGCGGCTTTTCGTCCGCATCCACGTCGCTTTTAGAAGTGGTAGCCAATATTGATGGCGAGTGCATCGCTAAAGAATTTATAGGTGCCATTTGCCTGGGAATAGGCATCCGATGAGAGGGAGCGCGCCGGTCCCCAGCCTAATTGATAGGCCGCGTCCCAACTGAATCTTCCGCATTTCTTCCCCACGCCAATGCTGAAAATATGCCGGTCCGAATCCGGGATCAGCGGGTTGAAATTGCCGTCCGGCACCGAGTTCATGCTGTACATGTAACCCCCGCTGATCCGCCAGTCACTCCCCAAATACCGCGTCGCCCCGAAATCCAGCATCCAGCTCGGCGTCCAGTTGAAGTTGAGCGTGTCGGCCTTGTAGGGAATCCCTGGCACGGATTTGAGCCCGCTCCAATCCGTCCAATTCAGGTCGCTCTCAAAATTCCATCTCTCATTGGGCCGGTATGAATACCCGAATGCCAGCGTCGCCGGAAAATGAAAATCAGCCGACGACGCGACGCTGGCCGTGAAGGGGGGCGCAAGCGCCGTGACGTGCCCATTGTAATTCATCTCCGTCGCGCTCCGATAGGTCAGGCCAAGAAAGTGGTGCTCCGCGGCCTGAAAGAGCAATCCGGCGGTGTATCCCGCGTCGGTGGCGTGTCCGGCAAAGTGATTGACGAAACCAGGATGCTCCGTCAATTCCACCTCCGAATAGTTCAACGTCGGCCCCGCCGCCACCGAGAAAGTAGGCGTGATTTGCCAGGCGACAACCCCGGCGAACCTCATGTAAGTGATCTGCCCCGTCTCCCCGTCCGCGACAAACGGCGCCTTGGCGGGCCAATCCATTCTCAGCCCGTAAGGGGAATAAGTGCCAAAACCAAAGGTGAGATTGTAATTGGACAAGCTGAACGTCGAAAAAAACTGCGGTATGGCCGCCCACTGCGTTTTGTCGTTCACCGACGAGCCATTGGCCCCGGTATAGCGGTCGCTGTCCACGATGCCATAAACGCCCAGCGAAACGTTGGCTCCTGGCAACTGCGAGATGCCCGCCGGGTTGTAAAAAACCGCCGCCGGATCGTCAGCGGTGGCGACAAAGGCGTTGCCGCGCGCCGTCGCAAAAGCGTCCTGATCCGGCAGGGCCATCCCCAGGCCGAATACCGGCGTCGGGCTGGCGGCGGCCCAAAACAAGGCGGTCGCGAGAAGGGCGATTTGTGTCGAGTGATGGAGTTTCATCGTCGGTTTATGGTTGGCTGGCATAAATTTAAGGAGATTAGTGACAAAGAACCGGCTCTCCGACAAGCCAAATCTTTCAAAGAAATTTTTTATTTTTCCAGCATTTAACGCTTCCCGGTCTTCGCGGTTGTGAATAACCTCGGAACATCGTGCGAAAAGATTTTAACAACCTTCATTTGTGTCATCCCCGTTCCAGGGAGTTCCCTTCACGCCATGATTGATTCCGTTCATCCCGAAACGGGCGCCGTGTCGGCGGATTTAAAACATTCCCGCCGCAAATCCTCCGCCACCGCCGGCGCCCCGAAGGTGGACCGCCTGCCCCCGCACTCGATGGAAGCCGAACAGGGCGTCCTGGGGTGCATCCTCCTTTCACCCAATGATTGCATGGGCGAATGCATCGAAAAGCTCAAGCCGGGCAGCCTGGTCTTTTACGATCTGCGCCACCAGACCCTCTTCCAAACGCTGATGGAGATGTTCGATGAAAAACAGGCCATTGATGTCATCACTTTGCAGCAGCGCCTCAAAGACAAACAGCAGATGGAGGGGGCCGGCGGCCTGGCTTATTTGTCCACCTTGCCGGACCAAGTGCCCTCAGCCGCGAACCTCCAGTATTACCTGGACATCGTCCTGGAAAAATACCTCCTCCGCAAAATGGTGCAAACCTGCTCCGGAATCGTCGGCAGGGTCTATGATTACGAAGGGCAGGTGGATGCCTTGCTGGACGAAGTGGAGCGGGACATCCTGCAAATCAGCCAGGAGCGGGTGTCCGGCGCCGCCTTGACGATCAAGGAACTGGTCAACCGCGCCATCACCAAAATTGAGGAATACCACGCCAACCAGGGGATGCTCACCGGGCTTTCCACGGGCTTTGTTGATTTCGACAAAATGACCACCGGCCTGCACGGCGGGGAAATGATCGTGGTCGCCGCCCGTCCCTCAATGGGAAAAACCTCCATGGCCATGAACATCGCCGAGCATGTCGCCCTCGATTTGCGCGTTCCCGTCGGCGTCTTCAGCCTCGAAATGACCGCCGACCAACTCGTGTTGCGCATGCTCTGCTCCCGTTCGCGCGTGAACCTGCGCAACGTGCGCGACGGCTTCCTGGCCGAACGCGATTTCCCCAAGCTCACCGGCGCCGCGGGCAAGATGGCGGGAGCCCCGTTGTTCATTGACGACAGCGCCGGATTGTCCATCCTCCAGTTGCGCGCCAAGGCCCGGCGAATGTGGCAACAGTCGGAAATCAAACTCTTTGTCATTGACTACTTGCAACTCCTCCATTCAAATTCTCGGCGGGCGGAAAACCGCCAGCAGGAAATCGCGGAGATTTCCGGGGGCATCAAGGCCCTGGCCAAGGAATTGAACGTGCCGGTGATCGTGCTCAGCCAGCTCAACCGGGAATTGGAAAAACGCGGCCCCGGCGAGCGGCCCCGGTTGTCCGATTTGCGCGAATCAGGCGCCATCGAGCAGGATGCGGATTTGGTCGGATTACTATACCGTGAATCAAAAAATAAAGACGGCGAAGAAGAAGTCGAAGTGGAGCAGGAGGCCATCTCCGTGAAGCTCTACATCGCCAAACAACGCAACGGCCCAACGGGCGAGGTTGACCTCACTTTCCTCAAGAGCTACACCCGCTTCGAAAGCGCGGCCAAGGTCAGCGCCGAGGATGCCCCCGCCGAAGCCTGACCGATGAAAACCCCGGCACCTCTCGCGCTCTTGATCTGGCTCTGCCTGGCAGCCTGCCTCCCTCCAGCCCTGGCGCAAGTTACGGGGCCTATCGTCCATAATATCTCCATCCGCTACGTCGGCCCTCCTCCCGTTAGCGACGATTTCATCCGCGCCAACATCCGCGCCAAAGTGGGGGAGCCTTTCACCCGCGTGGCCGCCGACCAGGACACCGAAGCCCTTTATCTCACCGGCTATTTCTTCAAAATCCAGGTTGCGGCCAACGACGTCGCAGGCGGGGTGGACCTCACTTACATCGTCCAGGGAAAACCGATCCTCACGGACATCAAGATCGTCGGCAACCAGAAGATGAGCCTCAAAAAAATCAAAAAGAAGATCACTTCCAAAGCAGGCCAGCCCCTGGACGAACGGAAACTTTTCGACGACGCCCAGGCCATCAAGGAAATGTACGAAAAGGCCGGCTACCAGAAAACAACCGTCACCGTCCAGCCGCCGGTCGTGGACGAGGCGGCGGGACGCGGCTCGGCCACGATCCTCATCCACGAAGCGCCCAAGATCAAAATCAAGGACATCGTCTTCGTCAACGCCACCGCCGCCACCCAAAGACAGTTGCGCAAAGTCCTCAAGAACACCCGCCGCCGCTGGATGTTCTCATGGCTCACCGGTTCCGGCGTGTTGAAGGCGGACGGATTTGAGGAGGACAAAGACACCCTGATGGATTACTACCAAAACAAGGGCTACATTGACTACGCGCTCCAGGACGTCAAGTTTGACTACATCAACCCCAAGTGGATGGTCATTCGCGTGGTTGTCTCCGAGGGCCGGCAGTACAAGGTGGGAACGGTGGACATCAAGGGAAACACGTTGTTCACGACCAACGAATTCATCAAAGGGACCAAGGTGAACAAGGTGCCGATGCGCCTGAAACTGGTCCCCGGCTCGATTTTCAAGCCTTCGGACTTCAACGACGACACGCAGACCTTGCGCGACATGTACGGGGCCAAGGGGTATCTCGACACGGAGAACCACGGCACGACAACCATCGTCGCGAGCCATTCTGCCAATCCTTCCACCGGAACGATGGACCTCGCCTACGACATTCAGGAGGGCGAAAAGTGCTACATTGAGAAAATCATCATCAAGGGCAACGTCAAAACCAAAGACCGCGTCCTCCGCCGCGAATTGGCCGTGTACCCGGGCGAGGTCTACGACATGGTCCGCGTCAAACTCAGCAAGCAAAAGCTCGAAGGGCTGGATTATTTCGGCAAGGTGGACACCCAGGCCCAGGATTCCGACATCCCAAACCACAAGGACCTCGTCATCGGCGTCGAGGAGAAAAGCACCGGCAACTTCACCATCGGCGCCGGCTTCAACTCGGTCGAAAGCATCGTCGGCATGATTGAAGTCAGACAGGGCAATTTCGATTTGTTCAATCCCCCGACCTTCACCGGGGCGGGACAAAAACTCCAGCTCCGCATCTCCATCGGCACCCTTCTGCAGGATTACGATTTGAATTTCATCGAGCCGTTTTTCCTCGGCAAACGCCTCAGGTTCGGCGTGGACCTTTTTCACCGGCAGGTCTATTACAACGCCCTCCACAGCGATTACAGCGAACAATTCGACGGCGGCACCTTGAGCCTGACCAAGGAACTGGGCAGCCAGTTTCTCAGGGGCACGATCAGCTACACCCTCCAAAACGTGCATCTGTCCGTCAGTCCCGGATACGAGCCGTACGAAACCACCAATTATTACGGCACCACCGGCGGCCTCTACGAGCAGGAGAGCTACAATGGACCCCAGGTCACGACCAACATCATTGCCGAGCGCGGCAGCTACCTCGAATCCAAAGTCGGCCTCACGCTCGAATACGACACCCGCAACAATGGCCGCCTCCCCAATGCCGGACAGGATACCGCCATCACGGCCCAAGTCGCCGCCCCGCCCGGAGACACCGATTTTTACAAGCTGGATTTGCGCACCGCCTGGTTCTTCAAAGGCTTTGCCACCAATCACGTCCTGGAAATTGACGGCCGCGCCGGCGTCGTTTCATCCTGGGGCGACTCCTCCCACGTCCCCATCTTCGAGCGATGGTTCCTGGGCGGCATGTATTCCCTCCGCGGTTACAGATATGAAACCGTCGGCCCCCTCGACTCCCTGGGTGAAGCGCTGGGCGGCGACACCTATTGGTTCGCTTCCGCGGAATACAGCATTCCCATCATCAGCATCGTCCGCTATGCCGTCTTTTACGACATCGGCGACGTCTATCCCGATTCGTTCAGCTTTAATCCCGGCGCCGGGCGCCAAATCTTCAATGACGACGTGGGCATGGGAGTCCGCATTGTGCTGCCCATCGGCGGCGGCACCCCGCTTAGGCTGGACTACGGTGTTCCGATCGTCCATGATCCCAACGCGAGCAAGTTTGGCCGCTTCCAATTTGGGGTCGGCTACTCGCGCCAATTTTAACGAAATTTTATGAAAAAATTATTGCTAACGTGTCTCCTCTCCGCGGGCATCGCGGGCCTCGGCATGGCCGGGTCGGCCGCCGACCAGAAAATCGCCACTTTCAACCTCCGCAAAGCCTTCGACACTTACTACAAAACCGTCCAATCCACCGCCGGCCTCAAACAGGAAGCCGCCGATGTCGAGAAGGAACGGGGGCAGATGCTCGAAACCGCAAAGAAACACGAGGACGAATGGCGCAAGCTCATT
>Ga0316226_1004828_pt1 | contig 10543 bp, 8 predicted proteins | sample TBH18017metaG_FD_206009 | JGI IMG/M metagenome (GOLD analysis project Ga0316226, IMG submission 206009) | Freshwater microbial communities from Trout Bog Lake, Wisconsin, USA - TBH18017 | ecosystem: Environmental > Aquatic > Freshwater > Lake > Hypolimnion/Profundal zone | place: USA: Wisconsin... | reverse complement strand
CAGAACGTGCTTGGCCAGGGAATCATCGTCCAGATCCAAAACAGCGAATACGTGACAGTCTGGCCTTGGGATCTCGCATCCAAGCCGCTCATCTGGCCGACTCCGATCTGGGACAATCGCAAGTAGATCAAGTAACAGCTAAGGAAGCGGGGAACTTGCTCCCCGCTTCCTTTATAATAACGAGGTGATACACTTTGTCGGACATTACCGGAGCCGTTTTGGCCCAGACCCTGGCCAGCGGTCTGCTGTGGGGGTTTGTCTACTCCCTGATCGCGCTGGGCCTGACCGTCATTTTTGGCGTGATGGATATCGTCAATTTCGCCCATGGCGATTTTCTGATGATCAGCATGTTCGTCGCTTATGTTTTCAACGCCAGTTTCGGCATGAACGCCCTTGTTTCGCTGCCCTTTAACGCGGCCTTGCTGTTCGTTTTTGGTGTCATCATCTACAAGGTGTTGATCAAGCCGGTACTCACCGCCCCACCGTTGGCCCAGATCTTTTCCACCTTCGGCCTGCTGGTTTTCCTGCGGGGGTTGGCTCAATTCATCTTCAAAGCCGACTATAAGACCCTGGAGAATCTGACGCTGCAGGGCCGGGTTGATTTTCTTGGTATCTTTTTCTCCAAACCCCAGATGGTTGCATCTGCGGGCGCGGTGATTATGTTTATCGTCATGTATCTGTTCATCACCAAAACCAAGACCGGCTGGGCCCTGCTGGCGGTGGCTGAAAACAAGCAGGCTGCTGCCCTGATGGGCATCAACAGCGACCGGATGTACGCGTTGGCCTGGGGCCTGGGCGCGGCCTGCGTCGGTGTGGCCGGAGCGCTGCTGGCGAATTTTTACTATGTCTTCCCTGAAGTCGGCGCGGTTTTTGGCTTTTTGGCCTTTGTTACTGTTGCTCTGGGCGGGTTCGGCAGCATCCAGGGAGCCTTCTGGGCCGGTCTGATCATCGGCGTCACCGAAGCCCTGGCTGGAACCTTCATAGCCCCATCACTGAAATATCTGGTGGTCTTCTCTATTTATCTTCTTGTTGTCCTGATCCGCCCTCGCGGATTAATGGGCCACACATCTTAGGGGGTGGTGCAGCTGTTAAAGAATAAATTTTTTATTATCTCCGCCGTCGTCTGGCTTGCGCTGCTGGCCTTTCCCCTGTTCGTCAGCTCGCCATTTTACTTCCATCTGATGATCCTGATTTTTCTATACGCGCTGCTCGCCGGGGCCTGGAACATCCTCGGCGGCTACACCGGCCAGGTATCCCTCGGCCACGCGGTGTTTTTCGGTATCGGCGCCTATTCATCCACCCTCGGCCTGGTCAACCTGGGCATCAACCCCTGGCTGGGAATGCTGGCTGGCGGCGTGATCGCGGTCATCATCTCGCTGATCATCGGCTATCCCACCTTCCGGCTGCGGGGACACTACTTCGTCATCGCCACCATCGCGCTGGGCGAAATCGTCTTCGTTCTGTTCACCAACTGGGAATGGGCCGGAGGAGCGGTAGGCAAAACCCTGCCATTTATCGAACCAGGCCTGAAGTCCTTTCAGTTCGGTCCGAAGGCGCCCTATTACTATATCGCCCTGTCCCTTCTCACCATCCAGCTGGCGGTGACCTACTGGATGCAAAGAAGCTATCTCGGCTACTACTTCCAGGCCATCAGGGAAGATCAGGATGCCGCCCGTTCCCTGGGTATTGATATCTCTCACTACAAGCTTGTCGCCATGGGATTCAGCGCCTTTTTCATGGCCATCGGCGGCAGTTTCTATGCCCAGTACGTGATGTACATCGACCCTGAAAGCGTCCTGCCGATGATGTTGTCCATCCAAGTCTGTCTCATCGCCATCCTCGGCGGGGTCGGCACCATCGCCGGCCCGGTCATCGGCGCCGCCATCATGATTCCGCTGGCCGAGTACAGCCGGGCGCTCCTCGGCGGCAGCGGCTCAGCGCTGGACCTTGTTATCTACGGGCTGCTGATTATGATTATCGCGGTGGCAAAACCGTCAGGCCTGATGGGCTTGATCACAGGCAAGTAGGGGGAATGCGATTTGGCTTTTTTGGAAATATCGAATGTTACAAAACGATTTGGCGGCCTGCTGGCAGTCAATGATGTCTCTCTGACGGTGGATGAGAATCAGATCGTCGGCCTCATCGGCCCTAACGGCGCCGGCAAGAGCACCCTTTTCGCCACCATCGCCGGGTATTATAAACCGGACGGCGGCAGCATCAAATTCTGCGGCGACGAAATCGGCGGCCTGCCGCCTGAGGCGGTGGCCCAGAAGGGTATCGCCCGTACTTTTCAGATCGTCCGGCCGTTTGGGACCCTCAGTGTTCTGGAAAACGTCATGGTAGGCGCTTTTTTGCGAGACAAGAACCGTAAGACGGCGCAAAGCTGGGCCGAAGAAGTCCTGGAATTCATGGGACTGGCGGATAAGAGAAACGCCGTCGGCACCGCGCTGACCATCGCCGACAAGAAACGGCTGGAGCTGGCCAGGGCCTACGCCACCAAACCCCGCTTCCTGCTTCTGGATGAAGTTATGGCCGGGCTGACCCCCAAGGAAGCGCAGGAAGCAGTCGGACTTATCCGCAAAATCAACAGCCAGGGTATCACCGTATTTGTTGTGGAGCACGTCATGGAAGTGGTCATGCCCATTTCCCACCATGTGGTGGTGCTGGACGGCGGACGGCTGATCGCCTCAGGACCGCCTGAGGATGTAGCCCAGAACGAGGCGGTTATTAAAGCCTACTTGGGAGAGAGATATTATGCTGCAAACGAAAGATCTTAAACTTGGTTACAAGGGGACCCCGGCTATTCACGGCATCACATTCGACGTGAAGGCCGGTGAGGTTGTGGCTATTGTCGGAGCCAACGGCGCCGGCAAATCCACCATCCTGCGGGGAATATCGGGTGTCATCCAGCCTCAGGGCGGTGAAATTGAATTCTGCGGCGTGCGGCTGAACAACAAGCCGGCCCATGAAATCGTCGGGCTGGGCATCGCTCATGTGCCGGAAGGCCGCCTGACCTTCGCCCGGATGACGGTGGAACAAAACCTGCTGCTAGGCGCCTATACCGTGAAGTCGGATCAGGAGTCGGCAGCCCGGCTGGAGGAAATGTACGACCTCTTCCCCCGGCTGAAGGAGCGGCGGACCCAGCTGGCTGGAACCATGAGCGGCGGCGAACAGCAAATGCTGGTTATCGCCCGCGGTCTGATGTCCGACCCCAAACTGCTGATGCTGGATGAACCCTCCTTGGGGATAGCTCCGAAACTGGTGATGCAGATTTTTGACTTTATCCGCAAAATCAAGGAAAGCGGCAAAACCATCCTGCTTGTGGAGCAGAATGTTCGGGAAGCCCTGGAACTTGCCGACCGGGCCTATGTGCTCCAAACCGGCCTGATCGTCGCCCACGGCACCGGAGAAGAACTGCTGGGAAGCGATCTTGTCCGCAAGGCTTATCTTGGTCTGTAACCTAATAAAACGCCGGCAGCCAAATGGGTTGCCGGCGTTTTTTGTTGCCCGGACTCTTGTGCTCTTACTTTTTTGCGTTTTTTTGCAAATTATTGTAAATAGGTGTATAATGGTGGCATAAAAATACATTTGAAGAGGTATTTCCCACCGTGTAAGCCTTGCCTCAGGGGGCGCACCGCATCATCTCTTCCAGGGTAGTCCCAAATATAAAGAGTGCGCCTATTCAGAGCGCCTCTATCGAGAGGGTGAGTGTTCATGGCTTCTGCAGCCGAAGATATTCTTGATCATTTTGCTGAAATTGCCTTCAGCTTCAATGAAGTAGTTGTTGAAGATATCGGGATTTCGGTTATCAAGGATGGAGTCTATATCGCTTATGCGCCGGCCGCGGGTTTGGATTTAAAAAACAAGCCTGGCGAACCGGTGAAGGGCAAGGTAAGTATCGACTGTATTGCGACCGGCCGGAAAATCATCAGCCTTGTCAACAAAGAAAAGTCGGCTTACGGTGTTCCCTACATTGCCTGCGCGTATCCGGTCAAGGACGGAAACCGGGTCATCGGCTGTATTACCACAACCCAGACGATAGAGACCTATGAGGTCATCAAGTCAACAGCCGAGCATCTGGCAGCCTCCTCGGAGGAGATGTCGGCAGGACTGGAGGAAGTGTCGGCCCGCTCCCATGAACTGTCGCTAATCAGCCATGAGCTTGGTGGACTTGGCAAAAACCTCAGCGACACCTCCAGGCAGACCGATGAAATCGTTGCTTTTATCAAAAAGATCGCCGGCCAAACCAATCTGTTGGGCCTGAACGCCGCCATCGAGGCCGCCCGTGTCGGCGAATTAGGCCGAGGCTTCGGCGTGGTGGCCGAAGAAGTGAGAAAATTGGCTGACGCCACCGCCCAGTCGGTAAAAAGCATCAATGAAAGCCTGCTAAAAATACAAGGTGTGGCTGACTCCTTTGCCGGCAAACTAGCCATCATCGACGATAATATCGATCAACAGGCAGGCTCGATCAATGAGATTACTTCAGCCAGCCAGCATCTGGCCGAATCGGCGACCCAACTGGCTGAAATAGCCCAGAAATACTTTAAGCAGACCGACTGATTCCGGCAGGGCTAAGCTCAAACGCCCTGCGGCTGGGGTACATAAAAAAGCGACACAGCTTTGTGTCGCTTTTTTATTTTTTTTAGCTGCAAGTGAAAAGCGGCTGCCCAATCAGGCGCAGGCCGCTGTCAATGATGGCGGGAACTATTATTTTGTCTTAGCTGCGTTTGTAGCACTCGTTCACCATCTGCTTAATTTCCCGGGCCGCTGTTTCAGCGTCAAGGATTTCATCCATGCCGTATTCGCCGACAATGGGTGCCGCGCTAAAATCGACGGCATACAGAATTTCATTGCTGCTGACATTGACAGGCACGAAATCGATGGCCCAGAGCGGGAAGAAAAGCGTGGATTGCAGTCCAGAGCCGTGCTTTTTGATAAAAGTGGTGACATTGCCGGAACTTGCTCGCCAATCGTCACTTTTCAAATCAATCCAAAAATACTTGAGTCCTACCTGCACCAATCTGAGGCTGTGGCCGCTGTCCTTGCTTGTGCCGACAAACTCGGCCGCCAGACATTCAGGGTAACTTTTCAGCGCATCGGCAGCTGTCATCAGTATCTTGTTTTCCCCGCGATGGCTTTCCTGGTCGAGATAAATGACCACAAGCTGGCTGTCTCTCAAGTGGGGAGCCCATTTGCCGACATTCTTCAGTATACCGTGTTTGGGTACCGAGAATCCGTTACGGCTCAAAAACCCCAATATTTCACTGCGGTTCATGCCGCGATTGGTGAAACGTTCAAACACCAGCGGAGAGACACTCGTCGGAGCATCAAAATAGTTATCATAATAATCCGTGAAGTTTGACCTTAAAATTACTGGTCTCATATACGCCTCCTACTTTCAAACCATATTCCCAGATCCAGCCAAACGACCTTGGTACACTTTGACGCATACCGATAATTTCGCCTTACTCCGGCTGGGGATGATATCTGTCGTGTTGCTGGAATACGTTGGGTGACCTGCTTAGTAGTATTAAGGCCATATCCCGTACATCCAGGCAGTCAGGCGACTCCGCCAAAAGCTTGACGCCTTGGAAGCCCGCGCTTACTCTTTCTTGGTTCCCAACAGTTTGGGAACAACGGGAGCCCGTAGCTGAGATGCAGAAGGCAATCCTGATCCCAACAGCGGACGGACATAAAACTTGAAGGCGTCGGTGACATGATTTCCGTCCTTATTGATGAACTCAGCCGGCATGACTTTGGTTTTAGCAGCCACTTCGGCCAGATCAACCAAGCGGTAATCGACTGAATAATAGCCGGTCCGCTGAATGGTCATCGACCCGTCCTCACCGTGCCACAGAGCGATCTGAACGGCTCTTTCGCCTACCTCCCTGGCTTCGTGCTGATCCACATCCGAAACGCAGCCAAGAAATGAGCGTTGCAGATAACCGAACGTATCGCTGCGAACCCGGGAAATCCCCAGTTTATCCTTAACCTCAGCAGACAGCGCGTCGCCCAGGGCGCCGGTGCCCGAAAGAGTGATATTGCCGTGGGCATCAGTTTCACAGTGGGTGCGCAGCGAGGCAATGATCGGCGTATCAGTGGCGTCTTTGACGCCTTCGGAAATTGCCACAATACACTTTCCTTGGCGGTCGTAAACCCGTTTGACGTCAGCAAGGAAAGAATCGATGGAGAATTGCCTCTCCGGCAGATAGATAAGATGAGGACCGTCGTCGGGATATTTCTGGGCGATAGAGGAAGCCGCGGTCAGGAAGCCGGCGTTGCGGCCCATAACAACCCCTATGTAAACGCCACTCAGGGCTCTGACATCCAGGTTTATGCCCATAAAGGCCTGTGCGACAAATCTGGCTGCCGACCCAAAACCGGGAGTATGGTCGTTGGCCATAAGATCATTGTCAATAGTTTTGGGGACATGAATGGCCCGCAGGTCATAATTCGCCAGCTTGGCTTCCTCGCTGACGATTCGCACTGTGTCGGAGGAGTCGTTGCCTCCTATGTAAAAGAAATATCGGATGTCGTGGGCCATCAACACTTTGAAGATGTCGTGGCAAAACTTGCTGTCCGGTTTGGCGCGAGTAGATAATAATGCCGAAGAAGGCGTCAGCGCGACTTGTTCCAAGTTGTGCGACGTTTCCTGGGTAAGATCAAGAAAGTCTTCATTGACAATCCCTGATACCCCTCTGACAGCTCCATACACTTTCGTTACCTGGGGATATTTCCTGGCCTCCAACACGATACCGGCCAACGTCTGGTTGATGACCGCAGTCGGCCCTCCCCCTTGAGCTACAAGCACTTTTCCTACTAATGACATAATTACCTCCGCAATCTGAAGAATTTTGTGGCAGGCCCCTATACAGGCCAAAACTGCCCAATATGACTTCGCCATAGCTGGGCAGGGTTTCCTTCCCGCACCTGACCAAAAACTTCACCTTCACCAAATTTTGGCTTGGTGGAGCTGAAGAGAATCAGCGGCCGCGGGACTTGCTCTGGCACAGCAGCGAAGAGTGGCCTTCACGCCCCGCCAGAGCAACCCTATGCCACAGCGACTTAGCCCACTTGAGCCGCGGCCGATTTAAAAGGGCCTGATTGGATAACTTCTCCCGGCATATCGGAGAACTTGGCGAAGTTCTTGTGGAACATGCCTGCCAGACGCTCGGCTGATAGCCGGTAAGCCTCCTGGTCAGTCCAGGTGTTCTGAGGCATCAATATGGAATCAGGCACCCCCGGACACTTGGCGGGGACAGCAAGATTGAAAATCGGATGAGTTACATAGTCGACGAAATCCAGATAGCCATTCAGAGCAGCCGAGACCATCCGCCGGGTGTGCTGGATGCTGATCCGCTTGCCCACCCCGTAGGCTCCTCCCTGCCATCCGGTGTTGATCAGGAATACCCTGGTGTTGTGCTGGGAAATTTTCGCCTTCAGCAGTTCGGCGTAAACCAGTGGCGGGAGCGGCAGGAACGGCGCACCGAAGCAGGCGGAGAATGTTGCCTGAGGTTCGGTTATACCGCGTTCGGTACCTGCCAGCTTACTTGTATAGCCTGACAGGAAATAATACATGGCCTGCTCAGGACTGAGTTTGGCGATAGGGGGCAGAACGCCGAACGCGTCGGCGGTCAGGAAAACGATAGTATTAGGGTGTCCGCCTACGCCGGGGTATATGCTGTTAGGAATAAAGTCGATAGGATATGCTGCCCGGGAATTTTCGGTTAAAGCGTCGCTGTCATAGTCGAGTTCCCGAGTTTCTTCGTCCATGACGACGTTTTCCAGGACGCTGCCGAACTTGATCGCATCCCATATCTGGGGCTCGTTCTTATGGCTCAGTTTGATACACTTGGCGTAACAGCCGCCTTCAATGTTGAAAACGCCGTTGGGGCCCCAGCCGTGTTCGTCATCGCCGATTAGCAGGCGGTCAGGATCGGCGGAAAGAGATGTTTTGCCGGTGCCTGACAGTCCGAAAAACAAGGCTACATCGTTGTCGACGCCCTTATTGGCTGAACAGTGCATGGAAAGGATCTGCTGCTTCGGCAGTAAGTAGTTCATGATTGAAAAAATCGATTTTTTCATTTCACCGGCGTAGTGGCTGCCACCAACCAGGATAATTCGCTGGGCAAAGTTGACAACAACAAAAGCCTCGGAAAACGTGCCATCCACCGCGGGATCGGCGGTGCAGCCCGGTGCGGCGAGGATGGTGAATCCCGGCCGGTCCGGTGGAGTGATGGCATCCGGACGGATAAACAGCTGATGCACAAAAAGATTCTGCCAGGCAAATTCATTGACAACCCGGACCGGCAGAGTATAAGCACTGTCTGCCCCGGCACAGCCTTCAAAAACAAATACATCTTTGTTTTTCAGGTAATTGACGACTTTGCTGTACAACCCTGCAAAAACCTTTTCACTGATTCGCTTATTATTCTGCCACCAAATCTCGTCTTTCAGTTCTGGAGTCTCAACAATAAATTTGTCATCTGGCGACCGGCCGGTATACTTGCCGGTTACAACCTGCAGTGCGCCACTCGCGGTGATGGCGCCTTCGCCACGGATAAGTGCCATTTCCACCAACTTGGGTACAGGAAGATTGTGATAAACCTTACCGGTGTGTCCCGGTAACAAGTCTTTCATACCACCAAAAGCCATAGTTTTCTCTCCTCCTTTTATAATTGGTCAGGTTGATTTAACAAATTTTCTCTTTAATCTGTCAACCTGTCTGACAGATTTCTAACTTTAATTTATTATACTGCTCATTCGTTGGCAACACAACTACCGCAAAAAACATTTTTCAAAATTTTCTTACCTTTTCATAGTCAAGCATCTCTATTTGGCTAAAATATGATATAGTGAAAATAAATACCATCTATTTTCCAGGGGGAATGCTAATCATGGATGACAACAACAAACCGCTGACCAAAGGCTACGCCGCTATCATCGAACAACTGCGCAAAGAGATCGACGGCCGCCGCTACCGCCCAGGAGAGAAACTGCCCAGTGAAAAAGAGCTGTGCAACCGGTTCACTGCCAGCAGATCTTCGGTGCGGGAGGCTTTGGCGGCCCTCGCCTACGTCGGGGTTGTGGAGGCCAGAGGCGGCAGCGGCTACTATGTGATCGGGAACTCCACCGTGCAGGTGAAAGACAGTTCGGCCCGCTGTGCGGTAAAATTTGTGGTGACAGCAGAAGAAAACTGGAATATAGCGGCTTATAAACGCCTTTTAGCCGCAGGCACCGACGGCATCATCTTGACTACCTCCGACCCCGGACAATGGAGCAAACACCTGAGGGCTGTCCGCCAGTCCGCCAACGACCTGGGGGTCACCCTGCCGATACTGGCGTCGATCCCCCAGGATGCCGATCCCGAAGCGTCGATAGCTCTTGCCGTAAACGCCAACTGCGACGCGATCATCGTCGGCCCTGCTCTGAAAATGGAATCGATCCTGGAGGCCCGCCGGATCATCGAAGAACACGGCGAGACCACGCCGATTTTCGCCTGGATCAGCTCGCCTTCCGGCAGCGAGGATATTTTGCGTGCCTCCGACGGGGCGATTGTCGATTTTCCCTTGACCACCAGCGTCGCCAAAGATACCCTGGCGACCCTCATGCGTCAGGGGGCGGCTACCGACAAGATCATCTTACTGGCAGCAAAGGCCGCCACATCCAAAACCTCCAGCGCCAGCCTGGAGGAGATAGCGGCGTTAGCCGACCACTGGCAGTTTGACGGCATCACCGTCATCTCGGCTGGATCCACCCCGGACTATCTGGCAGAGTTCCTTCATCTTCTGCACATAAAGGCCCGCGAGATTGAGGAAGAGGCGATTCCCCGCGCGCCCCGACTCGGGCGGATTGTTGCCAGTCCTCTGGCCAACGGCCTTTGCCTGACAGCCATGCACGCCGTGGCTGCGGTAAAAGCGGTGGTCCTCATCATCCCCAGCGAAACCGGGTCCACTCCCCGGCTGCTGTCTAAATTCCGCCCCGCTATGCCGATCTTGGCGGTAACGCCTGATCCCCGGATCGCGCGCCAGCTGAAACTGGTCTGGGGGGTCTGTCCGCTGCTTACCCAGCGGACATCCCGTCAGGACGACAATATGGAGATGGCGACAAACACTGCACTGCGCTCAGGGCATGTCAATGACGGCGACGTTATTGTCGGTGTAATGAGCGGCATGGATATCCCCAATTCCCCCAACGCCGTGACCTTGGCCGTAGTTGGCGACATCATCCTGCGGGGCCAGGGAATCGGCGGCGGCATTATCAGCGGCCGGGTCACCATCATCAAGTCTCTGTACAACAAAAAGCGATCAGTGGCCAACAAAATTGTCGTCATGCCTGCGACCGAATCAACCCACATCAAACTTATTGAGCAAGCCGCCGCCCTGGTGGTTGAGGAAGGTGGCCTGTCGTCCCATGCGGCTATTTCCTGCCTGTCGCTGGGAAAACCGGTTATTGTCGGCGCCACAAACGCCACTGATTTGCTGCTGGAAGACGAGCAGGTCACCCTTGACGTCAGCCGGGGTATGGTTTATCGAGGCTGGAT
>Ga0316226_1004821_pt1 | contig 10559 bp, 7 predicted proteins | sample TBH18017metaG_FD_206009 | JGI IMG/M metagenome (GOLD analysis project Ga0316226, IMG submission 206009) | Freshwater microbial communities from Trout Bog Lake, Wisconsin, USA - TBH18017 | ecosystem: Environmental > Aquatic > Freshwater > Lake > Hypolimnion/Profundal zone | place: USA: Wisconsin... | reverse complement strand
GTGGAACGGCTTCATGTGCGCGTCGCCATCGCCACCGGCCTCGTGGTTCTAGGGGATGCCATTGACCTGGATACGGCGCGACAAACAATAGCGTTCGGGGAAACGCCGAACCGTGCTGCCCGCCTACAAACTCTGGCCGAACCGGACAGCATCGTCATCGACGATGCCACCCGCCGGCAGGTGGGCGGCTTGTTCGATTGCCAGGATCTTGATTTCGTTGCATTGAAAGGATTTCCGAACCCCGTACGGGCCTGGCGGGTCCTATCCGAACTCGTTGTCAAAAGCCGGTTCGATGCTTTACACAACGGTGAGATAACCCCGTTGATTGGCCGTGAGGCGGAGCTTGCGATACTGCTTCGCCTATGGCGCAAAGCCAGAGCGGGCGAGGGCCAGTTGGTTTTGGTTTCGGGTGAGCCCGGAATTGGTAAATCAAGATTAATCGCCGCACTGGAAGACCACCTCGCCACTGAAGCATATACGTGCGCTCGGCACGTCTGTTTCCCGGATCATCAGGATTCCGCCCTGTACCCGATCAGCGCCTGGTTCGCGAATGCCGCTGGCTTCGACAAGGAGGACACACCCGCGGATAAGTTGGAAAAAATCCGGCGGATAATGCCATGGACCAGCACCGGCGACTTGTCCAAGGATCAGCGTGCCTTCGGAAGCAGCAACGGCACCATCTCTGAAGACGTTGCTCTTATCGCCGATTTGTTGTCGATACCGTTGAATATATCCAGCGAAACCACTCAATATAGCCCGCGGCGAAAAAAAGAACGGACCTTTGATACCTTGATGCGTCGCACTATGTATTTATGCGAACAACAACCACTGCTCATGTTTTTCGAAGACATTCATTGGGCCGACCCAAGCTCGCTTGAATTATTGGATCGGACCATACAAATTCTTCGTCAATTGCCTATACTCCTGATCCTGTCGTTTCGCCCCGAGATGAGGGTGCCTTGGATCGACAACCCTGTCACAACCCTTATCACATTGCGGCGGTTGACCACCCGAGAGGCTGAATTGTTGGCCACCGGAGTGGGCACTGGCAATACACTGCCATCCCGAATTTTGCGGCAGATTGTGGCCCGCAGCGATGGTGTTCCTCTTTTTATCGAGGAATTGACCAAGACGGTTCTGGAACACTCCCAGTCGGCAACCGATGGGACTACCGATCTAACCGTTCCGGCCACGCTGCGAGCATCATTGATGGCACGGCTGGATCGGTTGCCGACCGCTAAGCAGGTGGCACAAATTGGTTCGGCCATTGGCCGGGAATTTTCGCTGTCCCTGATCCGTCGCGTTGCACCGATGCCGGACCAACGTCTCGCCCAAGGACTGGAGCAGTTGGTTGCCGCCGGCTTCCTTTTCCATCGTGAAACGCCGCCGGGCACAATCTATGTGTTCAAACATGTGCTGGTGCAGGAGGCCGCGTATGACAGCTTGCTGCGAAGCCGGCGTGCCGAGATCCATGCCGCGATCGTCAGAGAATTCGAACGTAATCCCGGGGTTGAAGGGCCGCAGCCGGCGCTGCTGGGATATCATTGTGCACAGGCCGGGTTTATCGAGAAGGCCGCGACATATTACCGTCTGGCCGGGGAGAGATCGGCGGCACGGGCGGCGCTCGCGGAGACGTTACATGTCCTGGAGCGTGGCCTTGCTTTAGCCAGAGCGTTACCCGATACCCGGGACAGTCAGCAGCTCCGGGCCGAACTACTGGTGACGCTGGGCCGCATACTGCACATGACGAGGGATCCCAATGATCCTGAAGCGTTAGCCGCTTTTAAGCAGGCGATCGACCTGTCGCGGTCACTGGCACATGCCGAACCCCTCACACGGGCACTTCTGACGCGATTCCTCAATCTTTGGCGGCGCGGCACGTATGACGCGGCACAGCGCGATGCGCAGGAACTTTTGGATGTCGGAGTAGGTCGCAATGATCCCAAGGCCCATGTGCTTGGTCATCTCACACTGGGGTATATTCACTCGGTTCGCGGCCAATTCACTGAAGCTTGCGCCGATATCGGGACTGCCCGTCGCCTGCTTGACCAGAACCCGGACGCGCGGATCGATGCGACATTCGGCACCGGGGTGCTGACCAACGGGCTCATCTTCGAAGCGTTAGGCCTTGCCTGCATGGGACATCTGGATCGGGCCGCTTCTGAAGCGGCGGCGATCACCCTCCAAATCGGTCATATATTGCCGTTCGCCCGCGCTTCGGCGTTGCTGTTGCTGAGCCGATTCGCCCTGGTAACAGGTGACGCGAACAATTTTTTGACGCACACGCATGAGCTTATGGCGATCAGCGAAGAACAGGGCTTTCATGACTTCGTTAATGCGGCCAAGTGCAGCAGCGGCTTGCTGACCGTGCGCGCTGGCCGGCCAGAAACCGGGATAACCGAAATACAGAACGGCATCGAAGCGATGCAACAGGCGAATTACCGTGCTTTCGGTCCGTATTGGCGTCTGATTTTGGTCCAGGCGTTCGTTCTTGCCGGTCAAATCGACAGTGCCCTACGTGTTACCGAAGAAGCGCTGGCATTGTCGTCCGGCACGGGCGAAGTCTGGCTCGATTCCGAACTGTATCGCCAGCGAGGCAGCCTGCTGCTTCAAATGGCTCCGTGGAACCCGGGACTGGCTGAAAAGTCGTTGCGGCAGGCAATTCAGACCGCCCGCCGGCAATCCGCGCGACTGTTCGAACTGCGTGCCGCCACCACCCTTGCACGCGTCTGGTCGGTACAAGGTCGGCGAGCTGACGCCCGTGGCATTCTGGAGCCCGCGTGCGCATGGTTTTCCCAATTTGTTGAGAACTCTGATTACAAGGAAGCACAATCATTGTTGCTTGAATTGTAGTACTGTCGATGTTTTCGTCACACAATACACCTCCGCCCTAAGATTAATCATGATCAGCACTGAATACCTAATGATTTAATGTTTTCTTCCACTACCTTAACCGGCTCGGCAGCAACTCCCCCTTCCCTTCCAACACCGGATATGCCGCCGCCGCGACCAGATGCGCGTTCACCCGCTTCAGGTCCCGCAGCGCGTCCAGATGCAAAGCGCTGGTTTCCACGCTGGCGAGCCGCCCTTCCCGCAGATGCTCGAAATGCGCGGTGGTGGCCTCGGCTTCCAGACCTCGGAAGATTTCCTTTTCCTCGACCAGCAGCCGCGCGGCCCGGTCGTCGCCGGTCACCAACAAGGCAGCCGCCGCACGAAGGTTGGTCATCAGCCGGTCCACGATGCGGCGCAGCGGTTCGGCCTCGTCTACAGAAAAAACCAAACCGCGCTTTACCTGCTTTGCAATGATCCCCAGCAGGTCTTTGTCCACCACGTCACCAGCATGCTCCAGGTTCGTGGCAAAGGTCAGTATCTCCACCACGCGGCGGTGGTCGGCGTCGGTCATCGCCTCGGACGGCAACGACGTCATGTAGGATTTGATCGCGGTGTTCAGCGTGTCCAGCACGTCGTCCAGGCGTTTCAACTCGCTCAGTTGGCGGCGATCCGGGCGTTGCAGCGTGTCGCGGAACCCTTGTAGCATGGCCTCCAACGCATCGGCCATGCGCAAGGCCTCCCGCGTCGCGGCACCCAGCGCGACCATGGGCACCTCGATCGCAGCCGCATCCAGATACATCGGCCGGCCCGGGTCGGCGGGATCGACGCGGGCGGGCAGCAGACGGCGCAGCAGCGCGGCGAAAGGTGTCAACAGCGGGAAGAACACCAGCGCCAGCACGACGTTGAACCCGGTATGAAAATCCGCGACCACCCGCGCGTTGTTCGGGTCCACCGTCACCAGAAACGGCCCCAACACCGGCAGCGCCGCCAGCGCCACCACCACCCCGAGCGCTCGGTTCAGCAAATTCCCAAGTGGCAAACGCCGGGCGACCGGATCATCCCCGGCGCCGCCTTCCAGAACGGGGTTGATGGCGGAGCCCAGATTGGCGCCCAGCACCAGCGCGAACGCGGCTTCCGGCGGCACCACGCCCTTCGCGGCAAACGACATCGTCAGCAGCACGACCGCGACGCTGGAGTGCGCCGCCCAGGTCAGCCCGGCCGCCACGATCACATCCAGTACCGGCTGAGTCGCAATCGCCCCCATCAGCAGCCGCAGGCTCGGTACATCCTCGTACGGATCGAGCAACCCGACGAACTGCCGCAGCGCCATCAGCAGCAGACCGAGCCCGATCAGGACGCGACCGAAGTCGCGCGGGGCGGCGCTGGTGCGGCGGAACATCAGCACGCCGATCAGGATCAGCGCGGGGGCAATTTCCGCGACGTTGAAGGATAACAGTTGCACGATCAGGGTGGTGCCAACGTTGGCGCCCAGCATCACGGCCAACGCCGGGACCAGATCCACCAGGCCGCCGGCAGCGAATCCGGTCAACATCAGGCCGGTGGCGGTGCTGCTTTGCAGGATGGCGGTGATGCCGATACCGGCCAGGAACGCCTGGCCCCGGTTGCGCAGGGCGACACCGAGCAGGCCACGCAGTCTGGCTCCCAACGCGCGTTGGACGCCGGTTTGCACCATGTGGACGCCCCACAGCAGCAGGGCGACCGAACCGGCGAGGTTGACCAGCGTGATGGAGACATCCATGCGCACCTCCCTGCATCCGCGAACGGCAAAGATAGGTCCCTTGGCACCGTTCGGGTCAAGCACCGCGACACGGCCACACTTGCCAAAGCCGCCGCGATCCCGTTTTGACTGTGTTCCAACGAATCGACCGCGATGCGACACTCCGTCCAGGAATACAAAACAGATGTCTGACCGCTGGCGCATTCTGGCGCTGCTGTTCGCCGTGCGCACCAGCATGGCCTTCCAGTTCGAAAGCGTCGGTGCGCTCGGCCCGGTCGTGCGTGAAACGCTGGGGATTGGGCTGCCGCAACTGGGGCTGCTGATCGGCCTGTATCTGTCGCCCGGTCTGATCCTGGCCATCCCGGCCGCGGGCCTCGGTCGGCGATTTGGCGACAAGCGATGCATGATGGCGGGAATGGCGCTGATGATCGCGGGTGGCCTGGTCATGGCCCTGATCCCCGGATTTGGCGCCCAGGTAACCGGCCGGCTGATGGCGGGATTCGGCGGCGTGGTGCTGAACGTGCTGATGACCAAGATGGTAACCGACTGGTTCTCAGGTCGCGAGATTGCCACCGCGATGGGGATCTACGTCAACTCCTGGCCGTTCGGCATCGCCATCGCGCTGTTCGTCATGCCGTCCATCGCGGGCGTCGTCGGGCTACAAGGCGCCTATCTTCTCGCCGCCGCGGCCACCGCCGCCGGCCTGGTGCTGCTGACCCGATATCGCGCCCCCGCGGATGCGCAGGCGGTCGCGCATGGCGGGGCGATGCCGCAAGGGCGGGCGCTGGCGGCGATCGTGGTGGCGGGGCTGGTCTGGGGGTTGTTCAACGGCGCGGTCAGCATGGTGTTCAGCTTCGGCAACTCGGTCCTGGCGGAGCGTGGCTGGACGCTGGCGGCAGCCGGAGCGGCCACCAGCCTCGCGCTTTGGTTCAGCGTCGTGTCCGTGCCGCTGGGCGGGCTGCTCGCCGATCGGATCGGGCGGCATGCGGTGGTATTGGTGGGCGGCTGCCTCGGGTCCGCCGTCATGCTGGCGGTGGCGGGTCACACCGGGGTCGTGTGGCCGGCGTTCGCGTTGCTGGGGCTGGTGTGGGGCTTGCCGGCGGGGCCGATCATGGGGCTGCCCGCGCGCGTGCTGACAGTGCGGACCCGAGCCGCGGGCATGGGGATATTCTGGACGATGTTCTATCTGATTGTCGTTACCGCGCCGTGGATCGGCGGCCGGATTTCGGCAGAAGCGGGCACCGTGCGGGCGGCGTTCGACCTGGGCGTCGCGATGTTGCTGCTGGCCTGCGGCTTCTATGCGCTGTTCGTGCGTCTGGTGCGCGCGGGCTGAGCGGTATCCGGCGGGTCCCGGGTTTGCTAGCGTCCGGGCATGCAAACCCATCCTCCATCCAAACTGACGTTTCCCATCCCGGTCCCTCCGGCCCCCGGCACCGTGACCGACATCGCCCCCGGCATCCGCTGGCTGCGCTTGCCGCTGCCCTATCGGCTGGATCATGTGAACATCTATCTGATCCAGAATGAGGGCGGCTGGACCGCCCTGGACAGCGGGCTCGGCACCGACGAGTGTAAACAAGCGTGGCAGGCCGCGCTGGCAGGGCCGCTTAAAGGCCAGAGCCTGAAGTCGCTGATCGTGTCGCACTTCCATCCCGATCATGTCGGACTGGCGGGCTGGCTGTGCGAGCAATACGGGATCGATCTGACGATGCCTCGCCCGGAATATCTGCACAGTTTGCTGCTGCAATTTGCCCCGGCCGACTATGGCGAGGACGTGTTCCGGCCATTCTACAAGCGGCACGGCTTGTCGGCCGAGGCGACCGAGATCGTCCTCAGCCGGGGCCACGAATACCTGAAACGCACCACCGGGGTGCCCGCGTCGTATCACCGCATCAAGCACGGCGACACGCTGGCTGTGGGTGAGCGAGACTTCCAGGTGCTGACCGGCGGCGGCCACGCGTTGGAACAGGCGATGCTGTACCGGCCGGCCGAAAAATTGTTTCTGGCCGCCGATCAGGTGATCGCCCGGATTTCGCCTAATGTCAGCGTGCATCCGATCGAGCCGACGCTGGATGCGCTCGGGATCTATCTGTCGTCGTTGAAGGCGATCAAGGCGAGTGTCAAACCGGACGTCCTGGTGTTGCCCGGGCACGGATTGCCGTTCCACGGGCTGCACGACCGGGTGGACGAACTGATCGACCACCACGCGGCACGGTGTGGAGACATCACCAACGGCTGCAAGGACGCGCCGCTGTCGGTGGCCGAACTGGTGCCGGTGTTGTTCACCCGCCCGCTGGATGCGCACCAGACCGGGTTCGCGTTCGGTGAGGTGCTGGCGCATGTGAACCACATGCTGGGCCGCGGCGAGTTGCGCCTGGAAACCGATGCTGGTGGAGTGGATCGGTATCGGACTGTGTGACTTTACAAGGCTGAGCGGACCGTCGAACAGCACCTTGAAGGTGCGATGGGTGAGGGAGGAAAACCATGACCGCGTTATCGGATATCCTTGAAACCACTGTGCTGGATAAAGTCGCGACCGGATTTATATTCACCGAAGGGCCGGTGTGGCACCCGGAGGGATTTTACTACTTTGTCGATATCAGGTCGAACCTGTTGTATCGCTTGGTTCCCGGCAAGGAACCGGTCCAGGTGCGCGAAACCCTGGGCGGCAACGGCACCACGTTCGATCTGCAGGGGCGCCTGATCAACTGTGAGGGAGACGGCCGGCGCGTCACCCGCACCGAACACGACGGATCGGTCACAGTCCTGGTCGATCGGTTTGAGGGCAAGCGGCTCAATCGCCCGAACGATGTGATCTGTAGGTCCGACGGATCGCTTTACTTCACCGATCCCGGCATTCGGGTGCCGCTGGCGGAACGCGAGCTGGAGAATGCGGCTGTTTATCGGATCGCTCCGGATGGCGGCATCTCGGTCGTTGCATTGTTCGAATACCCGAATGGGCTGGCGTTCTCAGCGGATGAACGAACGCTGTACGTCGCGAATACACGCTGGACCCAATATATCCACGCGTTGGAACTGGATGCCGCCGGTTCGATGGTGCGGCGGCGGGTGTTCGCCGATATGTCGGCGGACGGAACCAACGGCGTGCCGGACGGCATGAAGGTGGATGCCGCTGGCCGCGTGTTCTGCACCGGGACGGGCGGTGTGTGGGTGTTCGAACCGGACGGCACGCGGATCGGGATTATCGAGATGCCGGAGGTCTGTGCCAACGTCGCGTTCGGCGGCGCCGATTTGTGCACGCTATTTCTGACCGCCTCCACATCGATCTATACGGTGCGCGTCAAGACTCCCGGTCTGCCGCTGCCATTCTACAAGGTGCGATAGGTATGGGCCGCCTGACCGGAAAAGTCGCTGTCGTCACCGGGGCAGCGTCTCGGGGTGAGGGCGTCGGCAACGGCGCCGCCACCGCCATTCTGTTTGCTCGGGAGGGCGCCAAGATCGTACTGGTCAATCGCGACCCGGGCCGGGCATCGGTGCTTGAGGAGCAAATCCGCTCGGAAGGCGGGGAAGCGTCCGCTTTCGCCGCCGACGTGACGCGGCCGGACGAAGCCGAGGCGATGGCGGCGTTCGCGGTCGAGCGCTATGGCCGGCTGGATATTCTGCACAACAACGTCGGAATCGGCAGCGTCGGCACGGCGGAGACTACCGATCTGGCCAAGTGGGAGCGCGTTTTCGAAACCAACCTGACCTCGGCGCTGTTGTGCTGCCGGTCCTGCATTCCACGGATGCGGGCCGGAGGCGGCGGGTCCATCATCAACGTTTCTTCGACAGCGGGAATGGTTGGGCTGCAAGGCGCGACCGGCGCGGTCGCTTATGTCGTAACGAAGTCCGGTTTGCAGGGTATGACGCTGTCATTGGCGGCGGACTTCGCGGCAGAGGGCATTCGCGCCAACTGCCTGGTCGTCGGGACGGTCGCGACACCGATGGTTGCCCATTTGGGCGAGGAAGGGCGCGAACGCCGCCGCAAAGCCGTGCCGCTGCAAACCGAAGGCACCGGCTGGGACGTTGCTTATGCGGCGGTGTATCTGGCGAGCGATGAGTCTCGCTGGATCACCGGCGTTATGCTGCCAATCGACGGGGGGTTCCTGGCAATCCGAGCCTGGCCGCGTTGACCGGTCTGTTTATTCGTTTGGTCGAGCGGCGGGACTACGATCAGTGGTTGCCGCTGTGGGATGGTTACAATGCATTCTATGGCCGCTCCGGTGCCACCGCTCTGGCGCCTGCAATCACCGCGATGACCTGGACCCGCTTCTTCGATGACGGCGAACCGGTGCATGGGCTCGTTGCTGAAGAGAACGGGGTCATTCTCGGATTGGCGCATTACCTGTTTCACCGCAGCACGACGGCGATTGGATTGAACTGTTACCTCCAGGACCTGTTCACCCATGCGGCCGCTCGGGGCAAAGGTATAGGCTGCGCCTTGATCAACTGCGTTTTTGAACAGGCGAAACTGGCCGGCTCGCCTCGCGTCTATTGGCAGACACAGGCGACTAACGCGACCGCAAGGCGACTATACGACACAGTCGCGGAAAATTCCGGATTCGTAGTGTATCGCAAGCTTCTTTGATCGGGCAGACTTTGGCACCGGCGATACGATCGGTCGAACCGAGAGGGCGCACCTGATGCACCAAGCCACGATCGAGAGTTTGGCGGCGCTGCCGCACCGGATCAGCCACGTCATCCGCCGTCATGCCATCGAACGCCCCGGCCATCCCGCCCTCGCTGACGCTGCAACGACCTGGAGTTATGGCGAGCTTTCCACCATTGTCGCCGATCTCGCTCTCCGGCTGACCGCCTATGGTATTCGCCCCGGCGATCGGATGCTGATCGTCAGCGAGAACAGCCTGCCACTCTGCGCCCTGGTACTCGCCGCGAGTGAAATCGACGCCTGGGCCGTGGTGGTCAATCCGCGCCTGTCGCCGCGCGAGATCGACCAAATCCGCGATCACTCGGGTGCCCGGCGTGTGTTCTACGTGACGTCCATTGCGGGTGCGGCGCGGGACCATGCCGACCGCCACGATGCAATAAGCGAAACAATCGGGGCGCTCGGCGTTTTGGCGGTGGGACCGCTGCGGCAGGATGCCATACCGGAACCGGTGGAGGCACACGGGGCGCGTCAGGTCGCGATTCTGATGTATACATCCGGAACGACGGGCAATCCGAAGGGCGTTATGCTGACGCACCGGAACCTGCTGTTCAACGCCGCGGTCGGTGGCCGCGTGCGTGGCCTGACGCCGCTCGATCGGATTTATGGGGTACTGCCGATGTCGCACATCGTCGGGATTTCCAGTGTGCTGGTCAGTTCGCTGATGTTCGGCGCAACGATCCAGGTTGTGCCACGGTACGATCCCGCCGATTTGGCCCGGGCGGTCGAGAACGATGGGATTTCGGCACTGTTCGGGGTACCGGCGACCTATCAGCGATTGCTTGAATACAAGGCTGCGGCTGGCCTGGCATCGTTGCCGCGGGGCCGGCTGCGGTATCTTGGGGTCGCAGGCGCGCCCTTGGATCTTTCGTTAAAGAGACGGATCGAGGCCGCGTTCGGCCTGCCGTTACTCAACGGATACGGCATCACGGAATGCTCGCCGGGGATTTCCGGTGCGCGGCCGGAGACTCCCGAGAACAATGCCAGCGTCGGGCGCCCGCTGCCGGGCGTGGAATTGCTGGTGATCGGAACAGACGGGTCGATCGTTGCGCCGGGTGAGGTTGGGGAACTGCATGTGCGCAGCCCTGGCGTGATGCGTGGCTATTACCGCGCTCCGGACCTGACGGCGGCTGCGATCGACGCTGAAGGCTGGTTCCAAACCGGGGACCTCGTGCGCTTCGACGGCGTCCGGCTGTTCGTTGTCGGACGCAGCAAGGAGCTGATCATTCGGTCCGGCTTCAATGTCTATCCGCCGGAGGTGGAGGCCGTCCTGAACACCCACCCGGACGTCGTGCAATCGGCCGTTATCGGCCGGGCTGTCGAGGG
>Ga0316226_1004819_pt1 | contig 10560 bp, 6 predicted proteins | sample TBH18017metaG_FD_206009 | JGI IMG/M metagenome (GOLD analysis project Ga0316226, IMG submission 206009) | Freshwater microbial communities from Trout Bog Lake, Wisconsin, USA - TBH18017 | ecosystem: Environmental > Aquatic > Freshwater > Lake > Hypolimnion/Profundal zone | place: USA: Wisconsin... | reverse complement strand
CGTAATCACGAGCCGCCAGAATACTCTACTCGCTGGCCACGATCCGTTGGCCATTGACTACCACGCGGCCAAGCACATCCTGCTACCCCTGGGAGGCGAGAATGCCGCGGCCCACGATCCCGACAACAATCCCTGCTTGGTCAGGGTTTTGCAGCAGGCGCAACAGACCATCAACAGTGCTGGCGGCATTCGCGGGCGCCAGGTTTATACCGGAGACGAAAACATCCATCTCATCTCAACAGGGGCTCTCGATCCTGCCGCCTCCCAGGCATGGGAGCATTACGCCTAGATTCCCGGCTTCCCTGCGAGTGCTTGACCTGTGGGTGCGGGGGACGACAAAGTCTCGTCGTCGTAGGAGTTTTGGGCGAGTGTTCTGGAGGATGCTGATTGCAGTGCGACCGCTTGCGGAGGTCCTCCGAGCAAGGCAAGAGAGCCAAATAAGACCGAGAATGCATTGTGCCTCAGCTGGGTGCAACAAATTGTTCATCTGCATGATATTTGCGGGAGACGCCTTTAGACTCGCTGATTCTCCACTTGTTAGGCGGCATAGTTCAACCGGACAAATGCAGGTTAGCGCCTCCGCTGCTCTTGACTTTGTGCCTCCGAACGCTCAGGTCAATACTAGTAAACGCCACAGGCTCCATGATTAGGGTTGCGCCCTGTTTGTCGCCATCTCGGACAGGTGACTAAGAAACCCGTTGCGGCATCTCCACCCAATTCGTAAAGTGAATGTTGGGCCACTGACTGGCTATCAGCAGATCCAGTCTGGCTACGGCGCGTGGATGTTGTGGCGGCCGGTTCCGGTGTGCGAGAGGTTTGCTCAAGCGGAGTGCGCTGGATTTATCGGATGGCGATGTCGGGAAGCAGGACTAGCTGGGGGTTGCGCGCTGCGAGAGCGATCATCAGGCCCGAGCCGATAATCAGCAATCCACCCACCAGTATGGTTAGGCCCGGTTTGTTGTGCCAGACAAGGTAGGAGATCAACGCACCGGGTTGTCGGAGAGGTGGGCATCCGATCTAACCAGATCTCAGTCTGGGGTCGCGCTAAATTGCCGAGTATTAAACTCACAGGTTCACTCCGCCGGAGAAATCATCCTCATCAGGCGTAGCGTCAGTTGCCGCGAGTTCGCATCAATCAGCCCTGAGTTCCTCGTTGTCGCTCGGATTCATCATTCAGACATTCTGAAATACCGTTTCTTCAGACTGGGACCCAATCAAAGCCCCCGAGCGCTCAAGACATTAGATATCTATTTTCAGATAGATAGATGTCGGCTCCTCCAACTTGCAAATTAAGGCGCATGCCAGCGCCGAAACTTGCATTTAATTCCGAAGATCGATTGCAGAAATCCAACAGTGCTGGAGCTCTAAGCCATTGAAATTGATGTGGCAGCACTTGCACCTTAAGTGTGTGCGCACACAGTTTGTGCACACACACTTCAACGTGATTCTAGGGCTGCGCTTCCACGATCTTGAGTATCTGAACGGAGTGAGGGGGCTGCGGGATATTCAACGTGCAGCCGTCGCAGGCCTGCAACTCCTTGCCATCCCAAAGGTCCACGATCTTATAGGTCCGATTGGTCTTTAGCCCGAGCATGTCGAGCCGGATGCTTCGCGTGCGATCGGAGTCAGTCCAATTGAAGACCGTCAAGATACTTTGCTGTGGAGTCTGCTTCAAGAAGTAGATGCTTGGCTGGCCGTCTTGCGGTTCATAGTCCATCAGGTCGATGGGGATTGAGGCCTTGCCCAGACGCGATATCTCAATAAGGTCACGGTTCTGGATCAACGCCAGACGGTCAGGCTCGGCGCTCAAGATGGGCAGGGCATCGCCAATCTCAAGCATGCCCCCGGAAACAACGGCAACCGCGAGGGAGACCTTTGCTTCATCCAGCGAGAGCTGCCCTTTTGCGGAGCTGGATGTGACCATGAATGCATCCGGATCGGCGACGAAGAAATTCCTGTTCATGTAGTAGCGCGCCGCCATTCCAAAAGCTGCGCCCTTTATCGTTGTAAATTTGTGCGATGTATCGTGCGATATTCTGCCAATGTCAACGATACCGACCGGGTTGAGCATTACACTTTCGTCTTTGTCGAGAATCGTCTTTTCGCCGACTGCCGACCGTATAATCCGCAAGCCGATGCGCTGGGCTTCCAGCGCCGAGGTGCCGGGCCGATAGTGCTCGCCCTCGATGCAGCTATCCTCCATGAAGTCGAGCTTGATCAGGCGCATTCCCCACTTATCCACCATGGTGGAGTAAGTCTTGCGCAGGTATTCCTGCGCTCCGGGATGCGTGGAATCGAGGACATACAAGTGATCAGTAAGTATGTTCCCGAGGAGAATCGGCTTACCTGCGGTGTTATGAACCAACCATTCAGGATGATTGAGAAACACCCAGGACTTATCAGAGACCTCGAAAGGAGCGGTCCATACCGCGGGCAGGAGTCCAAGCCCGGAGACCTTCTTCTCCAGCCTCTCCATACCATCGGGAAACCGCTGCGGGTTCGGCGTCAGGTAGTCGCCGCGCTCAATGCTGTAGCCCTCGTCGACAAGGAGGAAGTTGTACCCAAAACTTTTTAGATTGTTTGCGAGCCACTCTGCATTGGTGACTACCAGGTCTTGAGTGATGGCCGAGTAATAGGCCGTCCAACTCCACCATCCCATTGGTGCTGCCGCACTAACCCTGGCATGATGAATCTGCTTGATGATCGATGCATATGTATCCAACTGGGTGTGGTAGTCCGCGCCAAGGCCAAGAAGCAGACGCTCGGAGGTAATCTGCTGTCCCGGTATAACGGTCGCGCTTAGCTCGACCTGATTCTCAGGCACGGCATTGCGCAGGGAGTTCTCTTTTGTGAACTCGGTTGTTCCCTCGCAGTCAATTTCATACGAGGCTATTCCGTGCGCCGGATCGCTCTGTGCCAAGTGAATGCGCGAGACTGTGAGGAACTTATCCGTGGTTAATGCTCCAGCGAACCAGCTTTGACCACTCTTGCGGTTGTACAGGAGCTGAACCTCAACGCCTCGGTGCATCTGATTTGACGTGTCGCCAAGGTCGTGAATCCTCAATGCCGGGCGGGCTTCGCTGAAGCTGTCAGAGAGTACCCGATCGTCAGCATCGGGTCCGCCCAAGCTGATTCCGCCTGCCGTATTCAGCTCTACTGGTCGAATATCCTGAACGGCGATGGCATGTGCGGTTGAATTCTTAACAGTGACCTGAATGTCTGCAAAGGGGAGATTGTCGTAGACACGGAGCTGATAGATCAGATCCGGCAGAACTCCGCGGCGTGAATAAGTCACCGTCCAGCCATGCGCCTTGCCCAACTCGGCAGATGTGTTCTGCGCGACGACCACCGGCTGTCCGTAATCCGATGCATGAATCCATCGGCTGTCCACTTTGGCGGCAATCGCGGCCCCGCGGAGATACGAGGCCCCGTCCGCAGTACGCAGCGAATAACTGCCGTGAACCTGGTCAATGGCGGCAACCAGAGAAGGCGTGGACTGCGCAGCTTGCGCGGCGGCCATTGCCGGGGTGATGCATGCGATGGAACAGATGGCGACTAATTGCAGCCGATGCAAAAAATTCATATCTTGGCCCCCTGGCACTTTTGAGGTCTGCTGCTGGCAGTGTGGGTGTTGATGAGACATCTTCTGGGTGGCTGCGGCTTGCTCTGCCACAGCTTCGCTGGATAAGGGGTTCCGCTGCCCGGAGTTGGCGGCTGGATTTGCTGATGCAAGTATTGGTGCGCTCGATGGCAATGCTCCGCAATGATTGAATGTCTCAATATTTCTTATTCTTGCGAAGTATTTGCTATCATAGCGATTTATATCTACTCCATCAACTTTTGGTACTGCAAAGCAAAGCGAATCGGCGAGGGAGAAGCACATGACGTCCAAGATGACCAGAAGGAAAGCGGTATCTCTTTTTGCGCAAAGTCTGCTGGCCTCGCCGATTCTGGCTGCAGCGAGCAAGGCTCAAGGCTCAAATGCGGTGAACGCGGCACCGGACGACAGGAAGCCTGGTGGAGCACAGCCGCTCGCGTCTGTTTATGTAGTGCTTTGGCTAGACACCGAGGACTATATGCTGCCAGCAAGCGACGATGCGGCCAAGCGCATCGCCGATTTTCTAACTCGCCAGGGCATCCGCGCGACTTTCAAAATCGTGGGTGAAAAGGCGCGGGTGCTTGAGCGGCGGCATCGGAAAGACGTGATTAACGCGCTTTCACTCCACGAGATCGGCTACCACTCGAACACGCACAGTCAGCATCCAACTCCGGCCGAATATGAATCCGAGCTTGATTGGGAGCAGGGCGCAGAAGAATTCGATCGGCGGGAGCGGCCGGGATTTGACGATCTGGGGCGGATTTTTGGGAGATGGCCTACTTGCTACGGTCAGCCGGGATCGAGCTGGGCTCCACAGGCATATCGGACCTTGAAAGAGTGGGGCATTCATGTGTACCTGGATGACGGCGGCCAAGTGCAACTGGAAGGGAAGCCATTTTTTTATGGCGGGCTGTTGAATATCTTTCATGTTGACGCAGGGAAGCAGCTACAAGAGAACCGCGAGTGGTCAAACCTGGAGGAGACGAAAGCCAAGTTCAAAGCGCTTTATGAGCAAATGAGCGCGCAAGAGCCAGGCGGCCTGGTGAGCTTTATGTATCATCCGACGCAGTTTGTGTCGAAGATGTTTTGGGATGTGGCGAACTTTCTTGAAGGGGCGAACCCTGGGCCTGCTGAATGGAAGCCTGAGGCAGAAAAGAGCGCGGCCGAGCGGGAGCAAGCCTTTGCATATTTCGAAGGCCTGATTCCATATATGAAGTCGTTTCCGGGGGTGCGTTTTATTACGGCCTCAGAGGCGTATACGCTCTATCAGGATGCGGCGCAGGGCCGGGCTTTCGACACTGAGGAGATTGCCGGGATTGCGAACAAAGTGAGTGCAGATATCACCTTTCAGATTGAGGGACATTATGCGCTTTCAGCCAGCGAAGTGTTCGCGTTGTTGAACGGCTTTGTTTGCGAGTTCGCGCGGCAACAGACGGTGAAGGCGGTGAGGCTGGAGGGCACGCCCTATGGGCCGAGCCAAGCGGCGAACTCAGAGATGCTGCCGCAGGGCGGTCTCGCTGTGGCGTGGGAGCAGTTCTTGCGGACCGCTGCGGATGTTCACGGGATTCTTGCGCGACGCCAGCAGATTCCGAATGTTGTGTGGTTTGGAAGCAAGGCAGTTACACCGGAATCGTATCTGCTGGCGCTGGCGGATGCTACTCGGTCACTCATCTCCAAAGGCCAGCCGCCTGCGTTGGTGACTGTTTTGCCGGCGCAGCTTGCGGCGGGGCAGTGGGTGGCGAAGGACTCAATTTCACTTTGGCACTGGCGGCCCTTCCCGAAGGATTTTCACTCCGCGCATTTGATGGAGCTTGCCCGACTGCAGGCCTGGACCATCAAGCCTGCAATTCTCTCAAGTTAGAGGGAAATGAAGCGGGTCATCGAACCTGGCCCGCATGGCCTTGGTTGCAGTTCCGGCATAGCTTTGAAGAGGCTGGCTCATGATGAGCCAGCCTTCGTGTTTCTGGGCGCTCGCAGGATTCTGGTCTGCTGATTTCGCTCCTTGCTGAAAAGCAAATACGCCGGCAACTTCACGTGCCAGTATCTGAGCTACATGAGGATACCGGGCGCAGGCGACCAACGAGGCGATGCCTCTGGAACAGAAGCGCCGCACGTGGAGGATCGACCATGACAATCCCAATGTTGCAACTGCTGCTTGTGATTCTTCTCAGCATGATTGTGGTTCAGGTCTGGCGCAAGAAGAGAGCCTGTGTGGTGAGGGTAGAAGCAGGGCGGAAGAGACTCGCGCGCGGAAGATGAGCGCGAATGCCAGGATTGCCTTACTGGCTGCCAGCGCGCGGGCTGTTGGAACTCTCTCCTGAACAGTGGACATCTTCTCTGGGCTTAATCCGTTCCCCTCAAAAGCGGAAACCCCAATCCCAAAGAATCAGATTATTCACCGCTCGAAATGGACGTGCTGCAAGCTATGCAAATTGAGACCGAAAGACCGCTGTCTCATGCTGTCCTGCCTGGTTTACACCTTGGTTCTCTCTTGCTGCGTGCAGGTGTGATTCTATTGCCTGCGTTGATTCCACTGGCCGGATGCGGCTTAGGGAAAGTTATCGCGAACCCGGTGAAGAACACGATCTTCATCGCCCTGGGGAGCAACACGATCGATACCAACTGCACGGGGTGCAATTCAATCTCGATGCAGGGCAGCTTATTTGAACAGTTCACTGCGGCGTTTGCCGATGGCAGCACGGCGCCGGTGATGTGGGCTGTTTCTGGCGGGGATGCGCTGAACGGGCCGGGCAGCGTGTCCCCTTCAGGGCAGTATTCACCGCCGAGTTATCTAACTGCCGACTCCGTGAAGGTATTGGTCACGGCCACCCTGGAATCAAACCCTAACATCAAGGCGAGTTCAGTACTAACCGTGACGCCAGGATTTCTGCAGCCGCTTACCCCGGAGAATGTTGCCTTAGGGGTGAATGGAGCTGTGAAGATCACGGGCTATCTTGCCGAAGCAGGGGGAAGCACGGGCATCAATTTTGATGTATGGAATGCAATTGGCGGAACAAGCAGCGGGCTGGGGACACTGAGCGGCACAAGCTGCAAGCGCAGCAAAGATGTGTTTACGTCATGCACGGTGACTTACAATGCGCCAGGCTCGGTGGCAAGCACGGGCGTGACGTATGTTAGGGCGACGGTGGGCGCATCGTCGAGCAGGACTTCAATGGTTGTTTTGTTGAACACGGCAGGAGTATCAAGCAGTCCGTTGATGCACCAGGCGAAGTCATTGACCCCGATGCAACTGGGAAGCTCAGGCGGGAACAACAACGACTTCGACAGCTCAAAGAATCAAATAGTCGACTGTTGCAGCGGGACGCTGGGGGCGCTGCTGAAAGGCTCAGATAACAAGGAGTACCTGCTGAGCAACAATCATGTATTGGCACGGAGCGACCAAGGGAATGTGGGCGATACGATCATCCAGCCGGGACTTATCGACAATAACTGCGTTCCGGATGGGGATGGTCCGGGCACTGCGGCGGTGGGGACTCTTTCGGGGTGGCTTCCGCTGAACTCAAGCGCGACTAATGTGGACGCGGCGATTGCGCGTGTTGTGTCAGGCACGGTGGATTCAACGGGAAGCATTCTAGAGTTGGGAGCGAAAATGCCGGATGGCACGCTGGCGGCAGCGCCTCCCGGCATTTCATCGACCGGTGGCAAGGGCGAAGCGGCATGGTTGCAGATGAGAGTGGCGAAGAGCGGGCGCACGACAGGGCAGACATGCGCTGAAGTATCAGCGACCAACGTGGATGTCTACGTGGATTACTTTACGGATTGCGCCGAGACCGAACCCTATTTGAGCAGGATGTTCAAGGACCAAATAGCGATCAGCGGCAACGGCTTCAGCGACGCGGGCGACTCCGGCTCACTGGTGGTAGACACGAACAACGCGGAACCGGTGGGCTTGTTCTTTGCAGGGGGTACAGATGGCTTGGGTGTGAGCCAGGCAGTCGCGAATCCCGCGCCCGAGGTGCTGAACGAACTCAATACGCAATTGGCAGGTGGAGCGACCTATACGTTTGCCGGGACCGCCGACCATGCGGTGAGCTGCCTGAGTTATGGCGACAACACAGTGAGCGAGGCGCAGGCGCGCACCCTTAGCGATGCGGAGGTTGCGCGCGCCGAGCAGGCACTTGGAGCAGCGCGAGCGCTGGTAAATCCAGCAGCAGGGATACTGGGAGTTGCAAGCGGGAAGAGCAATGACCATCCAGGTGAAGCGGCGATCCTTGTGTATGTTGACAGCAGTGCAGCCGTCCATGTGCCCGCAACTGTGGGCGATGTGCGGACTCAAGTGGTAGTGAGCGATGGCCGCGCGGCTGGCGCAGGAGTTGCGTCTCCAACTAATCCCGGCAGCAGTCTGCAGGCGGGGGCGCTGGAACCTGCGCTGGCGTTCAAGCAACACCATGCACCTGATTTGATGAAGCAAAACCCATGGTTCTTTGGAATCGGCGTGGGTGAAAGCCTGGACAATCCGAAGGATGCGGCGTTGGTAATCTATGTAGACCGCAAGCTGCTCTCTGCCCAGCTTCCCCAGACCTTTGGCGGCTTTCGTACGCGCTATATCGTTATGGACCGGATGCACGTGACACGGTCCTATGCAAAACCATTGCAGTCGAGACTGCATTGCATGCCGCACAAGGCGAAGTTGCAACCGGATGGCTTTGACGGGGTGCGGCTTGTGAATCCGCTAGCGCTGGATTTGAAGTTTTGATTTTGGCCTAGTGTCCTGTCACAGATGTATTTTCTAAAACGGGCGAAGGATCAAAAGCAGATTTTCGCTCACCACCCCCGAACTGAAAAGCGTTTGGGGTCCTATTCAGAATGACAGTCTCTGTTTTGTCGTGAATTTCAGAGGCAGGACACTCGCTTGTGATTTGCGCGCAAATTCTTTCTCACAAAGTGCGGGAAGGGAATGGGGCACACAGAGTGAGTAGGCGGTGTCAAGCGTACCGAAAAGAGCGGTTGTTGAGTGCTTGCTATTCCCGGCCCCAATCGGTGCGATGTTGCAGGTTGATTCAACCGCGCTTGAGCGCTCTTCTCAAGACAGCTTCAAGTCCAGCCTTGGCCTCACTGTAGTCTTCCAGCGAGATTGTGCCGTTGATCTTTTCGCGCTCGAGGTCGAAGAGTTCGTCCTTGAGGCTATCGAGCAGAGTGGAATGGTTGGTAGCCGGTGCGGCTGCGTGACTGGCCATGGGTGCGACTGAATGCGCAGCGACAGGGAAGGGCCTGGACCTGTGCGGCTCCTCCTGTTCCGGCGATAGAGAGGTTGATTCTGCAACCGGCACGCTTTGCTTGCGGAGCATGAACGCTGCAGCAATAACGAGGAGCAGGGCCATGACGCCGATGATCCACCCCTTGAAATTACTGAGGGGGTCGGGAGTGCCGATGGGATTACCGATGCCGCCTCCAGGGCGATTGCCAGCACTTGCGGCGTCTCCCATGCCAGCTGCGGGCGCTCCAGCGGCAGGCCGGGAATCGCGGGGCATTTGCCCCTCGCCGGAGAGAGTGAACTTTATGCTTTGGCCGGGGTGGATATTTTTGGCAACAAATGTCTGGACGCGGGGGTCCTCTTGCGCGGGCTGAAAATCTGCTCCGCCGGCGGCACTGAAGGTCATGCCGTCTGGGACGTAGATGACGAGGTTATCAGCAGGCATTTGCAGCTGGGGCGTGAAGGTGTATTTGCCGTTGTAGGAGATGTGATATTGCAATTCGAACAACGTCTCCTTTTCGCCGAGGTTAGGCTGAATGGGGATGTTGATTGTGAAGTGCCCTTTTTGCTTGAGCGGAACGGGGCGCGTGTTGGTTGCCATGCCACCAGGGCGCGTGGCCGCAGCGCCATCGAGGACCGCATCGGGCGGGAGCACGAACTCAAACGTGTTGGCGCTGAACTGCGCCCTGGGAGGTAGGCTGGTGTTACGCACGAGGTAACGCTCTTGCACGCGGGCCATGCCACCTGCAGCTTCAGCGAGGATCATGTCTGCGTCAATGGCGATGCCATCGACTTTTGTTGCGACATCGTAAACCGAGACATCGCCGGAGCCACCTCCCTGAGGCGCTGCGATGAAGTAAGTTCCGCCTTGGTGATTGACGCGGATAAGGAAAACACCGCCGCCGGGCGACTGGAGCGAATAATGCCCACGGGCATCCGTGGTTGCGGTTGCGGCATCCGTCATGCCCGCTTGAACGTCGACCAGCACAACAGTGTCCCCTGCCGAGGGCTTGCCGTTGGTCTTATTGGTGACTGTGCCGGTAATGGAAGCAGCGTGGGCGACAGCTGCCAAAAGCAGCAGACCGAAGGGAGCCGAGTTGGAGAAGTTCCAGGGCCATTTGATTCTCATCGAAATATCCTTTGGATGCGTAGCGGTTGTTTTGATAGATCATGTAATGGCCAGGGACCCGGTATGGCTAGAGCGAGGAGGAGTAGCCGCGAGCAACTGACTTCAGGGGGCTGATTCAAGCATTCCTTTGCAGATCCACGATTTCTCCCATGAGATGCGCTGCCTCGTCTTCTAGCTGCGCTCGCAGGGCGAGGAAGTCTTCTTCTGTGTACTTTCCGGCGAAGTACTCAAAGTTGAGGTCGCGCAGGTTTTCAAAGAGTTGGTCCTTGCGCTCCAAGAGATATTCCAGACGAGATTTCTCATACTGGCTGGCAAAGACGTTTTCCGGCCAGAAGGTGTAAACAAAGAGCAACAATCCCAACAGGGTACCGGCCAATTCACCTTGCAGGTAGGTCATGGTTTAAACGCCTCCATTGTTGCCGGTCTCCCGGCGAATTTGCTTGCGAAGATCTTCAGTTACAAGGTCACTTGGGGGGAGAGAGTTGCGGGGGTCGGCTGCCGACCAGCGTCGAACAAGAAGGACAGTGCCGAGCAGGGCAGCCGCGAAGACAGCGAAGGGCGCAATCCAAGCCAACAGGTCAAAGCCTTCAGTAGTGGGAGCGGCGAGAACAGTTGCCC
>Ga0316226_1004815_pt1 | contig 10574 bp, 10 predicted proteins | sample TBH18017metaG_FD_206009 | JGI IMG/M metagenome (GOLD analysis project Ga0316226, IMG submission 206009) | Freshwater microbial communities from Trout Bog Lake, Wisconsin, USA - TBH18017 | ecosystem: Environmental > Aquatic > Freshwater > Lake > Hypolimnion/Profundal zone | place: USA: Wisconsin... | reverse complement strand
AGCTACACGGCCTACAAACTGCGCTTCATAACGGAGCGCCGGCCTGGGGTTCTGACACTCTCTGAGAATTGCGGGCAGATAACCGCGATAACCGGAAACGTCCTGACGCTATCGAATTTCCCGACGGACTGGACAACGGCAAGCCTCTTTGACATTATCGCGCCTCTGCCCCCGTTCAATACTGTTGCCGATGATGTCGCTATCACGGACATTAACGGGCAGCAGATAACGCTGACCTCTGCACCTGCCGGGATTGCAAAGGGGCAATGGGTATGCCAGTCAATGATGAGTTGCATCCCGCAAATCCCCTACGAGTTTTTTCCCCTGCTAAAGCAAATGACGATTGCCACAGTAGCGACGGGGCTTGATATGTCGCAGTTATTGGCCTCGGCTAACGCTGAAATCAAAGATATGAAGGATGATGCGTTAGCATTGGCCCGGCCTCGCATCACCGGAAGTCCCAAGGTTATCATAAACAAGGATTCGTTTGGTTCTCGCGGCTTCGGCGGTATCGGCGGTGGGTGGAGATAGCCGATGTTCTTTAGTGTTCTCGATAGCCGAGGGCTCTACACTTATGCCAATCCTCTAGGGACGCAATCTCCCGCCGGGGCAATGTCCGTTGCCAATAATGTCAACTGCGACCAGATCGGGATAACCACTACCCGGCGCGGATTTGACTACTACAGCTATCAGAAGCTAACGAATATCTCCAAGCTGTTCTCTTATGACGGTGGGCTCTACGCATCATACGATTCTGGCAAACTGGCAAAGGATAACGGCGCTGGCGTTTGGACTCCTTACGCTGGATTGACCATGCTTCCGCCTTCGGGCGGCTTCCTGCATCAGATGTTGGCCGGCGGCAACAGCTACTTCACCACGGCAAATGGGATATACAAACTCTCTGGATCGTCGGCTCCGGCTCCCGCCGGCGCACCGCAAGGGCTTGATACTCAGGTTGCGGTAAGCGCACAGATATCATCGGGCTTTCTAAACGCTCAGAGCCAATGCGCCTACAAGGTGGTTTGGGGCTACACGGACGAGAGCAATCTACAGATTCTAGGAGCGCCGTCATACCCGGTCTATGCCGTCAATACGCAAGCGGCGGGGGCCAGCAACAACGCGAATACTACTGTTACGTTCACCATCCCGCCTTTCGTTTTGGCATCTTCTAGCCTTCCGTGGTTCTACCAAATCTACCGGACGCCTAACACTAGCAGTCTTAGCGTCCCGCCCGGCAACAACTATCAGCTAGTATCCCAGGGGACGCCGGCAAGCGGGGACTTGACGAATCGCTATGTTAGCTTTTCCGATACTGTCCTAGATTCTTTTCTTGGCGCTTTTCTCTACACGAATGATGGACAGCCCGGCGTTGGAGCGCCTTATGGGCTCCCGCCGCTTGCTAGGTCAGTATCCTACTTTTCCAGCATGGCCTTTTATGGAAATTATCAGACCATGCAAAATGTCATTTTGACCTTGGTTTCCGTCGGGGCAACCTCCGGAATACAGACCGGAGATACCTTGACAATTACGGACAGCGGGGGCCATGCTTACACCTATATCGCAGGCTCTATCAACAATCCTACTACTCGGCATTTTTCGATTGTTACTAGCGGGACGGCTTCGGCCAATATTCAGGCCACGGCGCAAAACCTCGCGCTAGTCATTAACCGCGATCCAAACAACGCTCTTTTCGCGATGCAATACACTTCGGGATATTCCGACCTTCCCGGCCAGCTTCAAATCTTCGCGCAGAATCTATCTCAGGCTTATTTCTCGCTTACTTCTTCTCGCTCGACCTGTTGGAGCCCGACCATCCCGGCCAGCGGGACGGCGTATGCTTCTTCAAGCGTTAGCCTACAGCACGGGCTCCAAGTGTCCGCTATCGGGATGCCGGAGAGTGTCCCGCCGGCCAATCTCTTGCCCGTTGGTTCTCCCAATTTCCCTATCCTGGGCCTCTTGCCGGTTCGGACGGCGCTACTCGCGTTCAAGGGGGAGGAAGGCGTCTATCAGATAAGTGGCACGTCCCCCTCGACTCTAAGCGTTACGCTATTGGACAGCACCGCTTTTATCAACGGCTCAGAAACGCTAGTTCCTCTAAATAATTCCGGCTACTTCTTCACTACGCAGGGCGTCATGCTGGCGAATGAAAGCGGATGCGAAATCATGAGCCGCGATATCCAAGGTGATTTACTGGCCTTGGCTTCCAGCGACTATCCCAACTTTGCAAGCCTGGCGTTTTCTGTCGGATATCAGAGCGATAACGCCTATATCCTGTTCTTGCAGAAATACGCCAGCGACACTTACAGCACCTTGCAATACCGCTACAACTGGATAACTCAGGCGTGGTCAACATGGGACGTGCCCTGTACCGCCGCCGTGGCAAATCCCGCAGATGACCAGCTCTATCTGGCGACTCCTAGCGGTTACGTCCTCAAGGAACGAAAGAGTTTTACTTCCGAAGATTTCGCAGACCAAGCGGAGCCTATCACTATAAGCTCGGTAGGCACCGGGACGCTGACCTTGGCAGATTCCAGCGGCGTCAACATTGGCGACCAGATCACTCAGACCACCGGGCCGAATACTTACACGGCCTGGGTTGATGATAACGACGCATCCACCGGGAAAATAGAAGTGTCAAGCACGACGGGCTTTTTCCCCGGCGTGGCGCATGATATCCAGGCGATTAACTGGCAAATAACCTTCATGCCGACGTCGTGCGGCTATCCCGGTTTCATTAAAAAGTTTCAGACGTGGAATTTTGAATTTTCCAACATATCTTTCAAGTCTTGCACGGCTTCTTTCACTACTGATTTCAGCACCGCGAGCGAATCGGTTGAGCTAGTGCCGAAACAGGCTAACACCTGGGGCACATTTGCTTGGGGGACAGTCCCTTGGGGCGTTACCACGCCGGCCCTACAGCCCATTTCTACCTATGCGACAAAAAATACGAGCTTGGGCCATTGGGTAAACGTCAGTTTGCAAGGTCAATACGCTTTTAGCGGTGGGGCTTTGTCCGGATACGCGATTTTCTACGAGTTCATGGGGCAGCGGAGTAGATAGCATGGCATCTTCTAATCTGCCCGCCTTGTGGAAGTTCGATTACGGCGATTATACTGACCTTGGCGCTACCTTCCAGAAGTTCCTCGGCAATGTCAACCTTTTTACTACCGCCACTTACAACATTCTCAACGGCGGTATTCAGTTGCAGAACCTTCAGCGCACGATCTACAGCGCGACTATCACCGCCGGGACCACCACGCCGCTTTCCTTCGTCAATCCGCTTCCCGTCGCGCCTTCAGGGCTATCGCTAGTCCAGATTTTGCAGAAAGGCAGCACGGCGACAGCCTTAACCTCATCCGTTAGCGTTGCCAATTGGTATTATGACGGGAAAAGCATTAACATATTGAATATCGCCGGATTGACTTCGGGGCAGACGTACCAGATCGCTATTGAGGTAATGTAAATGGCATTCACAGCGCCTACTCAGGATGAAAAGACGCAGCAGACGCCAGCCACGGTGGCAATGACCGCGCCAACCTCGACGGGAGGGGCCGGGACCGCAGGCGCGGCCAAGGCCACCACTAAGGCGGCAAATACTCCTGGGGTGAATGCCCCGGCGCAGCCGTCCGCGCAGTTGTCCGCTTACCTCAATGCCAATCAGCCGCAAGCTGGCGCAATGGCCGGGAATATCGCCGGGACAGTAGGAGGACAAGTCAACGCGGCAGGGCAGGCAATCCTCCCGGCGGTAAACGTCTACACCGGACAGCTTACCAATGTGCCGACGGACGCGGCGCTGAATACTCAGCTTACCAACTCTCCCGCATCCTTGACCGCAGACCAGCAGGCCGCGTATCAGCAGGAGCTTAACGCCGCTTCGCAAAAGCCAAACTCAGCGGCTACCTTTGAGACGACGCAGCCATATCAAGACCTGTCCGGCAATATCCAGAAAGCGGCAGAGCAGGCGGCCTTGTGGAATGCCGGTAACAATGTCGCGCAGTTGCAGACAGCCCTTGCTCCGTTTGAGGGAGCCAACGCTACTACGGGAGACAAGCAGCTCGACTCTTTGCTCCTGTCGCAGACGCCGGGAGCCTATAGCCAGATACAAAGCGCCGTTGCTCCGGCGGCTACGCTGCAAGACCAACTCACGCAGGCGACCACGCAAGCCGATACCGGGCTAAAGACCGCCATTGCCAACGACTCCGCCGCAACAGCCGCCGCACAACAGGCCGCGCAGACCTACGCTAAGAACCTGACGGACTATCTCAATCTGCAGCAGGCGGCAGCGCTGAAAGGCAATGTTACCAATCAATCCATAATGACTGACTTGCAGGGCGGCAATCTTTCCGCTACTGATTTGGGCTTGCTTGGGCTATCTCAACCGCAATGGGACAAAATCAACGCGGCCATAGCACAGACGCAAAACGGCGCTGTTAATGCGGCTCCGGCAGGACTGGCTCAGTATTTGGCCTTGAATCCGGCGCAGAATACTAACGTCTCGCAGATCGCAACGCCGCAAAACTATTCCGATGTTGCGGCCCTTCTTGCTTTGCTTGGCAACAACGCTGGGAATCTCACTTTGCCAATCAATCCGCAGACCGCGCAGGACGCCGGCAAGATGCAACCTGGCTCGGCCAAGTTCGACTATCAGAACGCTCTTAGCGCGACTCAGGACGCGGATAGCTATGATGCCTCGATAGCGAAGATGCAGGACAGCATCGTTAAGGATATTAAGAGCCTTGACCGCACTACGGACCCGCGTGCCGCGCTTGCCGAGCTAAGAAACTATCAGAAGAATATCCCTGACCTTGAAAAACAGGGCAAGCAGATAGCCAAGGCGGCAGGCGGCAAGTTCAACGGAATAGACACTACGGCACTTGACAGCATTTTGCAAAAATGGGCCAATAGCGGATACTGAGGTAAAAAACATGGGCGGATTACTCGACATTCTGACCGGCGGCAACAACGAATTAGCGCAGGACGTGCTAAAGCAGGGCATGGCCGACGTGAACGCCGTTCAAGTCCCTACCTCGACAGATTTACAGGAAGGCCCGCTATCTCAATACTATCAGACCGGGGCTTTGACGCCGGCCATGATGCAAGCGGCACAGGCGGGGCCGTCGGCCTTCGATAGCGAAAATATCTCAGGCGTCCCGATGTCCGTGATGCAGCAGGCGCTCGCGCAAGAGAGCCAGATTGCGGCGGCTAACGGCATGACTCCGCAGGAACAGGCGCAGATCGCGGAAGCGGAGCAGGCCGTCAACGCCAATACCGCCGGCCAGCGCGGGGCGATTGCTCAACAGTTCGCCGGTATGGGCGTCCCGCAATCCCTCATCAGCGCCGCCTTGCAGAATCAGACCGCCGGGCAGACCGCGCAACAGGGCTACATGAACGCGCTACAGGCGCAGGGACAGGCCGCTAATCAGGGATTGACCGCCTTGCAGAATGAGGGCAACCTTGCCGGAAATATGTATGGCTTACAGGCCGGCCAGCAGAACACAGTCGCGGCGGCTCAGAACGCGCTTAATCAGTTCAACGCGGCCAACAGCCAACAGGCGGGGCTTGCTAACCAGGCCAATCAGCAAGCGTCGAATCTCTACAATACCAAGACCGGGCAGGATATCGCCAATCAGAATATCTACGGCTCCAATCAGCGGCAGTATCAAAATCAGGTGATGGCACCGCAGCAGGCCGCGCAGTTGGCGCTTGAAAAGTCCGGCCAGCAAGTCGGAGTTACCGAGGCGCAGGCAGGACAGGCCACGGCGGCGGGACAGCAGAACGCGGGATTAATCGGCGGCGCAATCGGCACCATCGGCAATGTTATCGCGGCGGCAAAGGGCGGCGAGATACCGGATACTATCATCCCGCCTACGGCCTTCTTGCGTGGCGGGCAAGTACCGGGGCAGCCGCAAGTTGCAGGGGATTCTCCGGCCAATGATACTGTTCCGGCTAGGCTCTCTCCTGGCGAATTCGTCGTGCCCAAGACCGCCATGCAGAGGCCAGAGATTCGGGACTTCCTGGCCAAGAATGTCCCGACTCCGCGCCCACCTTCGGCACATCCCTCGGATGTTGCCAGTTTGCTTAAAGCCCTTTCCATGCTTCGCGCAGGAGCTTGAATCATGTTGACGAAAGAAGAGCAGGACGAATTAGCCGCGCACTTCCGCAACCGCGACCTTTACGATCCTTCCAAGGCACCGGAGCAAGCGCCGCCGGAGTTCCAGCCGAAGGGATTATTCGATGGCGGATTCCCCGATGTTAGCCAGATTCAAGAGGACTCTATTGATATCGCTCCTGACCAAGAAGAAGTCAAGAAGATACAGCAGCCCGATTTTAAAGACGCTCTCGCCAGCGTGGTAAAGGCTCCGGAAAAAGAGCCTGTTATTTCCACTCCGGCTGTAGAGGAAATGCCGAAGCCGGAATCGGTGCCGGCGACTCCGGCGGATCCCGCAAAGCTGACACCTGACGAATACTCGCAACTCTACGCGGCACTATCAAAAGGCCCTAGCGTTACTCAGCATATCGGTTCCGGTCTTGCCGGCCTAGGTGATGCAATCGTGCAAGGAGTTTCTCGCGCTGGCAATCCAGGCTTCCAGCAAAGGGCGATTGAGCGGCAGAAGATGCAACAGGAAGCCCTAGCTAATGCTCTCCGCGCCAAGTATGAGGCCGGATTCAAGGCGCAGGAGTTAGGGCAGGGGCAGCAGCGATTGACGGATGAAAACACTAGAGCCGCTAATGCTATCGCGGCAGAAAATGAAAGAGCGAAGTTAGCGCAGTCAGGAGAAAACGCAAGAGCGCAGGCCGGGCTAGAAGTGCGAAGCAAAGAAGCCGAAGCGGCGCGGGCGCAATCGGGCATTGAAGCCGCCGCGAAGCTCCCCGCTACCGGAATATTGCATCCTAGCACCTGGGGGCGCGGCTCCGAAATAGAACAAGTGCGCCAGAAATTGCTCAGCCAAGGCGCTGGCAATTCTCATCCGCAAGATGCCAAGGCCGTCGCTTGGGCGCAATCGCATCCTAACGATCCGCGAGCCTCTAAGATACTGGAAGCCAATGGATACTAACTTTGATCCGGACGCTTACCTTGCTGCGAAGGATGCGCCGTTTGACCCTGACGCATACCTAGCTGATAAGCAAGGACAAGAGAGCGCCCTTGAGGCCGCAGGGCGAGGGGCTCTCCGTAATATCCCAGTGGCGCAACAGGCCGTAGCCGCCGCCGCGCCGTTAGCTTTCAAGGTGGGGCTGACCGCAGAACCTGCCTATAGCGCGGAATTGCAACATCTGACGCAAGCCGCAGAGCAAGGGAAGAAAGAGCATCCTGTGGCTTATGGGGCCGGCGCCGTGGTCGGGACGCTTGCGCCGGCACTTGTCGGAGCGCCGGAAGGCATCCTAGCTAATATCGGACTTGGCGCTGGATTGAATGCCGCGCAAAGCGTATCTGATACCAACCTGACGCAGAAGCCGACTGCACAGCAGGCCAAGGATACCGGATTGGCCGCGCTTATCGGCGGGGGATTCGGCGGCATCGGCTCGGCTCTCTTGCCGGCCAAAGTCATAGGCAAGGCGATAGCGCCAAAGGCCGCAGAATCGGCGGGTGAAGTGGCCGGAGAAGCCGCCGCGCCCGTCGCAGAAGCCGCCACTACCTCAACCGCCAATACCATAGCGCATACTCCCGCCAATATCTTGCCAGATGCTACTCCGGTTGCTCCCGGTTTTGTCCCTTCGGCTGACCGGATAGCCGCGTCTAACTGGGCGCGGGCTATTGGATTCACGCCGCGCAAGTTCGCCACCTTTGCCCGCGATATGGGCGAGAATCCCCAAGACGCCGCAATCATGGGCCAGCAATGGTCCCAAGAAAAAAACCTAGTTCAGACTTTTGACCATCCCGGCGAGGCGCTCGCTAGGGTATCCGATATCAAGGACAAGGCCGGTAAGCAAATCGGCGCGATAATTGACAAGTTCGGGACTGAGCCTGTCCCGGCTACAGATATCGGACTAGAGATTATTGATCTGGCAGAAAAGACCGCCAATCCTAATGCCGAGGCGTCATTGCTTAAAGTAGTCAAGCGCATGGATACGCTATCCGATCGCGGCGGGCTCGATTGGGACGCCATGCAGGAGTTAAAGGGGATGGTGGGGAAGGAAGTAGGCGACCATCCATCAATGGCGCAGGCTTATGGCATCCTTGCCAAACGCATCAACGCAATGGTTGACGATACCGAGGCCAAGATAGGCGACCCGACACTAAGGCCGCTATATGAGTCCGCGAAGAAAGATTATCGAATGGGCTCCTTGCTTGAGCCGGCCTTGCGATACTCTGAGGCCAAGAATCTGATAGGCGGCCCGGCAGGGCATAACACTTTGCGCGGCGTCCTGGGTCAAGTGGCCGAGGCTCTTACCGGGTTGCCTCCCGCCGGGCAGTTAGTAAAGAATGTCATGGCGAAGTCCGCGCCAGTTGTTAAGGGGATAGGCAAGGCCGGGGCGGCAGTTGCTCCGGTTGCCAAGGCCGCAGCGTTGCCGATATCGTTGCCCGTCGGGAGAATCGCTAAGAATCTTCCCGCAGTAGCACAGGAGGAGCTTGCCAACTATCTGCAATCGCAATTCGGCAAAAAGCATGATTAGAAAGGCGATTGTCCCGGTCCCGGTAAAAAATGGCGTTGGTTCCGTTCTTGTGCCGGTTCCGCACCGCCGGCAATCAGCACATATGCTGTGATTATATCTACCAAATAGGATGAGCGAAGATAAGACTTCGCCGGATAAAGAAATGAGCAGTCCCCTCGGCAGAGAGGAATTTTACAGATACATGGATGCGAAGTTCGCCGGGTTGCCATGCCATGAACACTCTGAATCTTTGAAGACTCATGCTTATCGTCTCGAGGGAATTGACGACAAAGCGGCAAGCGCACACGAAGAAGCGGTTCTCGCCCAACAACAGGCAGACGCAGCGGAACAGCGAGCGCTAGACGCCGCCGATCTGGCGAGGGGCAAACTTTGGAAACTCGCCATAGCCGGCTTCGCTACGTTTTGCGGGGGGCTCGGGCTCCACCTGAAAAACATATCGGAGACGCTGGCGAACGTTGTACACAACGCGCCGAGGAGCCATTGAGAATGGCAAAGTGGATAATTTTTTTCGCGTGGCTTTTGTGCGTGGCAGGGATAGCCTACGTCATTTGGGGCATATAGCAAGTTTACCACGGTTTACTAAAGTTACTAAAATAAGATAACATAGCCTAACATCGGTATAAAATATGAATATCCTAGATGCCATAAAAGCCTTTTGGATGGTTGAAAAGGATATAAAAAAAGCAAAGGAGGCAGTTACTATGGACGGGACCATCAAGCCGGGCTGGAAAACGACGGAATTTTGGCTTACGATTCTGGCGCAGGTGCCTACGGTCCTCGGCATCTTTTTAGGGGCCAGCAATCCTATCACCATCGGAATCAGCGCGGCGGCTACGATTGCCTACACCTTGGGCCGGTCCTGGAACAAGGGCAACGCTCTTGCGGTGCTTCAAGGCGCTGCCAGCGCGGCCCAGGCTCTTCCTGCTGCCCCCGCGCCTGTCGCCAAGCCTCCGACGCCTTAACGGATAGGGACTAGAATCGAAGATTAGGGCCGTTCCTGGAGGCATTAGATGCGGAAGGCCACGCTTACTAGGTGTAATTCGTCCGATATCGGCACTTTCGGCACCTTGGTATCCGATTCCGGCTGGACTTGCCGGACCCTGGAACGGCCCGCGGCCATAGGCGAGCATCCCTGTATCCCCTCCGGCCTGTACGTTGTAGCCTGGACTAAGGGAATCCATCCGGCGCATCCAGAGGTCTATGAGGTTACTGGTGTGCCTGGGCGCACGGGTATTTTAATCCACGCGGCTGATGTCTATGAACAACTGCTCGGCTGTGTTGCTCCCGGCTCTGCGGTCGGTCCCGTTGACCTGACCTGGGAGGGGCAGCATATCCAGCATCTGGGAGTCTGTAACTCTCGGTCGACTCTCGCGGCTTTGATAGCCGACATGGGGAAACAAACTTTCGTACTTACGATCAAGGACGCCTAGCTTTACACCACGGAGCGGGGCTCCCACTCCCTCCCTCGCGCCGTACCTATTCCCCAGGCTCCCTCTCCGTAATTTTTGTTATCTCAACGATATTGTCAGAGGACAGCAGAACTTTGATGGTTTGCCCGAAATCAAACATGATATCATGGGCCGAGCATACGGAAACATCAGGGACGCCGGGGCATACTAAAGTCTTGCAAGCCGCCGCCCCGCAGGGCAAGCCGTCTTTAACTAAAATCTCACATTTCTTTTCGCTCATATTAATCCGCAGTCCGTAAACCACTGCACGACATCATCAACGCTTCGCGCAAGTATGTAATTTTGCCCTCGCTCTACCAGCATTTGTGCAATTATCTCTTGCGACGGGCTCCTCTTCCCGGTCTTGCTCTTAACCTCAATCCAGAGTACCTTGGCATCCGATAACAGCACCACAAGATCGGGGATACCTGCAACAAAGGTCTTATCGACCACGTTGTATCTCATAGTGCGGCGATTGAATAATCCTCGATTCGGGATATGCCAAGGCACAAA
>Ga0316226_1004813_pt1 | contig 10575 bp, 8 predicted proteins | sample TBH18017metaG_FD_206009 | JGI IMG/M metagenome (GOLD analysis project Ga0316226, IMG submission 206009) | Freshwater microbial communities from Trout Bog Lake, Wisconsin, USA - TBH18017 | ecosystem: Environmental > Aquatic > Freshwater > Lake > Hypolimnion/Profundal zone | place: USA: Wisconsin... | reverse complement strand
GGTGTTTTTAAAACCTTTTTCCTTATTCCTGGTGATGAATTTTGTATTTTCTCACTTGTTTTACCATAATAATCCGACATTCTCAATCAGGTTGCTGGTGGGCCTTATACTCTGGTCGTTTTTTGCCGAGGCAACCACCGTCGGGCTGGGCAGCCTTTTATCAAAATCCCATATTGTAAAAAAGATCTTCATTCCCAAATGGGTTGTTATTATATCTGCAACAGTTCACAGCGCCATGGCTTTCATGTTTAACCTGGTCATACTGTTCCTTTTTCTTGTCTTTTACTATCATAAATATCCCGGCCCTGTTGAATTATTAATGTTTGGTGTTTATCTTGTTTTGATGTACGGGATTTCGGTAATTTTCGCATTTATTACAGCTCCACTTTACATTAAGATCCGTGACCTGAACCAGGTATGGGAAGTGCTTTTGCAAGTATTATTTTTTTCCTCCCCTATCATTTACCCAATTTCGCTGATCCCTGCCAATGTTCAATCTGTCCTCTATTTGAATCCCATGACTTTACTTATTGAGCATTCACGGGTTGCGTTGATCGACAATAGCATTGCCAGGGTGGATCATCTATTGATTTTTATAGGAATTTTTATTCCTTGTTTTTTCGGGAGTATCTGGTTCCTTAAAAAAACTTCCAGGAACCTTATTGAAAATATGTGATGGATATTAACAACAAGGCTATAACGGTAGAAAACATTTCGAAGACCTTCAGGATCCCCCATGAAAACAGGGATACGATCAGGGAACGCCTGTTCAATTTGCGGCGGAAAACTACTTATGAGGCCTTTAACGCGCTTAGTGATCTTTCTTTTGAGGTAAGCAAGGGGGAATTTTTCGGTATCATAGGCCGGAACGGAAGCGGCAAATCAACACTTCTTAAAATACTGGCGGGAGTTTATACTCCGGATAAAGGGAAAGTAATGGTAAACGGGGACATTTCTCCATTCCTGGAGTTGGGGGTTGGTTTCAATCCTGAATTATCGGGTAAGGACAATATATACCTGAACGCTACTCTTCTTGGGCTTTCAAAGAAAGAAATCCAGGCACAATATAAAGCAATTGTTGATTTCTCCGAGCTCGACCAGTTTATTGATCTCAAATTAAAGAACTATTCAAGCGGGATGTATGTAAGGCTGGCCTTTTCCGTTGCAATCCATGCGAATAAAGGAATATTGCTGATGGATGAAGTTCTTGCGGTTGGAGACTCGAATTTCCAGGCAAAGTGCCTGGCAGAATTCAACCGTTACAAGGAAATGGGGAACACCGTGATCCTGGTTACACATGATATCCAAACGGTAAAACGATCATGCGACCATGCCCTGCTGCTGCAGAATGGTAACATTTTGAAAATTGGTAATGCAGCAGAAGTGTGCGAAGAATATGAATATCAGAATATGTCAGATGATGAGAAGCGGCAATATCTTGAAAATAAAAATACAATTGAAACAGATATTGAACAAGATGATACAGGAGAGATAATCGCGACTCAAAAGATACACCAGGTAATTCAAGATGATATTGAAATCACAATTGATAAAAAATCAGACACTCCTGGTGTAAACATCAACTATATTATTCTTTCAGATGATACTAAGACAGATAGTGGCAATGCAATATATTTTGTAAAATGTTTATATAATGGATTGCTTGGCAGAGATCCGGATCCTGAAGGACTTCAATATTGGGTGAATGAGATGAATAATGGAATGGCTGAAGGTACGGTGTTCACAAAAATATTTAATAGTGAAGAATATAACCGTAACTTCACTTTGCAACAGAATAAGGATTTAACAATTTTTAATATTGTCACTTTTCTTAAAGAGAAACTGTCTAAACGTACAATTATTGTGGTTGATGTTGGTTCTCAAAACATGAGTAATGAAGAGCATATATATTCTCACTTACTTAAACACTCCTTTAAAACTAAAGTAATTAGACTTGAGCCAAATTTAATTAGCCGGGGTGAAAGAGAAATACTTGAAAAAGGATACGAATTAGTAATACATGATTCATTTGTTGGTGACGGCGAAGAATATTTATTTCATATTAATGACCCGGATTCTACATCATCATTATTGCCATTTAATACAGGGATAACAAGCAGTTTATTTGGATTACATGAATTAAAAACTTTGAAAACTGAGTCGGTCCGTACAGATACCCTTGATGAATTACTTGACAGTATTGAATCTATTGATCTTTTAAAATTAGATTTACAAGGTTTTGAGTTAAATGCCTTGCAAAATGCTCAAAAGATATTAAGTAAAACATTGATAATTCATTGCCAAATATCATTTGTGGAAATATATAAAGGTCAGTCTCCGTTTTCAGATGTTGATAGGTTTTTACGAAGCCATGGTTTTCAATTTATTGATTTCCACTATGAATGCCGCTATCCTTTTTTAACTAATGCCTTAGTTCAAACAAAGGATCAACTAGGTTGGGGGGATGCTATTTATATTAAAGAAGATGGGTTAAAAAACACGGAAGAATCTTTGATAATTCAAAGTTTAATTGTTTTATTGTGTTACAATAAAGTCTCATTGGCAGCATCAATTGCAGAAAAATATGATTTATTATCCGGAAATTCCAAATATGGAACATTATTTAATTCATTAGTGTAGTGATGATCTCATATGCTCAGAATTTCGAGGATGTTATCCTAGAACGTTTTTTCAAAGAACAAAAGGCGGGTTTTTATGTAGATATTGGTGCTGCCGATCCCCTCAAGGATTCTGTTACAAAACATTTCTATGACAAGGGATGGAGGGGTATTAACATTGAACCTTCCACCAAGCTCTTTGAAAAATTACTTTCAGAACGAAAGAGAGATATTAATTTAAATTGTATTATCTCAAATCAGGAAAGTTTAAATGTGTTTTTTGACATTCCAAATTCAGGCCTGTCAACTATTTATCCAAACTATGCATATTCTGCTATCGAGAAGGAAGGTCAGAAAGATTATAATGGCGATATTTTAAATTCCTTTGAAAAAACATTAATTGAATCTAAAAAGCTATCAAGTATTCTTGAAAAGTATGCATACAATATTGAGATTGATTTTTTAAAAATCGATGTTGAGGGGGCAGAGAAAGAGGTAATAGAGTCTAATAACTGGGCCGCTCTCCGCCCTAAAGTTTTAATAATTGAAGCTACTGTTCCAAATAGCAAGATAGCAAACTTTGACAGCTGGGATTTGATTTTAATTCAATCAGGGTATAGTTTTGTTTATTTTGATGGGTTGAATCGGTTTTATTTACGAAATGATCTGATTGAATACAAAGAAATATTTACCTACCCACCTTCTGTTTTTGATGAGTTTATAAAACATTCCGAAGTTGAAAAGCAAGCTCATCTAAGTGAACTTCAGTCACAATATCGGGAACTTCAGTCACAATATCAGGAACTTCAGTCACAATATCAGGAACTTCAGTCACAATATCAGGAACTTCAGTCACAATATCAGGAACTTCAGTCACAACATCAAGGACTTCATTCACAACATCAAAGACTTCATTCACACCATCAGGAACTTCAATTGGTAAATTTCGATCTTAAAATACAAAATCAGAATTTATTAAACCAAGTTAATGCGATCTTAAACAGCTATTCATGGCGTGCACTTAAACCAATCCGATGGCTTTTTATGTTAATTAAAAATCTCAGATTATAGGAGGAAGAGAAAAAACTTTATCCAAATAAAAGAATTTAAGTAGAGATGATTGAAAACAATTCTGAATTTCTTTCTCTTTTGTATGTTTGGTTTTTACTAGGAAGATTCGCTACAATTCTGCCAGGTTAGCAAAAATACTTAGTGACCGAATTGGTTGAGGTGGAGGTTTCTTTGCCCATATATTTCAAAGTGAGATATCTATTTTGTTTTTAATCTGTAATGAACACAAAAATAAGTGATTTTATATAAATTTGAAACATACAACAAACTTGAAGCATAAGGTCAATCGTATTAATTTTACTTGAGTTTAATCGGACAATATTGTACGAAGATTATTTATAAAATTATGGAAGATATAAATAAACACAAGTTAGTTGCGAGATTTAATCGTGATTGGAAAGTTATAACAATTTTAATTTTTTTGTTTACTTATGGAATTGTTTTATCAGTTTTTAATTCCCGGTTTGATACTAATGATGATATGATTGTTGCTATGAGTGATTACAATTTTTGGATCGGTTGTGCAAGAGGTCAAGGAAGAATAGGCTTTCTTTTTGGGGGGCCTTTCACTTGGGTGCCTTACATTTTTAATAACATTATATACTTTAAATTTATACAAATATTTTCTATTTTATTATTAATAATATCTCTCGGTATTCTTGCCGGAGTCCTCTTAAGAAATAGATTTATAGGTTATTTATTTGTAGCTTTACTTTTAACACTATGGCAAAATTCAATTCATCAGCATAATATGCTTGTCGCCTTCCCTTTTAGCGTGACCTTTTTTGCAACGTTATATGTACTTTCATATATTTTGTTAATTTTTTATTTACGAGCTAAACGACTTTGGTTTCTATTAGGCTCTTTATTTTTCTGGCTCGTTACTATGTTTACAAACGAAATATGGTTTTCCTATTTACCTATATTAGTTGCAATAGTATTTATAGAATGTAAGCAGAAAAATTGGTTAAATTTCTTTAAAGTATTAAATATTATTAAATGGCATTTAGCTATTACCATAATTTGTTTATTTGCTTATTGGGCTTATAAATACTATTATCCGAGTGAATATGAGGGTAACACTTTGCATTCGTTTAACATAAGCCGTATTTGTATCGCCATTGCAACTTATTCAGCAGGACTATTCCCGGGTTTCAAATTTTTTATTGATATTAAAAGAGGTTATATTGATATATATAATATATTAAATGCAAACGCATTCACTATTTCAATAATTCTTTTTGTATTGCTGTTATGGATAAAGGACAAGATTTTCTTAAAGAAAATTAAATTATCAAAATATTTAGTTTGTTTTTCTGCTATCATCTATGCCATAATAACTCCTAATATTTTAATTTCACTAACTTCTAAGTATCAAGTTTGGGTTGAAGCGGGAACAACGGATTACCTATACTCCTCATATTCATTTTTTGCAATCGCTTTGCTTTTTACAATTATTTTATACATTTTTGCAAGGCGGCGTATTCTTTATATATTGAGTGCCTTGATCATATCCTCTCTTGCCTACAGCGTTCAAGTTAATAATGCAATAGTCGCTGAATGTCAAGCACATGATGCATCTAAATGGGTACTGATAGATGCGTTTCTTGAATCACACATCTATAAAGATTCTAATAAATTAGATAGTATATCTGCTCCTACATTGTGGAATTGGACTCTTTTTCAGCCAGATTATTGGACAAGGTATTTTAAAAATAAAACAGGAAGAGATGTTAACGTATTAAAAACATCAGGGGCTATCGCATCATTAACCTATGTCGAACAAAGTACATTCGATGGAGGCTATTTGATATATTCAGTTGATAGTATTGTTCATACAATTTACACTCAAAGCAAACATGTTAATAGAAACAAGCTATGCTATTTAATAAGCATGGGGGACAACGCAGGAATAAACTTGATTGATGACCGACAACTTCTAACAGTACCAAACGGAACAATCAGATGTTTTGTTCTTTCCGATGGTTTTAGGATAAAAGGAGTAACTGTATTTGAAATTGGTCAGCAAGTTAAGTTGAACGAACTATTGGGTTTTACTACTACAAATCCTAATGTTTTTCATAAACCAGTTGTAAATTATTTATCTGGATTTTATGATCTTGAAATGGATGTAAATTCAACCTGGAGATGGTCTAGTAATGCTGGAAAAATATCAATAAACTCACATGAAAATCAAAGTGTAAACATTGTTTTGGATGTAATTTTAGTTTCCCCAGGTAATTTGACCTGCAAAGTTAACGATTCAACCAAATGTTTTATTTTTAAAGAGTCATTAACGAAAGAAATAGAAATAAAAACTGAATTGAAAAAGGGAAATAATATTCTATCCTTAGAATCGAATATAAAGCCAGTTTCACTAAATCCTAACGATCCGAGAGTTTTTTCCTTTAGATTAAACGGGTTTTACATTATAGATCAAATCAAATATTTTCATTAGGGCTTGGTGAATATATCACATAGTATTAATTAAAAATTAATTTAATCGAATCGAGACTTGCTGAACAAATTAAATTGGCTTCCAATTTTTCAAAACAAAATACACTTACATGAAATATAATGATACGTATGTCCACGACATGGATTGGGGAAAGGATAAAATTTCCTTTAATGATTTTAACAATTACCGAAAATATCAATATGACTTGATTAAAGATTATGTTGGAAACACAATAATTGAAATTGGAACTGGTGATAAGAGTTTTACCAAGAAGATATTGGAGAATAATCTCAATGTTGAACGTATTTATTCGATTGAACCATCAGAAACACTTTTCAAATTAAATAATGACAAATACAATTTTCCTGAAATAGTAAAATTTGATTGTATAGACTTATTTGACTTAAATACAGATAAAACAGGAATTTTCGATACTGCAATTTTCATCCATGTCTTAGAGCATATTGAACAGGATAAAAAAGCATTAAACACCATTCATAATTTTATTAAACCGGGGGGCTATGTTTTAATTGAAGTGCCTGCACTCCCAAGTTTATTTTCGGTGCATGATAAAGTTTTAGGACATTACAGAAGATATAATAAGAAAATGATAAAATCAATTGTAGATATAGATAAATATGAAACTGTGAAACTTTGGTATCAAGATCCTATCGGGGTTTTAGGTTCTTTGTATTTCTTCAAATTGAGAAAAATAAAGATGAAATCAGACCAAGGGTTTAACTTGGCTAAAAACCAAGGAGGGATATATGATAAATATGTAATTCCTTTTGAAAAAAACATAGAAAAGATTATTAAGTTTCCTTTTGGGTTAAGCTTAACGGCAATATTAAGAAAAAGATAACGTAACCTGTTTATTATGAATTCAATATACGTCACCCAACCATTTCTTCCACCGTTAGAAGAGTTTCATGAATACTTAAAAGATATATGGGAAAGTAAGTGGCTTACTAATAATGGCAAATATCATCAGGAATTAGAAAAAGCGATGTGCGAATATTTAGGGGTGAAATTTATTTCACTTTTCTCGAATGGTACATTGGCCTTGGTAACAGCTTTGCAAGCATTACGTATTACCGGAGAGGTAATTACAACACCTTTTAGTTTTGTTGCCACTACTCATGCGCTTTGGTGGAATAATATCAAACCGGTATTTGTGGATATAGAACAAAGTAAATTTAATATTAATCCTGAAAAGATTGAGGCAGCTATCACACCACAGACCACAGCAATTCTTCCAGTACATGTTTATGGAAATCCCTGTAATGTAGAAAGGATCAAAGCAATTGCTGATACTTATAACTTAAGGGTCATTTATGATGCCTGTCATACTTTTGGGGTCAGAGTTAACGATGTACCTGTTTTGAATTTTGGCGATCTTTCTGTAATGAGTTTCCATGCGACAAAAGTGTATAACACTTTTGAAGGGGGAGCTATTGTCTGTCATGACGAAGCAACAAAAAAGCGAATTGACAACCTGAAAAATTTTGGCTTTGCAGACGAAACCACCGTCGTGGCCCCTGGAATCAACGCAAAAATGAATGAGATACAGGCCGCAATGGGTCTGCTGCAATTGAAATATGTTGATGAATCAATCGCAAAACGAAAAAAAATAGCAGCATGCTATCGTAATCAGCTAAAGGATTTAGAAGGTATGGCTTTCCTCGAAGATATGCCTGGTGTGAATCATTGTTATTCTTATTTCCCTGTTCTTGTTGACAAGTTGAAATTTAGAAAAACCCGGGATGAAGTTTACGAGGATTTAAAAACATATAATATCTTTGGAAGACGATATTTTTATCCGTTGATCAGCAATTTCCCAATATACAGAGGCCTCCCGTCAGCCCGTTTGGAGAATCTTCCTGTTGCGAAAATGATTTCTGACGAGGTTTTATGCTTACCTATTTTCCCAGATCTGGAAGAAAAAATGGTAAAAAAAATATGTGATATATTAAAAAAGTATCAAAAATCCGATATTGCATAAATTTTATCAATTAAAAAACTCTATTTATGGGGAAAATTTCCTTTTTAATCCCAGTTTATCGTAATGAAGGCTCAATTAAATTGACTTATGATAAGATTGCAGAGTTATTTTCAACCAAACTTACCCAGCATACGTTTGAATTCGTTTTTGTTGACGATGGTTCTGATGATCATTCTCTTGATGAATTGCTTGAATTGAAGAAGAAGAACAACGAAAATATTAAGATTTTATCCCTTTCAAGAAATTTTGGGCAGACTACCGCATGTATTGCCGGATTAAAGGAAGTAATTGGCGATGCTATTGTTATTATGTCTGCCGATCTTCAGGAACCAATTGAACTGATTAGTCAAATGATTTGTGAATGGGAAAAAGGAAATGAAATCATCATCTGTAAACGTGAGAACAGGGAAGATAATTTGTTTGTAACATTAACATCTAAATTTTTTTATGGCCTCATAAGACTCGCAAATCGTAAAATGCCAAAAGGAGGTTTTGACTTTTATCTTTTAGACAAGTTAGCTATTGAGGAACTTAATAAATTTGAAGAGAAGAACAGGTTTTTCCAGGGAGATATCCTTTGGCTCGGGTTTGGAATTAAATTTCTTTCCTATCACCGCCAGAAAAGAACTATTGGTAAATCTCAGTGGACTATCAGTAAAAAAATTAAATATTTTATTGATGGTGTTTTAAATACTTCATACATTCCAATACGAATGATGAGTTTACTCGGTATGGGAACCTCGCTGATCGGTTTTATTTATGCTGTTTTAATAACTTATGGGAGATTATTTCTAAAAAGCAGCCCATTTCAGGGTTGGGCTCCGATCATGGTCCTAATTCTCATAATCGGTGGCCTAATTATGTTAATGCTTGGCATTATAGGGGAATATATTTGGAGAATTTACGATGAAGTGCGTAAGCGTCCAAATTATATTGTGAAAAAGAAATATTTTTAATTTTTTAATTCTTTGAAAGCGATCAGTATACATTTCCTTCAATGATATAAAAATGTTCATTTTTAAACAAATAAAAGTCTAACCCAATGGAAGAATTTATAAATAATTTGGCTGAATTACTGGAAAGAGATCCTCAAACGGTTAAGCCTGATGATCAGTTCCGGGATTACAATGAATGGGATTCACTTGCATTATTGGGATTGGGAGCCATGATTGATGAAAGCTACAATATCGTTATACCGAGGAAAGAGTTTGAACAATTGGCTACAATTCAGGAAATTTATCATTTTATCCAAAATCATCAATAAAATGTATGATTATAATTTATCAAGAAAGGTCATCCTAATTACCGGAGCTGCGTCCGGTATTGGCAGGGAATGTGCAATTGCCTGTGCATCAAGAGGTGCTGCTCTGATTCTCATTGATCAGAATAAGCATGAGTTGGAATACACAATGGAATTGACCGGTATTGAAAATTGCCATTTAATCGTATTGGATTTACTAAAGTATACAGAAATTGAACCTGCAATTAAAGAGAAAACTGAAAAAACTGGAAAAATCCATGGGTTCATTCATTCAGCCGGAATTGGTCTTACTAAACCACTTAAACTTATTAGCACCTCGGATTATGAGAAAATATTCGCAGTAAATGCGATTTCTGCTTTTGAATTAATCAGGATTTTATCAAAAAAAATATTCTGTCCGGAGCAAGGAGCAAGTTATATCCTGATTTCTTCAGTAATGGGAAAGCTAGGTGATATCGGTAATATTGCCTATTGTGCCAGTAAAGGCGCTTTAATCCCGGCGTCAAAAGCAATGGCACTTGAATTAGCCAGCAAAAAGATAAGAGTTAACTGCATTTTACCTGGAGTGATTATGACTGAAATGGCTAAAAAACTTTTTGAAACCATTTCGGAAGATGCTAAAAACGAACTACTTGCCAAACACCCGCTAGGATTTGGTCATCCTTGCGATGTTGCCAACTCCTGCGTTTATCTTTTATCCGATGCGTCAAGATGGGTCACAGGAAGTGAATTCATCGTTGATGGGGGATATAGTGCTCATTAACCTTTAAAATAAAATATTATGGATGTTTCAATTTCAAAAATAGGGGTAGATCTGTTTCGTAATATTTCTCCGGTCAGGGAAATAATGAATTTTGCCGATCCCAAACGATTACTTGAATATGGGATTAACCCAGCCGATTTGATTTCATTTGGAGGTGGATGGGTAAATCATTTAAGCCCTGTGCTATATCAACAAGTATATAGTAATATTATTAATGATAATGATAAATTTCATTATTCTGGAGGATATTCTCCTACTAATGGGGAATCAATTTTTAAAAATGCTGTAGTCAGATTTGAGAGTCATCTGTATGGAATGGATGGGCTTGAACAGGAAAACATAGTTGTCGGGCAGAGTTCAACTGAGCTGACACACTTACTTTTTTCTGTCCTTTTGGATGAA
>Ga0316226_1004807_pt1 | contig 10580 bp, 8 predicted proteins | sample TBH18017metaG_FD_206009 | JGI IMG/M metagenome (GOLD analysis project Ga0316226, IMG submission 206009) | Freshwater microbial communities from Trout Bog Lake, Wisconsin, USA - TBH18017 | ecosystem: Environmental > Aquatic > Freshwater > Lake > Hypolimnion/Profundal zone | place: USA: Wisconsin... | reverse complement strand
CCTACTCCCCGTGTGGGCTTCGGTCCCCAAGCGCAAAGCAGCATTCCTGGACCGGGACGGCATCCTGATCGAAGATCCTGGATACCTACGGCGAGCCGAAGATGTGCGGCTTCGGACAGACCTGCTCCCGCTCCTGAAACGCCTCCAGGATCAGGACTACCTTCTAATTGCCTGCACCAACCAGGCCGGGATCGCCAAGGGCAAAATAACCCCAGCGGAATACCAAACCGTCCATGCACGAATGGTGGATCTCCTGGAACAGGAGGGGATCCACTTGACCGATACTTTCATGTGCCCGTTCCATGAAGAAGGGGTCCTTCCCCAGTACCGCCGCGCGAGCTATTGCAGGAAGCCGCAGCCGGGCATGATCCTGGAGGCAGCCGAAAAACACGACGTGGATCTTGCCAGAAGTTTCATGATCGGAGACAAGGTCTCCGACCGAATCGAACTTGCGGGTTTTCGATCCTATTTGTTGCAGAGCAACTACCCCCTCCAGGGCGCGGACATCCATGCCACCGTCCCAGAACTCACCGACACTCTGCGGCAAATGGAGTCCAGAAACACCTAACTGGATTTTCGTCGGCCCTTCAAATGAACTCATCGGCGCTTGCATTGCGATTATTATTTCAATGAAATAGTTTTGTCCTGGCCCCAACCAATCCGGCCGCCGGGATGAACGCCACTCAGAACCTGGATGATCTTGAATTTGAACCAGTCTTTTTCGTGGAGCTCTAAATGACCTATACCGAAATAAAGAACCAAACGAAGCTCATAATTATTGCAATTCACAACCTTGCATTTAATATGCTACTATTCCATACACTAAAAAATTTCTACTTGAGGCTTACTGGCACAAAGATCGGGAAAAATAGTTACATCCACCTATGGACTCAAATCACAATGCCCGGAAGGCTGAAGATCGGCAACAATTGCACAGTGAACCCAGGTTGCTATCTGGACACTCGCGGATATATTACCATTGGTAATAACGTCATGATCGGTCACCGAAGCAGGATATATACAGTCAGTCATGATTTGAATATGCCAGATTTCAGGGGCTGCGTAGGACCTGTCGTAATAGAGGATAATGTAGTTGTGTTCCCGAATTCCATCATTATGCCGGGTGTCGTAATTGAGGAGGGGGCCATTGTGTTCCCTGGCAGTGTTGTCACCAGAAGGGTCCCGGCCTACTCAATGGTCGGTGGAAACCCTGCCAAGTATGTCAAAGACAGAAAAAAGGAAATAGAATACGCCCTCGATTACAAGTACTGGTTCCCGAACTCTTGATGGGTTCATATTTCCCACGCATGATCGATTTTTATTCTGTGGATTTGAAACCCCAGAAAAACTGCGCGCAAGGCAATAACACCCTTATTCTACCAAATGGGAGGCACTGCGCAAGGAGGCTATCCGTATATAGGCAGAAAGTGGCCGAAAGTTCAAATTAAGGTATTTCATTATTAAGACCATTTCTAGCCTATATCGCGTTTCAATGAATCGATCCAAATTATTACCCCATCCACAGAAAAACCTAAATTCTATATGGAAATTCAGCTGTTGCATGGTACGATGAATGCACCTCTCTGATCGCCGACAGCGAGATGCAGGGCGTTGATAACCACCCCTTTATTGTAAAGAGATGAATTCAGGATGATTGCAGAAAAAATCGAGGCTTTCCAGTTATCACGGGAGCAGCCCAGTTGGACAATGGGGTTGTTTGCATTCCTCCTTGTTGGAATTCACATCCTACTGCCGATTGGGAATGCCCTTCCCACAGTTCACCTCGGCTCAGTGCCAGTACATTTGCATATGCTTATTTATCCATTTTTTTTCTATAAGGCATTACGTTCATGCATAAACAATGCGAGATATAGACGTGGTTTAGCTATTTTGTTTTTCCTGATATTTACTCAAGCATTATCCCTTCTCTTTTCTCCTGATTTGATGTTGAGCGGATACTCGGTTTTTTATAACATCTGGGGTTTAATCGGGACATACTTATTAGCCTGTTTTATAATCTCGGCAACCAATCCGAGAACATTTCGGAATGCGCTTTTGATCGCCTTCACTCTAGCAGCTGTCATAGGTATTTTTGAGCGTGTTAACAAAATCCCAATGTGGCCATATCAATTGTGGTACCAGGAATTTGTATCAAAAATTGGTTACAACCCAAATTCGGAAAACCTACTAGATGTTTTCCGAATTTGGGGCACTGGTGGAAACCCGATAATATATGCGGTCATTATGATGCTTGGAATTGCATGGGCCTTCGAGGAAACCAATAAATATCTTCGCTGGACACTTATTTGCCTGTTTTTCATAGCTGCTATAAACACATTGTCTCGAACGATAATATTATTTTCAATTCCTTACTTGATCTTTTTTTTAATTCAACTAATTTCTCGGAAAAAATTCTGGCACCTATTACTCATTGGAATTCCGTTATTATGTTTAAGCCCACTACTCATCCCATTTATCGACAGGATCAAGGAGCTATGGGATTCACGGATTGTCCTGGAGTCTCTTAACTCGAATTCTGGCATAAGTGTGAGACAAACAATTATTTCCAATGTTTGGACAGAATTGGCCAACGAACGGAGTCTTCCATTCTGGGTTATTGGGCATGGTCAAGGAGCTGGTGCCATTATTGCAAGCAATGTGATGAGCACTTTGGATACTTTGGATAATGAATATCTGGCACTGCTATACGAAAACGGAATCCTGGGGCTTGGTTCATTTTTATTATTTTGGTCATTACCATTAGCAGAAGGACTGAAAAGGTTCAAAACCAATATTCACCTATGGGCAATCTTGGGATATCTATTGTCAGGTCTTTCGTTCGAAGTAATAAAATACCCCACTATTAACTTTCTGGTTTTTTGTTCCCTCGCATGGATTCTGCACAACACGTCCAGCCATAAATCTACTGAATTTATGGTTTAAGATAAAACGGAGCCCTATTCTCTCCGAGAGATGGACGGCAATCCCGCGAGCGAGTCAATTCCAAATCTCTCACCGATAGGGACAAAGGGAATATCAAGAACCCTCTTGTTTCAGGTCATTTGAACCCGAAATCAGCCACTCAGATTCTTCGGGAAAGCCATCACCCCGTTTATGGATTTGGAGCCCGTGCTTGAATGATTTATATATGAGGCCACATAGATTAGATAAGGTCATGGTCGGCCTGATTTTGTTTAGGTAACTGGCCACGTAAGATGCATCAAATACGTCGTTAATATGATATTGAGTACAATCAATGAAAAGCCTATCCGAACTGAATCCACTACCTTCGAAGGGTTTCCGCTGTACGTACCGTTTCGCTGCCTTCACCTCCTGGCGGAAAAAAGCCCCCAATTGGTGGCGCTCGGCAACTCCATGGAGAATGTTCAATTCCCGTGCGATCCGCTCCGCGGAGTAAACGCCAAGGGAAAGCTCCGCCAAGCTCTTTACCAGCAAAGACTTGTAGTCTATGTCCGGCACCATGCCTGGCCACCCGGGAAGGTTTTTTACGGTAAGAAGATAGTCTGCCGTCATTAAGGTGATCAGTGGAGAATAGGGCTGCGAACCCAATTCTTCGTTCATCGGATAGTCAATGACATCCTTGTAGAAGGATTCCGACCTGCTGATGGCTTTCACATCATTGGCAAGGTATGCAGCACCCTGGGAACTCGGAGAGGACCCGTAGATGGTGAATGATTCACCGGAATACCCGAACTGCTTCACTTCCCCTGCCAGGACGATCCCTGAATACCCGTCGGGCGTTGCGCATGAGTAGAACCGGCCATTCCGGGAACGCATTCGGACCCGTTCCACCAGTTGCGTGGATACCACACCCTTCACGTATATCATGGGGGTTTCTTTATCCGTGACATAGCTCAGGTTCCGCGCCTGGCGGGCCATATATTCGCGGGAATCGACGATCTTGTTCTTCCCAGGTTGGTAAATTATCAGTTGCCCCGTCTCCAGCCCCCTTACCGTGGGGTACGAGTAGATGGGCGCGGCCCAGCCGAGCAGTTCCAAACCTGTTTCTACCAGCATTTCGCGCATGCCCTGGATCCCGTGGGGCATGATCCCATCGTCACCTCCCAGGACCATCACGAAACCAGGGCTGGCCTGCTCCAGAGCGAATTCAAAATTTTCCAGCATTCCCACGCTCCGGGTACCGCCGGGGGAGGCATAGCGGATCCTTGGATCCTTGTGGGCAGCCTCCAGAACGACCTCTTTCGTAGTGTCGGTACTGCCGTCATCCGACACGACGATTTCCAGATTGTCATAATCCTGTGCGGCACAGGTTCGAAGGGTATGGCGGAGGTACTCAGCCCTGTCCTTGGTCGGAATGAGGACCGTAAAATGGGGGTTTCGATCCGCAGCCATGCCTAACCACCTTTAGCTTAACCGTTACAAAAAAAACCATCATCGACGGCCAGGGTCCGATTGCAAGGACATCCCACGGTGGTAGATGGATTTCGCTGACTATTACCAAGGAGCTGCTGCCGGGAGGGACGTCAGACGCCTTGAACACCGGTCATGACCACCCGAGATTCCCGCTTGGCCTGATCAAGGTTATAGCACAGGATTGCCGCCACGGCAGACAACCCGGTGACGCCGATCCAGCACAAATTGCCCAACCGTCCGATGGCATGCGGCAGGAGCCACCGGGAAACGCCTGCAAGGGGCAACGTGATGAGGACAGGCAGCACCAGGGCCGACCGGTACCAGAGGGCCAGCTCTCCGCGGAGTAGGCGCTTGTGCATGATCCACAACTCCAGGGTCAGGCCCGAGACCCCGTGGAGCAGCCAGACTGCGGTCGCCCCTACCGTCCCGAAGGTCCAGATGGCCCATACCATGGTCGGAATGCCTAGGAGAAGTGCCCCGATAATCATCCCCGCGTGCAGGCCCGGGGTTCCGTGGGCCTGCTGGAACGCCGCGGGCAGCCACATGAGGCCCGAGCAGGTGATCGCCAGAAGCAGCCACCGGAAGACCGCGACGATGGTCTGATCATCCCGGCTCAACCAGGCGTGGAATAGCTGCGGAGCATAGAGCCAGCCGACGACCCCCAGGGGGATGATCACGGCTGCCATCAACCGACAGCTTCGGAAGTACTCGTCCCGCAGGCGCTGTTTCTCGCCGGTCGAGACCAGTTCAGCATAGCGGGGGAAGAAGGCCCGATAGAAGGGCTGGATCCCCATCTGCAGCAACCCGGTAGCGGTAAAGGCAATCGCATATTTCCCCAGTTCCGCAGTCGGCATCATTTTGCTGAGGGCGATCCGGTCGGCGTTGGCCAGTAATACACTTGCGATGGCGGTCGCCGCCATGCCGAGGGAAAATTTCCAGACGCGCCGGAATACCTCGACCCTATAGGTGGGCTTCGGAGCATTTTCGTCGGCGATCATCCGCCAGAGAACAAACCGGATCGCTAGGGTCTGGAATCCCGCGACCCCTGCCTGCACGGCGAAGAAGGCCACTAGGTCGGCACGCCAGAACAGCACGGCCACCCCCAGGCCGTAGCGGAGGGTGTTACCCAGGATTTGGAGGGCGTTCATCCGGCCATGCTCCTGAAGGCCGGCCATCCCGTTGGTGTAGAGAACACAGGGGAACTGGAGCCCCAGGGTGACCGCCATAAGCCGGATGGCATTGCCAAGGTAGGCATTGGAAAGCGTGTGGGATTGAAGCCAGTGGGTGGCGATGGGCCTGGCGGACAGGAGGATGACCAGGCAAAGAAGCGTGGCGACGGTCCAGTAGACCCATTCCAGGGTGCGAAGGAGATCTCGTTTTGCGGCCCGTCCCTGGAGGTCATTTCGTGAATCTGCGAATTCGCGGATCAGGGTGGCCCCCATCCCCACGTCAAGGAGCCCCATCATTACCTGCATCATCAGCCATAGGCCGAGGATCCCGTAGCCCTCGAGGCCAAGGCGGGATACATACAGCGGGGTCGCGATGACGATCAATACTCCCGCGTACAGCCCACCGATGAGGTTCCATATGACATTTTTCACGGATCGGCTGGAGGCGACCATTTCCTTCAGGCTTTGGGCCACCCCGGCTATCGATGTAAGCATTTCATCCCCATGAGCCCGGTTCTAGCAGCCCGGCCGGTGCAGATGGCCCATCAGGATCTTGAGAACCGTACCGCTGACATTGGCCTTGACATATTCAGCCGGGGGCGCCCAATCGCTGGCACACCGGGTCGCAAGGCGCACGAGGGATTCGATATGCCCGGGGTCCCCTCCACTCAGGACGCCACTGCCGCACTCAATGGTTTCCGGGCGTTCCGTAACGTCCCGGATGGTCACACTGGGGACTCCGAAAATTGCGCATTCCTCCTGCACCGTTCCGCTGTCGCTGAGGACACAGAACGCCTGTTTCTCCAAGGCGACGAAATCGAAGAAACCGAACGGTTCCAGGAATCGGACCTCGGGATTTGCGGCCGTGACGCCCATGCTCTGCATGCGCACGCGGGTGCGGGGGTGGGTGCTCACGATGACAGGGAGGCCGAAGGCGCGTTGGAGGCGGTCGAAGGCTTCCAGGAAAGACCTCAGGCGATCTTCCAGGTCCACGTTCTCGGCACGGTGCATGGTCACCAGGAAAAACCCCTTGGGCTTGAGGCCGAGAGTATCCAGGATTCCCGACTGCCCGATCTGGGCATCGTAGTGCTGGAGCACTTCGAAGATGGGGTTGCCCGTCACATATATCCGGTTGCCGGGCAGGCCTTCCTTTATAAGGTTCATTCGGCTGCGTTCAGTGTAGGGCATCAGTACGTCACTGGTGTGGTCGATGATCCGGCGGTTGACTTCTTCCGGGACGCGATCGTCATAGCAGCGGTTGCCGGCTTCCATATGGTAGACGGGCATCCCCAGCCGCTTGGCCGGGATGGCGCTCAGCCCGCTGTTGGTGTCGCCCAGGATCAGCACCCGGTCCGGCCGGATTTCCTTGAACAGCCGCTCGCAGCCCGTAAGGATGGTGCCCACCTGGTCGCCGAACTCGCCCCGGGCTCCCAGGATGTGGTCGGGTTGCCGCAGCCCCAATTCCTCGAAGAAAATTTCATTCAGGCGGGGATCGAAATTCTGCCCCGTGTGGACAAGGGTATGATCCGTGTATTCGTCGAGGGCGACGATCACTCGGCTCAGGCGAATGATTTCAGGGCGGGTGCCCAGGATGGTGATGACCTTCATGGTGGATTCGCCTTTATATGTTGGTGAATTGGGCAAGTTCCTCGACCATTTCGGCCAGCCGGGGCGGTTCGGGATAGCCTGCTGCATGCCAAATGGTCCCGTTCAGAACGGGATCCAGCGTACCAAGGGACCGATCCACCGCCTGGGGCACGGTCTGGAGGTCGATGGTCAGGTCCCGGCGACCATAAGCGGTCGCAAAAACCTGCAGAAGTTCTCCTTTGGAGAGGATGTCCGCTGGCACCACATGCGCCAAGGCAGGGAGTGCGAGCTCGCCCTGGATGATTCCCTGGCAGATCCGGGCGAATTGGAGGGTGGTGACCCCATTCCAGTGGTGATTGAGGAAGCCTGTCACCTTAGCGCCCTTTGGTTGGCCCAGGAACCATTCCAGAAGCGAGCGCTTGTCTTTGCGTTCGGGGCCAATGATCGAGCAGCGGAGATTATGGAAGCCCTGGGTCCTGACCTCCCCGAGACTTTTGGTCTTCCCGTAGACGTCCAATGGATCATGGCTAGAGGTTTCCAAGTAACGCCCCTCCGCCCCAGAGAAGACACAATCAGTGGCGATCTGCAGGATTCGGCAGTTCGTGCGGTTACCGGCCTGGGCCAGCAGATGGGGGAAAAGGCTGTTGACCCGGATCGCCCGTTCAACTTCCCCTGAATTTTCATCATGGATATGGACCTTGATGACGCCGATGCAATTCACGGCCCAAGCACAGCCGTCCAGGAGCACCGTCAAGTCCTGAACGGTAGCCGTGGTGGCATCCAGGTAGCGTTGCTTTACCCCAACTGGCAGTTCCGCGTCGGCTCGAACCGTCGCGGCCAGTTCAAAATTCCTATTCTTTGCGAACACGTCCAAGACCATGGAACCCAGCATCCCGGATCCGCCCAGAACCAGCACTTTCATGTCGTTCTCCTTGGCGAGGCAAATGAATCAGCCAACATCCTGAGCGTGGCCCGTCGTTTTCAGATCCTGGATGTAACGGAGTTTCATTAACAGTTCAACCATGGCATCCACATCCAAGCGATGGGTATTCTCGGAGGTGTAGTCCACACCCGCCGAGATGGATTGCTCACCCTGTTCAAAGTACTTCGTGTAGTTGAGATCCCTACCGTCAGGCGCTATGCGGTAATATTCGCCCAGGTCGTCCGCGCGGGCCATTTCCTCTCGGTTGACCAGACACTCGTGCTTCTTCTCGCCGTGGCGGGTGCCGAGAATCTTGATCTCATTATCGGCATTGAGGATCTTCTTCATCGCCTCCGCCAGGACGAGGATGGTAGCCGCCGGGGCCTTCTGGACGTAGGTGTCTCCCTGGCTCCCATGCTTGAACGCGAATAGAACCAGTTCCACAGCCTCGGGCAGGGACATCATGAAGCGAGTCATGTCCGGGTCCGTAATCGTGATAGGAGCCCCGCTCAGAATCTGCTTGGCGAAAAGGGGGATGACCGAGCCTCGGCTGGCCATGACGTTTCCATATCGGGTGTTGCACATCAGGGTCTTGGCGGGATCGACATTACGCCCCACGGCGATGGTCACCTTCTCCATTAGGGCCTTGCTCATCCCCATGGCGTTGATGGGGTAGACAGCCTTGTCGGTGCTGAGGACTACGACCCGCTTTACCCCGTGCTCGATCGCGGCGCGCAACGTGTTCTCAGTTCCAAGGACGTTGGTCCGCACCGCCTCTACGGGGTAGAACTCGCAGGATGGGACCTGCTTGAGGGCTGCGGCACTGAAAACGAAGTCAACGCCCCGCATGGCGGTATGGACGCTTTCATAATTGCGGACATCGCCTATGTGGAATTTGACCTTGGCACTGCCGTACCGGTGCCGCATGTCATCCTGCTTTTTTTCGTCGCGGCTGAAGATCCTGATCTCTCCGATATCAGAGCCCAGGAAGCGCTCGAGGACGGCATTCCCGAAGGATCCAGTCCCACCCGTTATGAGAAGAACCTTGTTCTTGAACATTAGAAATCATTCTCCTTTTACTTTCCAACCCATTGGAAGCAGACCTATGCCTAGTCGGCCCTCAGCAACGCCAAAATCATCTCCCGCTCCGCCCATCCCCAGGCTGCGAAGAAAGTCAGGAAGAACGCGAAAAGCACATAGCCTGATCTTACAGGTCGACTCTTTTCCACGGGCAGGTTCCCGGAGTCCATGAGGTTGACAATTGGTATATCGTTCTTTTCTTCCATCAGAGCCTGCTCCCGGCTCAACGCCAGGGAAGTGACCACCTGCTGGTGCAGTTTGAGCTCGGCCTCGAGGGCGAGCCCCTTCAGCCGGATGTTGGGGTCTAGACTGGTGGCGAAGTTGCGATTCTGCTCCAGGAATATCCGCAGATTATCTTCGGCTCTGCCCATTTCGGCTCTTGCCTCAAGCAACCGCGCCGTCACAAAGGTCGCCTTAGCTCCCCCACGGGTCCGTCCCTTCTGCTCCACATAGGTTTCTAGGAGTTGGGTGGTTTTCTGGACCAAGGCCTGGGAAAGCGCCGGGGATTTTGTTTCCGCGCTGATCGTGATTACCTTGGTCTTGAGATCCCTGGAGACCGCCAAACTTTTCCCGAGCACGACTAGGGCTCGATCAATGTTTTTTTTGTGAATGAAATCGTATAGGGTGCACACCTTCTCGTGCTCGGCCCCAAATCGCCAGGACCGGTATTTGAACGTGAAATTGGTTTCAAGTAGGCGCTCTGCCAGCCAACGGCTTTGCAGGATATCGACGAAATTCGCGTCGCTCCCTTCCCCTCCCGGGACACTGACCCCAAACGCCGCAGCAACTGTAGAGAAGTTTCCGAGACCGCCCGAGATGCCTTTGGTCTCGATCGGGAGGATCCGGGCGTAGGAACGGTAATAATTCGGAAGAAACAAGCTTACAACTGCAACCAAGAAGGCGGCTCCGAAACCGACCTTCATCGGAAGGGCAAGCCGTTTCAATTTTTCGATCATTTGAGCGGACTCCAACAGTAACCCGGGAGGCTCCCCGCTTCCTCGGATCGAGCGGGACGGAGTCTCTCAGGCGCATCGGTCAATGCTAACAGGAAAATGGCGGCAATTGCACGCTTGGAATGCAATAGCCGCCATCTTCCCGGTGGAAATTAAAGATCTTCGCCTTCCACTTCGCTCATGCCCTGCATCTGCTCTTCGACGTGCTGCGCCATCCGGCTGTACTCGTCGTCGAAGTCGTCCAGGCCCAGGATGTCCGTATCGGACGCTTCGGGGTACTGGCCTTCCTCGGTCTCGAGGTTGCGGTAGATGGCCATGCCGGTGCCGGCGGGGATGAGCCGGCCCAGGATGACGTTCTCCTTCAGGCCGCGCAAGTAGTCGACGCGTCCTTCAAGGGCGGCCTCGGTGAGGACGCGGGTGGTCTCCTGGAAGGACGCGGCGGAGATGAAGGACTCGCTGGTGAGGGCGGCCTTG
>Ga0316226_1004802_pt1 | contig 10590 bp, 5 predicted proteins | sample TBH18017metaG_FD_206009 | JGI IMG/M metagenome (GOLD analysis project Ga0316226, IMG submission 206009) | Freshwater microbial communities from Trout Bog Lake, Wisconsin, USA - TBH18017 | ecosystem: Environmental > Aquatic > Freshwater > Lake > Hypolimnion/Profundal zone | place: USA: Wisconsin... | reverse complement strand
GGCCCCAAGTCCGACAATTATCCGGCGGATTGTCTCGTGGACGACTGCCTCATCTATCGCAGTGGGCGCGTTGAGAAGCAGACCGCGCCGGTGGAAATTGACATGGCGCAATCCATCACGATCCGCCATTGCTCCATTTACGACGTGCCGCGCGCGGGCATCAACATCGGCGACGGTTGCTGGGGCGGCCATGTCATCGAGTTCTGCGATGTGTTCGACACGGTGATGGAAACGGGTGATCACGGCTCGTTCAATTCCTGGGGCCGCGACCGTTACTGGCCGGGAGAAATTTTCCATCTCGACGACGATGCCGCCTGGGCGATGAATAGTGAGTTGCCGTTTCTCGACGTGACGAAGCCCATCATCTTGCGGAACAATCGGTGGCGTTGCGACCATGGCTGGGACATTGATCTTGACGATGGTTCGTCGAATTACGAGATCCGCAATAATCTTTGCCTGAACGGCGGCATCAAGAACCGCGAAGGCTTTGGTCGCCTCGTGGAAAACAACGTGATTCCTGCGAACAGCTTTCATCCGCACGTCTGGTATAAGCACAGCGGCGACATATTCCGTCGCAACATCATTGCGTCGGCCAGCTATTGGCCGGCCATCATGCGACATTCGCCGTGGGGCGCGGAAATGGATTTCAATTTGGTTCATGTTCCCGGCCAGATGATTCCTGCGGCGGCGGTGAAGCTCGCCCAGCAATCCGGGCGCGATGCGAATTCCCTCATGGCCGACGCGCAGTTTGTTGATCCGGCGCAGGGCGACTTCCGCGTGCGCGCCGGCTCGCCCGCGCTGAAGCTGGGCTTTGTCAATTTTCCGATGGATCAATTCGGGGTGCAAAAGCCGTCGCTCAAAGCCATCGCCCGCACGCCGTCATTTGGCGAGTTGAAACCCAGCGGAGTGGTGGCGAACCCACCGGTCGTCACCCAATGGCTAGGCGCGCAGGTCAAAACTTTGACGACGATTGAGGATGCCTCATCAGTCGGCGTCAGTTTGGATACCGGTGGAGTGCTGGTGATCGAGTTGCCGCCGGATTCCGCAGCGGCGAAATGCGGACTCCACCAAGGTGATTTGATTATCGGACTGGGTGGCGAAATGGTTAAATCGGCGGATAATCTTCAGCGCTTGTCGAAGCCCGGCCAGTCCGCTGTTGTGGAATTTCAGATTATTCGCGACCAACACAAGCAGATGCTCCAAGTTCAGCCTAGCCGGCGAGCGGTTTCACCATGAAAACAGCGTTGGCCAGGCGATTTTTTTTAACCAGTGCGCTCGTTACGCAAACCTGCCGTGCGGCAAACCGATCATCGCCCGTCTGCCGTGCAATATCACCAGCACGCCCTATCTCAAAATAAAGGCACCCGCCGGGTTACCTCAAAAACCGGGAAATCCTGCGCACGGAAAAGCGCGAGGTTGATTTGCAAAACATTCTCCACATCAAGCTCGCCCCCGGCGGTGCGTGTGTGATCTTGGAAAAATAAGGTCGCAAATTCGAACCACTGGAATACCAGAGATAGTCTTTTCAGTCGTCGTCATTGGCTGGCTTCTCTTCGCCATGTCTTTGGTGGCAAACCTTTCTGCCGCAAAAAAACCGTCGCAAAATACTGGCTGGACTGGAAGCCGCAAGCGAACGCCACCGTCGTCACGCTCGGCGCATCCGGCTGGCGCAACAACTCGCAAGCCCGTTCAATCCGGCAATGCGTGAGAAAATCCACCGGCGTGCGGTTCGTCAGCTTTCGGCAATAATGACTAAAATGACTGCGGCCCAAGCCACATTGTTTCGCCATCGTCTCCAGCGTCCACGGTTCGTCGCAACGCTGCGCCAGTTCCGCCAGAAATAATTTCACCGTGCGCTCGGCAGAAGACAGCGCGGCGTCAAGGCGTGGACGTTTCTCGTTCAATAAGCCGGCCAGCGCCATCAGCAGTTCATTGATCAACAGCTTCAGGCGGGTAAGATTTTCGCCGGTGGGCTTGGTTTCCGTGGCGGCGGCAATGGCGGCAAAACACCGCGTGACTTCGCGATTCGCCCGCCACGATAATTTTTCGTTGTGTCGAAGCTGGTGGGTCAGCCGCTGTAGTTTCGCCGGCGGCAGCAACAGCCATTTCGGCCAGCGCCAGGCCTGATTTGGCCGCCGCACACCAACATCGAGAATCAGCCAGATCAATCGCGAGGCAGCAACATCGGGGTTCCCGACGCGATGCCTTTGCCATGGACGCGTGACGGTCAAATCGCCTGGTGCCAGCGTCACCGCGCGCCGATCCACCGCGAACGGCAGCCGACCCGCCGCCAGAAACGTCAACTCAATGCCTTCGTTGCGATGCCAGTCGAGGCCCCAGTTTTGTGGGCCGCGGGCATCCCAAAATCCGACCGAGCGCACTTCGCGCAAATCTTTCGGCGGCAACCTCCGGCCTGGATACGAGCCGCGCCCCAGCGCCACCACGCGCACTTCGCCCTGACGCGCGGCGGCTTCGAGTGGTTCGCAGGTGTCCGCATGAAACAGCTCGGCGGCGGAGCGGAAGGTGGCGGCGCGGCGTTGGTGGGCTTTGTTCAATATTTACCAGTCGTTGATTTTGAACGACGCTAGCCAAGGAAACCGGTAAAGTCAAACCATGCCCAAACGGATGCTCACGATTTTGACCGGCGCGCTGCTGCTGCTCGCGGGGCAGAATACTTTTGCCGGGCCGCTGCGGATTTTGATTTTAACCGGCGAAAACAACCACGACTGGCGTGCGACCACGCCGGTGTTAAAAAACATTTTGGAAGCCGGCGGACTTTTTGCGGTGGACGTGGAAACCAACGTGCCGGCGATGCAGCCGGAGGTTTTCAATAAATACGACGCGGTGTTGAGCAACTTCAATACGTTCGGACAAAAAAATCCCGGCACAGTCTGGAACGCCGAGATGCGCGCGGCGTTTGTGGATTTCATCCGCAGCGGACACGGGTTGGTGGTGGTGCACGCCGGCAGCGCGGGGTTTTACGATTGGCCGGAATTCCAGCAGATCGCCGGCGCGACGTGGGGCAAAGGCACCGGCCACGGCAAGCTGCACACGAATGAAGTTCACATCGTTGCTGCCGGTCATGCCATCACCGCCGGGCTGAAAGACTTTGAAACCTTTGACGAGTTTTGGCAGAACACGCAAGTTGCGCCGGGCGCGCAGGCCTTGGCGGCGGTAACGCCAAAAAAAGAATTCGGCGGCAGCGCGAAGCCGGAGCCGATTGCCTTTGCGACGCAATCTGGCAAGGGGCGCGGTTTTACACTGCTGCTCGGCCACAACACAAAAGCGATGGAATCCGCCGGTTTCAAAATTTTGCTGCAACGTGGCGCCGAATGGGCGGCCACCGGTAAAGTGTCCTTCAATAATTTTCTAACTAAAAAAATAAAATGAAAATGACCAATCAAATCACCCGCCGCCGGTTTGCCGGCGGTTTGCTCCAGGCGGCCTTGCTCGCGGCGGCCGCGCCAAACTTTATTCCGCTGCGCGTGCTTGCCGGCGACAACACGCCGAGCAAAAAAATCCAGCTCGGTCACATCGGCGTTGGTGGGCAAGGCACGAATGATCTGCGGAATTTCCTCACAGTGGATGGCGCGGCGTCCGTCGCCATCTGCGATCCGTTCCGCCAGCGGCGCGAGAACGCCGGCAAATTCGTGCAGGAAGCGCAAAAGTTGGAACCGAAACTTTACAACGACTTCCGTGATTTGCTCGCGGACAAAAGCGTGGACGCCGTGGTCATCGCCACACCGGATCACTGGCATGTGCCGATTGGCCTCGCGGCGGTGCGCGCGGGCAAGGATGTCTATATCGAAAAACCGCTCGGCCACAGCCTCGAACAAAATCACGCCATGCTGGCGGCGGTGAAAAAACACGAACGGGTTTTTCAATACGGCACGCAGCAGCGCGCGCAGGAAATGCTCAAGCGCGGCGTGGAATTGGTGCTCAACGGCTACATTGGCGATTTGCAACGGCTCGAAGTCTGGGCACCCGGCGGCCAGGGCGGCGGCTCACTTGATGAAATTCCCGTGCCGGAAGGACTCGATTACGAACTTTACCTCGGTCCCGCGCCGATGAAACCTTGCACCAAGGATCGCATCACCAGCCACGGTTCGTGGTATTGCTCGGATTACGCGCTCGGCTTCATCGCCGGCTGGGGCGCGCATCCGCTGGACATCGCGATTTGGGGCATGGACTCGGACACGAAAGGCCCGATTTCATTTCGCGGCACCGGCGATTTTCCGACGCCCAACGGTTTGTTCGACACCTGCGCGACGTGGGATGTGGAAGTGAAATTTCACGACGGCATCCCGATGCGGTTTATGAGCACCAATCACGCCGCGCCGGTTGTTAAAAAATATCGCGACGACAACCAGTCCGACGGAACAACTTTTTTTGGCTCGAAAGGCTGGGTCAGTTTGAGTCGCAACGGCGTGGCCGCGAGCAATCCCGACTGGCTAAAACTCAAGCAATGCGAAGGCACCAAGCGCGTGCTCTACCACAACAAGTATTACAAATCCTTCGTGGACAGCGTGCGCGAACGCTCGCCGTCCGTCGCGCCAATTCAGGATGCGCTGCGCTCGGACGCCATCAGCCATCTTTCGCTCATGGCCATCAAAACCGGGGGCGAAGTGGTTTGGGATCCCAAGGAATATAAAATCCAGTCGCCGAAAGAATTGAACGAACAGATGCAAATTAAAATTCGCGGCGACTGGAAACAAAGTTGATTATGAAAATCGGCTGCTTCGCACTCGTCGAACCGTTCCGTTCAATGGAACGGCAGTTTCACGCCATCAAGGAAATGGGAATTTCCTGTGCGGATCTCACGGACAATCATCAAGGCGGAATGCTCGGCGTGGAATACGGCTTTGCCGCGTCTGTCAGCCTCGACAGTCATCCAGCGAAAATCCGCGCGATGGCAAAGAAAGCCGACATCGAACTCACGGCATTTTGCGCCCACGCGAATTTGCTCGATCCGCCGTCGCCGGACATTTACGGCACGAACGAAATCATCAAGGCCATCCGCCTCGCCACGCTGCTCGGCATCCAGGATGTCATCACGACCGAAGGTGATCCGAAGACGGAATTCGGCGAGCACCTGACGCGCGGCGAACAGATTTTTGCGATGGTGGAAAAGTTGCGTTCGCCGGTGCAATGGGCGGCGGAACTCGGCGTGAAGCTGTTGCTCGAACCGCACGGCCGCGTGACCGACACGATTGACGGTATGGCCGCCGTGCTGGAAAAACTCGGTCATCCCGAAACCGTCGGCATCTGTCTCGACACCGGCAACTCGTGGCTCGGCGGCGCGGAGCCGCTGGATTATGTGAAGACTTTTGGCAAACGCATCGGCCACGTTCACTGGAAAGATATGCCGAAGGAAATGGAAGCGCAGCGCGGCAAACAATTCGGCTGCGGCATGGCGGTGATTCCGCTCGGCGACGGCGTGGTGGGTATTCCCGCCATTGTCACGGCGCTGAAAAAATCCGGCTTCGACGGCGCGACCACGCTGGAAATCTTCGGTGTGGAGAATGTCAAAACCTCGGCGCAACGGCTGGCAAAATGGTGGGCGGAATGAGCCGGCAATAGAATGCGGTTGCCAATTTGCGCGAATTCTAAAAATCTATTCGCAAATCGGTCTATTATGAAGGTGCCATTTGTGGCTTATTGTAGCATTCCGTGAGTTCTATTTTGAAAACAACAACGCAGCGTCGTGTGGCATCATGGCTGATGGCGGCTTTCTGGATTGCAACTTCCGCCGGTGCCCAAGTTCCCGCCTTTCCCGGCGCGGTCGGTTTCGGCGCGGTGGCGACCGGTGGACGCGGCGGGTCGGTTTATCACGTCCGCAATCTCTACGACTCCGGCCCCGGCTCGTTTCGCGACGCGGTCAGCCAGCCGAATCGCATCGTCGTGTTTGATGTGGGCGGTTTTACGCTGCTGCCGTCCACCAATCGCACGGTCAACGCCGGAATCCAGATTCAAAACAACACCACCGTCGCCGGTCAGACTGCGCCGGGCGATGGCTTCGGCGTGATTGCGCGCGAAACTGGCGTCGGCGGCGCCACGAATATCATCGTCCGCTACCTTCGTTGCCGGCAGGGAATGTTGGACGGCCACAGTGCGGGCAATGGCGTCGGCGGCTACTTGGCGAATACTGTCATTTTTGATCACGTCTCGATTGGCTTCGGTCAGTGGAACAACATTGACTTCGTAGGTGCGCAGAACATCACGTTTCAAAATTGCATCCTCGCCGACCCGACGGGCCAACAGTTCAACGCGCACACCGAGGTCGGGCCGTTCTGCTGGTATCGCAACCTATGGGCCAACGCCCACAATCGCCAACCGCTTGCGCGCAGCGACACGGTGTATGTGAACAATTTCGTCTATGACTACCAAGCTGCTTATACGACGACGACCTCGGCGAATTATCATCACGACCTCATCAACAATTATTTCGTGACCGGCCCTTACACCGGCACACCCGGTGACAATTTTTTTTAGGTCAACACCAACCAGCTTTTTTACGTCGCAGGCAACTACCTTGATAGCAGCCGCGACGGCAAACTCAACGGCAGCAGCACCACGCCGGGCAGCGCGGTGACGTATCTTTCTTCGCCGTGGTCGTCAGTGACAACCAATCTCGTTACCGTCAGCGCGGCGGCGGCGGTGCAATATGTTTTGTCCAGCGCCGGCTGTTCGCTGCGGCGCGACGGCGTGGATTTGCAGGTGCTGTCCGACGCATTTTCCCTCGGCACGCAAGGCCATTCGTGGACGAACCAGACGCAAACCGGTCTGCCGAATTCCGGCTACGGCATTTTGAACGGCGGATTGCCGCCGGTGGACAGCGACCAGGATGGCATGCCTGATTATTGGGAATCGGCGAATGGCTTGAATCCAAACGATCCTGCCGATGCCAGCGCGACCAATGCGCTTGGCTACACGCGACTCGAAGAATATTTGAACTGGCTCGCCGACCCGCACGCCACCGTCACGCGCTGGAACATCACGACTAATTCCGCGAACGTAGACTTGTGGCCTTACACCATCGGCTTCACGAATCTCGGCGCGACCTATGCCGTGAACAATCCATCCAACGGCGTTGTCAGCCTGCTCGCGGACGGACACACGGCAAAATTTTCGCCCGCGTCCAATTACGTCGGCCTAGCGAGTTTTCGTTTTATTGTCACGTCCACCAACAGCATTGCCATGACGAATACGCTTTCGGTGCTGGTCACGGCGTCATTGCCCGCAACGAATTTGCTCTGGGTCGGCGACGGTCTGACGAACAAATGGGACGCCGCGTTCACGACCAACTGGACGGACGGAACCTCACCCGCGCTTTTTCAAAACGGCAACGGCGTGATTTTTGACGACACCGGTTCGACTGCGCCCGCCATCAATCTCGTCGGCACACTGACACCCGCGCTGGTTTCGTTCACCGCCACGAACAATTTTGTCCTGACAAATTTCGCCGGCGGAATGTTGTCCGGCGCGATGCTGCTATCCAAAGACGGCTCCGGCACGCTGACGCTGCCCAGCAGCAATAATTTTTCCGGTGGCGTGGATTTGTTCGCCGGCACTTTGGTTTTGAATAACGCGGCGGCGGCGGGCACGGGCACAATCAATTTGCTCGGCACGAGCGGCACACTCACGGTCGGCGCGTCCATCAGCAACGCGCTTAACGCCATCGGCACCACGTTCGCAAATCTTGGTGGCAACACGCTGAACGGCGCAATCTCCGGCGGCGGCACATTGTTCGCCTACACCACCGGCACGGCCACGTTGAACGGCGCGATGACTAATTTCACCGGCACGTTGAGCCTGACGAACAGCAGCGGCACGGTGCGTTTCAACAGTGGAAATTCCGGCAGCGCGAACGCGACGTTTGATCTCGGCACCAGCACGGCGAAATTGCAATCCGTCAACGGCAATCAGACGGTGCAACTCGGCGCGCTGACGGGCGGAACGAAAACCATTTTATCCGGCGCGGCTTCGGCGGCGAATCTCACCACTTATGTCATCGGGGGAAATCCGAACAACGACACCACGACCTTCGCCGGCACCATTTCCGATGCGACCGGCAAGACGGCCATCGTGAAAAACGGCGCGGGCACGCTGACGCTCTACGGCACGAACACTTACACGGGCACGACGAGCGTGAGCAACGGCGCTCTGGTGGTCAGCGGAAAACTCAGTGCGCCGGCAATCACGGTGAATTCCGGCGCGACACTGGCGGGCAGCGGCAGCATCGGCGGCACGGTGACGAATCTTGCCGGCTCGGCGATTGCGCCGTCCGGAAAATTCACGCTCGGCGGAATGGTGGTCGGCAACGCCACGCTGTATTTCGATCTGGCCGCAACCAATTCACCCGGCGCGAACGGTAATGACGAAATTGTTTTGACCGGCGGCCCGCTGGTGCTGCAAGGCACGAATTTCATCTCGCCAAATTTTCTGGCCGGCGGACTTGGTTCGGGCACTTACACGCTGGTCACCGGCGCGGGGTCAATCGTCGGCGGCGCGAGCAATCTGTTTTTTCCGTATCCCACCGACACCCGCCAGTCGGTTTCAATCATCGTGACCAACGGCTCGATTTTGCTGACGCTGGTTGGCAGTCTCGGAAATCTGACCTGGCTCGGCACGAACGGCAGTGCGTGGGATTTGCAGACGACGACGAACTGGAGCAACGTCGGCGTGCCGGATGAATTTTTTACGCTCGACACCGTGAACTTCACCGATTCATCCACGAACGGCACGGTGAATCTGATCGGTTCGTTGCAGCCGCTTTCGGTCGTGGTCAGCAACAGTTCCCGCGCTTACACCTTCATCGGCAGCGGCACGATGGACGGCAAAGCCTCGCTCGTGAAAAACGGCAGCGGCACACTGACGCTCACGCAGTCGAATTCATTTTCCAGCGGCACGTTTGTGAACGCTGGCGTGCTGGTGTTGAGCAACATCAGCGCAAACGCCTATGCGCTCGGCATTGGCCCGGTGACATTGAACGGCGGCATTTTGCAAATGTATGGTTACGGCCTCGCTGACAACGGAAGTGGCTACGGCACGTTGAGCAGTCCGCTGGTGGTCAACACGAGCGGCACGCTAAAAGTTCCGCCGCGCGCGACGATTGCCAGTCCGCTCACGGGCAGCGGCACCCTGACGATTTACGACAGCTATGTCCGCGCCGATTTCAAAGGCGACTGGTCGGCGTTCGCCGGGCAAATTTTGGTTCGACCGCAATCCGGCACGTGTGAATTCCGGCTCGGCAACGTCACCGGACTGCCGGCGGCGGCGCTCTATTTGAGTAACAATGTCAACGCCTATCCGCTCTTTAGCGGACAGACGGTGGCCATCGGCGAACTGGCCGGTGACGCCGGTGCCACGTTGGGTTCGAGCACCACCAGCGGCAGCAACCCTACTTGGCTTGTCGGATCCAGAAACACTTCCAGCACGTTTGCCGGGCAAATCAAAAACGCCGGCGTGACGAGCGTCGTCAAGACCGGCACGGGCACTTGGACGCTGACTGGCAGCAATTCTTTCAGCGGCGGTGTGCTATTCAATAGCGGCACGCTGCTGGTCAACAACGCGACGGGCAGCGGCACGGGCAGCGGCGTGGTGGATGTGCAGGCCGGCGCGACGCTCGGCGGCAGCGGGACGATTGCCGGTTCGGTGAGCATCGAAGACGGCGCGTTTTTTATGCCGGGCACGACGAGCCTCGGCACGCTGACGATCAGCAATCTCCTGGATCTTTCGCCCAACAGCACGACCATCATCCGAGTCAACAAATCAGCGGCGACAAACGACATGGCGAATGTGGCCAGTGTGAATTTTGACGGGCAGTTGCTGGTGACGAATCTCGCCGGCACGCTCGCACCGGGAGATTCGTTCCAGATTTTCAACGCCGGCAGTTACACCGGCGATTTCGCCGGGATTCTCGGTTCGCCCGGCCCGCGGCTCGCGTGGGATTTTAATCCGGCGAGCGGAATTTTGTCGGTCATTCAGTTGCTGCCGACGAACGGCGTGCAATTTCAGACGACCATTTTGTTCGCAAATTACAACCGCGCCGAAGTTCTCACCAACTTTCCCGTGCTGGTCGTGCTGAACAAAAACGTTCCCGGCTTCGACTATCAGCAGTTTAGCGCGGGCGGCGCAGACTTGCGTTTCAAGTCCGGCGACGGCGCGACGAATTTGAATTGCGAAATGGACACTTGGAATCCACGCGGCGATTCGACGGTTTGGGTGCAGGTGCCGCGCTTTACGAATAATTGCTCGATCATTGCGTCGTGGGGAAATTTGTCGAACACGAACCCGTCCGCCTGCACCACGAACGGCGCGGCGTGGACGACTAATTTCCTCGCCGTCTGGCATCTGAACCAGACGCCGCCCTATGATATGCTCGACAGCACGACGAACAACAACGATGCCGTTTCCACGAACATTCTGGTGGCAAGCCAGGTTGACGGCTTGATTGGCGGCAGCCTGGATTTCGACGGCGCGGACAACTGGCTGAACGTGTCGAACACCACGCCGCTGAAATTGACCAGCGGGCGGTTCACCTTGAGCGCGTGGTTGAATCTGAATGCGGCGGCCACCGGCGTCATCATG
>Ga0316226_1004799_pt1 | contig 10591 bp, 9 predicted proteins | sample TBH18017metaG_FD_206009 | JGI IMG/M metagenome (GOLD analysis project Ga0316226, IMG submission 206009) | Freshwater microbial communities from Trout Bog Lake, Wisconsin, USA - TBH18017 | ecosystem: Environmental > Aquatic > Freshwater > Lake > Hypolimnion/Profundal zone | place: USA: Wisconsin... | reverse complement strand
CCAGTCGACACGGATCAGTCTCAATGCGTCGGAGGAGAATTCCGAGGATTGATCCGTGTTCCTGCGTGCTATCCGTGGTTAAAATCTGGAGGCTTGGTCTTCGTGAACTTCGTGCCCTTCGTGGTTAATCCTCACTCTGGCGCCACGTAGTTGCGCGTGCCGCCCAGCGCGTTGAACCGCCGGTAAACCGCCAGCCCCACGACGAAGGAGGCCAGGCCCAGCAGGCCGCCGATGCCAAACGTGTAGTGGTAATCGCGGCCCAGCCGGTCGAGCAGCAGGCCAAGGAGCGGGCCGAAGCCGATGTTGACCACCGCCCCGATCAGCCCGGCCGCCGACGCGAATTGCGCGAACTTGCTCTTGGGAAACAGCACCTGGTTGATCGCGGCAGCGCCGGTGAAGTAGCAACCGCCCATGACGCCGTGCAGCAGGAAGATCACCCCGAAGCTCCCGGGTCCGGTGATCCGAAAGAACCCGATCGACATCACCACGCCGTAGAGGCCGAGCGAGACCAGCGCCACGCGGATGGGATGCAGCCGGTCCGCCAGCCAGCCCAGCGGATACGCCAGCACGAGCGAGCACGCATAGGTCGCCACCAGATACCGCCCGTAAGTTTCCATCGAGAGCCCGAAGCTGTCCGCCGCATAGACGCTGTAGAGGTTGACGGGCCAGGACATCAGCCCCGACAGCGCCAGCCAGGCAAAAATCCACCAATAATACGAATGCGTGAAGCACTCGCGCGCATAGGTCCTGATCGCCTCGCGCAATCCTGGCGCGCCTCCCGCCGCGGTGGTTTCCGGCGGCGGATATTCGCCCTCGCGCACGAAGCTGCACATCACCGCCAGCCCCAAACCGTAGATCGTGCCGAGCGCCACCAGAATCGGTAGGTAGTTCTCCCGCGCGCGCCCGATCAGGTAAAAATTGAACAACATCCCGGTGATGAGGCTGACCACCCGGAACAGGCCGAAGAACCGGCCGATGATTTCCCGCGGCACCACGTCGTTGATCAGCGCCCCGAAAATCGCGTTCGTCGCCACCGCCGCCAGCTCGAAGATCGTCCAGCACAGCCCCAACACGACGACCACCACCAGGTTGCGCGAAGCCGGATCCAGCCCGAGGCGGTGGTGCAGCCACGCCCCGATCACCGGGCTGAACGCGAGTCCATACATCGCCAGCGCGGTGAACGGCGCCGTGATCATCAGGTAGGGAATGCGTCGGCCCCACCGCCCGCGGTGCCGGTCACTGCGATAACTGATGACCGGCCCCAGCAGCACGCCAATCGCCGCCGGCAGCGAAAGCAAAAACAGCCCGGTCATGAAGTCCGACGCCTCGAACTTCCGCAGCATGATCTGCACGACCGGCGCCACCGAGCGCTCTCGCAACTGCCACGCGAAATCGCCCCAGAGCAGCCACCCAAAGAGCACCGCCAGCCCGCCCGCGGTGTAGGTCAGCGTGCCCACGTGCCAGCGCCGGCCGCCCGCCGCGGGTTTTTCGCTCGGCAGGCTCATCGCGGCGTGATCGTCATCCGGATCGTGGCTGTCCGCACCGGCGACGTAAGATTAAAGCCCAGCCGCGTCGGCTGGCGGTGGCCGGGCAGATCCTCGCGCAGGATTTCCGGCTGCATCGTCCAGTTCGCGCCCGCCATATCCACTTCGACGCGGACGCGATCGTTGCCCGCCCCAACCTCGTAGACGCCGGGCGAGATTTCCTTCCATATGTCGAAGGTGATCAGCGCGGTGCCGAAGCTGGCGGGCGAGGAAAACTCCACCGTGTCCACAACGATGACCGCAGGATGCGCCCCGCGCTGGAGTGTAAACGTGCGCACCAGGCTCTTGAGCGCCGCCACCGAGTAGCCACCAGCGAGATTCAACACGACCGTGTCCGCCGTCGGGCAAAAATCCGTCGCGATCACCCTCGCGGCGTGCTGCCGGCCGTCCTGCTGGAGCTGGCCCGCCACGATCGGCACGGCATGGCCGTAGGAATTGAGGACTTTTGAGTCGAACCGCTTCGGGCTGAATGTGCGCGCAGTGTAAACTTCCGCGCCCGGGTCCACGAGCAGTTCCGTGTGGCCCGCGGCGACCACGAACGAGCCCAGGTCGTTGTGATGGTGATTCTCCCCGTTGTTTCCGCCCTTGACCGCCACCCCGAAACCCCGCGACGCACGACCGACGTAAACCTGCGCATCGCCGAACCAGTGGCTGTCGCCCTCCACCTTGGCGACGCCCACCGGGGGTAGGTTGGCGGTGGCGGCCGACACAAACACCTCGAGCGCGCCTTGGTAGAGCAGATGCTCGCGCAGTTCCGCCACGCCGAGCGTCGGCTGTGGCACGCCGACAGGCGTGGCCGCCAGTTGCCGCGTCGCGAGCGCAAGGAACCACGGGGATGGCTGGTCTGCGGGATTCATGTCCGCGAACGCCGGATAGAGACCCGGCAAAATCTCCAGCTGCCGCGGATACGCGACGATCCTCGCGGTGTGTTCGCCCGTGAGCAGCCGCATGCGTCCGCCCGTCGCGTGCGCCACCGTCTCGGCCATCATCGAAAAATGCCCAAAGCCGTAATTCCAATAGCCCACGCCCTCGCCGCAGTAGCCATCGGGCGTGAAGCCGCCGAGGTAGACCTGCAGGTTCAACTCGGCCTGCGCGAGGATTTCGGCGCGCTCCGTCCGCGACGGCACCACGGCGAGCGCCGTGCCCACGACGCCGGCGTGGCAGACGGCGTTCCAGTTGTGGTTCACGCGATACCACCAAAGGCCGTCGGGAAAATTCTTGCCGCTATTTTCGCCCTGCATGCGGGCGAGATATGGCTCGATGATGCGTCGGCGCAGTTCGGCGCGTCCTCGCGCCAACGTCGCGGGCGCCAGCTGGTCCGCATGCCACCACAGCACCGTGGCCACCACCCAGCTGCGCGTCGCCACCCCGAGATCCACCTGCGTCGCCCGCCCGTAAAAACTATCCAGCTTCGCGTCGTGCGCGGGATAGACCCAGGTTTTCTCCCCGAGAATCGCCGCCAGCTCCCGCTCCAGCGCCGGCACGAATCGCCCGCGGTGCTCCAGCGCCTCGGCCCACGCGAAGAGGTTGAGCCGGTCCAGCCGCCGCCGGCTGGGCTCCTGGTAATGCGTGCGGTTTCCGTTCCGCGAAAACTCGAGATACAGCTCGTCCGGCAGCGCGGGCACGGGCGCGGCCGCCGCCTTCTCCGCCGCTGCGAGCAGGTTGGCCACCGGCAATCGCCCCGCGATGGCCGTCCACGCCGCGCGGTCGCTCGCCGGCGCGCCGATCCCGGCGGGCGTTTCGGGCAGCCACGCCGCAATTTCGGCGATGCGCTCCGGCGTCGGGCGCGGATCCGCCTCGGCTCCGGCCGCGGCACGCGTGAAAACGAAACCCAACCCGAGCGCCAGAACCAGCCGGCGGGAAAACTTCAGGCGAAAAAGCACAGGCGGCAGGCTGCGGTCACTCGATCACGGCGAAGAACCCGATGGCGGTGCGCGTGCCGCGCACCTCGGCGATCGCGCCGGGCAACGTGACCAGCTCGAACGTGTGCGGCCCGGCGGGCAGCGTGTCCGTGATGACCGTGGACCGCAGCCAGCCCAAGGCTCCAGCCCAGCTCGGACAATCGCGGCGCGTCGTGACCCATTCGCCCCCGTCCAGGCGATAGCGGATTTCGCCGGCGGTTTTTCCGAAATCAAAGCCCAGCACGAGGCCACGGCCGTGGAATTTCAGTTTCAGCCCCGCCCCGGGCGCGCTGGAGATCAGCAACTGGTCCACTCCGCGGCAGAGCTGGCTGCGTTGCACGGCCCATGGCCCAGTGCGTTCCACCGCATCGAACGGCACGCGACTCACTTGCTCCCACGCCCCGACCGTGAGGGCCGGCGGCAGGGCTGACCGCGCTGCGGCCTTCGCCGGCCGCGCGATGGCCTCCGAGAGAAACGCCATGACGGCTTGCGCGTAGCTCAGGCTGCCGCGCGACTCCGGATGCAGCCCATCCGGCAGCCATTCCTCCCACGTCATGACCCCGCGCTGCACTTCCCGCAGTGCATGCAGCCCGACCCAAAGGGAGCTGAGCCCGTAGTGTTCCGCGAGGAGCTCGAAGTCCGCGATCGAGGCCGGGACGCGCCCGGCCAGCATATCGGCCTGCATGTCCGGACCGTAGGTGTAGATGATCACCACGTCGCACTTGCCCGTCCGCAACAACTGGCGAAGCACGCCCTCGCGCGTGCGAGCCCGCAACGCGGGTTCGGTACCGAGGTCGTTCACGGCGTATTCGACGAACACGAGATCACACCCGCGGCCAGCGATGTCCGGCGTGGAGCGGATCGCCGCGAGATCGCTGCCAGTCGCGCCGATCGCCGCGTTCTCGATTGTGAGACGAATGCCCGGCTGGGCATCGGCGAGCCAGCCGGCAAGCGCCTCGGGCCAGCGATTGAACGTCGACGGGTCGCTGATCGAGCCGCCGAGAAACCCGACCGTCAGCCGACCCTGCGCCAGGGCAGCCCGCGTGTGGGCAAGGTCGCCGCGGCGACGAATAACTGGGCCGAGGGAATCGGTTTCATTCATGGGTTGGATGAGGGAAGAGAGGCGCGCGCCGGACACAAGCCGGGGCTTGGACTGTAGGGCGGAGTCCCTGACTCCGCCAAACCAATGTTCGCCGGGTGGGCCGGGCGCTCCGCGCGCGGCATCCGTGGTGTGCAGGCCGTGCGCGGAGCGCCCGGCCCACCTTTCGCAGAGTCATGGAACGCGAAGGAGGGCGACCCGCCCTACATTGCCATGCGGGCCCAGCCGGTCCGCGAGGGGTCGATCGGCGGCAGGCTGAGCAACTCGCGGCCGAGCTCGACGTAATAACGGTAGTCCGCGATCGGCGTGCCGTTGGGGATGCGGTGGTCGAGGCCGAAGACGCACCCGCCGGCCCGCAGGCCGGGATCGAGGAGTTTGCGCTCGAGTTCGCGGCGGATGGCCGCGCGGCCCTCGCGCAGCACGTGCTTGTCGATTCCCCCGCGCATCGCCAGACGCTGCCCGTAGGTCTCCCGCACCGCCACGATGTCCATGCCAGCCGCCGGCTCCATCGGGTAGATGCTGGTGAGGCCCGTATCGAGCAGCGCTGGAATGACGGGGTTGATGTTGCCGTCGGTGTCCTGTTCGAAAATGCGCGCCCCGCGGGACGACACGAGGTCCCAGACCCGGCGGTAGTACGGCTTGAAATACTCCGCGATTTGCACCGGCCCGATCAGCGGGCCGGATTTGCCGGCAAAATCCTCGTGCACCATCAGCTGGTCGATGTGCAGTTTCTCGCTGATCGGCTCGAGCACGCGCATCGTCGTGTCGGCGATCGTGGCCACGACGTCGGCCATCAGCTCGGGTTGCTCGTAATACGCGAGACATGCGACCTCCTCCCCCATCAGGTCGCGCGGCGTGTCGAACGCCCCGGGCATGTGCGCCACGACCAGTGCGCCCTCCGCCTGCGCCTTGCGCGCGGCTTCGACCTCGTCCCATTTGATCCGGTCGGGCTTGAACGTGTAAAAATGCTTCACGCGCAGCCAGTCGTCCATCGTCTGCACCGGGAAATTCATCGGCAGCGGAATCGTCGCGGTCTTCTTCAGCAGGAGCATCTCGCGGCCGAGGCAGTCCCGCTCGCGGCGGAGGTCGGGCGTGTCCTCGAGCACCACCGACGGCGGGCCCTGCAGGTGCGTGTAGCCGCCGCAGAAGACCGTCGGCACGTAATCCCAGTCGAAGGCGGTCATGCCGATCTCGAGTTCCGTCGCGCCCTGCGCGCGCCACTCGGCGTCCAACCCGACGAGCGGGCCGAAGAGTTCGGTGAACATCGGCCGCGGGGCGGGGCCGAAGGTCATCAGGTCAAGATACTGTTCGCGATTCCAGCGCATGGGGATTGGGGAGATGGTTGGTTCACGCAAAGGCGCGAAGCCGCAAAGCTCGGATTAGATGGGGTTGGGGAGAAATTCGCCGGGCGGCTTGGTCTTCGCGGCTTTGCGCCTTTGCGTGAGATACTCAGCGTTTCCGGTGGGCCTGCAGGTAGGCGCGGTATTGCTCGAGGATGGGCGCGGGAATGTTGGCGGGCAGGTGATTGCCGGTGGCGAGGATCACGCCGCGGCAGCGCCGCGCGAGTTCGAGCGTCCGCTCCAGGGAGGCGCGCACCGTGTCCCAGGTGCCGAAGGTGAGATCCCGGCAATCCACCGCACTGCCCACCAGCGCGGTCGTCTGGCCAAATTTCTCCACCATCTCGCCGAATTCCATCACCGGCTCGAAGATCAGGCCATCGGCCCCAGCCGCGACGATGTCGCCCGCGAACTCGCGGAAGTCGCCGTCGGAGCAGAACAGCACCTTCTTACCCGCGCGCTTGAGCGGCTTCCACAGCTCGGCGTAGCGCGGGATGATGACCGAGCGGTAGATCTCGGGCCGCATGAACGCGCCGGCCGTCCAGACAAAGTCATCGTGCTGGATTACGGCCTCCACGCTCGTCTGCGCCCAGGCATCCATGTGAAACTTCGTCCGGCGGAAAAAACTGTCGAAGACCTTTTCCATCTTGTCCCGGTCCGCCGCCGCCTCGAGCAGCATGTCCCAGCCGAAGGCCTGGATCGCGCCGGAGACGATGGTCTTGTAATAGCCGCCGGTGCAGAGTTGATCGGGAAAGTCGCGGCGCTTTTGCTGCAGCCACGATTCATACGCCGCCACCTGCTCGGCCATCGTCGGCAGGCCGTATTCCTTCACGGCGTCGAAGGCCCAGACCTCCTCCACTTTCTCAAACGGGCAGTGCTGCGGCGGGCGCATGTCGGTGCCGCCTTGGGCATACTCGGCATGGCCCATGTCGGTGCAGCGGCCGAGCTTCGCCCAGTCGCCGGTCAGGCCGTCTTCCACCGTCCAGAGAAAATCGAGTCCCCAATGCGCGTAGAGGCCGCGCACCGCCGCATTCGTGTCCGGCTCCGGTCCCGCGCTGCGGTGAAAATCGGCCTGGTGGTATTCCAGGCTGTATTCCGTGCGGGCAAAACGGTCGACCGGCTTCAGCGCGATCGTGTCAAGGGCGAGTTGGCGGCTCATGGTGGGGGCGGCCGGCGGGTTAAAACGCCTCGCCGCGCAGGAGCTGCTGCTTGCGTTTCATGTAGTGGCGGAAATTCGCGAGCGACACGTCCGGCGGCACGAGATGGTCCACCGACGGGATGAAGCCACCCTCGGCAATCAGCGGCTGGAACGTGCGCAGGTGCGCGTCGATCGCGGAGAAATCCTTCGCCAGCTCGCGCTTGTCCACCCCGCCCCACAGCCGCAGGTCGCGGCCGTATTTCTTGCGCAGGGCCAGCGGGTCCATGTCGGACGCACGCTCCATCGGCCAGATGCCGTCCACGCCGGCTTCCATGAACGGCGGGATCACCAAGTCGCAGTTGCCGTCCGTGTCGATCACCACCCAGCGCACGCCGTGCGACTTGAGGAAGGCGACGAGCTTCTTCAGTTCGGGCAGGATGAACTCGCGGTAGCAGTCCGGGCTCAGCAGCGGGCCGTTTTTCATGCTCAAGTCCTCGTTGATGAAAACGTAGTCGGGCTTCACGCCCGTCTCGAGGATCGGCCGCACCGTCTCAATGGTGAAGTCGGTGATGAATTCCATCATCTCGTGCATCATCGCGGGCTCGTCATACCAGGCATAGCTGACGTTCTCGGTGCCCATCCACTCCCGCGCCCGCCAGTAATAGCCGAGGATCGCGCAGTTGCGCCCGAGGATCAGCGGATGCTGCCGCAGGCCCCAGCCCGGCAGCAGGAATTCCCGCCAGTGCTGCGGATAGCGCACGGGACACGACGGGCGAAAACGGTGCTTCAGCTCCTGAAAATCCGCCGGCGTGCTCACGGGAAAAGCGATGAACTCGTCCATGCTCATGCGCATGCCTTCCGCCATGCCGGTGATGAGGCCCTTGGTCGTGACGCCGTTGGCACCCCGGATGGTCTCCGTCTCAGCGTCGCGGCTGATGACCTTCACCTCGAACGGCGGCACCATGCCCGTGTTCACGTCGATGTATTCGCGCGGGTCCAAGTCCCACAGCGGCTCGCCCGTGAACCAGTCCCAGTGCAGGTCGTCCGTCGCGAGGCCCTCGTCCCGCCAGCGCTGCTTGGTCTGGACCCAGACGCCGACCTCATGGTTGGGCACGCGGTCAACGGGCTGGTAATTCATGCAGGCATGGAAGCGATCGAGCGGCGTCATGGTAAATTGGTCTGGGGGATCAGTACGTGCAGCGGTGAGCCTCGTCGGCGAAGGCGTGCAGGAGTTCGGGCTTCGCCTCAAAGAAGTGGTCCGAGGGACTCAGGATGAGGCCGCCGCCCGCGCCCGCCTCGCGGAAACAACGGCGCACCTCGGCGCGCGTCTCCTCGGGCGTCGCCGTGGTGAAGAAGCGGTTCTGGTCGAAGCCGCCGATGAAGCAGACCTTGTCCCCGATCCGGCGCTTCGCCTCCGCCAGGTCCATGTCGCCGCCCATCGCCGGTGGCGTGAAGGTCTCGAGTGCGTTGGAGCCCAGCGTGACGAGCCGTTCCAGGATCGGCATCATGCCGCCGCAGGTGTGATAGACGACGCGCTGGCCGGCGGCGCGGGCGTGCGCGATGACCTCGCGATCGTAGGGCGCGACGAACTCGTCGAAAACCTTCGGCGAAATGACCGTCGAGGAGGCGTCGCCGCCGCCATGCTCGATGAGGTCGTACCGCGCACCCTTCATCGAGTCGGCGAAGCGCACTTTGCGGTCGCGCAGGATGCCGAGAAAGTGGTGGACCCACTCCGGGTCGTCGAAGGTGGCGAGGATCATCTCCTCGACGCCGTAGAGCACACAGGCGTCCTGCCAGCAGCCGGGCTGCCCGTAGAGTTCGAAGCAGTTGATGTTGCCGCGGCAAAGCGTGTGGTCACCGCAGGCGTCGGATTGGCGGTTGATCGCGGCCACGTCGCAGAGCGGCTGCGGGGCAAACTCCGCGATGAGGTCGATGTCGGACTTTTCCTTGAGCAGGCGCTCGGAGACCCACGCGGTGAACTGGTTGCTCTGCAGCTCGATCGTCAGCGTCTTGCGCGGCGTGACGATGGCGTGGCGCGTGGTGGCGTATTCGCGGCCCGGAACGTCCTGATGCTCGAAGCGCCATGTGGGCGAAACGATGCGCTGCGCCTCAAGGAAGCCACAAATCTGGCCCGGCTCATAGGTTGCGCCCGCCGCCGTGTCGGGCCGGTGGGCCTGGACCCAGCAGATCGGGTCGAGGCCGAACTCCGCGAAAAACGCCGAGTCGGGCTTCCCCGGGAAGTGCCGTTCCATGTAGGAACGCATCAGGTGATGCGTGGTGACGGGCAGCCGGTCGAGGGGCTGGCGGTCAAGGGCGGCGACGAGGCGCTGGCGGGAGGTCATGGGCTTCATGGACAAAAAATGCGCAAATTTGCCGGTAGCGCGGGGTTGATTTCGGGGCGGGGCGCCCGCATCACGCTGGGATGACCTCGATTGAACGCGTGCGCCGCACGATCCGCGGCGAACCGGTGGACCATCTGGCGGCGCAGCCGATGGCGATGATGTTTTCCGCAAAGCACGCCGGCATTCCGTTCATCGACTACACGAAGGACGGCCGGAAGATGGCCGAGGCGCAGCTCAAGCTCGTCGCGGACTTCGGGCTCGACTGCCTGCTCACCTGTTCCGATCCCGCGCGCGAGGTCATCGACATCGCCGGCGATGGCAGCGTCGACTGGTTCACGGACCAGGGCCCCGCGATCAACGAGGAGCGCGCCGCGCTGAAGGATAAGCTCCGGCTGCGGTCCTTCCGCGTGCCCGACCCGCTCAACGGCGGCCGCATGCATGACCGCGTGAAAAGCATCGAGCTCATGCGCCGCACCGCCGGCCCCGGCATGTCGATCGTCGGCTGGATCGAGGGCCCGCTTGCCCTTGCGGCCGAGTTGCGCGGGCTGAACACCATCATGCTGGATTTCGGCGACGACCCGCAGTTCGCCCACGACCTGCTGGCCTTCTGCGCCGACGTGGCGATTGCCTACGCTCCCGCGCAGATCGCGGCCGGCGCGGACACGATGGGCATGAGCGATGCCGCCGCGGGATTGATCGGACCTGCGCTCTACGAGGAATTCCTGCAGCCCCAGCAGCGGCGCGTGCTCGAGACGATCAAGCGCAACCACCCGGACGTTCTCCTGCGGCAGCACATGTGCGGGCGCATTGACCGGCTCTACCCGAAGATGGCCGAGCTGCCCGTGGACATCTACGAAATCGATTTTCCCGCCAACCTCGCCCTCGCGCGCGAGCAGCTCGGGCCCACCCGCACGCTCGCGGGCAACGTCTCCACCATCACCGACCTGCTCGAAGGCACGCCCGAGAAGGTTTACGAGGCCTGCCGGCGTTGCCACGAGACCTGCGGTAAATATTTCATCGTCGGCGCCGGTTGCGAGCTCTCGCCGCTCACCCCGCCGGAAAACGTCCGCGCGATGATGGCTTACGCCCGGGATAACCGGCCGTAAGCCGGAGATGGGAGATGGCAGATGGCAGATGGGAAAGTCCGCATCTGATGTAGGGCGGGGTCGCTGACCCCGCCATGACGTCAGTCCGCTGGCGAGCCCTGTGGGTTGCACGCTCGCGTGCAAC
>Ga0316226_1004790_pt1 | contig 10605 bp, 20 predicted proteins | sample TBH18017metaG_FD_206009 | JGI IMG/M metagenome (GOLD analysis project Ga0316226, IMG submission 206009) | Freshwater microbial communities from Trout Bog Lake, Wisconsin, USA - TBH18017 | ecosystem: Environmental > Aquatic > Freshwater > Lake > Hypolimnion/Profundal zone | place: USA: Wisconsin... | reverse complement strand
CTTGACCACAACCGGATTAGGAGCCTGCGCGCCCGGCCAGTCGATCGGCCCAGACGGTTCGTGCGCCTGGGCAGGCTCGAACCCCGGCGCATCGCCTTTGCTTGCAGCCACCGGCCGGTATGCGCCCGCAGCGTCCCAATGCGAAGCCATCCAAAGCGGAGCCGTGACGCTCGAACATGGAGCGCCCGGCATGCCCGCGGCCACACAGCAACTCCTGAGCGATTGCGCCAACTCCGGCTACACCATGTCGAGCGCGCCGATTGCCCCGGCTCCCGCCCCGGCCCACGCGGTTGCGAGTGTTCCCGTGTTCACCGGCGCCGCCGCGGTACCGCAAGGAGGTTTCGTCCCGGCCTTCTCATTCGTAGGAGATAACCCCCAAGCCTATGCGGAGCATGTCGGATTGCGAGGAATGGGGGATGGATGCTCCTGTGGTTGCAAGGCAAAGGACGGACTCTCGGGGCTCTGCGGATGCAAACCAGGCTGTCAGTGCGGCTGCAACGGAGCTTCGAAAAGCTGGGGACCTGCCGATTGGCTGGTGATTACGGTTCTCGGATGGCTGGGCTACGAACTGTTCTTCAAACCGGCGCCCGTGGTGCTAATACAGGAGACGGCCGAGTGAGCGCAGATTTCCAATTCGAAAAGTTCCTGGCGGCCCGCAGGAACCCAGTTGCGTTCAAACGGCGGAATCCCTACGCGGACTTGATCGCCAAGGACCTCGACCGCAACTTAAAAGCGGTACGCCAGTGGCTCAATGGTGACGTCAACCCGGAACGCATGACCGAAGCCATGGAATTCTTCAACGCAGTGTTCCCCGGCCAATACGATGTACCGGAAGGGTTGATGCTCTATCGCGGTCAAGCCTCGAACATCACCGATGGCGGCCCGCGCAGCTACTCGCATGATGAAAAGATCGCGGATATGTTCGCCTGTGAACCGGGCGGCGGACCCTTCGCGCATTTCTTTTCCAGCCACACCAATGCCTATCTGATCTCACGAATCGTCTGCCACGGATGCGCGGACAAAGAAGCCTTCCGGTTAACGCTCGACCTGGCCAAGGTTCTTGAGGATTACGGCGAGGACAAGCACAAATTCAGTGTCGAAAAAGAAGTCGTGATCCTGAACACCAAGCCTAAGGGCTCGACGGCGCATATGTTTGAAATCCTCTGCGATCGGGAAGGAGCGGCATGAGAGCGGCAGCCCGACATATCCACGCGCACAGCTCCCGGACGCGCACCAATGCGAAATGGGGCTATGGCGTCTTCACCCAAGGATTCCTGGGAAACCACCAGGTCGCGCATTTCAAATCGAAAGCCGCGGCCGAGACCTGGGCGCGCTCGACAGGCCTCGATGATTACAAGATCAAGCGCAGCTTCGAGAAGGAGAACCCCGCGGCCTCAGCCGTCCAATACCGTCTGGCGCAAGCCGTGCTGGATGGCACGGCGCGCAGCAGCACCATGACAAAGAAAGTCGCTCAGGAGATCGTCGATAAGACACCGGCCAAGCTTCGCAGCGAGTATATGAAACGGAATCCCCGCAACCCGGTGGACGCGGCAGCCGAACTTTCCGAATCCTGGCATGGCAGACCGGCAGAACGTGCGACCGACTACAACGAATCGTTCCGCTACCACGGCGTGTTGACGGACCTCGGACGGCTCCAGGAAGTGATGGTTCTGGTAACAGACCGGAAAGGGCAGCTGATCCTATTCGACGCCAAAACAAGGCTGGCATCATCGGAGAACGGGAAGCAGCTTTACGTAGTGGGAGGCGATCAGTCCTTAGACCTGGGAGCTTTGGGAATCACGGGAGAGGAAGCGGAAAAAGACCTCATCCCGATCGGCGAAGTACATCACCTGGTCTATGTGACAGCCAAGATGCACCTGGGGAAAGCAGACCAGAAACGCGGCCCGTATGAACACAAGCTGGGCGAAGAATCAGGAGTCATGCCGATCCTGATGTACGACCGGCTCAACAAAGCATGCGGATTCGCGGGCGGCGTCTACAACATCGACCCTACCGACTACGATGGCAAGCACAGCGCGGGGATAAGAGACTGATGCCGGCAATCAAGCTCAACTTCGGAGGCGGATCACCCACCAGACGGAATCCGTGCGCCAACATCCGCAAGGCCCGCGTCACCGACCGCGCCCAGCGATACCGCGCCCACCAGCCAGCCTGTTTACCGACCGGCCCGAAGCAATGCGCTCTGTGCGATTCGAAGCGCTTCCTCACGATCGACCACAAGGACGGCAACGAATCGAACGGGACCAAAGCGAACCTTCGATGGCTGTGCAAATCCTGCAACACGAAGCTGGGAGTGCGCGATGCGAAAGAAGGCCGCGGCAGGCGCACAGTGCAATACAACCCCGGCGCCAAGAGTTTCCAACAATGGAGCAAAGCTATCAGCACCTTGGCAGGCGAAGGGCTCGGAACGATGACCCTAGCGCAAGCCCGCGACATTGTACGCGCCACGTCGAAGGCCAAGCGTTCCACGTTTCAAAAGGATGTTTGGGAAGTCCGAAAAGAACGCTACGGGCCGAGCGGTCGAAAGGCGGGATCGTGATATCTCAACAGTGGCCAATAGCAGCCCGCGTTGAAGCGCACTCGGCCCCACACTTCGGACAAGGCCGGGGTTTCCTGGGACGCCCACCAGCCCTTGTAAAGCGCGCTGCTTGCATCTTGCGCGCCGTGGATTTGGAGAGTTTACGCATTTTAGCGGTATCTCCTGTTGTACCGCCGAAGACACTGATCGCAAAGACGACCCGTCCTGTCTCGTTTTTGACCACAACTGACGCACAGCCCAGCCGCCACAAGCGCCTTCTTCTTTTCGCGCGTGATTGCGTTGTGCGATTTCCGGCAATCGGCGCAAAGTGTCTTACTGCCCTTCGCTATCACCATTCGTTTCTTCCCGCATCCCTGACAGCGGCGCGTAGCGGCATGGCGCATTTGCGTTTTTCGGGATGGAGACACGTTGACATTAGCCAGTTCCGCATCAAGAGCTGCGAGCAAAATTCGGTGGACGCGTTGGTAGGTGATTCCAAGTTTTTCCGCTATCCGCCTAAGCGTCAGACCCGTAGCGCGAAGAGTCAGAATCTGTGCACGCTTCGCGTATCCAGGAGTGGGGCCGCGCTTGCCCATCTAGCGCCCGTCCTCGTCAGTGAAGTGATCGACGAAAGCAACGAACATTTCGTCGATGGACCGATAAATCGCATTGTCCGCAAGGGTAAAGAGGTTTCGCGTTGGTTGCGGATTACTGGGCCGTCCACCGCTTCTCGATTCGACCACTACGCCGGTTTTGGTGCGCGTGATAGTGGCGGATTCCAGTACCACCCGTTTGCCCATTTCAGCAGCGCGCTTGTGCAGTCGAGCCGCGCTTGCCGCGTTCTCTTTCCGCGCATTCTCGCCAGGGCCAAAGGCCACTTCCCCAGCAACTCTCGATGCAAAGTCGGTCATTTAATTGTCCCCTTTCGCGGCTTCCCAGATGCTCTTCGCGGTGCGGTCGATCACGCATTCAACAGCGTCTTTCATCGCGTAGTAGGCGTCTTCATTTTCGTCCGTGATAGTCTCGAATCCGGCTGGCAAGGGAATCTCGCCGTTGTACGCGCCGTTCGTGAATTCCGGCCACCGCTCGCCTTCCGCCGCGCGATCCTCAAAGCAAGAGACTTCGCCTTCGCCGTAAGCCTTGCCAAGCTCAACAGCTTCGTCATAGATCGACTTGGGGACTTCCACGCTAGACTGTGTGCCGCGCATCACGGTCACGGTGTCCGTTGTTTTGTTCTTTTGTTCTGTGCTCATGTAAATACTATAGCAGTTTGTACAAACAACAGCAAGGGGAAAAGCTACTTAGTACCAACCGAAACTTACTTACTACCACCGAGCGGTCGGGGTGCGGAGCGCAAAGGAGTGTCCTCCTAAATGCGCACTACACAAGGGGTTGCGGAGCGCCCGATATTCGACGATCCCGAGGACGACTTCGACGAAGAGGACGAAGACGAATACCTGGATGACGACGAGGACGACGACCTAGAAGACGACGAAGACGACGATTGCGACGGAGACGAGGATTACGACGATGAAGAAGAAGACGAAGAAGACGGCGACTATTAAACTATCGGGTCGATTTGACCGCCACGCGGAATCTGCCGAGGTGCCGTTCGAACCTTCCAGTTTGATCGGGTCCGAACACTTTCTGTCCTGGCTGATCCATTCGGCATGCGAAATTGTATGCCGACTCCCAATCGTTGAAGTAATATCGCCGCACAAACGGATTATGCGCCCTTACCAAGTAGCTTGCAAGGGACCGGAGGTACTGTATGGCACGTAGTGGGTACTACGCAGAAACGGCAGGGACGATGCATCGGACCAAAGGAGAAGCCCGCCGCGCCGAGGTCAGGGCACTTCGCAAACAGGGCGGAGGTTCAGGTGGTATTCGACGTGTGAAAAAGGACGGCACGGAATATTTCGATTCGACGGTAAAGATCACTTCGACGAATCCCCGCAAGCGCCGCAACCAATCGGCAACGGCAACCGCAGCCCGCATCAAAGGCTGGATGCCGGCCCGAGCCGTCAAGATCGTTCGCAACTCACGCGGACAGGCAACCGCCGTGAAGATCAAGACGTAAAGGAGCGAACCATGAAACAGGATCGACGATCATTCTTGAGACTCTTTGGCGCATCGAGCGCAGCCATTGCGACGGTGGACGGTATCGAGCGGGTGTCCGACCCGACGGTGAAGCCTCTGGCCCCTGAGCGCGATAACCCGCTGAAGTTCAACCCTCTCACGTCGGAGTACTTCCACAACATGGAAGTCACCGCAGACGTGCTGTATAGCTGCGTCAACATCGCGAAGAATGAGATGCGGGAATGCTATAACCTCTTCTCGCAGACCATTGGCATGCAAGCGACAACGCCCATCGATACCAACATGGTCCAGTCGAACAAACTGCCCGAGCCCAACCGTTTTTGCGTGCAACGCATCGGCTTCGCGTTCTCACCCAAAACCGAGCCCGGCCTGCGCTCCGCGTTCTGTGACCGATATTTTCTCAATGTCCAGATCGGCAGCAAGCGCTATTGGCGGCAACCGCTCTCGTTTTGCTTCGGGAAGGGCGAACCGGATCGGGAGCGCGGTTTCGCGACCCAGGCCGATGTCCACATGGTGGAACTCGAAATCCCGCTGATTCTAGACATGGGAATATTCTTCAGCGCGGAACTGATCGGCGAACCCATCCACCCGTGCGGAAAGCTGAAAGGATGGGCATTATTGGGCGGATTGCACGCCCGAGGACTTCAATAAGAGAAGAGGAGAACAACCATGGACACACCCGAAGGCGTGATTGGCCAACCGATAGCAGGACTCCCGGATTTCTACGCATCCGGCCCGAACGACAAGTTCAACGTGGGCTCCGTCGCATTCCCCTATGGCGAACAGGCGGGCGGCCCGAAGTTTGTAAAGGAAGTGAGCCGATACCCGAACACAGAAGAGTACCGGAAGAAAGGTCTAGCAGGGCTTCCGGTAACCGGGTGGCGATACGTGGAAGGCGGCGCCGAACCGCCCCCGTTACCCATCGGCACGGCCAGGAGCATGTAACCGAGTTCAGGAAAAGGAGAAAGGTTTCAAACATGAAAATCAAAGTGAGCTTTTACGACGGTCCACCGCTCCACGCGGCAGCCACGGCGGAAGCGGCCAAGAAGAAAGCGGAAGCATCGGCAAGCAAGGCGAGCGCGCATGGAGCAAGCCACGCATCGGGACTTGCGGCGAAACAGGACGCCTATGCAGCGGATCAGGCGGCGGAAAAGGCGGCGCTACCTCTCGAAGCCGGATTGCGAGAGGATGTTCTCGCCGTGTGCACCCGGTTCGGCGTGCCCGTCGATACCTCGAACAATTTTCGATTCATGATCTCCTGCAACTCACCCGCCCAGGCGAAAGAGATCATGCAGGACCCGGAATTGAACGCGCTCGGTCCCATCCAGATCGAGACGATAGCGTAAACGACTTTGAGCAAGATTCCTTTTTAAACCCCTGGCCAGGGGGATAGAGAGGCCGGTACCCAATCCGGGAAATCCAGACGGCAGCCTTCGAAGGGGCTGTTTTCGAGCGCACTCGCCAAACACGACGCGCTTGGGAACAGCCCCTTTGTCGTCTGGGCAGAACTTTTGAGACGCCGAGAGAAACGGCGAAAGGAGAACGAATGGCAGTAACAGTGACGTATTTATGCCCGCTCTCGGTACAAGGGACGACGACCGGCCCGACAGCGGCGCAGGCGGCTTCAACCGTGGAGGTAGCGGCGTCGATTGTCGCGACAGCCGATGCGGACACGGCGGCAACGGTCACCCATAACTGGGGGCTGTCAACGGCATCTTTGGCTCTCGGTCACCCGTGGGTCATTCTCGAGCCGTCGCTATCGCTGGCTTTGACCGCCTTACCTCAGTGGACCATCACGACCAAAACGCTGAACGTGGTCACGCTGACAAAGCTCGCCTCTACCGGCTCGGGCAGCGCTACGCCCCAGCTCGTGGTGCACATCCTGAAGCCCAGCAGCTATGTCGGCCAGTTCCCGACCTCGTAAGGGAGCGACATGGCGGAAGTCCAACGAAAACGAACCCTGGTGAATCCGGCCAGGCGAAGACGAAAAAACAAGGCCAAGCGCAAGCTGTCTCCGAAACAGATTGCGATCTTCGGCACCAAACGGCAAAAGGCCGCGCTCAAGTCTTCCCGAAAACGGAAGAGGAAGAATACGGCCCGCCGCGCGAATCCCAAAAGGACCGCGCGGCCCCGACGTACGGCACGCCGTCGCCGTGCGAAGCGGAATCCGGGCGGCATTTTGGAAGTTGCGCTGAATCCGGCGCGAACAAGGAGAAAGAAATCTATGGCAGCACCCAAGAAACGCCGGCGTCGGCGCAGCAATTCCCGTCGTCGTCGGACACGTCGTCACAACCCCGCCCCTGTCGTGCGCCGGCATCGCCGGCGGCGCAGTTCGGCACGTCGCACCAATCGCAGACGCAGGCGCAACACCGGCCGGCGCCGCAACGCCTCCATGGGTGGAGTGACCAACCTCGTCACCTCCGCGGCCTATGCGATCGCGGGAGCCGTGGGCTCGAAATATCTGACCCAGATGGTTCTCGGCGCCTCGAACACCGGCTATGTCGGTTACGCGGCGAATCTCGCGGCTGCTTTCGTCGGAGGCAAGGTCGTAGGGATGTTCACGAGGAACAAGGTTGCGGAAAACTCCGTGATCCTGGGTGGCGTGATCATGACCCTGCTCCGCTTCCTGAGCGACCAGACCCCGCTCGGCGCAACCCTGACAGCGGCCGGCCTCTCGGATTACGAAGCTAGCACCTTCCTGTCCCCGGCGCGGTACGTCGATGCGGCCAAATCGGCCGTAGTCGATATTCCGACCGCTCTGCGGGCAACCATCGCGGCAACACCAGCGGCGGCCGGTACGTCCGCAGGCAGGGCTCAGCGCAGCATGCCCGCGGCGTCGGCGGCTCCTGCCGGCATGAGTGGCGGGACCTATTCCATGGCCCGGTCCACGTACTAAGGAGGAAACAGAAAAAAGACATGGACAATAACACTTTTGTCGGCAACGTATTGGATCGCGGCCCCTGGATCTTCTACGACACCAATGCCATCACCCAGGCCGCGGCAGTCCCGACCAGCTTGCAGTTTTTCAGCGTGCCGATCGGCGGCCAGATTTTGACCGGCCCGCTCACCGGGCAATCGAAGACCAAGCTCCAGACCAACATGAAGCGCCAGAACCAGTTGCCCCAACCGCAACGGTTCCTGATGCGGCAGTTGGGTTTCTATTTCACGGCATCGACGGCCCTGATCGATCAGATTGGAATGATGGAAAACTGTTACTTCCAGTTCAAGATCGATGAGAAGACCTACCACGAAGGGTTGCTCGAATTCTTCCCGGCCGGTTTCGGCACAACGGGATTTTCGACCACGAGCGGCCAGCAGGTATGGAGCAACGGCCAGCAGACCATCACGGCCCGGCGCGACTTCGGGAGCTATTCGCGCGTCATCTCCGACGCGTTGACGTTCTCTCTCGAACTCGTGTTCCCCGCGGCATACACAGCAGCAGCCACCGCGGCCGGCGGTCAGAATATCACTCTGATTGCTTTCCTCGACGGTGTTCTCGATCGCTTGGTGCAGTAAACAGGCGGTTGATTTATTTCTCCTCGTTTGGGGTGGGAGCTTTGCAAGGGGCTCCCACCCGTTTTAAGGACTTTTGCGAATGCTCGGACTGGGTGACACCTATTGCACCGATGACCAGTTGGACGCGCTTGCCACGTGCCCGGCCGGATACGTGCCCGATTACGTTTCGACGTGCTCCTGTCTCCCTGGGCCGAATGTGACCACGGATGCGGCAGGGAATACCTGCGCGACATCGGCTTTAGTGGCTGGATACTGTCCCTCCGGTTCTTCCTGCTCCGGGAGTGAAGTGATGATCGGCGGTGTCTGTACACCGGCTACAGGAGGAAGTGCGATTGCCAGTTCGACGGCCAGCGCGGCGCTTTCGAGTCTGACGGCTTCGATACCGACTTATGCCTGGTGGGGAGTGGGATTGCTTGCTGCTTGGATGCTCTTAGGGGGAAAACGATGAAGGCTCTTTCAGGATTTGGCGCGACCCTCTGGATGCGGCTCTTTATCGTTCTGCGGGCGGCAGCTATCCGATGGCGGAGGCGGGTTCGGATCGGGATAAGGGCGAAGTATGCCACATCTGCGACAACGCCACCGGTAATACCCGGTCGGAGCAGTGCACTCCCAATCGTGACCCATGCCGCAGCCCTCTCCAACAGCTTACCTCTTGCAGCCCCCTGGGTGAGCCAAACCATAAAGGAGGCCTTCTAAATGTACTTACCAGGCCAATTACCCTACGGCCCCCCCAGTTCGAATCAAGGCGGATGGCCCAACCTCGATGGGGACACCGGCCCCTTGCTGACCAGCCCGACCAATAACGGAGTATCAGACCCCTCAGGCGGCTCAGCAAACACGCAAACAACCTACTTGCTGCCCGGCGCCGGAGCTCAGGTAGTCAATCCCTCGATCGCCACGGGAAACGGCATCGTACAAACGCCGATCACCTCCCCGGGATCGAGGACTCGGTTTCAAAAGCTACCGGCGAGCGCGGCGGATTCGTGCAGCCAGGGAGGAAGCGGGCTGGGCGGACTCGGAGACGGAGCGGACCCGGCGACATGTCTCGCGATCCAATGTGGCACTCTCCCGCAAGATGTCGCAGGTATCGACCTGATCGTCGCGTGCGCGGCCGATGGATACGCAGGCGTGAAGGCATGCACCGACCCCGGCTGCTCCTGTCCTCCGTCCCCTGCTCCCCAATCGATCATCGCGGCGGCGCCACCAGCAGCAGCCCCGGCAACTCCTGCAGGGTACGTGACCGGCGCGGCGGCTCCAATCGCTGAACCGTGCGGCGGCTATGGAGCTTCAAGCGCCCTTGCCACGCTCGCGAGTCAAGCTGGGCGAGGAATGGGAGCTTGTTGTCAAAGTGGATATCAGCCCTACCAGACGAACACGGCGGCGGCGCCGGCTCCTGCCCTCGGGTGGTGGATTGTGGGAGGCATTTTGCTTTTGATGTTGACGCCGAGCGGGAGCGGCCGGAAGCGATGAACAAGGCCCCTGAGCACCACTACAGCTTGTGGTTTGGCCGAGTTTTCAGGGCCAATAACACTTTCGCGAAGCAACAAACGCTGAAAGTGCAAGAGTTACGCGAAATCACAACTTTGAAAAAGGGATGTTATGTAAACTCGCGCACGCGCCCCGGACGCCCCACGGACGCATCAATTCTTCAGCGCCGGGCTATCGAATACTCGCGCACCTCGACCTCGACAATCCCAAACCGGGCCAGCAGCTGCGCGCGCCGATACCAGCGCATAAACCGGATCGTCTCAGCCCAACCCGTCACGATCCCGAGCGTCATCACCGTCCAAAAGAAAAGGTTCATTGTAATCTCCTGCTTGAAAGACGCGCGCGGGTTGCATGCCGTGATGACCAAAAGACCTGAATTTCGCCCTAGTACGGCAGTGCTAAGAGAGGCAGCATGAACGAAATCGACGTGTGCGGCAATCTGAAATCGTCTTTCCTCGAACTGAGCCCGATCGATTTCAATTTGAACGATTGCGGCGTCCCGCAGGTGCCCTCGAACGCGCGATACGTCGACCTGTTCACCTGCTATACCTACTCGAAGACGTTGGGCGCGGCGGGCTCAGGCACGGATATATTGCTCGACGAAAAGAAGACGGTCGACTGCCGATGCGATTTCATCCTGCATAAGATCACGCCCTTGGGACCGAACGCCCCGGAGCCCGCGACAGGTTACTATGCCCGGTTCCAATGGCCGAACGGTCGCTACTCTTCGCAGATCATCCAGGACGTGGAAACGATCGGTGGAGTCGTTTACACGAAAGACTGCTACGACCGGACGCAAGGGATTCGGATTCCAGCAGGGCGGGATATCGGGATTGCATTGCAGAACCTGCAGAACGTGTCGCAGAACGTGACCATCGTTTTTGAAGGCTGCTCACGATTCTATCTGTGCTCGCGGAGGTCGCAATAAAATGGCATCAGCAGCCGTAAAGAACTGCGCCAAG
>Ga0316226_1004775_pt1 | contig 10622 bp, 8 predicted proteins | sample TBH18017metaG_FD_206009 | JGI IMG/M metagenome (GOLD analysis project Ga0316226, IMG submission 206009) | Freshwater microbial communities from Trout Bog Lake, Wisconsin, USA - TBH18017 | ecosystem: Environmental > Aquatic > Freshwater > Lake > Hypolimnion/Profundal zone | place: USA: Wisconsin... | reverse complement strand
GGCGGCCGCGTTCGTGGCGGCGTATTCCGCCGACTTGACGCTGGCAGGCAACCGCTGGGATGTGGGCGCGACCGTCGTCAAGCCGGGCGTGCTGTTTGATCCCGAGACAACCACCCATGTCACCGGCTCCGGCAACAGCGTGAGGCACCAATGACCAAGCGAGCCATCTTCTCTTCAGCCATGATTGTCAGCCTGGGCCTCTGCGCCGCTGCGGCCCGGGCGGACATCATGCTGCCATCCCTCATCTCCAACCACGCGGTTCTGCAGCGGTCCGAGCATACGGCGATCTGGGGCAAGGCAGCGGCGGGCGAGAAGGTGAAGGTCTCGCTGGGCGGTGTGCAGGCCGAGACCTTCGCCGGCAGCAATGGCAATTGGAAGGTGAACCTGGATCTCAGCCGGATCGGTGAAGGGCCGTTTGAGTTGATCGTGGAAGGAACCAACCGGATTGTGGTTCCTGACGTGTTGATTGGCGAGGTCTGGCTCTGTTCCGGCCAATCGAATATGGCATACGGGCTGAATCGATCGAGCGGCGGAGCGGAAGAAATTGCCCGTTCAGCGAATTCCCGGCTGCGCCAATTCACGGTGGCCTACAACCCGATTTCGGCACCGCAGGAGAAATGCAAGGGGGCCTGGATGGTGGCCGATCCCACCAACACGCCAAACTTCAGCGCTGTCTCCTATTATTTTGCAAAGCATCTCCAGAAGACCATGAAGACGCCCGTTGGCATCGTCCGCTCGGCTTGGGCGGGCACGCCCATCATGGCCTGGATCAGTGAGATCTCCATCTCGGCTGAACCGGAACTCAAGGAAATGAACGATCTGGCCAAACAGCGCGTTGTCGATTATCCGAAGTTGAAGGCGACGTACGTTTCAGCCATCGCAGATTGGGAAACGAAGTTCCAGCGCCATGACCATCCAAGCGATCCTGCCTTGTTTGCCGCCCCTGGCATTCATGATGACGATTGGAAAAAGGTGGTTATTCACAATACGAGATTCAAGGCAGCGGGCCTGCCCGATGCCGGAGCCGTTTGGCTCCGCAAAACCATGAGGTTCCCGGCCAATACCCCTCCCGGCCAAAATCCAACCATCAGTCTGATCGTCGGCGCTTTTGACCAGACTTACTGGAACGGGAAGAAGATCGGCGAAATAACGGAAGCGACTGCTCCCGGTCCGAACGCCTTGCGGGTCTATAAGATTCCGCCTGCCGTTTACCAAGAGGGAACGAATGTCATCGCGATACGGGTATTTACGCCAACCGAAGCGGCTTCATTTGGCAGCGGATATGTTGACGTCGGGGTTGCCCGTATCCCGCTCACGGACGAGTGGCTTGCCAAGACAGAGTTTGAATTGTCTCCCCTTGCCGACAAAGCCTATCCTGAACTTCCGGGAGCACCCGGCATGAGTCCCGGCGTTCTCTACAACGGCATGATCCATCCGATTACACCATGCACGTTTGCCGGGGTCGTCTGGTATCAAGGCGAACAGGACTCCGGCCGCCCAGGAGCGCAATACCAGAAGATGCTCAAGACGCTGATCGAAGACTGGCGCGCGCGCTTCGGGGCGCAACTCCATTTCTGCCTGTGCCAGTTGCCTAACTATGGAAAAAAGACCGGCAATCCAGGGAGTTCCACGTGGGCAAACATCCGTGAAGCTCAGCGGCAAACCCTTGAGATTTCAGGGACAAGCCTGGTCACATTGATCGATCTGGGAGATGAGGACGTCCATCCCCCGGACAAGAAGCCTGCCGGTGAACGCGTGGCGCTCTCCGCGCTGGGCACGGTATATGGACAGAAGATCCCCTACTGCGGCCCGCTTTATGACGCCATGAAACTCGACGGCAATAAAGCGGTTCTTTCTTTCCGTTTTGCTGAAAGCGGCCTGGTCGCAAAGCCTTTGCCGGCAGACTACCTGCCGACCTATTCCGCCACAGAGAAGATTCCCCTCGTACGGAACAGCCCGGAAAGCGAGCTGGAGGGATTCTCGATTTGCGGAGAAGACCATCAATGGCGTTGGGCGCAGGCAAGAATCGAAGGCCATACCGTCATGGTTTGGTCTCCGACCGTATCCAAACCTGCCGCCGTTCGTTATGCCTGGGCTGACAATCCCACGTGCAACCTCTACAACGGCGCGGGCCTTCCGGCTTCGCCGTTCCAGACACGGAACTAGTGTTCGGCCGTCGCGCGCGTGGCCGCGGGGTTGGCGCTTCCCCGCGAATCCTGGCCGGTCTTCACGTCGATCTGCTATACTCGCGCCAACCCTTGGAAACGGGCTTTCTCCATGTCGATCCACCTGCGCCAACTGTGCGCCATCGCGTCGACGACGCTGCTGGAAGGGATGCAGCAGCCGGCCGCCCTGCTGTTGCTGCTGGCCTGCGTCATCCTGACCGGCCTCACGCCGGTCTTCCAGTTCCATACGCTCGGCGAGGCGGGCCGCCTCGCGCGCGACGGCGGCCTGGCGTTCATGCTGATGTTCGGCCTGGTGCTGGCCGCCACCGCCGCCAGTGGCAGCCTGGCGGCGGAACTGGACCGTGGCACGGCCGCAGCCACCCTCAGCAAGCCGGTGTCGCGCAGCCTCTTTCTTGTCGCCAAGTTCCTGGGCGTCCTGGGGCTGGTGGCGCTGCTTTGGGCAGGCGCCCTGCCGGCCACCCTGCTGGCCGAGCGCGCGTCGGAGCATGCCGTGATGGACGCCGAGGAGATCGGCAGCCGTTCCGATGCGCTGACGTCGTGGCTGATGCTGCTGGCGCCGGGTGCGGCCCTGGCCGTGGCCGCGGTGCTGAACGCCGTCCGCCGCGTGCGTTTCGGCGTGGTGGCCTTTCTGGGCATCCCGCTGACGCAGTTGGCGCTTCTGGGTCTCTGCGGCTGCTATTCCCGCTTTGGGCATTGGACCTGGTACCATCTGGACCTGAACGGCCGCGTGCCAGCCGCCGCCATCCTGATCCTGCTGGCGCTGGCGATGTTCGCGGCCCTGGCCACGTCTCTGGCCACCCGGTTGCGCAGCGGCGCGACGTTGGCTGTCTGCGCGGGCGTGCTGCTCGCCGGACTGGTCGGCGATCTCTGGTTGGGCCAGGCGGCGGCGCTCTCCTGGCGCGGGTTGATCGGCGGCCTGATTCCCAACCTCCAGCAGTTCTGGCTGTGCGACGCCCTCGGTGACGGCGGATCGATTTCCTGGAGCTACGTCGCTTCGGCCGCCGGCTATGCCGCCACATGGTGCGCCTTCGTGCTGGGACTGGGCGCGCTGGCGCTCAGGCAGAGGGATTTGGGATGAGGGAAGAAGAATTCAGGAGACAGAATTCAGAATCCAGAATGCAGCAGAATGAAAGGATGCGTGAGATCAGCCGGGTTGTCTTCCCTCTCCCATTCTGAATCCTGAATCCTGACTCCTGAATTCTGATGTGTCCCTCCGGAGCCCTATATGCCCGACATCATCAAACCTGTCACGCCATCTGTCATCGCCGTCCGCGGCCTGCGCAAGACCTTTCGCGATTTCTGGCGGCGGCCGCGCGTTGAGGCGGTGCGCGGGATCGACCTCGACGTTCAGCCGGGCGAGATCTTCGGCCTGCTCGGTCCCAACGGCTCGGGCAAGAGCACCACGATCAAGCTGCTGCTCGGACTGCTGCATCCCACGGCCGGTACGATTCGCGTGCTGGGGCGCGCACCCAACGACGTTGCCGTCAAGGCGCGCATCGGCTACCTCCCCGAAGTCTCGCGCCTGCACGCCTTCCTGACGCCGCGCGAAACGCTTCACTACTACGGCCGGCTTTTCGGACTCGACGCCACGGCCTGTCGCGAGCGCTGCGCGGCACTGCTGGAGATGGTCGACCTGCAGCGGGACGCTGACCGGCCCGTGGGGGAGTTTTCCAAGGGCATGGCGCGCCGGGTGGGTCTGGCTCAGGCGCTGGTCAACAACCCGGAGTTGCTGATCCTGGACGAGCCCACCTCCGGCCTCGACCCGATCGCCTGCCGCGAGGTCAAGGACCTGATCCGCCTGTTGGCCCAATCGGGCAAGACCATCCTGATGACCTCGCATCTGCTGGCTGACGTCGAGGATGTCGCGGACCGCATCGCCATCCTGCACGCCGGAGAGGTGCAGGCCGCCGGATGCGTCGCCGATCTCCTGAGCCGCACGGACGCCGTGCGCTTTCTGATCGAGGGGCTCGACGACGCCGCGGCCGACGCCTTGCGCCGTGAGCTCGAGGCCCGCACCGGTCACACGGTGGCGCTCGATCACCCCGCCATGGATCTGGAGACCTACTTTCTGCAGGTCGTGGCCCGTGCCGAACGGCGGGATTCGGCCACCGCCCACTTCCGCCCCGCGCCGTTTCTGATGCCTGGAGAAATGAAATCAGAAGCCAGAAGCAAGAAGCCGGAAGTCGGCACGCCATGATTCCCCACAGCCTGACAGCCTACAGCCTACAGCCTCTTCCCACGCTGCGCGCCGTCGCCGCGGTGGCGCTGCTGTCGCTGCGAGCCGCGGTGCGTTCGCGCGTCGTGCTGATGCTGATGCTGGTGCTGGCGGCTGGCGTCGTGGGTCTTCCCCACATGATCGTGGGCGACGGTTCGCCTGCCAGCGACCTGCACATCCGGTTGCGCTATGCGCTGGCCTTCGGCGCCGGCATTCTGGGGCTGGCCACGCTCTGGGCCTCGTGCGCCGCCTTTGCCGTGGAGATCGACTCCCGGCGCATCGAGCTGACCGCGGTCAAGCCGGTGCATCCGCTGACCCTCTGGCTGGGGCGCTGGCTGGGCATCCTGCTGTTGGACGCGGTCTTGTTGGCGGCCGTCGTGGCCGTCGTTCGCTGGCAGTTGACGGGCACGAGACCCGATGGCAGCCGGCGCGATGCGGCGCTGTTTTGCCGCACCGTCGCGCGGCCGGTGCTGCCGGCTCCGGAGGTCGAGGCGCGGAGCACCTACGAAAGGCTGCGGCAAAGCGGGCGGCTGCCGCCCGGTCTTTCTGCGGCGGCGGTTCTGAGACAGTTGACGATCAATGTCCGCAGCCGCTGCACCGTGCTCCAGCCCGCAGAGCATGTGACCTGGACATTCCACCCGGACCGCCCGGTGCCGGCGGATGGCCGCCTCTGGCTGAGGCTGCGCTTCGACGCGGTCAGGGACGTCACGACCGACGTGCGCGGCGTCTGCCGCCTGCGCCGGCCCGGACAAACCGCCTGGGCCGCCGAGGTGGCGGTGAATGATCTCACCCTCAACCAACTGGAACTGGCCGTGCAGGCCCCCGCACTGGCAGGCGCCCGTGAGTTGGAGATGGCCTTCGAATACCAGGCGCCGCCGCAGTCCGCCGCGCTGCTGATCCGCCCGCGCCAGGAGCTGGCCGTGCTGATTCCGGCCGGCTCGTTCACGGTGAACCTGATTCGCGTCTGGCTGGCGCACCTGGCGATCCTGGCCGCGCTGGCGGCATTGGGGCTGACCTTCAGCGCCTGCTTCTCCTTCCCCGTGGCGGCCTTCAGCGCCAGTGCCCTGCTGGTCGTCGTGCTGGTCAGCACGGGCGGCATCGCGGAGGAAGAGGCAGCCATGGAGGATGACAGCCACGCCACCACGACGCTGATGGAGCGCATCTCGCTGGCCGTCGTGAGCAGCGCGGATCTCATCACCGCGCCGATGCTGAACCCGGAGCCCCTGGCGCAGGCCGCCGCCGGCGAACGCGTGCCGGACGCTGAGCTCGGGCGTCTGGTGGCCTGGGGCGGCATCGTCTACCCGCTGATCCTGGCCCTCCTGGCTGCCGGCGTGCTGCGTCGGCGGGAGATGGTACGATGAGTCCATCCGCAAACATCTGCCTGCGGGCGGTGGCCGTGCCGCTTGCAGGCGCGGCGCTGCTGGCGCTGGTGGCCTGGCAGAATCACCGCCTGACGACCATCCGGCGCACCGGGTTGCCGGACGCGCCGGACTATGCCACGCAGGCCCCGCCGGTCCTGAACTTTCTCGCCGTTGGCCTCGGCGGATTCCGCGGTGTCGCCGCCGAGATCCTCTGGGCGCGGGTCGATCGGCTGCAGATGGAAGGCCGCTATCTCGAACTCGTGCAGCTTTCGGACTGGATCACCGGGCTCGATCCCCATGCCACCGAGGCGTGGTCATACAGCGCCTGGAACATGGCCTACAACATCAGCGCCATGATGCGCCGGCCCGAGGACCGCGTGCGCTGGGTGGCGCACGGCATCGCGCTGTTGCGCGACCGGGGCATTCCGGCCAATCCCCACAACGCCCGCCTCTACCGCGACCTGGCCTGGTTCTTCCAGCACAAGATCGGCGGCGATGACGATAGCGCCCACCTGGCATACAAACTCGTGCTGGCCACCGGCATGGCCCCCTGCGTGCAGCCCGACGGTGGTGTGGCGGTGACACCTGAGAACCGGCATGTGCTGGACGACTACCGCCTCGATCCCGTGCGCATGCGGCAGCTCGAACGCCGTTTCGGTCCGCTGGATTGGCGCGTCGCCGGCAGTCATGCCGTCTACTGGGCCTCGCTCGGGCTCGAACACGCCCGCGGACATGACGTACTGGCCTGCCGCCGCGCGATCTACCAGCCGTTGCTCGTGCTCTGCACCCAGGCGGGTCGGTTCGACGGCGACCTGGTCCAAGGCACCTACCATGCAGTGCCCAACCCGGCGCTGATTCCCGCCACGCTGCAGCTCCTGGCCGCGACCTTCCGCGATGATCCCGTGTCCGGTGTGCGCGTGGCCTACGCCCGCTTTCTCGCCATCGCCATCCAACAGGCCCAGCGCGACGGTCGCAGCGCGCAGGCCCAGGCCTGGTACCAGGACCTGCTGCGCGCCGGCCAAAACGCCTGGCAGCAGCCATCGTTCGATGACGTCCTGCAAGGGCGTCTGGATCAGATCCGGTGAGACCGGTTAACGGTTGGAAGGTGAGGTGGACGGCGATGACTGGCATTGGCGAGAGTGGCGGCAAGGGGCGCGGCATTTTTGCGGCGCGTCCCATCGACGGTGGCGAACGGATCGAGTCCGCGCCTGTCGTGGTTGTGCCGCGCGCACAGGTCGCCCACCTGGATGCGACCATCCTGGGCGACTACTACTTTGTCTGGGGCGAAGACAAGAAGGATGCGGCGATCCTGCTCGGGCGGTGTTCGCTGTGCAATCACTCCTACGAGCCTAACGCGCGCTTCGTGCTGGTCCCCGCGCAACAGGCCATCGAGTTCGTCGCATTGCGCGCCATCAAGGCTGGGGAGGAGATCACCATCAACTACAACGGTGATCCCGCAAATCGCGCGCCACTTTGGTTTCCAACAATGCCCTGAGTTGCGCAGGTGTCGGGGTGCCAGCGGTTTCGGCGGCCGCGGAGCGGCACGCCCTGCCTCGGCGGACGCATTTGGAAGCCAACATGATTCGTCACTCACCCTGGAAAGAACAGTTAGACCGCAGATAAACGCTGATGGACGCTGATTGGCACGGTCTTGCGACAGAAATGGCTCTCATCTATCCGGTGAACATGGTTTTGCGCTGCAACGCGTTGATGGCGATGAGCCCATCCGCGTTGATCTGTGTTCATCTGCGGTTTCAAGGCTCACTCTTGCAAGACTCAAGAATCGTGCGCCCTGACACATGGGGCCAATTCCAGTGCTGCAGATCGTCGCTCCAGGCCATGCCGAGGCTGACCCAGTTGGCCCAGCCGCCGCGCGGGTCATCTTCGGGCCAGCGCGAACCGTGGAAAAAGAGCAGGGCTTTGCAGATGCCCGGCTCCTGCCGCAGGTCGAGGACGAAGCCCGCAGACAGCCGACCCCGGGCCCAATCCCAGTTTGCCGCATCCAGTTGCAGCAGGCCGCTATCGCGCCACGTCTTTAGATCGCTGGAGCGCTTGACGCCGATGCCGGTTTCCGGCGAGTAGAGCAGGACGTACTCGCTGCCATCGCGGATCACGCAGGGATTCTCGCCGCGGGCCATGTCGCCTTCCGGATGCCAGATCTCAAGATCGCGGGACGTGGAGCAGCAGATCAGGCCGTTCTTCTTGTAATAGCACCAGTACAGGCCCGAGCGGTCACGGTCGTCCAGCAGATAGGGATCGATCAGGCGCGACATGCGCTCCCACGGGACGTCCGGACCTTCGACGCGCAGCAGTTCGGGCTTGCCCCATGTCAGCAGATCCCGGCTGCGCATGGTCCAGAGGCGGGCGTCGCTGTTCCCGTACTTGTCCTCGGGCCTCGGCGTCGGATAGGTCTGCAGGCAGAGCACAAAGGCATCGCCATCGCGGATGATGTTGCCCGGGCTTGAGAGATTCAGCGACCGGTCCTTGGGCGTGATGGAATGAAGCGGCGACCAGTTGATCAGGTCCGTGCTTCTGCTGCAGGCGGTTTGCGAGTAGACCAGCCCATCGCGGTCGATGAAGGAGACCGTCGCGTACAGGTGAAACGTGCCGTCTTGATAGTAGACCGTCGGGTCCCGGTAAGCAGAAGTCGCGTTGCCCTCGAAGAGGAGCGGCGAGCGCAGCGCGGATAAATCGACGCGGGCGTGCATGCTGCGGTTCCTCAAGGCGCATCGGTGCGGAACGGGGAGGCCGGCAGGCCGGCACCGTTAAACAGATTACAGCTCGCAGGATTCCCGGCCCAGGCGTAGCGCACGGCGACCGGCGCGGGCACGCTGGGATGCGAGACCACGACCGTTGTGCCGCTGATCTGTGCATCCGCCCAAACCCACTTCTGATCGCTGCCGGCGATGGCGAATCCCTTCAGTGGGCCGTCTCGGGCTACGAGTCCGCCATCCGTATGCGTGAAGCTGATGACAACACGGTTGCCGGTGATGGTATGACCGGCGGGTAAAGGCCCGGAGGCTGCGACGTCCTTGCACGCATAAACCGTAGCCAGGGCCCACTGCGCCAGGCGCCGACCGACTTCCTGCTTGTTCGTCGGATGGTTGTTGGTCGCTTCGCCGGTACCCAGCGTGACAGCCATGCCTGTCTGCGGCAGACTCAACGATTGCAGCACGCCTTCCCGCACCAGCGCCCGTCCGGACGACTCGACCGGCACGGTCTGCGGCTGTCCGAGTTCCGGCAACTGCACCGAGACGAAGGGAAACGTGCTGCCCCAGTGTTTGCGCCAGTCCGCGATCATGATGGCGAGTTGGCGGCCATACAGGTCGGCATGCACGGTATAGGAGTTGGCTTCGCCCTGATACCAGATGACGCCGCGGATGGCGTAGGGGATCAGCGGCGCGATGCGGTCATCGTAGAGCTGCCCCGGCCTGGTCTTCGACCCCGTCACGGCCTGGCGCCCTTCGACCCCCATTGCCTGCTTGCGATCGGACTGGGCCTGGGCGGCAGCTTCCGGCGATAGGGCAGCCGCATCGGCCTTCGGCGCGAAGACGGGCTTCAACTCCGGCACATCCTTCTGCGCGTCCCAGCTGGTCCACAACTCGATGGGCGATCCGCCTGCCGCGCGTTCAATCAGCCCGACAGGAAGGCCAGTCTTCTGGTGAATGTCGCGGCCAAAGAAGTAAGCCGCCGCTGAGAAGACGCCGACGGTCTCCGGACTGCACACGAGCCACTTGTTCTGAAAGATGCGGATCAGCGGCCAGCGGGCCGCCGATTGCTCACCGGCATAATCCCTGGCCTTGGAGACCGGAAGGACCATGTTCGACTGGCCCGAGCAGAGCCAGACCTCGCCGATCAGCACGTCCTGGATCGTGATCGTGTTGCTGCCCGAAACGGTGAGCGTCAGCGCCCCGTCCGCTTTCAGCGCATCGAGGGTCACCCGCCACGCGCCATCCGCGCCGACGACAGTCGCCTTGGACTGGCCGGCGATGGCTACGGCCACGTGTTCGCCGGCATCCGCCCAACCCCAGACAGGCACGTTGGTTCCGCCTTGCAGCACCATGTGGTCGGAGAAGATCGGCGGCAGGCGCACACGGGCGTGCGCGGGCGCACCGAAAAAACAGGCCAGCAGGACAGCGGCCGTGATGGCATAGGGTTTTCGCATCGCTGGTCCTCGTTTGGCGCGGGGTCTCACCGGAAGAAAACCGCGGTGCCGTGGTATGGGAAGGAAAGCACCACGTTGTTGCCGGCAGACGAAATCCGGCCACCGGTCGTCCCGTCGCCCCGGATGACCCAGCCGCTCAAGTTGGCGCTCACGGAATTCGGGGTCGTGAAGAGTTGCACCGTCTGCGGCAGTTTGCCGTTCACGCGCGTGACGTTGACCGTGGCAACCGCCGGCAGGGACAGGGTGCCCAACACGGCAACCGAATCGCTGGCGCCAACGCCATATTTCCAGTTGTAGACAGCGCCGGCCTGCAGCGCCAGGTTGCTGACCGTCAGCGTGCCCGCTGTTCCCGTGACTCCCGGGGCCAGGATGCCGTTGGTCTTCACGATCGTGGTTCCGGCTAGAATCCCGCTGCCGCCGAGTGTTGCACCCGCGTTGACCGTGACGCTCGTGCTGGCCAGGGAGCCGTTGACCAACAAAATCCCGGAGTTGACCGTCGTTGCGCCGGTGAAGGTGTTCGTGCCGCCGAGGGCCTGCGTGCCACCGCCTGTCAGGGCGACGGTCATCGCCAGGTTGGCCAAGTTGGTGGCGCCAATCGAGCCACTGAAGGAGTATGTGCCGTTGCCGCCGAGAGTCAGGGTCTTTGCCGCGCCCGTATTGGTCACCGTGCCGCCGCCGTTCGGACCGTCGCTCAA
>Ga0316226_1004772_pt1 | contig 10624 bp, 8 predicted proteins | sample TBH18017metaG_FD_206009 | JGI IMG/M metagenome (GOLD analysis project Ga0316226, IMG submission 206009) | Freshwater microbial communities from Trout Bog Lake, Wisconsin, USA - TBH18017 | ecosystem: Environmental > Aquatic > Freshwater > Lake > Hypolimnion/Profundal zone | place: USA: Wisconsin... | reverse complement strand
CCAGGACCCGGCAAGGGCATGTCGAGGAACATCGAGGAGAGGGCCAACGATCGCTCGTGCAAGGAGAAACTGGTGCAATCCGAGTCGCCAGAGGGACTCTTGGTGTGGGAGAAGCTCCGCTCCCAGCCCCGGACCTTGCCGAAGTAAGCCTCCGCCCATTCCGCTGATTTGACCCCGCCCAGGTGCAAGAAGGTCTTGTAGGTCAAGTGGCTGAGCAGGTCATTGGCGCCCGCGTCCCCGTAGATCTCGATCAAGCGTTCGATGGTTTGAATCGCGGCCACAACGACTGCCCCCTTCGACCGGCCAAAATTAGCGAGGTCTCGAATGGACTCCGCCTTTTCCAGGACAACGAATTCATCGAGCAGGAACCAAAACCTGGGGCGGTTCACGTCTGGCTGGCGGCGAATGTGATGAGAGAGCGAGGTCAGCAACACCGAAATCATGGGCCACATGCTGCCTTTCACGACAGGGTCATTGCCGAGGACCAGTACACCCGGCCGTTGAAGAAACTCTTCGATCCGGAAGAGCCTTTTGGACGGGTTCGTGGCCCAGAGGGCGGCGATGGTCTCAAATTTTCCCAACTTACTGCCGAGGGAGGACAAGACCCCCTCGGCATGCTTTTCGTCGTTGAGAATTCGAGCCGCAAGGATGGCGCCCCTGGGGTGCTTGGATGCGACGAGTTCAATGTGGGCGCGAGAGTCCAGGGCGCACAGCAAATCGGAAAGTCCCCAATTGGCCCCATGCACCGCGATAAGCCCGTAGATGACAGCGATTACCAGTTCCCGGCCCGCGTCGGTGAAATAGGGAGCGGTGCTGTTGCGCTCCTCGGGCACCAACAACTCCGCGATGTGCCGTATCATGGCCGGTTCCTGGGCGGCCTCACCGATGGGCCACGAAACCCCTCTCTCGTCAAAGGGATTGAGGATGAATACGTTGTCGTCCTCAGGACCGTAACCCAAGCCGGCCAGCAACGGGATCAAATTACACTTCGCATCGAGCATGATGAGTTGCTCAGCCGGTTGGCGGCTGCTGCGAAAGCGCTCCGCGATCGATTTTAGCAGGAGTTCCAGCAGGCTCGTCTTGCCTGAGGAAATTGCGCCCCAGAGGAGGAGGCCCTTCACCGCCTCGGAAATGGGCAACCGGTGAAAGGCCCAATAAAAGGAGTCCTCCTCGAAACTGGCGTCAGCGGCGGGCGGGAGCGGGTAAAAGTCCGGAATAGAGAGGCATTCACCAGGGGCGGCGAGGAGTCGAACTAAAGGTCCGACTTGTTGCTCCGCAAGTGACGGAGCCCTCAGCAAATCGAGAAAAGAAGGCATAGACAATGTTCGATGGTTACCTGCTATCGTACCAGCCTTCCCGCCCCTGTCTTCGCGTGGGATCGAACGGGGTGATCGGAGCGTTGAGGAATATCTCCCCCATTCTGAGAGACGTGGGGTAGAATACATAGCAGATGATCCAGGCGCCCCCCCAGGTGACGGCAACCACCGTTGCTAAAGCCACAGCCTTCGACCACCAGTCCTCGATAAAGGCGCTGACCAAGATCATCACGACCACGTAATTACTCACGAGGGCCAGCTTGACGACCCAGGTGGTGTGCCGGACCAGGATCACCAAGACATGGCGCGGAATAGAAAACCGGATGACCATGCCTACCATCGCTACCAGCACCAGCGAGATTCCAGCGTGTTTGAGCCAGGTAATGGTATCGATATCCTTGACCAGCCATAAAGCGATGGCGAGGCTGATGAGGCTGAAGACCAAGTACAGTTCCTGGCCGACTCGTTTGTCTGGGACTTTGGCCCCGAGGTTGGTGGACGGGAGGCGTTTTCGCACCGGCGCGACGATCATTTCCATCCCGGCCGTTCCGGTGAGCTGCGCCCGACAATTCGGACAGGCTGGGTACCTGAGTGGGTATGGTTGTCCGCATGCCGGGTTGTGGCACTGGATGAGCGGCCCGCGCGTCGCAACGTCTGCGACGTAGGCCATTGCCCCGTAGCACTTCGAGGCAAAGGATAGCCGCTTGCGGCAGGTGCGGCAGCGCTTGTTTTTGAACGTGGAGCTGCTGCTGTGACAATGGCGACAGAGAATCTTCATGGACTCAGTGGGATTGTTGCTGTGAGTTTTGCTGTTGCTCCGGCCGCTTTGTCATCGGTGGCCGGCTCAGGCTCAAAGCCCGGACATTCACTTTGCTGGCGAGGCTGTGGGGTTTGGCGCTCGGAAAGAGCTGAACGGAATGAACATTGAGTTGCGCACGCCCCAGTTTCTTGGTAGCGATCGGCTCGCTCCATTTTGGGCGTAGAGCAGCGCTCTTCTGCATGAAGCGGATCGCGGGGATGGTTAACTTGCTGGCCGGGTTCCAAGAGGGTGCGTTCTTGAACACGAATCGGCGCTGGAGCCTGAATTCGCCGAGGATGAGGTCCTGGCGATAGAGGATTTTCCCCCAGCGCTGAGCGGTTTTTTGGTGTCCCACCTTGATCCGAGGGGTCTTAATGCGACTTGCCGGGCTCCACCCCGGCGCCTTCTTGAAGACCTTCTCCCACTCAACCCGGATGAATTTCTGCTTGTTTGGCACGTTCTTCTCGACGGCGTGGATCAACCGTTCGCTGTCGGCCCCGTGCGCGATGGCGGCGGACGCGGCCGCCGCCGTAACGCGGGACAAGGAACGTTTTCGCGGAGGGACTTTGCCGATCTTGTCTGCGACCGCCTCCTCGAATTTGCCCTTTTGATTTTCCTGTTGTTTCGCCGCATGAATCAGTTTCAGCGCCTCCTCTTGGCCAAAACCAAAGGAACGGCCCACTTGCTGGCATTGAGCAAAAAGGGCTTCACGCGAAATCTCTTGCTTCTCGGGTCTCGTATCCAGAGCGGCGATGCTGGCGGCAGCCGCGCCTTGGCCGCCGTGCGCCGCCATGGACGCCAGGATGTCCTTTCGCCGAGTGGACCAGGCGTCGCATAGCTCCTTGGGAACCCCTTGGATATGGAAACCCGCTTTCGCCGGCACGATTTCCAATCCGAGGCGCTGTTGCAGCTCCGCGGCGAACTGGGTGGTGTAGATGGCGTCGAGAAGGCGCTGGGCGCGGTAAATCTCACGAGTTTCAAGAGCACCGATCGTCCCGTCGTTGCGGAAGGCGAGGTTATGTAGAAAGGCGTGGTCGTGGAGTTGTGGCTCGTTGGAACGAGAGGTCGGGTGGGTGAAGATCGTCACCAGAATTCCGGCTCTTTCCTGTGTCTTCCCACCCTGGCCGCGGCGAGTAAACGCGAGCTTGTCCTCGACGTATCGCAACGCCGCATCAACGGACGTCCGATGGGCGGCTTCGATTTCCTTGCGCCAGGGCTCAGGCAGAAGCGCCCAAATGGCGCTCACAGCCTTTGGAGGCGCAAAATGCAGGTCCCAACCAATGTGCCGGTGCGCCCCAGCATTCTGCACCAGTTCGCGTTTGCCATCGGCGGAGATTCCTTTGAGGTGATAATCGAATTCTCGGCGCTCAACGGGACCGTGCAGTTTCAAGGCGATGATCCCTTTTCCAAAACGTCGAACGGCGTCTTTGCCTTCGCCAACATAATAATTCAGAAGGTCCTCAAAGTACTGAACTGCTCGGGCTGCGGATTTGAGCTTGGTCAACGTGAACATGGTGGCGTTAAGCTGAGGTCTACTACCGCGTCATGAATAGTGCCGGTTGAGCTAGGGGATAGCTCGTGCCCAAAGGCAGAGGGGCCTTGCCGAGAAAGCCGGACTGCCACGGCGGACGCGCGTAGGGAGTATCGGCACGGATCGCAACGATATGGCCGAGGCCTCTGGGCCGGATTGAACTTAGAAAGGGGTCGAGCATCTAGTTAGGGGAAAGGTTGTTTTCGGCCCACGTTTCGGCCAGTTGCGGATCCACCTTGCCCGCGCTGACCAGGAGCGCCTTGACCGCGATTTTCAGGTCTTCCCGCAACGAAACGACTTCGTTTTGCAGGGAGGTGATGACCGCGTGAAGGGCTTCGCGCTCCTGCTGGGCCATGAGCCCTTCAAGCACGTACTGGCGAGCCAAATGCCCAGAGCTGCACTCGTGCAACTTCGCACGCGCATCAAGGATTCGCCTTGACTCAGCGTCGAGCCGAAATCCGACAGTCGAGGAAGCGGGGGGCGCCTTTGAAGCCGCTGCAAAGAGTTCGGTTCGATGCATAGTACAAAAAGGGAAGTGCTGTGATGAGGAAGGTGAAAGTTAATAGCTGTGGCGCTAAGGAGTGTGTAGTCTTCCTTATGCGCTATTCCTGCTGCGATTTCGCGCGGCAATAATCAAAGTAGTGGAGATTAGCTTGGATATTGTTAGTGCCAGAATTGGGCCAGACCTCGAAAAACGCCTCAATGCTCGCCTCTCGCATGGCCAGTTCCTCCGCAAGCCGGAGAATGACTGGCAGCTGAGCCGCATAGGCACTCTCGAACCGGTTCCAGCAAGCTCGCACTTCGGCCGATGTCGAACGCCACCCGATTTGCTCCTTCACGATCTCGATCCGCTCGCGAATCTGGTCAGCCGTCCACCGACCTACGTCTGTGATCGACCGCGCTCGCTGGTCGACCACCACCTTGTCATTACTAGTAGGTATTGTAGAGCGCGTTTGCTTTGGAAGCGGTGGAGGACCGTCGAGGCGCATAGCAAAGATGTCAGCGTATCTGGGGTCCCGAAAAATCGGTCGCAGCCAGCCCTGAAACGGAGGAGTATTCGCGAGGAGAAAGGTTATTCGCGGCCCCAGCACCTCGTGGCGAGTCGGATTGGCGATCTCCTGGGGGGTGAGCACCGGCCGCGTGGACGGGATGACGTTGACAGGCGTGTGGCCGTCGCTGGTAATGACGTCCTCGACAGGCATCATGCCTGTGAGCTTCGAGGCACAAACCGCGTCCTCCCACGTAACAGGCGGCACGAGAATCATGTGGTTGAAGGCGGCCAGTAAACTGTTGGCGGACTCTCGATACACCTCTCGAATTTGCTCAATGGTCTGAACTGCGATCGTAAGGGCAAGTCCCCTCTTCCGTAACGTGTTCGCGCGCTGGTGGAAAGTCGGGATTCTGCCTACGGCACTTGCGAATTCATCGATATAAGCTGTGAAGGGGCGGCTCAACGCCCCCCCATTGATGCGGCCGCGCTGCATGCAAAAATGGAACAAACGGTGTACAACTGCATTGGTGATGGGGCGCAGGCGCTCGACGGCTTCCTCCGGAATAGCGTAAATGAAGACGCAGGGTTCGTCATCGAGGGTGCTGAAACTGAAGTCCGTCCGCGACGTCGTTTCCACAACATCTTCATCGTTCCACGCGAGAAGCAGATTGCTGAGTGAGGACCAGGAGGTTTCGTCGTTGCGATTGCCATTCTTCAGGTTGGAAAGAACTGTCTCAATCTCGGGTTGGTGGGTGTACTGGACGTAGCGGCTCAAAGCCTCCGTTCCTCCATCGATCAAGGAAAGTAGTTTACCACCGGTGGTAGGTGCGTTCTCGCTGCGGTTTATGCCGCGAGTGAGGGCACTCAAGAACCTGGTCGCCTGCATTCGGAAGTAAGGGGAATCGTCGCCACCTTGCGGAACTGAAGCGCTCATGGTGTCGGCGATGTCGTCTGCATCTCGGCGCCGACGAATCCCCTCGAAAGGATTCCACCGGACGCTGTAATCCGGGTCTTGAGGGTTGAAGTAAATAATCCGGGCTCTGGGACCGCGAACGCGCAACGTGTGCTCGATAATGTGTCGGTATTGGTCGGCTTGGGGATCAAGCACGAAGACTGAACGATCGAGATCTGCGATATCGTCGAACATCATTGGCAACATGAGTTCAGTGGACTTGCCTGACCCGGTCTTTCCCGGGATTAGTGTATGAGTGCGCCGGGAGTCCCATGCCAGAGTTAGCGTTTGATCGTGTACAAGTTCCAGGCGTGAGGAGTCTTCGGCAGCTTCTACAAGGGCTGTGAACCCGCTGAGGCACGTTGGCTTATAGTTCTTGGCTTGTGATGGAGCCTTATGTGGAGGCTTTTGTTTCATAGGGCTATTTGAGTGTCGAATTCGGCGTTAGCCATGCAGAGAGGTCCTTCCTAGTCGCCCATCGTGTGGCCGATTGGCTTGCATTTGGGCGAGCGGGCCTTCGCGGTAGACCGTTGGGGAAAAGGCTGCGAAGAGTCTCTGGCAATTCGTGGCTCACGGATGTCGCGGGGCATGGCGGCCTAATCGCAAGGGAAGGGGGGCCGTGTACAATCTCGGGGGCGTGGTCCAGTGATCGGAGAATCACCTTCTGGACCGAAATGGTTGCCGTCGCGATGATCATCATAACAGGGTCAAGCAGTTGGTGCAGCACTAAGCCGATGCCCTTGCCGCCGATTCCGTGGGAAGCCGCGGCCTTGGCGATACCAGGAAGGGCGCGAGAATCGATGTCAAGGACTACTCCGAAAGCGGCGAAGGTCTGTCGGAATACGTCAATCGGAGAATCCTGAAGTTGACATATCCTCAGCAGGTCGCTCTCAGTTAGGCGGTGGAGTGACGCTCGAATTGGAAAGGCGGTGAGGACGCTCCGAGAAAAACCAGATTCAACCAGGTCCTCGGTGGTAGCGAAGGCCATGTCACCGCTGTCGGCTTCTTGAGCGCCGTGATGACGCACAGGCCCGGGACGAAACCCCAGGTCTGTTGCTCCCCGGCGCTTTTTGATAATCGGTTCAAGTACCTCGGAATTGGCGGAGAGGAGAAACAGGATTTTTTGGGAGTCAAATGTCACCAGCTTTCCCCCGAACACCAGGTTCAGCCTCTTGCCATCGGCCAACCTCGCGATGGCCATTTGGAGACGCTCTTTGGAAGCGGCTGTCTCTCGTTCGTTCATTGCCAGGTGCTCGGCACCCTCGATGAGGACTATTCCAAGGGGACCAGGCGGCAGGGTGTTGCTCTTGATCTCGCGGAGTAGCAGGCTCACCATGTCGTTGACGTTCTTGGTGCCGGAGTCATGACCGCCGCCCACGAGGTATTCGGATAGGTCAGGTTGGACCAATGGCAGGTCAAGCACCTGGGCAGCCTCGCGAACCAGGGTTGTCTTGCCACAACCTGTTGGGCCAGAGAGGAAGACATTTCTTCCCGCAGGTGGCGAATTCGTCGGGAAAGACAATAGTCGGGCTTGTTCCAAGAACCAAAGCAAAGCGACGGTTAAGGTGGCTTTGGCCTCGTCTTGCGAAACTATTCTGCGACCAAGGACGTCGACCAGGCGGCTTGCAGTGGGAAAGCTGCTTGGTGCGAAGACACCGCTATCTGGAATTGTGGCGGCAGGCTGGGGATTCATATGATTTGTGATTACGGTCGGGGAGGCTGTGAGCCAAAGTGAGAATCAAATCGTCACGTGTTTCCGGTTTGATGGTGCGTGGACGCCGTTCCACTGGAAGACGTCTCCCGGTGGTTCCAAGCTGCACCTCGCCTTGACCGCGCTGTTGTCGGAGCGGCTGATGTGGTGGGGCGAGCGAGTTGGTCAGGTTTGCAAGGACATAATCGGGCGCCATGCAGCGCGGGGGTTTGCCCAATGCGAATCGCTTTTTCATCCAGGGTGCGGAAGTCCGCCTGAGGGAGACGGAAGGTGACAATAGCCCAATCCAGCGGGCGCTGTCCGTTGTTGTCTTTTGGTTGGAGGTTGTTCATTTGTCGACTAAAACTTTTCAGTTGAATGGTTTGCAACGGATTTGGCGGCACGAAGTGGAAAGGGGTGGCGGGCACCATTAACGTACACGTCTGCGCCCTTTAGCGGCCCTGCACGAATGAGCCGTTCCAAAGAACCAGCCTGCAACTCGTAGGGGAGGTCGTCCAGAAGGAACATGTAGGCCCCCAGGGTATGCTCCTCGCGTCGGAGGACGCTGTCGCTTAGCGCCTCCAGCAGCAGCATGTTGAATGGCGCCATAGACTGATGGAACTGGGGAGCCGACCCGACGAGAAGGATACCGGGGCTGGTGAAGAAGTCCTCCAAAGAAAACGGATTCCCGGCTGGCTCAGCCCGCTCTAAGGCGGCCATTCGTTCAAACTTGTGGATGTGGGTGACAATTGTGGAGACGATCGAGGGTGAGTATCGGTCGTCCGCAAAGACCCTCGCAATCGACACCTTAGAGGCGTCGTTGTGTCGGGCGATCTTCAGGATCTCCTCGCGGCAAGAGAGCCCGTTCAAGAAGTCCCGGAGTTTCCATCCTTTTTCGTGACGTGCATTAAGCCCGATGGTTACCTGGTACACGACCTCTCGTGCCGCCAACGAGAAAAAGGGTGAACCATTAGTCTGGGAGACTGGCACGACGAGTTCCGCCCACCGATGGGCCATGGCCTCGGTTTGAACAGCCTCCGCGACATTGCGGCTGGCCCATGGATCAGCGGCCGAATCTGTTCGCCAGCAACGCGCAGGATCAAAGAGCGGTTTGAACCGATCAAACGTTCTCGACAGATTGCCACGATTATCGAAGAGGATGATGTGGGTGGGCAGATCGGATTCCCCGCCGGGTTCTCGGTCTCGCATTGGAGGCTTGTTGGTTTGCGGCGCGTCGTGGTTCGGATCGTCTTGTCTATTCATACTGGAGATGCGCTAGAGCAGGGCGTTGCGGCTTCCCGCGATCGGAAGCGTTCGTCGGAAGGCGGGCGGTTCGATGTGGTCTCGATGCGAGGGTGTCTATCGATAGTGGATTGTTTTTGGTTCATGGTGCCGTCGATTTCGAGGCGACCTCCTCGCCGGAAAGGCGAGAACTGCCGCTTCTGGGTTTGAGGTTTTTTGTGGGGGTATTTCGGTAGGTTGGCTTCTCCAGGCGCGGCGCAAAGATGCGCGCTGGAAAGTTGGTGGATGCACCGTCGTCGGGGCCACGGGAATCACGCGAAGAACGGATGGGGGTCGCTTCCGTCGATTCGGTGAAGCCAGAAGTGCGTTTCGAGTTCTTGGAAGCCCAGTAATCGATGATCGCAAGGCGAGCCGCCTCCATTTGTGCCTCGTCGGCGAGGAACCTTTCCACGGCTACGTTGGCCCAGAGTTTCTTGCCATTTTTAGCGAGCTTGCGCCAGCCGAGTGGGCGAAGAATGCCCTTCTCGGGCAGGACGCGTTCGATTTCAAAGACCGTCAGGTTCGTCCTCCAGGAAACCTGGGCGGAATCGAGCAACCCGGGAAGGCGATGCAGGTTCAAGAGTTCTTTTTGCTCAGGTGCCATACTCAAATGTCGCTCTAGTGATGGCGGTTGCCGTCGGGCGCGCGATGCCGCGAGCGCTCGGCTCCAAACGTCCCGTTCGGCTGCGGCCCCCCCAGCCCCATCCAGGCCGACGGCGGTCCACGGACCAGTAAAAGTTTACATTCATCTGATGCCTGTATACCACGCGGGTGGAGCGCGGATTCAGGGACGGATTCAGGACGTTCGGGCTGCGATTCAGGATTTTCTTGAAACGCCCGATATTTCGGTCAGATTTCAATGCGCAACCGGCGAAACTTTTGATGAAATTGGACGAACTAGAAAAGGTGATTGGACCTGGCAGAGCGCTGGTACTCGTTCTGGAATCCGCCGATGATCCCCGTCTCATCCGGGCTTTCGTCAGGTACTCAGCGGGAGGTCCTTGGACCAAGGTACTGGAAAGCGAGCTTCAGGGCGGAGGGAACGCCCAGTTGGCATTGACCCTTTTCTTTGCTCTCGCCGCCCGCACGGACGGCGTTGGCCACAATCGGAAGCTGGAGCACCTCGGCGGGGCGTCGTATTTGGAGATCGACAATGGTCTTTGGGTTCCTTTGCTCAACAATGTTCGGTGGCCAAGGCAACTCGGGTGGCGAGATCGCCTCATGGCGAAGCCGGGAGACTTGGATCTCGGGCCAAAGGAAGAGGGGGAGCGCGGCAGAGATCGAGCGCGAAGGCTGATCTGGGTCAGTGAGCGGAAGCGCAGCAAAGGGCACCCAACTTCTGGAGGCCGGGCCCGGGCGTTACTGAACGTCGATCTCTTTAAGCCGAGTGAAATTCACTTCTTTCTGGAGCGCGGCCTGATTCGCTGCCTAACCGGAACGGCCGGCCTGTCGAGTGCGGAACGGCTCGAACGGAAAAAGTGTCTGGGGCAAATTGTGGATCTACTGAGAGGCGGCCTCGAAGAAAACGTTTCTGCAACCTCGAAGAAAGGCCGGGGCATCAGCAGGAAGCCGGTGGGCGACCACGAAACGGCGTCAAGGTCATCCAACGGCCAGACCGCGGTTCCCGCTGAGCGTCAGTCCGGATCTGAGAGACCGACCGAGGAGTTGCCCCCTGCTGGCGGGGCTTCAGTCCTGCGCGAGGGGAGTCAGGTCACCTTCGAGGACGTCTCTGACCAAAGGAGTGAGCTGGATTTCCATCCCGTTGTCCTCGGTCGTGAGTGGCTCTGGAGGGCAGTCCAGGAACCCCTTTCGCGCTCAACAGAACATCAAGGGCTTTATTTGCTTCTAGTGGCCGGTCCGCTGTTCGGCAAGAGCGCTTTCGCCGCCGAGATGATTCGTCGCCTTCCCAAAGTGGCGTATCGTTTCGTTCGGCAGGGGCACGGGGACTGGGACAAGGGGGATGTAATCTTGAACTCTCTTAGCGAGCAGGTCCGCCGCCATTACGGACTGCAGAAAGCAGACATTCAGCGAGGCCAGACCCCCGAAGGCATGTTTTACGATGCG
>Ga0316226_1004769_pt1 | contig 10629 bp, 10 predicted proteins | sample TBH18017metaG_FD_206009 | JGI IMG/M metagenome (GOLD analysis project Ga0316226, IMG submission 206009) | Freshwater microbial communities from Trout Bog Lake, Wisconsin, USA - TBH18017 | ecosystem: Environmental > Aquatic > Freshwater > Lake > Hypolimnion/Profundal zone | place: USA: Wisconsin... | reverse complement strand
CTGGACTCGGCGGCCTAGACCCAACCCGGGGAGGGGGCTTCGGCCTCCTCCCCTTCCTTTCGGAGGCCCCATGTCAGGCATGACTGGCAGCAACAAACCCGGCTCGGGTGTCCTCAAGACGGGCACCCTGGCCTCGAGCTCGGCCGCGGCGAACCAGCAGATCCTCACCTACACGGTGACGAGCCTGAAGCAGATGATCCTCTACTTCATCGAGATCAACGCCCTGCTGACCACCTTCGCCGCCACGGCGACGTTCTTCGGCACGGCGTCCATCCAGATCAACGGCGTCACGGTCCACACCTTCAACCTGGCCGGCAACGGCATCGCTCAGTACCCCGTGGAATGGTTCATCGACGAGGGAATCCCGCTCCCCGCCGGCACGGTCATCACGATCGTCTGCACCCCGTCCGCGGTCACCCCGTTCACCTGGGAAGCCAACCTCGTTGGCGTGGAGGTTTAATGTCCGACTACCCGAAAGTGAAGTACCTGCGCTCGCTGCAGACGGTCACCGTCAACTCCAAGGAGGAGGAGGACGGCCTGGTCGGCGAGTGGGGCGACGGCCCGATGGACTTCGGCATCATCACGGCCCCCGGCGCCGACGGCGTCACCTACGACGCGGCCCTGGACAAGTTCAAGGCGCCTGCTCCCGAGCCCCCCGCGCCGCCCCAGGAGCCCTCCGAGCCCGTGGCCGTGTCGACGTCCACCCCGGAACCCCCCGCCGCTCCCGTGGCCCCTGCCGTCCCGGCGCAGGTGTAGCCCATGGTGCACGAGATCGCTCCGTTCCCCGAGATCTTCCCCCGGCGGGTCTACCACCCACAGATGGAGTCCCGGATCGTCAAGAACAAGGCCGAGCTGCTGGCGCTGGGCTCCGGGTGGCAGAGCGCCCGCTATCCCGATCCGGAACCGGAGCCCGCGGCGCCCGTCGTTGTGGCGGCCGCCCCCGAGCTGCGCCCCATGCCGCCCGCGGCGCCGCCCAAGCCCCGGGTCGGCACCCGTGCCCGAAAGGCTGAGCTGTCATGACCACCGTCCTCGACATCATCACCGACGCGCACATCGCGCTCGGAGTGGCGGACCCCACCAACCCGCTGAGTAGCGATGCCGCGGCCTATGGCCTGCGAGTCTTCAATCGGATGCTGTCGAGCTGGAACAACGAAGGCCTGATGGTCTACACGGTCAACCGGACCGTGTTCCCCATCACCGCGGGCACGCAGGTCTGGACCCTGGGCACCGGCGGCACGCTGAACATGGCGCGCCCAACCCGGATCCACATGGCCTCCATCCTGATCCCCGGGACCTACCCCACGGAAATCCCACTCCAGATCTTCACGGACGAGGAGTGGCAGGCCGTGGCGGTCAAGAACCCCTCCGGAGGCTACCCCACGGGTCTCTGGTGCACCGGGGACGTACCACTGAACAACCTCTACCTATGGCCGGTGCCGGCCCTCACCTGCAGCCTGGTGCTCTACACCTGGGGCCGCACGGCCGCTTTCACGGACCTGTCCCAGGCCGTGGTCTTCCCCGACGGCTACGAGGAGGCCATGGTCAACGGCCTGGCGCTGCTCCTGGCGCCGTCCTTCGGCATCCAGCCCAGCCCGATCATCGCCTCGGTGGCCGGGGCGGCCAAGCTCCGGATCGCCAGCCTGAATTGGGATCCCATCAGCCTGAACGTGGATTCGGCCCTCATGGGCTCCGGGACTGACATCGCCATGCGGTCCTTCGGCAAGGTGGTTGACCCGTGACGCGGTTCCCGGGTTTCGTGGGGCCCAGCTACGGGCTGCAGTCGGTCAACGCCGACTGCCAGCGCTGCGTGAACCTGTTTCCGCAGCTCAGCGAGATTGGTGCCTCGGAGGCCGGCGAGATCGGCGCGCTCTTCCGCACCCCAGGTCTCACCCTTCTGGGGATCATCGGGGGCGGGCCCATCCGGGGCCTCTACACGGCCAGCAATGGTAACCTTTACTGCGTTTCGGGGAGTGGGTTCTACCAGGTGAGTAACTCCTGGGTGGGGACCCTCCTGGGGACGCTGGGCACCACCACCGGGGCTGTGCAGTTCGCCGACAACGGCGTGCAGCTGGTAATTACTGATGGGGGCGCTTATGTTCTGACCTTCGCGGGCAACGTGTTCCTGAACCTCACGAATACCCCCGGCTGGTTGGGATCGGATTGTGTCGCCTACCTCGACCAGTGGGGCATCTTCGCTCAGCCCGGAACCAACATTTTCTATACGTCGGATCAGCTGGATTTCACCACCTACGACGGCCTGAACGTGGCCTACAAGCAGGGGTTCAACGATCCCATCGTGAGCATCATCGCCGACAAGGGCACCGTGTGGCTGCTGGGGAAGGAGACCTCGGAGCCCTGGTACAATGCCCAGAACCCGCCCCCGGGGATCGTACTCAGCCGAGTCCCGAACGCCCTGATCGAGGTCGGCTGCTGCAGCCCCTACAGCCCCCAGAAAGTCATGAACACCCTGCTCTTCCTGGGGGACGGAAAGCACGGCGCTGGCGTCGTCTGGCAGATCCAGGGCTACGCTCCCAACCGAGTCAGCACCCACGCCGTGGAACTGGCTCTACAGGCCTATGGCTATGCCAACCTGCAGCAGGCCCGGGCCTGGACTTACCAGCAGGACGGCCATGGGTTCTATTGCATCAACGTGCCAGGCGCCCCAGTGACTTGGGTCTATGACGTGGTCGCAAAAGCGTGGCACGAACGCTCCCATCTTCTCCTAGGCCAGGATTCCCGGCACCAAGCCGACTGCCACGCCTGGTTTGGCGGCCAGCACGTGGTGGGTGACTACCAGATCGGTGCCCTTTACACTCTCGACAAGGACAATTTCACCGACAATGGGATGCCCCTTCGGTGGCTGCGCCGCTCGCCCCATGTGACAGCCAACCTGAACCGGATGATCTTCAACAGCTTCCAGCTGGACATGGAAACCGGCACCGGGCTGGACACGGGGCAGGGCAGCTCACCGGTGGTCATGCTGCGATACAGCGATGATGGCGGCCACACCTGGTCGAGCGAGAAATGGCGTCCTGCCGGCAACATCGGCGGTTATCTCTCCAGGGTCAAGTGGCAGCGTCTAGGACAGTCTCGCAACCGGGTCTTTGAGGTCAGCGGCTCGGACCCCGTCAAGACTGTGATCCTCGGGGCTGAAGTCAGCGTCGTTCCGGGGGTGTCGTGATGAGCGCCGTTCGGGTCTACACCATCAGCCCAGCTCCAATCCAGAATCCCTTGGTGGATGCCAATGGCTTGGCAACGGGCCCCTGGATCCAATGGCTTCAACAGAACCTCTATCCCCGTGTGAGCAACTCCCTCCAAGCTATCTCCATGACGGGAGATGTGATCGCATCAGGTGGGTCAAGCATCGTCACTACGATCAGCGCCGGAGTGGTGACCCTGGCGAAAATGGCGCAGCTGCCTGCGGTTTCGCTCATCGGCAATGCTCTGGCGACCGCTGGAACGCCCCAGGCCCTCACGGCTGCCCAGGCAACCGCACTTCTGGGTCTCTTCACTGCGGCCCTCCAGGGCCTTGTTCCGCCCTCTGGAGGCGGAATCCTCAACTACCTGCGAGCGGATGGCACCTGGCACATACCTCCCGCGGCGGGTCCGGCCGGGGGCGACGTGGCCGGAACTTACCCCAATCCCACCGTCAGTGGACTCAAGGGGCAAACTCTTCCAGCCCTAGCAACTGGTAACCTCCGCTACAACGGAACGGCCTGGACCATGGACGCAGCGTCCTATGCCCTGGATTCGGCCGTGGTGCACAACACCGGGCCCGAGACCATCGGTGGGGCCAAGACCTTCAGCACCGCTCCGACGGCGCCCGGCTACCAGGTGAGCGGAGTGCAGGTTCTCACCTCCCAGCAAACCGGCCTCGGAGCCACGTTGGGCGCCGCCACCCTCAGCGGGACATATGCCGCCGATCTGGCCACGCTCCAGGCCCTCTACAACAAGGTCCTCGCCCTCGAAACGAAGCTCAAGACCCATGGATTGGTGGCCACATGATCACGCACCGCGTCAGCACCGCCGGGTTCGGAGTCCAGGAGTATTCCCAAGAAGAGAAACGAGCAGCGATCTTCGCGGCTGAGGGACTCATTCTCCAAGCCAGGGAAGCCCAAATCACCATTGAACCGGAACATCTCTTCGTGCCGGGGCTTTATGCCCGGAAGATCGTGCTCCCGGCAGGATCCTGGAACACAGGCAAACTCCATGCCCAGGATGACCTGCTGATCATCGCCAAGGGCCGGGTGACGTTCTATACCGAGCACGGGAGCCGGACCCTGGAAGGCCCCTGCATGACCACCGTGCGGGCCAACACGAAGCCTTTGGTCTTTGCTCACGAAGAAACCTGGATGTTCAGCGCCCACCCGAATCCAGACAACTCGACGGACCTCGAGAAGATTGAAGGCCGCGTGGTGATCCCCAATGAACTGGGCTGCATGCCCAAGGAGGTATTGTCATGACATGGGTTGTCGCAGCAGTCGCAGGGGGTGCCATCCTCGGCGCCATCGTAAGCACCAACAATACGAATAAGGCTATTTCGGCGCAGACCAATGCCGCAAATAATGCTGATGCCACGCAAATGGCGATGTACAACCAGAATCGGACCGATAACATGCCGATGATGGATGCCCGGAACAAGGCCATGAGCCAGTTGGGCGACCTCACCGGTCAGGGGTTCCAGTACGACAAATACGCCGATCCGGGCTTCCAGTTCCAGATGCAGCAGGGCCAGGACGCCATCAACCGGCAGACTGCCAACCGTGGTGGGATGCTGGCGGGTTCCACCCTCGGAAGCCTGGAGAACTACGCCCAGGGCCTCGGTAATTCGGCCTACACCGGCGCCTTCAACCGCTACCAGGCCAATATCGGCAACCTGATGAGCATCGCCGGACTCGGGCAGAACGCCGGGGCGCAGGTGGGGCAGAGCGGGATGAATGCGGCCAACAACATCAGCAACAACACCATGAACGCCGCCAATGGTCAGGCTGCGGGCTATCTGGCAAACAGCAACATGATGACCGGCACGCTGAACAACCTGGGAACCAACTGGATGAACTACAACATGATGAACGGCATGAACAATAACATTCAGGGAAGCTACCTCCAGGGCATGGGGAACGGCAATTACGGTGGGTCAGGTTACGGAGGTTCTTCAGGTGAGGCCAGTTACTGGGGCACACCCGGGAACACCTACACCGGCTACAACGGTTCCATTGTTGATGTGGCCCCTTGAGGAGATGACCATGACTGATTTCGGCTCCATCTACAGCATGTCCAACCGGCCCACGTCGCCGGCCCCCGATTACATGCAAGCCCAGCACAACATGCTCTCCATGCAGGCCCTGGGACAGCAGGTGCAGCAGGGCCAGATGCAGACCCAGCAGATGCAGCAGGACCAGCAGGACCAGCAGACCTTGCGCCAGCTCCAGATGACCGGCCAGTATAAGGACCCCGCTTCCCTCGCGGATGCTGCTGCCCAGCAGGGCGTCAACCCCAAGACCGTCATGGCCTTGAAGATGCAGGGCATGGACTACCAGGGCAAGGTCGCCACCATGGCTAAGACTCTGGCGGAAACCGCAAAAACCCAAGGCGAGGTGGCGAAGCAGAACATTGATCTGCATCAGGCCATGTCCCAGGACGTGAGCAAGCTGGCCCTCACCGCTGCGCAAGACCCCAGTTTCAACCAGGCGAAATGGACCCAGGGACTTTCTTCTATTGCGCAGAAATATGCCCAACCAGGTCAGCAGCCCCCCGGAGCGCTTCCGGGGACGCTCCAGGAGTTTGCCCAATTCAATCCTGACACCATTGGGCACGCCATTTCCGCCGGCCAGACCTTCCAGCAGGCCTATGACCGAGCTTTTGGGAAGACCCAGAGTGATGCAACCGGCATCACCCAGGTCTATCCCCCCGCTGCCCCGGGACAGGCCCCGAAGGTCGTTCCCGTGGTTCAGCTCCCCCAGACCTCAGTCGGGAAGGTGAACTATGACCTGGAAAACGGCAACTTGACGGCCGGCGACGCGGCCGCCCTCAAGAGGAAGGAAACCTATATCGCCCCTACGGCCGTGACCATCTTGAACCAGGGCGCCCCGGGCGGTGCGAACCTGCCTGCGGATCCACAGCGCCCCTGGCGCCAGAAGCCCGAGTTCACCTCGCTGCCCGGGAACATGCAGCTCGCCGTGGACCAGTACCTCAACGGCGACTACAAGATCAACCCTCGGGCCCAGGGCGACCGCCAGGTTCAGCTCGCTGCCGCGAAGATTGATCCTGGCGTCTCCGAGCACGATTATGAGCTGAAGCAGAAGGCCCTGGCCGACCCCCAGGTGAACGCCACCAGCGCTGCCCTCGGGCATATCGGTGACTTCAAGGCCGCTCTGGCACAACTTCCGCCCCAGACTCAGGCCCAGGTGCTCAACACGCCTCTGAACAAGCTGTCCACGACGTTCAGCGACTCGCCCTATGCCCAGATCATCTCGGGGCTCCAAACCACCGGGCTGTCCCTCTCCGAGGAATACGGGAAGGCCCTAGGCGCCGGGCAGAACGTGGCCGGTGACATGAAGCGGGAGGCCGTGTTCGATCCCAGCAAACCCATTGGTCAGCTCACCGCCAACCTCAAGGCCGTCGGTAACCTCCTAAACCAAACCATCGGTGCCAAGGAGAACACCCTCAACCGGAACAACCCCAATCGGACGCCTCTCAGCCTTCTGGACCCTGGCGCCAACCAGGTGCTCCAGGATCTAGGGATCAACCATACGCCGGGGAACCGGTCATCTTGGCAACAGCAGCCTGCCAACCCGGGAACGACGCCCCCACCTACTGTTCCTGGCCTCCAGAAACTTACCCCCCAGCAGGCTTCCAGTCTCGCCCCCGGGACTCATTTCCTCGGCCTTGACGGGGTGGAAAGGGTGAAACACTGATGCCTGAAGACCCGTACGCCTCTTTCTCGACGCCTGCAACGGCTCCCGCAGCAGGTGACCCCTATGCCGGCGTGGCCTCCCCGGTGCACCCTTCCGCTGCCCAGGGCTGGCAAGCCCAAGTCAAGCCCATCGACCTGGGCAACGGCAAGCAATCCGTCCAGCGCAGTGATGGCGGTGTTTGGTTCGGCCTCGAGCAGGGCAACACCGGCAAGCCTGGGTGGTTCGACGGCAAAGGCAACCGCCTGGGCGATGCCCCAGGGCAGCCGGCACCCCAATCCATCCTCAGCAGCATCGGCCAGGGTATCAAGAACACCCTCACCTATGCTGGGGATGTGGCTCAGCGTCCATCCCAGGCCCTGGGTGAAGGGCTCGCGCGGATCACCGGCGACGATGACTGGAGGTTCAAGCGGGCCTCGGGTCTTGGTGTCTCCCCCCAGGCGGCGGCCCAGGACCGGGACAAGCTCGATCCGGTAACGGCCATGGTCACCGACGTTGCGGCCAATCCCCTCACCTATGTGCTCCCGGGTCCAGGGGCGAATGCCTCTCTGGGAGCCCGCATGGCCCACGGAGCCGTTGCAGGGAATGTTATTTCCACCATAGACCCCAATGCCTCTCCCTTATCGGTAGGTGCAGCCACGGTCCTGGGGGGTGCAACCCCTGCGGTTGTTCAAGGAGCGGGTTGGTTGGGTGGCAAGGCTGCCTCTGTCCTGGCCGGGACAAAGCTGGGGGCCCGGCTCGGGATCCCGGAAGGAGGGCCCGCCCCGACGGCCCAGCTGAAGCCAGAATATGCGGGGCAGGCCGCCCCCCTGCAGGACCAGATCGCGGCCGTCGAGGCCGGCGCCGACCCCAACGCCTTGCCTCCGCGGCAGCCTAGCGCCCTGGGCCTGTCCAAGCAGCTGGACGAGGCCGGGATCACCTCCCACACCGTGGGCGATGTCACCGGGGATCCCATCGTCCGGGCCCGGGAGGATGCGCTGGCCCGGAACAACCCGAAGATGATGGCCCTGCGCCTGCAGGAGAACCAGCAGGCCTCCAACTACGGCGACAAGGTGGTCGCGGATCTCCGGAGCACCCTCAACACCACCGGCTGGCAGAACGTGGATGACCTCAAAGCCGCGGTGGCCGCTGGCGGGAAGCGGGCCCCCCAGGCCCAGGCCCTCCTGAACGCCATCGAGAACAGCGGGGACGACTGGAAGCGAATCGCCCAGACCAGCGGCAACCTGAACCTGATGGTGAACAAGCTCAAGGCCGACCAGCTCTACGACAAGGCCGAAGCCATCGCAGGGCTCTACGGGCCCGTGACGCCCACCAAGCTGGCACGGTCCCTGGACGCCAACATCCGGGCCCTGGGCGCCGACACGGCCGGGGATCAGTCCATCGTGCCCTACCTGCAGCGGATCAAGGCGGGACTCGAGGACGGCAGCCAGGCCACGGACTTCGCCAGCCTGCGCCAGATGCGCTCCTCGCTCAACGACCAGCTGGGCAGCCTCACCGCGCCCAATTCTGTGGTACAGAATTCCAACGCCTCCCGGAACGCCCTGCAGAACGTCACCAAGGCCCTGGAGTCCGACCTGGACACCTACGCCAACAGCCACTCTGCGGGCCTCCGGAACGCCTGGAAGGACGCCTCGAACTACTACCGGGACAACGTTGTGCCCTACAAGGACGCCGAGGTGGGCAAGATCCTGGCGGACCAGGATCCCCTGGCCCTGGGCCGGCTGTTCTCCCAGAAGGACCCCTACTCCCAGCAGAAGATGTTCGACCTGCTGGGCCCCAAGGGACAGGCCGCGGTCCGGGCCGGCCTGGTGGGCGATGCCCTGGACGCCGGGGAGAAGACCCAGCGGGGCGTGATGGGCCAGAGCTTCGGCTCGGCCAACGCGGCCGCCAAGCTCGAGCAGCTGCAGCGCAACGGAACCATGGGCGTGGCCTTCCCTGGTGGCGAGGACAACTGGGCCGCCGGCGGCCTGGCCAAGATCCTGCGCATGGTGGACCGCAGCGACAACGTGGGGTTCACCCCACCGACGGGCGTCACGGCGCAATCGGTCGGCGCAAAGATCGAAGGGAACCAGACGGTCCTGGGCTCGACCCTCAAGGGCATCGATTGGCTGAACAGGAACAGCCTGATGGACCTCTACAGCGACCCGAAGGGCAAAGCCCTCCTAGGGCGTGCGAACGATCTCCCCCTGGGCTCCCCCGCCCTGAAGAACCTCATCAACAACCAACTCCCCAAGGTGCTAGGCGTCTTCGCTGGTCGCATGGGCTCTTCCACGGCTTCGGCCCCGGAGAATCCCAATGACCTCAGCCAGCCTCCCCGCTAACCTCGTCTTCAAGTCCTTCCTGGCCAGCGGCAGTCCCAACGCTGGCGGGTTCGTCTCCTTCTTCGCTGCGGGCACCACGACACCCCAGGCGGCCTTCAGCGACGCCACGGGTCTGATTCCTCTGGCTAACCCGCTGACGCTGGATTCTCTGGGCCAAGCGGTGTTCTGGTTGAAATCGGGCCTGACCTACAAGATCAACGTCACGGACTCCACCGGTGCGCAGCTGGCCGGATACCCCGTGGACAATATCGTCGCCACGGTTACGGGCGATTCCAGCGAGGTCAACTACCTTCCTTCCGGAACGGGCGCGGTCCAGACCAGCGTCCAGGCGAAGCTCCAGCAGACGGTGAGTGTGCTGGACAAGGGCGCTGTTGGCGATGGCTCAACCAACGACACTGCTGCCTTCCAAAACGCTATCAACGAGGCGAGTTCCACCGGTTGCGGAACCACCCTTGAATGCGTCCCCGGCAAGGTCTATATGTGCAACACCCTGACGCCCAAGAGCAACGTCACCATCGATCTGCGTGGGTCAACGATCAAACTCATCAGCGGAACAAATGCCCTGTTTTTCGATGGCACTGGAGTTTCTGGAACCAACTTCCAGATCAAGAATGGCACCCTGGACATGAACCTCGCAGGGAACCAAGCCAATCTGAATATGTGTGGTGGCGGAGCGTGGTTCGTTGGCTGGCAATGGGTGCGTTTTGAGCACATGGTTTTCCAGAACGCCTACCGCGATCCCCTGAATTTCAATGGATGCTTTGACGTTTCAGGGAATGGTCTTCAGTTCTTAAACTGCGGTCTGAACACCAACGGCAAGTTCGTGACTCTGATCGAAATCCTGAACGGATCAGCCAGGGCCAAGTTCACCAACATCTACGCCAACAACATCTGGGGATTCGGGTTCAGTGTGTCGGGAACGGCAGGTGCTAATTCCCTGATGAATGTCACCACCACCAACGGCTCTGCGGTGATGACCATCAACTCCTTCACGGGTGCAACCCCTGCCGTGGGCAACACAATCAACGCTGCTGGCTTCGTCCCTGGCACTACCATTCTGTCACTGGGCACATTCAACGGCACCTCTGGCACGGTGAACCTCAGTTCCAGTTGCCTGTTTGCCACCTCTGGTTCAACTGCCGTAACGGTTGCTACTGGCAACACCAATGTTTTCGATGTGGATATTGAGAACGTGGAACTCAACAACCTGACCCAGGGCGGTGTGGCCATTGGGATCACCTTCACTCTAGCCAATCGCTGCTCCGTAAGGAACTTTAGAACCTTGGCCGATGGGCAATTGGCCGATATCAACTCGTCCAGTTTTATCACCATGCAGAACCTGTATGCCAGTAGCTGTAACACCTCACCCATCAAAACGGGCGACAACTCCTCTG
>Ga0316226_1004768_pt1 | contig 10629 bp, 10 predicted proteins | sample TBH18017metaG_FD_206009 | JGI IMG/M metagenome (GOLD analysis project Ga0316226, IMG submission 206009) | Freshwater microbial communities from Trout Bog Lake, Wisconsin, USA - TBH18017 | ecosystem: Environmental > Aquatic > Freshwater > Lake > Hypolimnion/Profundal zone | place: USA: Wisconsin... | reverse complement strand
GAAAGACGTAATCAGGTCACGGAGGTGATGCGGGGAAGCGGTTCCGGACGAATGGGCAGGAACGAAGGTAAGCGGTAATACCAAACGCCGCTAGCTAATACACTTTAGATTGGAACGCCAGAGTTTACCTGATCGGCGAGCCAGGTGTGGATGAGGGAGGAAACCGCGGCCGGGGTGGACCAAGGGCGCGCCGCGGCGGCGAGATGATCTTCGAGCCGGCGCAACGTCGGATAGAGCCGGTTGGCGACGGCGGCTTTGAGCAGGCCGCCGAAGCGTTCGACGGGATTGAGCTCGGGGCAGTAGGGCGGCAGCGGCAACAGTCGCAGATTGGCCGGCAAGCGGACATCGTCCTCGGGCAGATGGAAGCCGGCCTGATCGGCGATGACGACATGGAGCGCCTTGGGGTCGGAGTCGGCGATCTGCTGGAGAAAGAGGGCGTGGATGTCGCGGTCGATGGCCGGGGTGAACAGCAGTTCGACGGCGTGCGCGCCGTCCACTTCCAAGGCCTCGTGCAAGTAGCCCCATTGGTAACGCGTCGCGTAGGGCGCATGCACCCGCACCCCGCGGCGACCCCAGACCCGACGGATGACCGGCAACAGTCCGTAGCGATGCTCGTCGAGCACCCACACCCGCACCGGTTGAGTCGGCGCCGGACCCGCCACGGCCTGCAACCGCGCGGGCAGTTCCACCTTGAACTTGGCCGCTTTGACCGGATCTTTTTTCGCGTGCGACTTGCGCGGGACTTTTAGTTTCCCGCCCAGGCGCCGCAAAACCTTGAGGGCTCCGCTCACGCTCAGCGTCTTGCGGGTGCGCTTCTTGATCCACGCCTGCGCGTCCTTCGCCTGCCGGAACTGGCCCGCCTCCAGCCGCGCGATAAATTCTTCGGCCACCGCCCCACGCACCGCCGGGATCCGGGCCCCGGCCCAGTCCCGCGTGAGCAACTCGGCCACCCCGCCATGCTCCACCTTGTCGCGATAGTTGAAGACACTCTTGCGGCTCACCCCGGCGACTTTCGCGATCTGCTCCGTCGTCAGCTCATGCTGCGCAATCAACCGCACCACCAGCAGTCGCTGCCGCGCCCAGTCGGCCTGGGGCCGCTCCCACGCGGCTTCGATTTCCTTCACCAGTCCTTCTCCGAGCGGCGGTATTTGGCGGGCCATCCTCCTTTCCTGCACGCTTTCAGTCTGCTTGGGAAGCGTAAAAGCTAGCGGCTATTGGTATTAATCAGCTCAGCGACGCGCTTGCCCGCGGCGAGGGCAAGGAACGGATCACCGGCATGATCGTGTTCTTGAACAGCTATGCGCGGGAACATTTCGCCCGCGAGGAAAAGCACATGCAGCAGGTCGGATGTCCGGCCTTCGGCGAAAACTGCCGCGCTCACGCGCAGTTTCTCACCAAGCTTGCAGGTTGGCTCGAGCGGTTGAAATCGACCGGGGCCTCCACCTCGCTCGTGTTGGAAATCCACCGCGAGGCCTGCGCCTGGATCAAGGCGCACATCGTCGGCGTCGACTGCAAGCTGCGCGGCTGCCGCGCCGCCTGAACGCGCCGCCTGCCGGCGCGGCGACGACGCTCAGTCGTCGTCCCCGAGCTCGTGCATCTTGCCGGAGAGGTAGGTCTCGTAGGCGGCCAGATCAAGCAGGCCGTTGCCGCTCAGATTGAAAACGATCACGCGCTTTCGGTTCTCCTCGCGGCACTTGATCGCCTCGTCGATCGCGACGGAAATCGCGTGCGACGATTCCGGCGCCGGCACGATGCCCTCCGAACGCGCAAACTGCACTGCCGATTTGAAGACTTTGATCTGCGGCACAGCGACGGCCTCGATCAGGCCGAGTTTCTTGCAGTGGCTCACCATCGGCGCCATGCCGTGGTAGCGCAGGCCGCCGGCGTGGATGCTCGGTGGCATGAACGTGTGGCCGAGCGTGTGCATCATCATCAGCGGCGTGGTCTCCGCCGTGTCGCCGAAATCGTAGCGCAGTTCGCCTTGCGTGAGCGACGGGCACGACTCCGGTTCGACCGCGATGATGCGGTAGTTCTTCCGTTCGGCGATCTTCCGCCGCACGAACGGAAACGCGATGCAGGCGAAGTTGCTGCCGCCGCCCGCGCAGCCGATGATCACGTCGGGTTCCTCGCCCGCCATCGCCATCTGCTTGATGGCCTCCTGGCCGATGACGGACTGATGCAGGCACACGTGGTTCAGCACGCTGCCGAGTGCGTATTTCGTGCCGGGGTTCTTCGCGGTGTCCTCAATGGCCTCGCTGATCGCGATGCCGAGGCTGCCGTTGCTGTGCGGATCGGCGGCGAGCACCTTGCGGCCGAACTCCGTCTCGGGGCTTGGGCTGGCGTGGACCGTCGCGCCGTAGGTCTGCATGAGCAGCTTGCGGTAGGGCTTCTGGTGGAAGCTCACCTTCACCATGTAGATGTTGCACTCGAGGCCGAACACGCTGCACGCAAACGCCAGCGACGAGCCCCACTGGCCCGCGCCGGTCTCGGTGGCGAGTCGCTTGGTGCCGGCGATTTTGTTGTAGTAGGCCTGCGGGATGGCGGTGTTGGGCTTGTGGCTGCCCGCCGGGCTGACGCCCTCGTATTTGTAGTAGATGTGCGCCGGGGTCTGCAGCGCCTTTTCCAGGCGCACCGCGCGCAACAGCGGGGTGGGGCGGTAAAGCGCGTAAACATCGCGCACCTCCCGCGGAATCTCGATCATCCGCTCGGTGCTCATTTCCTGGGCGACGAGATTCTCGGGAAAGATCGCCGTCATCAAATCCGGCGTGACTGGCTCGCGCGTGCCGGGGTGCAGCGGCGGCGGCAGCAACTCGGGGAAATCCGCGTTCAAGTTATACCAGTGCGTTGGCATTTCTTCGCCGCGAAGGAGGAATTGGATGGTTTGATTCATGAGGTAACGAAAAAGCGCGGCCTGTGCGCTATCAGCCGGATCCGGTGTCGTCACGACGCAATTCCGGCGTCCCGCGATCCATCACCCCGGCTTGCGGGCTTATTCTCCGGGGTTCTGGCCGTTGCCCCGGGGCGAATGCGTGCGGTGCGGCGGCGCTTGCGCGCCGCGCCGCTTCGCTGCAATCGTCTTCGACACCATGAAACGCCTCACCCCTGCCTGCCTGCTCGCCGCCGTCCTGGCGGCAACCTGCGCGCTTTTTGCCCAGGACTCCGAACCCACCGGCGCAAAAGCGCGGACGCCCGATCCGTCGTTCGCCGCGGTCGCGGACGTGCCGGGCCTGCCGCGCGTGCTGCTTCTCGGCGACTCCATCTCGATGGGCTACACGCTGCCGGTGCGGGCGCGCCTCGCCGGCAAGGCCAACGTCCACCGGCCCGCGGCCAACTGCGGCGAAACCGCCCGCGGGCTGCGGCAGCTCGACACTTGGCTCGGCGGCGGCAAGTGGGACGTCATCCATTTTAATTTTGGCCTGCATGACCTGAAGTATCTCGACGAGAAAGGCGCCTACGTCGCACCCGACAAGGGCAGGCAGGTCGCGCCATTGCTGCAGTATGAGAAAAATCTCCGCGAACTAGTCGCGCGCCTCCAACGGACGGGTGCCCAGCTCATCTTCGCCACGACCACGCCGGTGCCCGCTGGCACGCTGGGCCGCATCGAGCACGATGAGATCCGCTACAACGAGGTCGCCGTACGCGTGATGAAGGAACTCGGCGTGGCGGTCGACGACCTCCATGCCGTCGTGGCGCCGCAGCAGGGAAAGATTCAGCGACCGAAGAACGTCCATTTCACCGACGCCGGCTATGCGCTCCTGGCCGACGCCGTGGCGGCGAGCATCGTGCCGGCGCTGCCGCCGGCGGCGAAGTAGCGAGCGACGAGCCGGCAGCGCCGTCCGATGAAAACGCACCTCGCCTTCGGCTTCATCGTCGCGCTGGCGGGCGTGGCGGCTGGAGTGTTGTGCGCCGCGGAACCGCCGGAGGCGGCGAGGGCCATCGCGCTCGCCCGCGAGGCAGCCGCGGCCGCCGACGCGAAGGATTACCCGGCCTATCTGGCCAAGATGGAGGCGGCGGCCGCGCTGCGGCCGGATTTCCCGCGCATTCTCGTCAACCTCGCCGCGGCCCAACTCGCCAACGACCGGCCCGACGATGCCGTCGCAACGCTCGGCCGGCTCGCCGCGCTAGGCGTGCACTCGCCGGTCGAAAAGTCGGACGAGTTTGCCGCGCTGCGCGACCGGAACGATTTTAAGGACGTGGTCGCGAAGCTCGCGAAGAACCTGGAGCCGAAGGGGGCCGGTGACATGGCGTTCATGCTGCCGGACATGACCGGCGTCGTCGAAGGCATCGCCTGGCGGGCCAAGACGGGCGCGTTTTATTTTGGCGATGTCCACAACCGCGCGGTGTGGCTTCGCACGCCCGACAAGAAAGTGCAGCGGTTCGGTGCGGATGACGAGGCGGTGCTGGGCGTGTTCGGGCTGGCGGTCGACGAGGAGCGCGGCGCGCTTTGGGCGGCGACCTCGGCAGTGCCCGCGATGCGCGGCTACACGAATGAACTGGATGGCGCGGCGGGTCTGGCCGAGTTCGACCTCGAACGCGGCACGCTGCGGCGCGTGGTCCGCGTGCCGGCGACCGGCGATCACCAGACGCACGTGCTCGGCGATCTCGCACTGGCGAGCGACGGCGGGATTTTTCTGCCCGACAGCGGCGCGCCTGTGCTGTGGCGGCTCGCGCCGGGGGCGGCGGAGCTGGAGGCGTTCATCGAACGGCCGGAGTTCATGTCGCTGCAAGGCGCGGCGCTCAATCCGGATGGCCGCACGCTGTATCTCGCCGACTACGCGAGCGGCCTGTTGCGCGTCGACCTCGCCACCCGCGAGGTCCGGCCGCTCGGCACGCCGCCCGACACGACGCTTGTCGGCCTCGACGGCCTGGTGCGCGCCCCGAACGGCGACCTCATCGGGATTCAAAACGGCCTGCGCCCGAACCGCGTGCTGCGCCTTGTGCTCGATCCCGTGGGCGAATCCGTGACGGACGTGATCGTGCTCGAGGCGGCGCGGCTCAACATGCCGGCGCCTTCGCTCGGCTGCATCGCGACCGACGGGAATTTCTTCTTCATCGGCAACGCCGGCTGGAGCCGGTTCGATGCACCCGGCTCGCCGGCGACGGAGCCGCGGCCCGTGCCGATTTTCAAAACCAAGCTTGCCGCCGAGCCGCCGCCGAAGAAAGACCGCTGACGCGCCGGCATCCACCGGCACGGCAAAATGCCGGATTCGGGCGCGCAGGTTGTTTCTCCCGCGGACCGGCGGAAAGGTGCGCGCGTTTTCAAAGTCGAGCGCCTTTCCGCCGCTTTTCCTACCTGGCTCATGCAGCGGTTTGCCCGCCGCGGGCGCGCGAAAGTTCATCCGTGCGGCGCAAACGCGGCCCGTGCGTCACGCGTTGGGGATTGTCGCAGGAGGAAAATGCGCCGAGTTTCCCGCGATGCCCTCGAAACCCATCCCTGGCTCCAGCGGCGACGTGCTCACGACACTGCCCTCGGCCTACACGCCGCATCCGGCGACCGGGCTGCTGCACCTGCCGCGCTTCCTCGCGAAGTGCAAATACGTGAAGCGGCACGGCGCGCTGCCCCCGAGCTATGCGAAAAACTACAAGCGCGGCTGCGATCGGTTTCTGAGCCAACATCTCGGCATCGAGCCGGCGGCCGTGGAAAAAATCGTGTTCGAGTCCGCCAACGAGGAGGAAATCGAAGCGAAGCTAAAGCAGCTTTTCCCCGCGGACGTGCGCGCGGCGCAGTGGAACCGCCGCTACGTGCAAATGGGGATGACGACCGCTGGGCGCGAATTCATCCGCGAGGCGCTGACCGCGATGGGCTGCGCCGACCGCGCCGACGAGATTAAAAGCGTGCCCGACCTCATCGAATTCGATGAGGGCCGCATCGAGTGACAAGACCAGGCGCGCCGCCGTCAGCCGCGCGTGTCGTAGAAGAACGACCGGGTGTTGCCCTTCGGGGGTGTGGTCACCCACTCGATGTGTGCGTTGGTCAGTTCGTCGAGCGCGAACACGCTGCCCTCGGTGTGCCCGTCGCCGAAGCGATCGCGCCAGTGCTGGGCGACGCGCTTGGCGCCGAGCTTGGCGAGTTCGCTCTTGAGTTCGGCCAGCGTGGCGATTTCGACGAAGGTGGTCGTCGAGCGGCCGTGCGGCTTGGTGGTCATCAATCCGATTCGTTTATTCATAGGTGGGAGGAAGCGCCAGCAGCCGAACTTGCGCCAAATCGTTGGTGACGCTGGGCCGCTGGATGATTTCTGCTTGTGGGCTTGGCGTCGCGGACGCGAGCCGTATCTTCAGGGACAATGATCAAAGGCCAGAAAGTCGTCTGCGTGAACGACACGTTTTCGCCCACGGTGCGCGCCCTCTACCAGCAACTGCCGGTAAAGGACGACGTCTACACGATCCGCGAGGTGTTTCTCGGCCGGGAAAAAATCGTCCGCGGCGGCGACACCGCCACCGTCGGCCTGCTCCTCCACGAGCTGAAGAACCCGCCGGACCCGTTCCATCAAGGCAACCAGGAACTCGGGTTTTCATCGGAGCGTTTCGCGCCGCTCAACGAGCTTCCGCCCGAGGAAGTGGTGGAGGAGGAAGTCGTCCATGCCGGCGACTGGGCCCCGGCGTAAGCGGTGCGCCACCGCCCGGCGGCGAGCCGCGGACCCCGGGGCGGCTTGGGCTCAGGCGCGACGAGGACGCGGCGCGTTGGCGGCGAGCTGCCGGCGCCAGTGGGTCGGCGCGACGCCGACCCTCTGCTTGAACACGGTTGACAGGTGGAACGCGGAACTGAAACCGAGCCGGGTCGCCAGCTCTTCCACCGTGGCGTCGCTCGACGACAACAGCCGCCGCGCGCGGGAGAGCCGGAAGTGCAGGACGTATTGCCACGGGGCGAATCCTGTCTGGGCCTTGAACGCCCGCCGGAAGTGCGAATACGCCACGCCGAACCGGCGCGCGAGCGCCTCGATATTGATCGGCTCGGTGAGATGTTCCGCGAGGTGCCGCTCCGCCTCGGAGACCGCCCAGACAATACGCGAGCGCGCCGGCTGCGTGAGCCGCGCCTTTTCCCAGGCGGCAAGCACGCCGAGCGCGGCGGCGGCGAGTTCGGGATCGAAACCAGCGCCGGCGGTGCGTGCGCGGGTGTGGACCGCCTCGAGCGCCGTCTCAAGCCCGGCAACCGCGCCGGCACGGCGAACCGCGGCGGCCGGCGCCATGATTCGGTCGCGCAACAGGCTTTCGACCACCGGGCCGCGCACCTCGATCCAGCTTTCCACCCAGCCGGTGACCGCGTCCGGGCGGTAGCGGTGCCACACGTTCGGGAGCAGCGCGAACGCCATGCCCGGCCCAATCCGGCGCCGGCCGGTGGCCTGGGACTCGAACCAGCCGCGCCCATCGGTGATGAGCACAATCTGCATGGCATCGAGCACACGGCCGTGCTCCCAGTCGAGTTGATGGTCGGTCGGATGTAGTGCCGGTGGGTAAGTGGCGCTAGGTTTCACCAAGGTGTAGCCCGAGGCGGTCAGCCCAAGGCCCCAGCGGCGCAGGTCGGGCGCGGTGGCAAAGTAGCGGAAATAGTCCGAAGGCCAAGCAGGCATATTCCGTATGAAAATGATCAGTTAGCCGATTCGCCGACCGGCGTCGACATGGTAAAGTGGCGCCGATGCAACCCCCATCCCTTCGCATCGGCCTCTTTGGCATCGGGCTCGAGGCCTACTGGCCGCAGTTCGCCGGCCTCAAGGAACGCCTCGAAGGCTATGTCGCCCGGGTCGCAAAAAAACTCGCCCGGCCTGGCGTCGAGATTGTCAACCTGGGGCTCGTCGACAACCCCGACCGTGCACAGGCCGCCGGCCGCGAGTTCCGCTGTGCCGATGTCGATCTGATTTTTCTCCACGTCACCACCTACGCGCTGTCGTCCACCGTGCTGCCGGTCGTGCGCCGCGCGCAGGTGCCGGTGATCGTGCTCAACCTCGCACCCGAGCCGGCCATCGACTACACCACCTTCACCCGGCTCGGCGATCGCACTCAGATGACCGGCGAGTGGCTGGCGCACTGCTCGGCCTGCCCAGTGCCGGAAATTGCGAACGTCTTCAAGCGCGCCGGCGTCCGATTTCACCAGATCACCGGCGTGCTCGATGACGACCCGGTGTGCTGGCGCGAGATCGACGGCTGGGTCGAGGCGGCACGCGTGGTGGCGGCGATGAACGGCAATCGGCTCGGGCTGATGGGCCACACCTATGGCGGGATGCTCGACATCCAATCGGATGCCACGCTGCAGTGCGTCGCGTTCGGCACGCACATCGAACACGTCGAGGTGGACGAACTTACGGCGCTGCGGCGCGGGGTGTCGGCGGCGGCGATCACGGCGCGGCTCGCGGACTTTCAGCGGGAATTCGATGTGCAACCCGACTGCCCGGCCGGGGATCTCGCCGAGGCGGCGCGAACGTCGGTGGCGTTGGATCGACTCGTGGCCGGGCACCGGCTCGGCTCGCTGGCCTACTTCTACAACGGCACCGGCGTGCCGGAAAACGCGGCGACCATCGCCTCCATCATCCTCGGCTGCTCGCTCCTCACTGCGCGTGGCGTGCCGGTCGCCGGCGAATACGAGGTGAAAAACGTGCAGGCGATGAAGATCCTGGATCTCTTCGGCGCCGGCGGCTCCTTCACCGAATACTACGCAATGGATTTCAAGGATGATGTCGTGCTCATGGGCCACGACGGCCCCGGCCACATCGCCATCGCGCAGGGCAAAACCAAGGTACGCCCGCTGCAGGTTTTTCACGGCAAGGTCGGCCGCGGCGTGTCCGTCGAGATGGCGGTAAAGCACGGACCGGGCACGTTGCTCTCAGTCATCGAGGCGGCCGGCGGCAAGCTGGCCCTGCTTTGCGCCGAAGCCGAGTCGGTGCCGGGCCCGATCATGGAAATCGGCAACACCAACAGCCGCTACCGGTTCGCCTGCGGTGCGCGCGAGTTCGTCAACCGTTGGAACTCCCACGGCCCGGCGCACCACTGTGCCGTGGGCGTCGGGCACATCACCGGGAAAATCGAAAAACTCGGCGCGCTGCTCGGCCTCGACGTCGTGCGGGTCGTCTGACTTCGGTGTCGGCCGTTCGCTCCGCCAAACCTAACCGTCTCGGCTTTCGCCCGCTCCCTCCCGCCTGATGACACGTTGCCACCGGCACCGCTCCCCATGAACCGCCGTCCTCCTGCCGCGTGGCGCTTTTTTTTGCCGGCGCTTGCGTGGCTCATGGCCCTTGCCGCCTGTTCACCGTTCGCCGTCGGGCCCCGTTCCGGTGTCGCCGGGCTGACGCCCCATGCGCTCACGTGCGACTCGGCTGAAAACCCGCTCGGCGTCGATGCCGCGCCGCCGCGGCTTTCGTGGAAGCTCCGATCCGACGCCCGCGGCGCACGGCAGACGGCCTGGCAGGTGCTTGTGGCCAGCTCGGCCGAGCGCCTCGCGCGCAACGTCGGCGACATTTGGGACAGCGGCACTGTGAAGAACGATGAGCAGCTCGGCGTGAGCTACGGCGGCCGCATGTTGCGCTCGTCGGAGCGCGTGTTCTGGAAAGTGCGCGTGTGGGATGCCGCCGGCGAACCCTCCGCCTGGAGCGAGCCGGCGACGTGGACGATGGGTGTGCTGGCCGCCGCCGAGTGGCACGCGCAGTGGATTACGCATCCCGCGCAGCCAGGCCGGTCCCGGCCGCACCTCGGCTTCCATTCGGAGGAGACGGGCGATCCGAGCGCGCCCAAATGGTTGCAGCTCGATCTCGGCGAGTCACAGCGGATCGAGCAGGTGCGGCTGCATGCGCTGCGGCACACGGTGGCGGAACGAACGGGATTTGCGCAGCGTTTTAAAATCGAGGTCGCAGACGAGCCGGATTTCCATCGTCCGCGGCTGGTGGCTGACCACACCGCACAGGATTTTGCCAACGAGTGGGTGAGCGATTACTCGGTGCCCGTGCCGGGCGTGGCGGGGCGCTACGTGCGAATCACCCCGGCCCGGCTGCGGGTGGTCGCCGGGGTGGCCTGTCTCGCATTCAGCCAGATCGAAGTGATCGCCGGCGGAAAGAACGTCGGGGCCGGGGCGAAGGTCGCGGCGAGCGACAGCTGGGAACGCGGCCCGTGGGCGGCGGCGGCGGTCGTCGACGGGCTGGAAGACGTCGGCGCGAAGCCCGAGGACAGCCGGCCGATCGTGTTGCAGCGGGAATTCACCGTGCGCGCTGGATTGCGACGCGCCCTCATCCATGCCTGCGGGCTCGGCCAGCAGGAACTCGCGCTCAACGGAGACAAGGTCGGCGACGAACTGCTGACGCCCGGCTGGACGGACCCGGAGAAAACGTGCCTCTACGGCACGCAGGACCTCACCGCGTTCGTCCGGCCCGGGGTGAACCGCCTCACCCTCACGCTGGCCGGCGGCATGTATCGCGTGCCGGCGCCCGGCAGGCGCTACACGAAATTCACGAGCGAGCTGCGCCCGCTGATGGCGATCGCGCAGCTGCGCCTTGAGTATGCGGACGGCACCGTCGAACTCGTCGGCAGCGACCAGCGCTGGCAGGCCGGCTTCGGGCCGACGACCTACGCGCATGTTTTTGCCGGCGAAGATTACGACGCGCGGCTGGCGACGGTGGGGTCAGACTGGTGGCCGGCGTTGCGGGTTTC
>Ga0316226_1004767_pt1 | contig 10631 bp, 1 predicted proteins | sample TBH18017metaG_FD_206009 | JGI IMG/M metagenome (GOLD analysis project Ga0316226, IMG submission 206009) | Freshwater microbial communities from Trout Bog Lake, Wisconsin, USA - TBH18017 | ecosystem: Environmental > Aquatic > Freshwater > Lake > Hypolimnion/Profundal zone | place: USA: Wisconsin... | reverse complement strand
GTGGCGGCAGTGCGTCGTATCCGATTGACTTGTACAACTGCACGTTGTGTGGCAATTCCGCGCTTACGGGCGGCGCGGTTCGCGCGTTGGCCACTGTGCAGGCATACAGTTCCATCATTGCCAGCAATACCGCAACGACAGGTGTCGCGCCTGACATCTATCAATCTACGGGCAACCTGATTGCCACCAATTCGCTGATCGGCAACACGAACGGCATAGGTTCTGCATCGACGATGGTTGGCGCATCGGCCACAGCCACCAACGGCGCGGGCAACTACGGAGGCAGTACGGCTACCCCCGCCAATCCCGGCATCCAGCCCCTGGCTAATAACGGTGGGGTGGTGCCGACCTGTGCGCTGCTTCCGACCAGCCTGGCGATCCACCATGGCTACAACCCGATGGGTTTGCTTTACGATGCGCGCGGTCCGGGCTATTTCCGTGTGAGCGGCATGGGATGTGACATGGGCGCGTACGAAATGCAACCTCCTACAGGCGAGCTTTTCACGTTCAGGTAATGATTTTCTTTATCAGGGCATTGTAGTAAAGCGGACGGATTGACGATGGTTGGATGGGTCAAGGGTGGAAACATGCAAGACATGGCAAGACTTAGACGGATCTGCGTGGTTGCGGCGTTCTGCGTGTTGCCTGCTCTCGTACGCGCGCAGTTTACAACCAGCACCAACGCTGGGACTGTCACGATCACGGGTTACACGGGGTCCGGCCAGAACGTCATTATTCCGGCCACGACCAATGGGTTGCCAATTACCGGCATTGGAGTCAACGCGTTTGCAAACAATGCCATGACCAATGTGGTTATCGGTGCCAACGTGACGTGGATTGGTATCCAGGCATTCCAAAATTGTTCAAATCTCAAGAATCTGACGGTTCCTGTGAGCGTGACCAACATTGAACTTGGCGCCTTTTGCTTTTGCGGCCGCCTGAGCAGCGTGTCTATTCCAACTGGCGTGATTGGACCCAATGCCTTCGCCTATTGCGGATTGCTTAGCCTGACGCTGGGTTCCGGTGTAACCGAGATTGACTCGGGCACTTTTGCTAATTGCATAGTGCTGCCCAGAATTGCGATTCCTGCCAGTGTGACCAACATTGCGTTTGATGCGTTTGTTTATTGCTCCGTTCTCACGTCAATTACGGTCAATGCAGACAATGCCTACTACAGCAGCACGAACGGGGTGCTGTTCGACAAACCGCAGGCCACATTGCTTTGCTGTCCGTCTGGTGTGATAGGAACGTACACAATCCCTGGCACCGTGACCGCGATTGGCGCGGAGGCGTTCCAGCAGTGCAGCAGGCTGACCAGCGTGACGATTCCCGACAACGTGACCAATATTGCATACATGGCCTTTGCGGGTTGTACAGCCCTGACCAACGTAACAATGGGCGTTGGTGTGAGCATGATCGGTGATCAAGCATTTGAGGGCTGCTCGGCTCTACCCAACCTGACGTTGGGCAGCAGCGTAACCACAATTGGCGCCTGGACTTTTGCTGACTGTAGTGCGTTGGTCAACGTGTGGTTTGGAGACAGTGTGACCACCATTGGCGACAATGCGTTCGAAAACTGCTCCGCCCTGGCCAGCATGACGATTCTCGCCGGCATCACCAACCTCGGTGTTTCAGTATTCGGAATGTGCTCGTCATTGACCGCGATTGCGGTGGACGCATCCAATCCGGACTACAGCAGTGCGAACGGGGTTTTGTGTGACAAAGCCCAGCACACGATCATCGAATGCCCGTCTGGGATGAGCGGAGCTTACGCGATTCCGGCCACCGTGACCACGATTGGACCCAATGCGTTCTCCTATTGCTCCGCGCTGACCAGCATCACGATACCCGGCAGTGTGACCACGATTGGAGCCGATGCGTTCTCCTATTGCTCCGCGCTGACCAGCATCACGATACCCGGCAGTGTGACCACAATTGGAGCCGATGCGTTTTATTGGTGTAATGTATTGACCAGCGCGACGATTGGCAACGGCGTTCCCGTGATTGGCAACGAAATGTTTGGTTCTTGCCAAGCGCTGACTAGCGTGTCGATTCCCAGCAGCGTGACCAGCATCGGATATAATGCGTTCTCCTATTGCTCCGCGCTGACCAGCGTGACGATTCCGGGAAACGTGACCTCGATCGGCAACGCGGCGTTCGAGGATTGCACCGCCCTCAGCACCATCTGGATTCCGAAGAGTGTGGCCAGTGTCGGAACGTATGCGTTCTATAATTGCACTAACCTGCGTACCGTTATGGTCGGCAGCAACCTCACTTACCTCAGCTCTGAAACCTTCCAATCCTGCACTAATCTGGTTGGCATTTATTTCAATGGCAACCAGCCCACGCTTCAGGACTCGACCGTGTTTGCGAAGGACCTCCTTGCCACGGTGTATTACCTGGCCGGGACCACGGGGTGGGGGACGACCTTCGGCGGATGTCCGACCGCATCGTTTACACCCGGACCGCCCGTAGCTTCGCCGGTCACCAGCACCACGCTGCAAAACACGCCGGCTGCCATCACCCTTCCCGTGAATTCAACCACGATTCCCTCTTGTCAATTGGCGTGCTCGGTTGTGCAGTCACCTGTGCATGGCGCGGTGACCATGCAATATCCCACTCAAGCGCCCACCAACAGTTGTTATGTATGGTACACGCCGACAAGTGGATTCATTGGCACGGACACCTTCACATTTGTAGCAAATGACGGCGCTTATAATTCCAACATTGCGACCGCCCAAGTGGCGGTGTTGGCTGAAACACCGCCGACAGTCCAAGGAGTCGGTGGTTTGACCACGCCTGGAACCGCCGTCACGCTGACGATTCCCTACACGCAACCAGCCATTGATGCCCAATTGCTGACGCTGGCCGCGAACATTGTCACTCCGCCAGCCAATGGCCAGGCAATCGGTGGCATTTTCGTTCCAGGTGCAATACCCACACTGACCTATACACCCAATCCTGGATTTGCCGGTGTGGACAGCTTCACGTTCGTGCTGAACGACGGGGTCCAGAACTCCAACGTGGGATTGGCCACGGTGGATGTGCTACAACCGGGGCAGCATGCCACAAATCAGATTGTGCTGCTGGTGGTGAACAATCTGCTGCTGCCGGAAATCAGCAACCAAGTCGCCCGGCTACAAAACGACCTGATTGTCGGGGGGTATGGTTCTACGGTTGTGTCGTGGAGCAACGCATCGGGCAACGCATTATGGACGTATCTGAACACGACACACAGCAACCTGCCTTCAACCGGAAAAATCCTGGAAGGCGCGATTTTGATCGGCAATATTCCGGCCCATGGCTGCACAGACCTCGACTATTGGAACCTGGAGCAGAACATTCAAACGACCGCGATTGGTTCTGTGCGCAATCCAGGCCCGTACCAAATCTGGGTGAGCCGGATGTGGGGCGTAATTAACTCGAGTGTAACTCAGCCTTTTGGCAGCGAATTGACCATGGTCCAGCGGGTGCTTCAGGCAAACCACGACTACCGAACCGGTGTTTCCCGGTTGCCCCAGACCGCGTTCGCTTTCGACCGGGCATACGGCGCTGAGATGAGTGCAAGTCAGTTCCAGCCACCCTGGCCGAATGTGATGGAATTGTCCACCGGCCCTAGTGATACAGCCGACTCTTACTCGCACCCCCTGGGGTGCTATGAAGCATTTTTGCGTGGCGGTGATCTGCTGGCAGAGGAATCCCATGGGCAAGGGGATCTTTACACGATCAACATGGGTGGTATTTGGATTGTGGATGAGCCCGATATGAATCATCGTTTGGTCCAGGTGCGCAGCATTTTGAATTCTTCATGTGAGGCCGGCGCATTGGGAAGCGTGGTGAATGCTCAACTCTGCACACGCGGGGGTGGAAACATCTTAAGCATTGGCGCTTCCGAGACTACATTTTCCGGCGCGGCGATTCCTGAAGAGGGACAGGTTCCACTTCTTGGAACCGGCATTAGCTGGGGGAATGCATTGATTCAGTGTCCTCTCTCTGACAGTGCATTTCTGATTTACTACGGCGATTTGTCGTTGCCGATTCTTGACTCACCGGCATCAAACGATATGCCGGTTGTCACGCTGACGGCAAGCCGATCAGGAAGCTCTGTGACAGGATTTTCCGTCACCAATTACATGGGAACCGCAGTTCCCGTCTTGAATGGCATTCCACCCATGACGGTGAATTTCTCGGCAACAGCGTCTTCGCCGATGAACGCCATTGCCCTGTCTGAGTGGTTTGCCCAATCCTACGACTTCGGCAATGCCACGCCGGACGTTTCGACCTCGACACCGGTGCCACAGACTTTCACGTACTACCGTGCGCACCGTTACCTGCCGCGCATGGAAGTGGCGGACAACTACGAGGCGCGGGCGTATGCGGAGGCTGAAATCCGGCTCTCGCCGCAGCCAGGACATCCACTGCGGATCATTTGTGGCCTGACAGGATACGGTGGGACGTTGTACGCGATTCCGTCGTTGGACTACCTGAGTCCGACAACCGGCAAGTTGTGGTTGCAGGACCAGCCCTATGCGAGCGGAACCTGGGGCGCGACCGTCTTTAACTACATGGGAAACGGGCAAACCTACTCCGGTCAGATCGCTGGGACACCCGACTCGGAACTGTTCCAATACAGTCATTACGAGCAGTCGCAGTATATGATTCCGATTTCCAACGGCACATATCAGGTGAACCTGGGGTTTGCGGATGTGTGGAGCGTGAAGTCTGGAACACGCATCCTGGACATTTATTTCAACGGGCAGAAGACCAACACGGTGGATCCCTTTGCGCTGGCGGGAAAGCCAGAGACGGCAGTGACGGTATCCATTCCGGTGACCGTGACGACCAACCTGCTGACGATCTCCATCGGCCTGAACCCGGCCAGCACAGTGACGAACTCTTCTCCGCCTGGTTACCCAACCGACGGCACATTTCTCAACAATATCGAAATTATTCCGTCCGGGTATGCCAATCATCCACCGGTGGCCGGAAGCGTTAGCGCTACGACTGCGGAGGGGCAGGCAACCAACGTGTATGTGCTGTCAGCGGCAAGCGATCCGGACGGCGACGAGGTCATCCTGACGGGCGCTTCCACGCCAGCCAACGGTTCGACCGTTGTCAGCAACACCTGCGTGGTTTACACACCGCGGGCCGGATTTGCGGGAACGGACACTTTTGCATACGTCGTGTCCGATGGCAACGGCGGCATGGCCACCGGCACAGTGACCATGACGGTCACGGGGTTGTATGGTAACTGCCCGACTGTGTTCCCCCAGGCGAGCCCGGCCATTGGGCCGCCACCGTTGGCGGTGAGCTTTACGGCCAACGCGACTTCTCCGAACAGCTATCCGTTGACCTATGCCTGGAACTTTGGGGATGGTTATGGCTCCACGAGTCAGAACCCAGTGCATACCTACACGAATGCGGGCGTGTATACGGCGACGCTCACCGCGAGCGACCCGTATGGTGACACGGGGATTGGGCTGGTTGTCGTGGCCGCATCCGCGTCGCCGGTGATCACGCAACAGCCTGTGGCACAGGGTGCGGAAGGCGGACAGGCAACCTTCACGGTGACGGCAACCGGATCGCCTACGCCGTCGTATCAGTGGCTGAAAAACGGAGCCTTCATTTCGGGTGCCACCGGTTCCAGCTATACGGTTTCCGGGGCCACATATGCTCAATTCGGGTCGCTTTTCAGCGTGATTGTATCCAACTGTGTGGGCGTGACCAACAGTCAGGCCGTCACGTTGTATGCGGGGCTGGTCTGCTTCGCCGCCTCCACCTACGCGCCTCCGGCTGGTTATGCGCTCGATAGCGGCGGGTTCGTGAATGTGGCGCTCGGCTATGGCTGGTCGGTGGCGCAGAGCTATTCGCGTATTCGCAGCGGTCCCTCTCCGTTGTTGGACGGACTGGTCGAGGTGAGTTCAAATGCAGCCAACTGGATTTGCTACATGCCCAACGGGATGTATCAGGTGACGCTTTCCTGCGGCGATGCGTCTGTTGCAAGCGGTCCGGCTCAGGTCTTGGTGCAGGGGGTGCCTGCGATCAGCAACGTGTTGCTGGCCGCCGATCAATTCACTGCCGTCACCAATTTTCCGGCATCCGTGACCAACGGAAGCTTGATGCTTACCGTGGGAGGCTCTTCCGGAACCACGCCGATCAACTACGTCACGATTCAGCGGGCACCGTCCCTGGTGACGCTGAGCGCAAGCGCGACGCCGACGAACGGGATCATGCCGCTGGCAGTGCAGTTCACGGCGAGCGGGACTGAGAGCGACGGCAATCCCGTGACGTATGCCTGGACCTTCGGCGATGGCGGAACATCCACCAGCCAGAACCCGTTCTACATCTACACGAATGCCGGGGTTTACGCGGCCACAGTAACAGCCAACGCCTACGGAACCACTGCCACGGTCAGCGCCGCATCCAGCATTCAGATCGTGGTTACGTCCAACCTGCGTACGCTGACAACAGCGACGACCGGCTTCGGTACCGGCACGGTGACACTGAACCCGCCCGGCGGGATTTATCTAACAGGCACGCTGGTGACCGTGACGGCTACAGCCGGCTCGAACAGCGAGTTCATGGGTTGGAGCGGTGCCGCCTCCGGATCCAACAACCCGGTGACGGTCGTGATGACCACCAACTGTAGTGTGAGCGCCAATTTTGCCTATGCAGGCTATGGGATCACGGCCACCGCAGGCGCGGGCGGCTCGATTTCTCCGTCAGGATCGGTGGGCGTTCTGGAGGGAGACTCCCAGCCCTTTACGATTACCCCCGCAACCTGGTATGCGATCAGCAACGTAGTGGTGGACAGCGCTTCTATGGGCGCGCTCAGCACGTACACATTCAGCAACATCTCGACGAGCCATGTCATTACGGCGTATTTCAGCGCTTTGCTGGCACCATTGGGCACGCCGCTGTGGTGGCTGGCGCAGTATGGCTACACGAACAACGAACAGGCGCTGGATCCTGACGGGGTCGCCGTGTGGAAGGATTACCTGACTGGTACGAACCCCACGAATCCGTTTGCTGGACCGGCCTACAACATCGTGCCTTATGCGGAGGGTTTTGAAAACCTGACGGCCTGGGGCGGAGTGTACACCAACATTGCGGGCGCGATGGGATGGAGCAGCGGTGGCTTCGACCAGTCGAAGATCGTGAACTTGCTGTATGCCTACAGCGCCACCAATCTGCCGCTGCCGTCCTTGACGCACACCAACGTGCTCGCTCTGAACACCCAGTGGGGGACGCTGACCAACAGTTTTGGAAGCGGTTTCGACATGAGCGGCTCATGGCTCTATCTGGACATGATGATGCCATCCGTTCCGATCGCGCAGACACCAGCCAGCCTGACTGCGAACGACACGGGGATCAAGGGCGGCGTGTACGTGAATGCGAACAACCAACTGTCGGTCTACCATGGCGTCGCTGCCTCCGATGGAACACTGCTGTCCAACACGGTGGATGCCGCCTCCGTGATCGTCCCGTCTGGAACCTGGCACCGGGTGACGCTAGTTATCGATGCGACGGCGACGAATCCGGCCAATGCCCTGGCGATGTTCCAAGTGCTGCTGGACGGCGCGATGGTGACCAATTCGAACGCCTATGCCACCGGATGGAACGCGATCTTCAGCAGCAGCGGCGTGCTGCCGTCGACCAGTCCGACAGGCACATGGTTCCGGCTGGCCACGACCAATGCCGTGGCCAAGAAGCTTACGGCGCTCTGCTTTACAGGCACCGGTGGTGTCGATGATCTCACGGTCACGACCGTGAATCCATTCGCGACGTCGTCTGGAGCCTGCCTGCTGATCGTGACGACCCGCGGCAATGGCTGCTCCTCACTTGGTTCGGGGCCCTGCATCTCGGTGCCGCTAGGCATGGGATGCGGTACGCAGATTGTCTACAGTGCGGCAGAGTGGTGCCGGATTTCGGCGCTGGCCTCTAACGGTGTGCCGCTGCCGTCTGCCACGGGTGCACGATTCTTCACGCAGATGTTGGCCAACGTCTACGCCAACGTCAGCAATGCCGTGGTGTTTACCTTGGCGACACCGACGCAGACCGGCTATACGAACGTGCCGACCGCGTGGCTGACCAATTGGACGGAGGCGGCTGTCCAGGCGATGCAGGGGTGTGATGGGTTCAGCCTTTATACAAAGTACCTGCTCGGCCTGGACCCGACATCGTCCAACAGCTACAGGCTGTGCATAGAGACCCTGTCGGCGTCGGAGAGCAACACTGTTGTCGTGGTCCGGCGCAATGTGAGCGGCTCGCTCGCGCCCAATGGCATGAACGGCAGCCTGATCCTACAGGCGACGCATGCGCTGACCAACGGATTTACCAACCTCCCCGCAACTGCAATCACAGGATCGGCTGTCTTCGATGCCACCGGACACCGGGCCTACACCAATGCCGTGGATGGACAAACCCAGTTCTACAAGGTCATCGTGCAGTAACCATGTGACTCAATCTCCAAGCGAAACACAAACACAGGATTCTTGAAAAACGCATCGAAAGAAGGAAGCAAATGACGAACACTGGAAAACGCCGTATGCGAGTACGTTCAGAGAAGCCGGAAGCAAGACTGAATATGCGTAGTTGTTTCGCATGTTGGTTTGTGGGGGTGACTCTGTTAGCGACAGCCGCGTGGGCGATGCAGGATGATTCCTACGAAAAGTACATCAAGACTTCCAAGGACTTTCAGCCGGTTCGTCAGGAAAAGGCTTTTCTTCTTAAGATGTATCCGTCCTGGACCTTCATGCCGTGGTACTACAAGTGGCCCATTGGCTACGATGATGCATCTGGTGCGTTCTGTCAGGAGCACGGTATCAACGGTGCATTCGTCAATCGTGGCGAGACAAACTACATGGCTTGGATAAACAAGTATCAACTCCGGTTTTACTCCGACCATTGCATCGGGAAAGGCGACCTTCATTTGTGGGACCAGATGCCGAAAGATCAAGCCGGTCTTGTTCATGGAACCGGTGTTCGTGTGCACCCTGTAAATGACGCGCTGAAGACCAAACTGGAGGGCATCCTTCAAAGAACCATTGAAAGGATCAAAGATTCGCCTATGCGTGGAGCTTACGCGCTGGATGACGAGATTTCATGGGGGACTTTTGAGTCTCCCTGCATGTGGCAGGTATCGGATGATGCTTCAGCTTATCCGGCCTGGCTCAGGGAAATATACGGTTCGCAGTTTCCGGCCCGCTCGGGATGGATTAGTTACAACGACATCCTGCCCAAGTTGCCTCAATGGAGCGTCTCGACCTTTGACGCCAGTCAGCTCATGGACCAGTGGACCTTCAACGATTCGTACTGGAACAATTTCATCGGCGATCTCGTCACATACGCTAACACGATTGACCCTGTCGTTCCTTGTGGCTACGTGGGCGGGCAGTGTCCAAGCGCATTCGGCGGCTTTGATTACGCCAAGTTGATGCGCAAGGTCCAGTATCTGGAGGCGTACAACATGGCGAATGTGCAGTCGATCATCCGATCGTTCAATCCACGCAATGCCATGCCCACCGTCACCACCTTTTTTGTGTCGAGTGCGGAGGATGCCGTCTGGCAGGCCTGGTACTATCTCGCGGAGGGCAATAGGGGGCACATCGCATGGGTGAGTCGCTGGTTTAATGACGACAAGACACCCAAGGACTGGTTGCAAGCCGCTGCGCCCACCTACAAGGAATGCAGCCAGAAAATCGGCCCTCTGATGAGCGGGGCGGAGTACAAGTCAGACGGCATCATGCTGTACTACAGTCACGCCTCCATTCAATTGGGGTGGATACTGGATGCCGAGGCGCATGGCAAGACTTGGATTTCACGCAGAAACGACAGCAAGATTGGCAGCGCGCATCTGGTTCGCAATGCCTGGTGCAATATGTTGCGCGACGAGGGCATCCAATTCACATGGCTGAGCTATGTGGATCTGATCCAAAACGGCGTGCCCGCCGGGACCAAGGTGCTCATCCTGCCCGCAACGCTCTGCCTGTCGGACGTGGAAGCCCGCCAGATCAAGGCATTCTGTCAGGCTGGCGGCACAGTCATCGCCGACTATCTGCCCGGTGTGTGGGACCAGCACGGCAAGGGCCGTTCGGCTGGTGGTGCGTTGGACGATTTGTTTGGCGTGAAGCACGATCCGAAGATGACCTCGAAGGACGTATTCCAGGGAACCGAAAAGCTTTGGTGCGAAGTCGACCAGGACGCCCATTTCTCCTACAAGACGTATGATGATTTGCTCAGCAAGAACACCTGTCTACAGGATGCCAGCGGATTCAACAAGGCCGTGCGTGCCATGTCTGTAAACCATGTCAACAAAGTGGGCAAGGGTACGGCCGTGCTGATGAACCTCTCTCCGCAGTGGTACAATGCCTACCGCACCGCCGGTGCGTCCGCTGCCGCAAAGCGTTCGGTTTTCATGAAGCCCATTCACGATGCCGGGGTTCAACGTTGGGCGCAGATCAAGGATGCGGGCACCAAGGAATTTGGTTATGAGATTACGACCTGGACTTCCGGAAGTCGCACAATCCTTTTCCTGTTTGCCAACAATGAAGTCGCCGCAAACTCCGAAGGCGGCGGCGGCGCTGTCGGGCTGAAGAGCGATACGATTCCTGTCAAGCTGGCCTTCTCCA
>Ga0316226_1004762_pt1 | contig 10634 bp, 15 predicted proteins | sample TBH18017metaG_FD_206009 | JGI IMG/M metagenome (GOLD analysis project Ga0316226, IMG submission 206009) | Freshwater microbial communities from Trout Bog Lake, Wisconsin, USA - TBH18017 | ecosystem: Environmental > Aquatic > Freshwater > Lake > Hypolimnion/Profundal zone | place: USA: Wisconsin... | reverse complement strand
AGTCAAAAACTTTTCCAACTATGATGACGCTATCCGCTACGTCAAAAAGGAACAGCGCCGCTTTGTCTCGAAGCCTTCAGGTGATGCGGACAAGGCGTTGTCCTATGTCGCCAAGTCTCCCGCCGATATGGTCTACATGTTGGAGCGCTGGAAGAAAGCCCAGAAGCTCAAAGGAGACTTTATCCTGCAAGACTTCATTGGTGGCGTAGAGATGGCCGTGGGCGGCTGGTTCGGACCGCACGGGTTCAATGTAGGCTGGTGCGAGAACTTTGAGTTCAAGAAGCTGATGAATGACGACAAGGGCGTTGCCACCGGTGAACAAGGTACGGTCATTCGGTATGTCCGCAACAGCAAGCTTGCAGAGACCGTGCTGGCACCGCTTGAAGATGAGTTGGCAAAGGTAGGGTATGTCGGGTATATAGACGTGAACTGCATCATTGACGACGAGGGCACCCCTTGGCCGTTAGAGTTTACGATGCGCCCCGGCTGGCCGACATTCAACATTCAGCAGGCGCTACACGAAGGAGATAGTGTAGAATGGCTAAGAGACCTAGCGGAGGGCCGCGACGCCCGAAACACGACACTGGACACGATAGCCCTCGGCGTCGTGCTCTCCGTGCCGGATTATCCATACTCGCACTTGACCAAGAAGGAAGTGGTGGGGACGCCAATTTACGGGATCAAGCCGGGGATTTGGGAACACCTGCACCCGTGCGAGATGGCGATGGGGATGGCTCCTATGGAAGTGGGCGGCACGATCATAACCTCTCCGATCCCAGTGACGGCGGGGGACTACGTTCTGGTGATGTCGGGCACGGGGGAGACAGTGAGGGAAGCAAAGCGCAGGGCTTACCGTCGCTTGGACAACTTGATAGTGCCCAACTCCCCTATGTGGCGGACGGACATTGGGGATCGACTGGCAAAGCAGTTGCCCAAAATTCAAGCGATGGGGTACGCGAAGGGGATGTTGTACTCGACAACAGCGTAATGCTCACACGCCTCACAGGCAAAGCACTTCGCAAAATCGAAAGCATCCTCGACATAGAGCTTGATCCAGACGACGAAGAATTTGGCACGTTGTTGAGAGCCCAGCTTGCGGGCTCTCAAGCTATTCTGAATAGTCAGATTAAGGTTGACGAGCAGCAGTTCCGCCGCCAGCAGGAAGACCGCCTGCCCCAGCTTCTGAAGATAATCCTCGAGGAACAGGCCGCGCAGCGGATGCAGCGCGTGACCTGATCTGATTTGCCACTAGGTTGGAATATCCGGCGATGTCATCCCAGTGATCGACTTCGTTGGGGTTGCCAGCCAGAATGCGCCCGATCTTGTGGGCGATCATTTCCAAAGCCTCTTTGTCCGAATTGGTGAGGGACAACCAGTTCACGGTGTCCTTCATCACGTTTTTAATGCGCTGGGTGTATTGCGCATGTCTGGAAAAGTCCCCGTGGGTTTTTGCACGGGCTTCTAAAAGCTGGTCTACGTTCATTTAAAAACTCCGTTAGTTCTATTTTTTATTATTTCGACATATTCTGAATTTAATTCGATTAAAATTGCATTTCGATTATTCCGCTTGGCTACAAGGCCGGTCGTTCCCGCGCCGCCGAAAGGATCAAGAACTGTCCCGCCTTCTGGGCATCCAGCAAGGATGCAAGGTTCAATCAAATCAGGCGGGAAAGTGGCAAAATGTGCTCCTTTGAAAGGTTTTGTTGTGACAGTCCAGACTGACCTTTTATTGCGTTTTCCATCATAAATTTTATATTCTGGAGGACGGCTATTAACGCCCTTTTGTGCCGCTCTTTCTGCGCTTCCCTTTGCGCCTTTTGTGCCAGCAGGAATGACGCCATCTTCCTTAATTGCCTCATGATCAAAGTAATACTTTGGCGACTTGGACAGCAAAAATATATATTCATGCGCCTTTGTGCAGCGATCTGTCACACTTTCCGGCATTGGATTTGGCTTATGCCAAATAATGTCCTGCCGCAAATACCATCCATCTGCCTGTAATGCAAATGCAACACGCCAAGGAATTCCAATCAAATCTTTGTGTTTGATTGGAATTCCTGCAAAAGTTGATGCCATTTTATTTTTTGCGCTTCCTTTAGGAACAAGAGTTCTTTCGCTTAAACCGCGCGTTGTGTCTGGAGTTGCTTTCCCGTCTCGATATGACGCATAGCTGTCCCCAAGGTTTAACCATAATGTTCCATCATCCCGCAAAACACGGCGCACTTCTCGAAACACATTTACCAATTCAGCGACAAATTCATCTGGTGTTGGCTCAAGCCCCATCTGTCCCGCATGGCCATAATCTCTCAGTCCAAAATATGGCGGAGACGTAACGCATGTATGCACTGATTGATCTGGCAATGTTTTCAAAACATCGCGGCAATCCCCATTTAAAATTTGAACTATTGACATTCAAAAACTCCATGCGTTTTTGCACGGGCTTCTAAAAGCTGGTCTACGTTCATGCCGCACTCTCCTTCTTCACCTCGGCCAACATCCCTGTGAATATGGGCTCGTCTGATTTAATCTCGACGCAAGGCACCTGCCCTGTCGCCATGTCTGTGCCCGCTGCCAGCGTGATAAGCCGTGACGGGTTCAGCAGCAAACCTTTTGCCTTCAGGTCATCCATCAAGTCCTTCCAAGTTTGCTCCTGCATCTGCATCCATTCGCGCAGCGCTTTCACCTCGATAAACATGCGGCCAGAAGAAAGCTCCTGCCGGATAAGCAAGCTGCGGGTGGGCAATTTGATCGGCATCTGTTTCTGTCTTGGCACAAAGGGGCCGGGCATAATCAGCGTGCTCTGCAAGTTGTCAGAGAGGAAACGGGCCAGCATGTAGCTTGGCTCCTCCACACGGGCGCGGAAGGTGGCGGTCTCCTCACTGAACAGCCGCTCTTGAGCCCAGTCCATAACCCTGTCTGGGCTCAAGTCAAGCAAGCCAAGGTGCCGAACAACAAGCCCTGCGGCGGCCACACCTGCGAGCCAGCGGGCGGCAAAGCGCTGATCGGAAGCGAGATTGTGCTTCTTGATCAAGTCCTCCCTGATCTGGGGCACAAGCGCTTTCAGATAAGCCATATTGGCGGGTTGCAAAACCGAGCGGATGAACAGCTCTCCGGCAAAGCCCGCGTTGTCGTCCATGCTGTCCTTCAGGGCATCGCCCTTCCAGTGCGCGGCGTTCTTCGGGATGTCCACCACAAACTCGGCAATGCGGCCTGCCATTGCCTCCCCGTTCTTTGCGGCGCGCAACGTGTCCACAAGGCTGGTGTTGGAGCCAGCGATCATGATGGTCTGCCACGATGCGCCCATGTTGACCAGCGTGCCGTCCGCGGCCCCGCGCTGCTTGTCCCGGCCTTCGGTGAATATCTGGATTTCCTCGCGCAGAATTTCGGGGTCGCGCTGGGTGTACTCGTCGCGTATTACCGGCAGGTTGCCCATGACACCTGTAACAATGCCGCGCGCCACGCGGGTGTCGCTGTTGGTTTGCTTCATGGCTTCCAACCTGCCCCAGACGGATGCGGCGGCGGTGAGCGCCGTGCTCTTACCCTTACCGCCTTGGCGGGAGATCAACGAAAGGATAGCGCCGCCTTCGGAGTGCGCCTGCCAGCGCATGAAGGGTGCCGAGAAGGATGTGAGCACGGCCAGACCTTGCGCCTCAAACCCCGGCGCAAACAACATATCCGCATTGTCCTTCCAGACGGCCATAGAGCCCCCCTTTTGCGGGCCCATGCCTTTGCTGCGGCGGCGCACCTCTTGCCCGCCGGACGCTTCCTTGACCTCTGTGGCGGTGTACAGGCGTTGCCCGATCAAGAACGATTTCTCGTCATCCTTCCAGCCGAACTGGTCAAATTGTGTCTGGGCCCGCCCTGCGGCGTTTAACTGATCCATGCTCTCTCTCACATATTGCTTGAACAGGTCGGCGTTGTGCACGACGATGCCCCTGCCCATAATCTCGGCAATGCCTGACGAGCCGAACATTGTTTTCAAAGAGATGATAGAATGCTGCCAGCCTTCGTGGGGCGGCTTGTGCTTCAGCACGATGGAATGCTGCTCCGCGTTGAGCTCGCCCCGGCTGATGGCCTCCACAACCACGGGGTACTGGGTGATGCGCATGTGCACGTCTTTCCCGTCTTTCTCGCTCTTGAACACCAGCGCCCCGCCAATGTGGCAGAATGAGCCCACAACCGGCAGGGAGGCTTCCTCCTCTGCAAAGCTCTTGGCAAACTCAATCTGGGCAGGGGTGGCTTTGGGTGCGCCGCGCCCCAGCTCGACAGGGGAAGTGATCGTGCCGCGCAGGGGGCAGGACTTGCAGCGGTCGTTCAGCCCGTTAAAGTGTTCACAGGTGGTGGGGCCGGACAACGTTTTTGCAGCAGCAAGTTTTTTGTCGGTTTCAGCGGGATTGTAACGCTCATCTCCGGTGCTCCATTCGTGAGCGACGTCGTCTCCACCGTCACAAAATGCGAGAACGGCCAATCCGGCTTTCCACTCCGGTTCAGGCATGACGCCAAGGGTGTCACGGAAATGTCCAAGCTGTGCGCATAAGTCGGCAACTTGGTGGGGGTTGGAGGGGGTGCTTTCGTGCACATGAGCAAGGGCAGCAAGCTGGCCAGACATAGGCTTCGCATTGGGTTTTTCCTTTACAACGACTTTCAGCATCGAGAACGCGCTGATCGGGTGGGGCTCTACATCTCCTCCCCAATCCACCACTCTCGGAGCGTTTGCATCTTTGCGGTTATGAGCTCCCACAGGGCGCAGAATAGAAGCGCCGTCACTGGTACGGCTAGGATCAGCGCTGAAAGAATGAGCATTACACAATAGTTTAAGCGCCTTAGCATATGCCTCCCACTCCTTCAGGCTCAGGGCTTTTTGGAGCGGCCAATAAACATGCAGCCCGTATCCGCTTCCGACATATATTGGCTCGGGCAATCCAGCAGCAGCGCAAAAGGCGCGACATGCTGTGTAGGCCCGACCTGCGTCATCGTACCGCTTTCCTTCTCCTGCATCCACATCGAGCCACAACGACTGCACTGAATGGATGTTGTTTTTGGTGCGGCTGGTGGGCGAGATATACGACGCGCAAGCGTGGTAGACCGTATGGCCTTGAGCATCCAGCGCCAGAAGTTCATGGCTTAGTTCCTCCGGTGTTTTTGCCCAGACGTGCCGCTTTTCTGGGAGGACGAACCCGCACAACCACCCGCGCTCTGGAAGTATCCGGTTCAGGAATTGTACGGGAGGCGAGAGCGTCATTGAATAACCCCAGAATGTATGTTTTGCGTTTCATCATGCTCACCGAATGTGGCACCAGAGGCTTGCCCTCTTGCGCCGCAATGAATGCTTCCAGCCGTGCCAGACGGCTTTCCAGCTCGGGCATGTAAACGGTTAAGGGGACGCGCCCCTTAACCCAAGTGTTGACTGCGGCGCGTGAGCGCCCCAGCCAGATTGAAAGGTCGGAGATCGAGAGCATACCTTCCGACATGCACGCGCGCAACCTTTCTGCGAAGGAAAGTATGTCTCGCGTCATTTTAACCTACCGGCAGCTTGAGAGCGTTGGCAAGGGCGGACTGCAACGCGCTGTCAAGAGCGGGCGCGGCAACCATACCGAAACCCGATACCGGGGCGGGGGCAGGAGCCGGGGGGCGATCCCTACGCAGGAATTCCGGGATTTCCTCGGCCACTTCCTCAACCACGGGCTCGGGCGCGGCGGCCTTTGCGCGGGTACGCTTCGGGGCGAACTCCTCAACTTTAGCAGACGGTGCCGATGTCGGCGCGGGGGCTGGGGCAACAAAAGGTGCCGGGGCAGCAATGGCCGGAGCGGCCTTCGGTGTGGGCAGAGCGCTTGCAACCACATCATCGCGGCCCACGATTGCTGCGGTCTTGTCGGAACGATCCAGCTCCTCAAGCAACCCGCACACGCGCTCGTCAATGAAGCTGGTCGGCTCAAAATGGAGCACGCCTTGGCTTTCAAACGAAACGCGGGTCACGACATCCGATGGCTCGGCGGGGCGGGAACCCAAAGACATGCCGCTCAGAGTGCGGGCGTAGGCCGCAAGGTTCTTCAATGAGGCCGGAGGAATGCGAAGCAGGAACACCATATCGTTGCCCAGCTCAGGCACAATCACGGCGATCTTCTTGGCGTCGTTGCACGCCTTGGTCTGCTTGCCCGTCATCTGCGATATGGCGGAGCCCCAAGCGTTCATAGGGCAGGTCGAGCAGACAGCGTTCTGTGGCTTGGTCGCCTGTGAAGACGGGCCAACACCATTGTCAGAAAAGCAGGTTGGGCCAACATTTTCGGCCTTCGGGTCATACTTGCCTTCGTAATAGACCTTGGAGATTGCAGGGTTCACGTCCGCAATCACGATTTCCAGATACAGCTTGTCGTGCTGTTTCTCGTTGCCGCCCGCATCCACCAAAGTGAAGCGGTTGTCTTTGATCGACACATGCGGGGGCATGTTGCCACCGATGCCCTGCACAACGGCAGCGGCCAGACCGCGTGACGCGCGGTTCAGAAGGTGGGCGGGGATTGCTAAATTGCTCATGATGGTTTCCTTACTTGGACTTCAGTGAAGAGGGTTACATCAACCCCCGGAGGAGGCACATTGTTATGGGCCTCCAAGTGCTCAACGACAGCCTCTTTCGACACCGCCGCCGTGAGATAGTTAAATTTGCCGGTGTTCAGGACATACTCGAACAGAGCGTCCCGATCCACTGTCTTGACGGACATGCTTTGCTTTTTGAAAGCGGTGCCGTGCTCGCCCTTCATGCTGGAAACGCCAGCGGCGTTCAGAGCTTCCATAAGGGCATTCTCGATGGCGGTCATGGCCTCGTCATAAGGGGCAAGGGCGGCCTTCTGTTCTTTTATCAAACCTGCCTTAAAGTCGCGCAGTTTGATATATAGGGCAATCAGTTCGTCGGGGGTCACGGTCTACTCCTCTGCTAGTTTCAGCACGAGACCTTGCATGGTCTCGTTGCTCTCCAACCTTTTATAAATCTCGCGCTCGATTGGCGACGCGGCGATCTGGACAATGGTTCGCTTGTGTGTTTGCCGTGGCCCATTGATCCGCTGGTTCGCCTGAATATAGTCTTCGGTCTTATCCGTAGGGGCAAACCAGATGATTGTTGCTGCGGCGGTCAGGTCTAAGCCTCTCGCAATCGGGCCGGGGTGTGCGATAAGAACACGCGGCACCCCCTCTTGAAAATCAGCAACGCGCTGATCGGCCTCTTTGCTCGGGACTTCCCCATTTACCATGACGCAAGTATATGTCTTCGAAAGCTCTTTGTAAAGCAATGTTATCACGCTTGTCAATGGTGCGAAGATGATAATTTTACGCGGCGCTTCTTCCATAACCTCGCGCAGCACCTCGAAGCGCGGCTTGGCGTCAATCAGATGCACGTCGTGGTCGGAATTATAGATGGCCCCACAGGCAATCTGGATCAATTTCCACCGCAAAACGCCCTCGTTCACAGCGGTGATAGGGGTTCCCGTGCCCATTTGCATTCGCAGCTCACGCTTCATTTGCTCATAAGCTTTTTTTTGCGCGGCGGATAGCTCGGCGTCTTCCTGCATCACCACGCATGGCGGTGCGTCAAAGCAATCATCCTGCGTGAAGCGCACGCTTGGGCTCAACAACTTCTTCGCCTGTTCAGCCGCGCCGGAGCGCGGCACCCATTTGAAGTTGGTGATCTGCATCATGATGCGTTGTTTGTAGCTTGTCAGTGTCTCGCCATAAGCGTTGTTCACGAGCTTGGCTTGCCCGTAGGCGTCAAGGGGGCCGTTGCTGGTTGGCGTGCCGGTCATCATCCAAAGGTAGGGCCGGTTCTGGATCAGGGCGCGGGCGATCTTATGCCGGCGCGTTGACGGGTCTTTGTAGGCGCTGGCTTCGTCCACCACCACGAGCTTGATGTCTTCACGCTCAGACAGTTCTTTCGCCATGCCTTTGAGAACGACCGAACGGTTCGTTTCGGCACCGGTGCCCAGCCCGTCAAAATTTATGATGTAGAAGTCCGCTTCCTGCCGCAGCAGCTCAAGGCGCTTTTCAGCCGATCCGTGCAGCACGATGCAGGTGCGTTTGCCCAGAAAGTGTTGGAAGACAGCGTTGGCCCATGTGCGCTTGAGCGTGCGCAGCGGGGCAATAATCAGGGCGCGAAACTTTTTTCCGCGTCGCTCATGTTGTTCCATCAGATAATCCGCCGCCCAGAGTGCGCTCAGGGTCTTGCCCGTGCGCATTTCAGACAGGTTGAAGCAGCGGGGGTTCAGGGCCATGAAGTTTGCCATGACGCGCTGGGCATGGTGCGGGCGCTCGATCTGGGGGCCGTGCGGCCAGCTATACCCGTAGTCCATCGGCGCAATGGTCGGCACCCCGACGCGGGTGAGCTTTTGGAGATTGTTCAGGGTGCATGGTATGCCCACATGGTTGCTCGGCAGGAGCTTGCCATCGGGGAAATGCTCAAGCACAACTTGGGGGTGCGCCGTGGGGTACACGGCGACGTTTAACGCTTCATCGTAGAACATGTGTTGTCCTTATTTGATAAGGGCTTTCACCGCTTCGCATTCCAGAGAGTTTTCAAGGCATACGCCTCCACCTGCTTCTGCAATGTCGCGCATGATGCACTCTTGTCGGGGCGTGACTTTGCGTACGCCCTCTCGTTTCGTCTCGATCCCGTAGAATTTGCCTTTGTGGCAGACCAGAAAGTCAAGCGTCGCAGCGCCAAAGCCAGACTGCACAGGCATGAAATAATACGCCCCGATCTCTTTCAGATAGCGCTTCACCGCAGCCTTGACGTTGATCTCGTTCATTTGCTACTTCTTTTTCTTGTTTCCCTGAAAGCCGCAGGGGGCTTCCCGTGAAGTTGATAAAACGCCGCGCTCCTAACCCGGCGGGCTTCCTGCATTTTTTCGCTACAAGCAAGGCAAACCGTTGTGTGATCTTTCCCAAACCATTTGGCAATCATTGTGTAGCTAAATTTGGCCTCGCCGTTCGGCAGTATTTCAGAGCGAAGTATAAGGTAAATCGCTTTTCTGCGTTTCACCAGATTTGGCAAGCGGCTTGGTCCTAAAATATCTTCGACATGCACAAACTGCTTCGCACATTCCTTCTCAATAATGTCGCGCACGCGCCACGGTACTGCCCGGTCTGCATAGATTTGTTTCACATGGCCGGGGTTTCTCATAATCCCTTCCCTTCTTTTGGCGTCGGCTTGATTTCTAACTGTGTCATGGCTTGTCCTCCAACCCTTCGCCCTCGGTGAATGTGCGGGTGATCTCAAGGCAGGAAATACGCCAAAATGCTGCAAATTTATCCGCATCTTGGCGTGATTTCCATGCTGTGACATTATTTTCTGGATAACAATTCACCCAAAACGTAACCGTGTGGGTTTTCTTGGCCTCGATGAGATCCTTATCGTGATCTTCATCCACAATAAACTTTCCATCTAAAGTGTGTGCAGTTTGCAACCATTCTCCATTTTGGGTTTTATAGGCTCCCTGAACTGGGTATTTACCCCCCGCATCTTCGCAATAGTTGCGGTATTCCGACCCGTTTTGCAGGGTGTAGGTTTTGTTTTTAAAGTCGAGTTTCATTTATCATTCTCCTTCACTGGCAAATAATCTTCGCAGGATTATGTTTACATGTTTTGACGCTGCACCATCCGCACAATGGGCTGGAGTTTGCAGGCCACTCAGCCCCAGCCGCTTCGGTCTGGTGCATCTGGTTCACGAGCGTCTGAATACGCTCGAATGTTTTGGGCGCGGGCGTGCGCAGGTCATAAACTTTCCCGATCCGATCTTCTTTCAGCCACGCATAAGCCCCGCTCATGCGCTTGATCTCGGGAAAGTTTGCCAACACCAGCAGACCATGCCGCTCCAATTCGTCCTTATCCTCGCGCGGTTTGCCTGTCTTCCAGTCCAGAATAAAGCCCGCATCATTTTCGGTCTTGAGCACGTCCACCTTGCCTTTAAAAAAGCAATCGGCAGCTCGAAAGCCTGTAGGTTTCCCGTTGATTGTCATGCCCAGCGAAAGCTCGGCCTTGCAGCCATCGCCCAGCGCCGTGAGATATTTCCCGAACTTCGCCATGCCTTCGGGCAATGGCTTGGCTTCATTGATTGCCAGCTCGAGAGCTTTGTGTACCTCGTTGCCCCACTTGATTGCTTCTGTCTCCACATAGGGCTCGTCACGGATGACGTACTTGTGGAAAGCCTGCTTAGGGCAGCGCTCGTAAACAGAAAGGAACGAGTGTGAGGCAACGGGGATTTCACGCATATCAGTCTTTCTTCCTATATTCGTCAATCACGGCTTTGACCGCCGGGTGTTCCGGCGTTATCAGCGGATTAAATCCTTTACTGCCTTCTAACTGGTCAGCGATCAAAAACCGCACCCGGGTCAAACAATCGTTAAGCTTTTCACGGGGCACGTTATCGTGAATGTGCTCGTAAATGTCTATGTATGACATATCAGTCTTTCTTTTTTGTTTTCTTAGACTTACCGGCTTTACTTAAAGCAATGGCCACGGCTTGTTTTTGTGGTTTGCCCGCTTCCATTTCCGTTTTGATGTTTTCGGAAACGGTCTTCTTCGATTTCCCTTTTTTTAATGGCATGACACCCTCACTTCTCGTATCGGTCTGCATATCCGCCCTCTGCATCAA
>Ga0316226_1004745_pt1 | contig 10660 bp, 11 predicted proteins | sample TBH18017metaG_FD_206009 | JGI IMG/M metagenome (GOLD analysis project Ga0316226, IMG submission 206009) | Freshwater microbial communities from Trout Bog Lake, Wisconsin, USA - TBH18017 | ecosystem: Environmental > Aquatic > Freshwater > Lake > Hypolimnion/Profundal zone | place: USA: Wisconsin... | reverse complement strand
CTGACTCACATGGCATCGCTCGCACCGCAACTCACTCAACATTCCCAACATCCGTTTATGGCACAAACCAGCGCACAAGGTTCCAGCGGCACCGATTTGGTTCGAAAATCCTCCCTTTACCGTGAGTTTGAAGCGGAAAAGGAGGAGATCATGAAACACAAGTGGATCGAGTCGCAGAAGGCCGGGCACGATATTGGTTTTGAACGCGCCTTGACCGATTGGATCATTAAACATCGAAGCAAATGGCGTCGAAGCCGCCAGCAGCAGCCTCCGGCTCCTTAAAGCCGGCTTTGCGCCGGCCCTTTAAGGCGATCCCGTGAGGTCGCCAAGGCAATGAAAACTTATTATGGCTCCTTGACTCAGTCCGGCCCCCCAGGCCGGCATCGCTTTTTTTTATGCCCTCCTCCTCTCTAATCCTCGACGCCCCCGGCATGCAGCGCGCCCTGGCCCGCATGGCCCACGAAATCGCCGAGCGAAACGAAAACAGCGCCGAGGCCGCCCTTGTCGGCATTCAGCGCGGCGGCGTCTTCCTCGCCCGCCGCCTCGCCGCCACCTTGCAAACCATCTGGAAGCACCCCGTCCCGCTTGGCGAGTTGGATGTCAGCATGCACCGCGACGACTTGGAGCACCAGGCCTCCAACATCCAGATGCGCCCCACCGTCATCCCCTTCGACATCACGGGCAGGACGGTGATCTTGGTTGACGACGTGTTTTTCAGCGGGCGCACCGTGCGCGCCGCGCTCGACGCGTTGAACGATTTCGGGCGTCCCAAACGCATCCAACTGGCCGTGCTCGTGGACCGCGGCCACCGCGAACTCCCGATCAAAGCCGACTTTGTCGGAAAAAACTGCCCCACCTCCCCCAGCGAACGCATCAACGTCCGCTTCCAGGAAGAAGGCGGACCCGATGAAGCCACGCTGGAAAGACCCTAACATGGCTTGGAACAGAAAACATCTGCTGGACATCCAATCGCTCAGGGCGGAGGAAATCATGACCGTGCTGGACACGGCGCGGGCCTTCAAGGCGGTGGGCGAACGGGCGATTAAAAAAGTCCCCGCCTTGCGCGGCAAAACCGTCGTCAATCTCTTTGTCGAGCCTTCCACCCGCACGCGGATCAGTTTTGAATTGGCGGCCCAGCGCCTCACGGCCGACACCATCAATTTCTCCGCCGAAGCCTCCTCCCTCAAAAAGGGCGAGACCCTCAAAGACACGGCCCGCAACCTCCAGGCCCTCAACGCCGACATCATCGTCATGCGCCACAGCGCCAGCGGCGCCGCGCATTTCCTGGCCCGTTTTCTGGACGCCAGCGTCATCAACGCCGGCGACGGCGCCCACGAACACCCCACCCAGGCGCTCCTGGACGCCTTCACCATCCGCGAAAAGAAAGGCAGAATCGAGGGGCTGAACGTGACCATCCTCGGAGATATTCTTTACAGCCGCGTCGCCCGCTCGAACATCTGGGCCATGACCAAGCTCGGCGCCCGCGTCACCTTGTGCGGCCCCTCCACCCTCGTCCCCCGCGTCTTCGAACAAATGGGATGCCGCGTCACTTACAACGTGGAGGAAGCCATCGCCGGCGCGGACATCATCAATCTCCTCCGCATCCAGCACGAGCGGCAGCGCAAGACCATGTTTCCGAGCATCGGCGAATACACCAGCCTCTTTGGCCTGACCCGCGCCCGTCTGTCGCTGACCAAGCCCGAAGCCCTGATCATGCACCCCGGCCCCATCAACCGCGGCGTGGAAATTGACAGTCAGATAGCCGATTCCAAACGCTCCCTCATCCTCGACCAGGTCACCAACGGCCTCGCCGTGCGCATGGCCGTCTTATTCCTGGTCAACGGCGGCCAGGGCCCCCAAGGCGTCGCCACGTGACCCCGTCCTACTCTTAATCGTAATCATAATCCCTCCGTTCACGCTGCCCTTTTGGAGAGTCCGGCAACGTGCCATGCCTCATTTCACGCGGCTGTTTGCATCCAAAACCCCGTCTTTCTCCGCGATCTCCGCGCCTCCGAGCGAAAAATGTCTTTTAATTTGCTTTCCCATTCATTCGTGGTATAATGCCGCCGTGAAAAGTGGGCGGAAAAAATTTGCAAGCTTGTCCGCCATCGCGCGGTGCGCGGCGGTGGAGGTGAATGGCGTCGAAATCACAGCGGGGAGCCCTTTTGGCCTGGAAATCCGTCCCATTCGTCCTATATGTCCCGTGGGTCCCCCATGTCCTTTTCTCCGAAAGTGGGAAAGCGGCGGGCTGGGAAAGGCGTGTTTCGGCGGCAGAACAGCCCTCAAGAAACACGGCCAAACACACCTAAACACACCTAAACACACCTAAACACACCTAAACACGCCTGGAAAATGCTCCGGGCTTGTCACAAACGCGGGCGGCGGGTAACGTCCCCCCTATGAGTCTCAAAGCTTACGCGGCGGCGGGAGTGGACATTGACCTGGGCAACCGGGTCAAAGCCTCCCTGCCCCGATTGCTCGCTTCCACCCGGCGCCGCGAGGTCCTCGGCAAGGTCGGCGGCTTCGGCGGGTTGTTCGCGCTGGATGTTAAAAAATTCCGCCAGCCCGTCCTCGTTTCCAGCACGGATGGCGTCGGCACCAAGCTTAAAATCGCCTTCGCCATGAACCGCCACGACACCGTGGGCCGGGATTTGGTGAATCATTGCGTCAACGACATCGCCGTGCTTGGGGCCGAACCGCTCTTTTTTCTGGATTACATCGGCACGGGCCGCTTGCAGCCCAGGGTGTTCGAGCAGTTGATTCGCGGGTTCGCCGCGGCCTGCCGGGAAAATCATTGCGCCCTCATCGGCGGCGAAACCGCGCAGATGCCCGGCTTTTACAAGGACGGCGAATACGATGTCAGCGGCACGATTGTGGGCGTGGTCGAAAAGGATGCCATTCTCGACGGCAAAGGCATCCGGGCCGGCGACGCGATCATCGGACTGGCTTCCAGCGGGCTGCACACCAACGGCTATTCGCTGGCGCGAAAAATCGCCTTTGAACGGATGAAGCTGCGCCCGGGCAGCGTCGTGCCCGGCCTGCCGGGGACCATTGGCGGGGAATTGCTCAAGGTTCACGTGAGTTACGGGCCGACGATTCAGGCGGTGTTGAAGAAGTTTGCCGGACGGCGGGAGATTAAGGGCCTGGCGCACATCACGGGCGGCGGTTTCATGGACAACGTGCCGCGCGTGCTGCCGAAAAAGTGCGACGCGGTGATCCGAAAAGGGACGTGGGAAGCGCCGCCGATTTTTCAATGGCTGGCCGCCAATGGGAAAGTGGCGGAGAGCGAGCTTTACCAGGTGTTCAACATGGGCATCGGCATGACCATGATCGTGGCGGCGGGCAAGGCGGACGCCGCGCTGAAGTTTATCCGCGCGCGCGGGCAGGCCGCCTGGATCATCGGGGAAATTGTCCGCGGAACGGGCGTGGCGAAAGTCGTTTGATAAAGATCGTGAATATATTTGATGAATTGGAATGGAGGGGTTTGGTGGCGGATTGCACGGACGCGCCGGATTTGAAAAAGCGCCTGGAATCCGGCCCGATTGTGCTTTACGCCGGATTCGATCCCACGGCGGACAGTCTTCACGCGGGCAGCCTTGTGCCGCTGCTGGCGTTGAGGCGGTTTCAACTCCTCGGCCATCATCCCATCGCCGTGGCCGGCGGGGCGACGGGCCTCATCGGCGATCCGAGCGGGCGCGCTTCCGAGCGGCAGCTTCTGACCAAGGAATCGCTGGACGCCAACATCGCCGGCATCAAAGGGCAACTGCGGCGGCTGCTGGATTTCGAGAACCCCGGCAATCCGGCCCGGCTGATGGACAACGCGGAATGGACCGCCCCGGTGGGTTTCCTGGATTTTCTGCGGGACGTCGGCAAGCATTTTTCCGTCAACCAGATGGTTTCCAAGGAAAGCGTCCGGGCGCGCATGGAAGACCGGGAGACGGGCATCAGTTACACCGAGTTCAGCTACATGCTGCTCCAGGCGTTCGATTTTTTCCATTTGTTCCAGGCGCACCGGTGCGAATTGCAGATCGGCGGCAGCGACCAATGGGGCAACATCACCGCCGGCATGGAGTTGACCCGCAAAAAATCCGGCGGGCGCGTCTTCGGCCTGACCCTCCCGCTGATCCTCAACAGCGACGGCTCCAAGTTCGGCAAGTCCGCCGCCGGGGCCGTGTGGCTCGACGCGAAAAAAACCAGCGTGTACCGGTTCTACCAGTTTTGGATACGCACGGACGACCGCGACGTGGTTCGTTATTTGAAGTACTTCACTTTCCTTGGCCGGGAGGAAATCGAAAGCCTGGCCAGGCAACACCAGGAGCGGCCCGAAGCGCGCGCGGCCCACAAGGCGCTGGCGGCGGCCATGACCGATCTGATCCACGGCCCGGCCGCGACGGCGGAAGCGGTCCGCGCCAGTGAAATCCTCTTTGGCGGCGGGCTGGAGGGCGTGGCGGAAAGCACCTTCAATGAAATCGTCGGCGAAGCGCCCACTCGCGAGCTGGACAGGGCGTTGCTCGACGGGGCCGGAACGCCGCTGCCGGAGATTCTCGCCGCCTCCGGCCTTTGCCCCTCAAAGGGCCAGGCGCGGAAGGACATCGAAGGGGGCGGCGTTTACATCAACAATATCCGCGAGCCTAACGCACGGCGGCTTCTGACCGCGGCTGATCTGCTTTTCGGCAAACACCTGCTCTTGCGCAAGGGCAAGCGCAACTATGTTGTCATGTCCATCAAGTAAACGACTATGAAACTCCACCGCGTCATCCTCGCATCGGCCGCCGCGCTGCTGGCCCTGTCGCCCGCCGTCGCGCAATCTCAGCAGGAACTGGTCTTCGTCGGCTCGGGCAGCAGCGACATTGAGGCCTTCCGGTTCGACGCCGCCACGGGCGCGCTCAAAAGTCTGGGCCGCGCCGCGAAGATCGAGCATCCTTCCTTTTTGTGCGTTTCCCCGGACCATCGCTTCCTCTACTCGGTCACCGAGGGCGGGGACGCCCCGGCCAGCGGCATCAGCGCCTTTGCCATTGACGCGAAAACCGGGAGACTGGCGTTTTTGAACCGGCAGCCCGCCGGGGGGTCCGGGCCGTGTTGCGTGGCGGTGGACGGCGGCGGGAGGAACGTCATGGCCGCCAATTACAACAGCGGCAGTTTCTCCGTGTTTCCAGTGGCCGCCAACGGCGCCTTGCAACCGATGTCCGCCTTCATTCAGGACCACGGTTCCAGCGTCAACCCGAGCCGGCAGGAAGGGCCGCACGCGCATTGCGTGATGGCCGGGCCTGGGGACCGGTTCGTCTTTGGCTGCGATCTGGGGTTGGACAAAGTGATGATCTTCAAGTTTGATCCCGGCAAGGGGACGCTGGCCGCCAACGAACCGGCTTTTGCCCAGGCCAGGCCCGGCGCGGGGCCGCGGCACATCGCCTTTCACCCCGATGGCCGGTTTGCTTATGTCATCAACGAATTGGCCTGCACCCTCACCGCCTGTCACTACGACGCCTCCGCCGGCGTGTTGCAGGAAATCCAAACCGTCTCAACCCTGCCGGAAGGATTTTCCGGCGTGAACACTTGCGCCGAAGTCGCGGTGCATCCATCCGGCAAATTTGTCTACGCCTCCAACCGCGGGGACGACAGCATCGCGGTGTTCGGCTGTGACGCGGGAAACGGGCGGCTGGCGTTCATCCAGCGCGAACCGACCGGGGGCAAGACGCCGCGCCACTTTGAGATTGACCCCACGGGGCGCTATTTGCTGGCGGCGAACCAGGAATCGAACACGATTGTTGTCTTTCGCGTGGACACCGCCACCGGCCGCCTGGAGCCAGCCGGCGTCCAGGCGAAAAGCGACAACCCCATGTGCGTTCGATGCCTGCTGGAAACGCAATGAACCGTCACCCGATGCTGACCGAAACGGCCTGCGGCATTTCGTGGGCGCAGGCTTGGTTGATGGGCACATCAATCGCGCGCTCGTTGGGCTTCACCAGGGAGTTGGCCAGCAGAAAGGACTCCACTTCCTCCCCGCTGATGTCCGCCAGCATCCGTCCGTTGATCTCCACGCACGGGCTGAGCGTCTGGCCGCTTTTTTCGATCATCTCCCGGCGTTGCGCCGGGTTGTTGACGATATCCCGGTCTTCAAACGCCAGGTCGTATTTGCGGAGAACGGCGCGGACGCCCTGGCTCCAACCGCAGGTGGGTTTCAAGTATGCAACAATTTTTGGCTTAGTCATAGCAATATAATACCAGCCCAAGATGACACATCCCCCGTTAATGGCAAGCCGCAAAATGTCCGGCCTTCAATGCCGCCCCTCGCGGCGGGGGGCGGCCGGATTAAAGCATTTCCCCGGAAAATCCGATAAACAGGCGGGGACCCAAAGACGGCAACGGGGCGGGAGGCTCCGGCGCTCCAGCTTGCTATAAACAATGCGGGGATTTTGCCGCGCTTGACGGCCCCCGTGTCTTCCTTTAGGTTGCCCTCGCGGAATTGATGAAAACTTTTATGCAAGATTTTTTAGTGCCCATGGTCGTCGAACAGACGGGCCGCGGCGAACGCGGATACGATATATATTCGCGTTTGCTGGTGGACCGCATCGTTTTCCTGGGCACGCCGGTGGACGACATGGTGGCCAATCTGATCATTGCCCAACTACTGTTCCTCCAGATGACGGACCCCAAGAAGGACATCCATCTTTACATCAATTCGCCCGGAGGCAGCGTGACTTCCGGCCTGGCGGTGTACGACACGATGCAGTTTTTGACGTGCGACGTGAACACGTATTGCATCGGCCAGGCGGCGAGCATGGCAGCCATCCTCCTGTGCGGCGGCACCAAGGGCAAACGGTTCGCCCTGCCCAATTCCAACATCATGATCCATCAAATCCTGGGCGGCGCCGAGGGCCAGGCGACCGATGTTGAAATCCGCGTGAAATACATGCTTCGTTTGAAGCACCGGCTCAATTCCATCATCGCCAAACACACCGGCCGCCCGTTCGAGCAGGTCGAAAAGGATTGCGAGCGGGACAATTTCATGTCTTCCGAAGAGGCCAAGACTTACGGGCTTGTGGATGAAGTCGTGAAGTCCCGCAAGGAAATTCCCGGTTTGACGGACGAGAAACCGGCGGATAAAATACCCTGATTACATGGCGCGCCCAAGCAACATGACGCTTTGCAGCTTCTGCGGAAAATCCCACGCGGAAGTCAAGAAGCTCATTGCCGGCCCCGGCGTCTATATTTGCGACAATTGCATCACCCTTTGCAAGAGCGTGCTGGACAAGGAGTTGTCGGCCGAGACGAAACGGAACGCGCCCAAATTTCCGGTGCCCAAGCCTTTTGAAATCAAGCGCCATCTGGATCAGCATTGCATCGGCCAGGATCACGCCAAGAAAACGCTGGCCGTGGCCGTCCATAATCATTTCAAACGCCTGATGCAGGATCCGCCCCGCGCGCCGTCCGGCGAGCCTGGGGCCTCCCGGCATGAGGATGTCGAGATTGAAAAGAGCAACATCCTGCTCATCGGTCCAACCGGCTGCGGCAAGACGCTTCTGGCCCGCGTGCTGGCGCGGATACTCGACGTGCCCTTTGCCATTGCCGACGCCACCACGCTGACGGAGGCGGGATACGTCGGCGAGGACGTGGAGAACATCATCCTGCGCCTGCTGCAAAACGCGGACTACGATGTGAAGCGGGCGCAAATGGGCATCGTTTACATTGACGAAATTGACAAGATTGCGCGCAAAACCGAGAACGTTTCCATCACGCGGGACGTTTCCGGGGAAGGGGTGCAACAGGCGCTGTTGAAAATTTTGGAGGGGACAGTTTGCAACGTGCCGCCCCAAGGCGGACGCAAGCATCCGCAGCAGGAGTACATCCGGGTGGACACGAGCGGCATTTTGTTTGTTTGCGGCGGGGCGTTCATCGGATTGGAAAAGATCATTCAGCGGCGGCTGGGCAACCGGGTGATGGGCTTTGGGGCGACGGAACAGGGCGTCCAGTCCAACTCCATAGACCGCGACAAGGTCCTGGGCATGGTCGAGCCGGAAGATTTGATTTCGTTCGGTTTCATACCCGAATTCGTCGGGCGGCTGCCGATGACAACCATCTTGGAAGCCTTGACGCAGGACCAGTTGGTTTCGATCCTGACCGAGACGCGCAACGCGCTTATCAAACAGTATCAAAAGCTGCTTTACATGGAAGGCATTGAGTTGGAATTCACGCCCGAGGCGTTGCGCGAACTGGGGGCGCAGGCGATGAAAAAAGGAACCGGGGCGCGCGCGCTGCGCAGCTTGCTTGAAAAACTCATGCTGGATGTGATGTACGAAGCGCCCGCCAGCGAAGACATCGCCAGCGTCACCATTACCGGCCCCGCCGTGCTGGGCGAGGCCAAGCCGCTCATCCGGCGCAAGACCGACCAGGCGGCTGCCTGAGTCAAACCGGCCAGCCGGCCGCCAAGCCGGTCCGTGCCGCCAAAAACCGTGGAATTAAACCCGCAACGATTCATCGCCCGCCATGTCGGCGCCATCCCGCGCTCCGGCATACGCGATTTTTTTGACATTGTGCAGGGGGTCAAGGACGTGATCTCGCTGGGCATCGGCGAGCCGGACTTCGTCACGCCCTGGCACATCCGCGAAGCAGCCATATACGCTCTGGAACGGGGCCGCACATGTTACACCTCCAACCTGGGGCTTCTCAAACTGCGCGAGGCGATAGCCCGGAACGTCGAGAAGCATTTTCACGCGTCCTACGATCCGAAAAGGGAAATCCTGGTGGCGGTGGGCGTGAGCGAGGCGATGGATATCGCCTTCCGCGCCGCGCTCAACCCCGGCGACGAAGTGATTTATCACGAGCCTTGCTACGTCAGTTACTCTCCAGGCATCACGCTGGCCGGCGGGGTGCCGGCGCCCGTTGCCTGCGGGGCGGAAAACGGTTTTTCGGTGACGGCGGAGGCCATCGAACGGGCGGTCACGCCCCGCAGCAAGATGCTGGTGTTGAATTTTCCCACCAACCCTACCGGGGGAACGATGGCGCGGGCGGAATTGGAGAAGATCGCCGCAGTGGCGCGCCGGCGCGACCTGCTGGTGCTGACCGATGAGATTTACGCGGAGCTGACCTTCGAAGGGGAGCACACCAGCATCGCGTCGCTGCCGGGCATGAAGGAGCGGACGATTTTTCTGCACGGATTTTCAAAAGCGTACGCCATGACCGGCTTTCGCATTGGCTACGCCTGCGGCCCGGCGGAAATGATCGAGGCGATGATGCGCATCCACCAATACTCGATGTTGTGCGCAAGCATCATCAGCCAGGAAGCGGCGCTGGAAGCGTTGGAACACGGGGAGGCCGACACGATGGAAATGCGGGAGCAATACCGCGCGCGGCGCAATTTCATTGTCAACGCGCTCAACGACATGGGGCTGCCCTGCCATCTGCCGCGAGGGTCCTTCTACGCCTTTCCGAGCATTCGTCCGACCGGCCTGGATTCCAGGCAGTTCGCGCTGCAACTGCTGGAGAGCGGGAAAGTCGCGTGCGTTCCCGGCAGCGCCTTCGGCCCCAGCGGGGAAGGATTCGTGCGGTGTTGTTTCGCCACCGGGCTGGACAACCTGGAGGAGGCGGCCCGGCGCATGAAGAAGTTCGTGGCGGGTCGGCGCTGAGATTGCCTATCCTTTGAAAACAATCATCACGCCATAGTCATCCAGAAGAGTGCGCGTGCCCAACTCGACGTAACTGTAGGAAATGGGGCTGATGCTCACGATGTTGACCTGGCCGACCTTTTCCAAAAAGGCCGACACCTGCTCGTCGAAATGGTCCTTTCCCACCTCCACGCAATCGGTCCGTTTGAACGTTTTGATCCGCATGGTTTTGTCGCCTTCCTTGGCGATGACATCCAACGGGCGGTTGGGCTTTTGAATCAGGGCCTGTTCCGGCGCGTGTTCATGCACCGGCACGCTGAAGTGTTTTTCTTCCTTCGGCGGCTTCGGCGGCTCCGGGACGGCGGCGGCATTGGCGGATGAAGGGTTCGGCTGGGGGACGGTGATGGAGCTTGAACAAGAGGGACACTCAATGGTGGTCCCTCCGCCGCTGGAATCAACCTCCAGCTCCTGCTCGCATTCCGGACATTTGAAGATGATGTCCATAGTTATCTCTCTCTGGTGCGCTTTGTTGTGTGAAAGATAAGGCGTCCGGGCGGAAGAAGGCGAGAAAAATCATTCGTAAGTTTTTTCCAGTTGTTTCAGCCGGTTGTAAACTGGCGAGTCAGGCTTCAGGCGCGCCTTGACTTTGGCAAACACGCGCCGCGCTTCGCCCGGATCGTTCGCGCCGGCAAGCACGACGTAATCCAGCTCGATCCACGCCCGGCGGGGGTCCTTGATGGCGTTGCCGTGGGCGGCCAAAAACTCCCGCAACGCCGCCGCGCCGTGTTGTTCGACCGTCCGCAACGGATCTTCCAGCGCGGGAGGCAGTCCGGGAAGCTGGTCGCCGCTGATTTCCACCGGCGCTTGCGCGGCTGCGGCCGGCTGCGGGGGCTTTTCCTTGAAGTTTCCGGAGTTTTGAAAAACCTGCCAGGCGCCAATGGAAAGCCCGGCGACAATGATCAGTCCGGTCATCAGTTTCACGCTCCCTCCCTTGCCGCCATGCCGGCGGCGGCTTTAATGAGAAAACGATTCATGGCTCAACTTGCTGTTTGACACCC
>Ga0316226_1004740_pt1 | contig 10666 bp, 8 predicted proteins | sample TBH18017metaG_FD_206009 | JGI IMG/M metagenome (GOLD analysis project Ga0316226, IMG submission 206009) | Freshwater microbial communities from Trout Bog Lake, Wisconsin, USA - TBH18017 | ecosystem: Environmental > Aquatic > Freshwater > Lake > Hypolimnion/Profundal zone | place: USA: Wisconsin... | reverse complement strand
GATTTCATTCGGCAGCATCACCGGTGGTGCCAGCCTCATCACCAATCTCTACGGCGGCGGCACGTGGAACTTTGTCGGTAACGTCGGAACGTTCACACCGTCACCGGGCGCGACCGTGCTGACCAATCTGCCGGTGATCCAGTTTGGCAGCATCAGCGGCAACATCACAATCAGTCAGTTGCCGATTACAACCGGCGCACTCGTAACCAATCCGGCCTGTGGCAGCATCTTTAATTCGACAGGCATTTATATCGGCATGGCACCGGCGACGGCCTTGACGAATGTAATCGTCAACGGGCAGACAATCGGCAACGGCAGCAACACGCTCACCATCTCCGGCACGATTAGCAATGCCTCCGACACTGGGATGTCACTTTACACCGATGGGTCAGGCAACACTTACCCGGTCAATTCGATTGACTGGCGCGGTTTATACCAACCGAGCCGCGACCCTTCGAATCTATCACGGTTCGCCGCACTAAATACGAGTATGAGCGGTTTTGTCACGGCTAATCTTGTTGCCGGTGATAGCTGGTCGTGTACTGGTCGGGTCTATACACTCCACGGCAGGGCAACATCGAACAATGGCAAAGTGGCCATCGTGGTGATCCCACCTGACCAGACCAATGCTTTTTCCGCCTTCTGCGACAGGTTGCCGTCTGCCGTCGCGCCGGGCAACTATGCCCACATCGGTATCACTTTTGCCACGTCCACAAATCCGGCTGCCGGGGCAGGCACGGCGGGCGGGTGCTTCGAGGTATTTACCACTGCAAACGGCACCTGTTATTTAGTCGGCGCGACCAACAACGCAGCGAGTGCTGGTGGGACATTCTATAATTTGAATGGCGGTATTATCAGTTCGGCTGGCTCAATCTCCGGGGCAGGGGCTGGTGGACAAGCGGTAATGGGCTTTACGTTCACCAACAACATCGTGACGATTTACTACACGCCGACCCTGACTGGTGTGGCTCCGCATTTAAGTCAGGTTGGCACGTTCACTTGGAGCGGCCCGCCAATTTATAGTGTTGAGTTCTACAACATGAACAACGCCACCACAATGAGCAACACCGACAACCGCACCGCTTTAATCTTCCAGAAGGGAGCCATCATCGTCCCATGAAAATCATTACCCTGTTAGTCTTGCTGACGGCTGCGACGCTCGCCCATGCGCAGTACCAGCTTGAGTATCGGACAAACGATAATCGAGTCGTTGGCCATTGCGCTCCGCTAGGCGTCTGCCAGCCGCAACCCGGCAATGTCGTTGTTGAAATCACCACTGACCAATGCCTCGCGCTCGACGGCATCCCCAACGGCTATTGCGCGATTTGGAGCAACAATGCAGTGGCGAGTGCGCCGGTGCCGCAAGTGCCCAGCCAGAAGTACGCCGACTATTGGTGGATGCGAAACCTCGCCGGCATGTACCTACCTTGGCCAACCAATGTGACAGTGGAAAGTGGCGTGACTGTCACTAACAGTGTTGAGCCGTGGCCGTGTACGCAGGATGCCTTGCTTGGTGCGATTACGACCGCGATCGACAACGGCTGGCCAGAACACGGCTGCCAAGCTGACCGGGCGTACGTACTAGCAACCTGGCCGTCTTTGCCAGAGGACTTGACCATCACGCCGCCGGCCACCGTAAACGCGCCGTAAGGGCCAATTGATCACGGATTCCGCCTTCACCGCGCCGGGCTAAATGGCCAGTTAACACCCCCTAAACTGGCAGTCGATTCCCACCCCCGCGCGCTACAAATTGCTCAAACCATTGTTAAAAGTGCTCAAAGCGCATGCAATGCTACACTGTCATCCAAAAGTCCGTCACCCCGAGTGTGTCGAGGGGTCTCTTCCGACTCGGGACCTTTACCCCGCTCCTAGCGGGGCGGGACCACGCTGCTGCGTGGCAAGCTATTCTTTAAGGTATCTGCGTTCCCAACAAACTCGCCATTGCGGCGGCGATGCGGTCGTTGAATTGGGCTTGGGTTGTCGGAGGCGTATTCGCCCACAAACTTGGATTAGCCGGCGAGTAGGCGGTGATGGACGCGGGGTCAATCCAGCCGGGAATCCGAGCAACGGTTCGCCATCTATATTACAGCTATCTCCGGCATGGTTTTTTGCCGCTACGGCATTTATCTATGCGACGGGCTTCCTTGTGATCTCGTTGTTCCATGATAGCTACGGACTTCGTGCCCTGGATGAAACGTTTCTCAAACTGAAGTATGCGCATGTCGGAATCTTATGCCTCGCAATCCCCGTGGTTTTCATTACGGCATCCTACGCCCTCTTTGAATTCCGCGCCCGTAAACGCGAGGTGTTCAAGAAGTATCTAGAAGCAAATAACGTTGAGCAGGTAATGATCTATCAAGTCATGCGATTCGGGTGGATCTTTCGAAGATTTTTTTATGACACTTCATGGGTGTTGAAAGAATTTCGATGGCGATGGCTATCACGTGTTGGCTCACTGATGGGGCGTCTCGGACATCGTAAAATTAAAGCGAGAATGTTCATTCGCTTAGTAAAGATCGAGGATGCCGTGAATGAAGGATTGAAGCGTCGGCTCAATCCGATGTTGGCAATAACATTGTCGATGATGGCAACGATCATCTATATCGAGTTGATTTTTGCGCCACCCGGAGAGTTTCGCAATTTGGGAACTCAAATAATTTTAGCTCTGACCGTCCTCTGTGCATACTTTTTGCGCGCGATAGCTGTGCATTATCAACAGGAAGACAACCACAAGGCTTACCTATTGTGGCGGTGGATTCAAGGAGTTGTTCTACTGGTCTTAGCTTGTTTTGCGATTATTCAATGTAGGAATGAGCTTTTTGAGCTTTGTTTCGGCTTTCAATCCGTTAAAATTCCCGTGGGGCTTTGGTATCTTTTCTTACCAGGGCTTTTGGGATTTCAAGTCGCGAAAATTAGAAACAGGGTTAGTGCCGCCAATATCGGACATGGAAAACGCCTTTGGCTTGGGTTTTGCGCGGGAATGGTAGGGATGTTTTACTTCTTTACTGTGGTCGTGTTTGGGTACGGCGTGTATCACTATATTCCTGCTGGGAAGGGCGGTGGCGATTTCTCATCCGTTTCACTGATTCAGATAACGCTCACTAATAAAGATCCCAAATCCGAACTTCCAACGTCGTTGACCACCAGTAATCACAACAAAGAACTTGTGTTGATCGAGGGAACAAGTGCTTCAATATTTGTAGCCAATCCAGCCGATCATGGGGGGCCGGTAAATTGGAGAAAAGGTAGACATAACCGCCCAAGTGTCGTCGAGGTACAACGCTCCGCGATAGGGTTTATTACTTATACAGAAGATACCTATGATGATTGGCAATTCAAAGAGGCTGCCGTCGAGATGTTACGTGATAGCTTGAACGTGAAGAAGTTGAAGCTAGTCACAGTCGTCCGCGCCGGTTCGGTGGAAGATAATGAAATGCGGAAGAACAAAAGAATCATCCAATGTGAGTTCCCCTACGAAGCGGTCGCATTCGTAGTCTTTAAGAATTGACCCGGAGTTTCTGTGTTCGTATCCAGACTTCTGACTACTGGCTCCTTCCATTCATTTTAAGGCCTAGTTCTGTCTTCATGTGTTCCGTGATTGTTATCGATACTTTCGCTGGTATTCCGTGGCCGACTGGCCGGCATGTTTGCGGAAGGCGCGGTAGAATGGCGACAGCGACTGGAAGCCGGCTTCAAAAGCGACGTCCGTTACATTGGTCTTGGCATCCCGCAACAGGGCTTTCGCGATTTCGAGGCGTGACCGGGTGCAGTAATGGCGGATGGTGTGGCCAGTCGCGTGCTTGAAGTGTTTGCGGAGTTGTTGCGGACAGAGGCCGACGTGCTTGGCGACATTTTCGACCTTGAGCGAGTCGGCGAGATGTTCCGTGATGTATTGCCGGGCACGGTGGACATGGACCGGCTCCGTGGGGGCTTTGGGGCGGACGCGGGAAATATCGCGCACCATTTTTTGCAGGATTTCAAACTGGGCGCGGCGCATTGCCGATGGGACCGTCGACGGCTCGCGATAGGCCGCCCGCAACTGCGCGAGCAGCGTGAGCAGGGGCCGCGTCCCCGCCGCGCCGCTTCCGGCAGGATCAGTCGGTCCGCCCGGTTGAAGTTCCCGGCAATCCATGCGCGGAAAATTCTACCAAAACCGCCCGGCGTTTGTCACCGGGCATTGGCCGGCGGAGGTGCGGGGGGGAGGGTTTTGAATTCGACGACGGCGTTGAAGGGGATGCGGATGTCGCCGAGGACGGGGTCGGCAACGATGAAGATTTCGCCGGCGGCCATGGCCGGCACGGCTTTGGAGCCGTAGACGCTGCCGTCGGCGAGGCGGAGTTGGTAGCGGACGGATGTCGGCTGGAGGGCGCGGAGGACGACGGCGGCGACGGTTTTGTCCAGCGGCAGTTGGCGGTAGCCGAAGAGGACGGTGGTCAGGCCGACGTGGGTGTTGTCGAGGTCGCGCAGGGTGCCGTCCATGAAGTCGCCGGATTTGAGGGCGACGCCGGTGCGGCCGGTCTGGAACTCCGGCCATTGGCCGGGGTCGCCGGGCTGGTAGAGGACGCCGGCGACGTCGAGCAGGGCGGGTTTGAATTTCAGGGCGCGGTATTCCAGATGGAATTCAGTGGTGGAGCCGCGCACGAGTTGGGCCGGCAGGATGGAGCCGTTGCGGAAGAGGACCCATTGGTGGAATGCATTGGGGGCGGGGGCGGTGGTCGATTCGAACCGGGCGCTGACCAGCGAGGCGAGCGGGATCAGGGCGGTGCCGCCGCCTTTGAGGTTGAGCAGCAAGCCGCTGGGCGGACTGAACGTGACATCCACGTCGGTGAGCGCGCCGGTCAGGGTGCGGAGGGTGCCGATGCGCGCGGAGGCGTCGTGTGTCAGCAACCAGAGCAGGCCCGCGGCGATGTGGCAGAGGCGGCGCATGGGTCAGCGTTGGTAGAGCGGCACGTAATGATAGGGCAGGGCGAGGAGCGTGGTGTAGACGGCGGTGGTGTAGACGGAGCCGGGGTCGCTGCCTTGTTTTTCCCAGTAGGCAATCTCGCCTTGGCGGCGGACGGTCTTGAGCAGGCTGGCGTGGAGGTTGGTGTACCACGCTTTCCAGGTTTCGCCGCCGAGCATGTATTCGGCCGGGCCGGCGTAGAAATGGCCGTAGGCGATGTAACCGCTGCGATCGTTGAAATGTTTGACGAGGTAGTCGGAGCCGGTCTGCACTTGCGGGTCGTCATATCGGCCGAGCACTTGCAACGAGTAGATCGCCGCCGCCGTGCGCGCGAAGCCGGCGCCGCCGCGTGGTTGATAGCCGAACCCGCCGGACGGCGCGTCGTAGCAGGCGTGGATGTAGTTCACCGCATTCTCCAGCGTCGCCTGCGGCACGTCCAAGCCGGCCTCCTTCGCCGCCCGCAACGCCACCACTTGCAACACGGTCACCGAAATATCCGCATCCGCCGAGACCGGCGAGTAGCGCCAGCCGCCGGTGTGATTCTGGGCGCTGACGATCACTTGCACCGCCTTCTCCAGCTTGGGGCGGAGCGCCTCCGATTTCGTCTGCCCGTACAATTCCGCCAGCACGATGGTGGCGATGCCGTGGCCGTACATGTATTGGCCGCCGCGCCGCACCGTGACGAATTTCCCGTCGCTCTGCAGCGAGTTTAATAAATATTGCCGGCCCGCCGCCACCACCTTGCCGAACTCGCCTTCGTTGGGCAGATTGCCCGTCGCCAGAAACGCCATCAACGCGTAGCCGGTAATGGCCGTTTCCCATTCCGGCTTATTCAATTCCGTCCACGAGCCGTTCGGACTCTGCTGCGCCGCCAAATACTTCAAGCCGCCACGGATCGCCTCTGCCGCTTCGCGATCCACCGTCACCTCGTCCTGCTGCGCAACGACCGGCCCGACGGCGCAGAGCAAAATTAGAAAAACGTAGCGGCGCATTAATGCCCCCGGCTGGATTGTTCGGCGAGGTTGAGCAGATACTGCTCGATCATCGCCCCGTATTCTTCCGGATATTTCTCGCCTTGCGATTGCTTGATCGCTTGGCGGTCGCGCGCCGGCAACCCGATGAACGCGCTGCGGCCAGTGACATCTTTGACCGCACCGTCTTGCGCTTGCTTGGAAAAGTTGCCGGACCCGTCGCCGCCGGGCGATGGCGGCCCTTGCCCCGGTTCAGTGCCCGGTTCCTGACCGGCTGGCCCCTGACCGGGATGCGGGCCGGCGGCCATCGCCGACGCCGCGTGCGCTTGGGCGAGCGCCGCTTGTGCCGCCGTCGCGTTGGCCATGGCCGCGGCCGGGTTGTTGCCGGCGGCCGCGGCGGTCGCTTTGGCCAACGCTTGCTGCGCGCTTTGCAACGGTGCTTGGGCCGACGCGGGTAAGCCGTTGTGCGGACTGGCCGCCATTTCGCCGGCGCCGTGGGCGGCCTTTTCCAATGTCTGTTCAGCTTGATGCATTGCCCCGGCCTGTTGGTCGGGCTGGCCGGCTTGGGCGTGGGCGAGCTGGTCGAGCGCCTTGTCGATTTGCTGTTCCGTCTGCTCCAGCGCGGCGGCGGCTTGGGGATCGGCCGGTGGGGGCGGCGCGGCGGCGGCGAGCTGTTGTTCGAACAGCGCCTTGGTTTTGTAAAGTTGGTCGAGCGCAGCCTGCTCAGCCGGCTGGGCGGCGGCGAGTTGCTGTTTGGTGATGGCGGTCTGAGCAGTGGCCATGTCCTGCCCGGCCTCGGCCAGCAACGTGCCGGCCTCGGCGTTTTGCGTGGCGACATCCGGCCGCAGCGCATCGGTGGCGGTCATGTTATTTCCCTGCGCGGTGGCCAGCGGTGCGACTGGTGTCGCGGGCGCGGCCGCTGCCAGCCCGGTGTCGAGCTGGACCTTTTGTTCGGCGAGAATAATCTGGGACAGACGCTCGAGCAATTTGGCCAGCACGGCGGCGGCTTGGTCGGCTTGCGCGGCTTGGGCGAGATCTGGTTGCAACTCTTGCTTGGCTTGCTGGAGCGCATCGAGCGCGGCTTGTTGGGCGGGGCTGGCATTCTGGCCGGCGGCGAGATTGTCGCTGGCGCGCTGCATTTGTTGCGCGGCATCGTTCAGGGATTTGGCGGCCGCGGGACTGGCTGGGGCGGTGGCGCGTTGCAGGTCTTGCGCGGCTTGTTCAAGTTTTTCCTCCTGTTTCGCCAGCGCTTTGGTGTCAGGCGCGGCGGCGCTGTCCTGTTTGAGTTTCTCCTGGTCGCCAATGAGATTTTTTAATTGCTGATCCGCTTGCCGGAGTTGGGCGGCAGGATCGGCGGCCGGGGTTTTCGCGGCGCGGTCGGCTTCGGCTTTGAGTGCCGCTTGAGCTTCCGCTAGCTTGTTGGCGGCATCGCTGGCAGGCGCGGCGGCGTGGTCAGGCTTGGCCTGCCGAAGCTCATCGCGGGCAGACTGCATGTCGTTGAGCGCATCCTTGAGCTTGCCGGCGGCCGAGGGCGCGAGATTTTCAGTGGCGGCGCGGATCGTGTCGGTTCGGTCAATCAAGCCAGCTTCCCGGTCGTCCACCAGCCGCTTGCCGGGATCGTCGCCGCGCAATGCCTTGGCGTCGGTCGCCACTTGGCGCTGCTCGCGAATGATGTTGTCGAGTTCGGTGGCGGCTTGCTGGAGTGCATCGGCGGGATCGCTGGGTGCCGTGAGCAGCCGGGTGATGCGGCGGAGTTGGTCGCGGACAATCTTTTCGTGGCCGGTGGCGTTGAAGATCTGCCCGGCTTTCAAGTTGGCCAACGCCGCGTCGAGCGCTGCCTGGAGATTACTGGTTTTGACGGCGGCGAGTGCTTTGCCGGTGTGCTCGGCGATTTCGGCGTTGGCCGGTTGCTTGGCGAACTGCGCCAGCCGGTCGAGGATGATTTTAATTTCGGAACCAATGGCGCTTTGCTCGGTAGCTTGGCCGGCCAAGGCGACGAGGCGGGATTCGTCGGGTTTGGCCGTGTTGGTCGCGGTGGCGGATTCGATGTAGGCGACGGCCAGGCTGAGGTTGGCGTGTTGCCGGTCGGCGAGTGCGATCATGCGGTCGGCGATTTCCTGTAAACCTTGCCGGTGCTGGTATTCGGACACGATTTGCCGGAGTTGGACGAGAATGGTTTTTTGGCACGAGTAGGCTTCGACGACCTGGTGTTGGGTGGCGCCGGCGTCCGGGGCGTTGCGGGCGGATTGGAGCAAGTCAACGACGCGCTGGATTTCCGTGTCGGTCAGATGAGTGATGACGCCGGCAATGGTTTGGAGGGTCTTGATTTCGTCGCCGGTAATGCCGTTGCGCCGATAGTCATCAATCAAGGTGCGGAGCTGGGTGCTGACGGTTTCGATGTTGGCGCGGAGGAGTTGTTGCTGGCGCTCGCTTTGAATAAGGAGGTCGGTCGTGCCGGCCGGCGGCGAGTCCGCAGGCAGGTTCACAGCCAGCAGCGCGATGCCGGCCAGCAGGCAAAGATGCTTCAGCATTGCAATGGTGAAGCTACTGTATTTCTGGTGTGGTCACAACTGGAATTGATGCGGCGGCAAATCAAATTGTTGATTTACTTGCCAGCGCGCGGAAATCGCGCATAATGTCAGTGAGTTTTGTGTGCCCGTAGCTCAATTGGATAGAGCGTTGCCCTCCGAAGGCAAAGGTTGTGGGTTCAACTCCCGCCGGGCATACCAGTTTACCGCAGTCAGCAGCGAGAACACAGCTATGAGCGATACAATCCACGCCACCGAACAGCCGCCGGATGATTTGCAATCGGTGCTGTACTTGCAAAACTCCTGCCGGCTCATCCGCACCGAACTCTCCAAGGTCATCGTCGGGCAGATGGATGTGGTCGAGCAAATCCTGATCGCCATCCTGACCCGCAGCCATGCTGTGCTGGTCGGGGTGCCGGGACTGGCCAAGACATTGCTGATCTCGACGCTCGCCGAATCGCTCCACCTGAAATTCAAGCGCATCCAGTTCACGCCGGACCTGATGCCGTCGGACATTACCGGCACGGAAGTCATCTACCAGGACCCGGTCACCGGCGAACGGCAATTCCGGTTCCTGCCAGGCCCGATTTTCACCAACATCCTGCTGGCCGATGAAATCAATCGCACGCCGCCCAAGACCCAGGCGGCCATGCTTGAAGCGATGCAGGAACGCAAAATCAGCGTCGGCGGCACCGATCACAAGTTGCCGGAGCCGTTCTTTGTGCTGGCGACGCAGAATCCGATCGAGCAGGAAGGCACGTATCCGTTGCCGGAAGCGCAGCTCGACCGGTTCATGTTCATGATCAAAGTTGATTACCCGAGCTTTGAGGAAGAAAGCGCGATCATGCGCCGCGCCTCGGCCAGCAGCATGGAACCGGTCGCGCCGGTCCTGGCGGCGGACGCGATTCTCGCGTTGCAGAAAATCGTGCGTCGCGTGCCGGTTGCCGACCATGTGTTTGATTACGCCGAGAAAATTGTCCGCGTCACGCGCGTCAAGACGCCCGAGGCCACCGATTTCTGCAAAAAATGGCTGACGTGGGGCGCCGGGCCGCGCGCGAGCTTGAACCTGATCTTGGCCGCCAAGGCCCGCGCCATGATGAACGGCCAATTTTACGTGAGCTGCGAAGATATTTCGGCGGTCGCGCCGGCCGTGCTCCGGCACCGGCTCATCCCGAACTTCACGGCGCAAAGCGAAGGCCTGACCGCCGACGACATTGTGCGCAAGATTCTGGAAACCATTCCGCCCGACGAACCGGTGAAGTAGCGCATGCCGCAGAACGCTTCTGCGCAGTTGATGGACCCGGTGGCGATTGCCCGTGCCGAGGCGCTCGGAATTCTGGCGCGGGAAATCGTCGAGGGATTCATGGTCGGCGAAAACAAATCGCCGTTCCACGGGTTCAGTATCGAGTTTTCCCAGCACCGCGAATACGCGCCCGGCGACGATACCCGGCATCTCGACTGGAAAGTGCTCGGCCGCACCGACCGGTATTACCTCAAGCAGTACGAACAGGAGACCAACTACGTCGCCCACCTCCTGCTCGACGGCAGCGAGTCCATGAACTACGGCTCCGGCAAGCTCACCAAATTCCAGTACGCCAAAGTCATGGCTGCCTGCCTCGCCTACGTGATCCTGCTCCAGCGCGACGCCGTCAGCCTGAACATCTTCGACACCCGCGCCCGCACTATCATCCCGCGCACCGGCAACCGCGACATGATTTTTGAAATCACCGCTCGGCTGGCCGCATTCCAGCCGACCGGCGGGACCGGCATCGGCCCGATGCTTCACTCGCTGGCCCACCAGACCCGCCGGCGCGGCCTTGTCATTGTCATCAGCGACTTGTTCGACGACGAAGCCAAAATCCTCGACGGCATCCGGCATCTCCGGTTCAAGGGTCACGAAGTCATCGTTTTTCAGGTGCTCGACCAGCACGAGCTGGAGTTTCCGTTCCAAGGGATGGTCGAGTTTAGCGGTCTGGAACAACTTCCGAAGGTGCTGACCCGGCCCGTCGAAATCCGCAAAAGCTACCTCGGCGAACTCGAAAACTTCCTCAACTTCATCCGGCGCGGCTGCGAGAAGAATCGTTGCCACTACACGCTGGTCAACACCGCGCACTCACTTCACGAAGTGCTCAGCGGCTATCTCGCCTTCCGCCGCCGCACCGCCACCCGGTAAGCCATGAGTTTTCTGAATCCATTCATGCTGGTCGGCCTTGGCGCCCTCAGTG
>Ga0316226_1004738_pt1 | contig 10669 bp, 4 predicted proteins | sample TBH18017metaG_FD_206009 | JGI IMG/M metagenome (GOLD analysis project Ga0316226, IMG submission 206009) | Freshwater microbial communities from Trout Bog Lake, Wisconsin, USA - TBH18017 | ecosystem: Environmental > Aquatic > Freshwater > Lake > Hypolimnion/Profundal zone | place: USA: Wisconsin... | reverse complement strand
ACGTTCGCCCTGAATAGCCAAGGCGCAATATATTCTTCAAGTATACCTCAAAAATTGACCGTTGATCACTGCCGTTTTTATTCAAATACCTGGACTACGGCAATTGCTGTTCAGTCCGGCATCGTCTTCATTGATGGAAGTGTGTTTTCATCAAGCGTGATCACCAATTGTCATTCATCGGGAATCAAAAATGTGCGGTTTCCCTTTCTGTGGGCACGATCAACTATTGCGGCTTCACGAATAATTGGGCAAGCTGTTTTAGCCTTAATTCTACAGGTCAGGTTGTCAACTCGACCTTTACAGCCAACACTAATGCCACTGGGAATGGTGGCGCAGGTTACATGTATGCCGGAATAGTTTCCAATTGTCTGTTTATTGGAAATGCCGCCACGAATACGACAGTAAACCAGGGCTGTGGAGGTGCGCTTGCTTTTGGCAACGCTCCCACAACAAATTTTGTTTTTAACTGCACGTTCTCCAACAATTGGGCCAGTGGTGGGGCGACTGCAACTTACGGTGGTGGTGCACTCGTGAAGAGTGCTGCGGCCGCACATAGCCTGGTTCAAAATTGCCTGTTTGTTGGCAACTACTCATTAGGGTATGGTGGTGTAGCTGACGCAGCAGGCGGTTGTGGTGGTAACTCCCTGTATCGAAATTGCGGTTTCTTCGGTAATGAATCCGTCAGGGGCGGCGGCGCTCTATCGCTTCGCGGTAACTCGACGGCAGCCTACAGCAATGTGCTGGACAGTTGTACGTTCGCTGGAAACCGCTGCAACAGCACCAACGTCGGCGCGGCAATTAATATTGGACTCGGTACAATCAACAACTACATCACCAACTGCATTTTTTACTCCAACGGGGTTGTCAGCACGGTCTCAACGCAAGACGTGTACATGGCGCAAAGCACGAATTATTTCCAGAACTGCTGTCTGTCCACCACGAACAATTTTGGTTCGTTGGCGGTGTTTTCCGGATGCATTACAACTTACCCACAATTTGTAAATCCGGGGGCGGTTTCGTCCGGCTATCCCTACGGTACGAATCTGCTCTCGGGCTCGTTCAACTTTAGATTGCAAAAGACTTCTCTTTGCAGGAATAATGGTGTGTATGAACCATCTTGGATGGTTGGCGCAACCGATTGTTCCGGCTATACGCCAGTCGGAAATTCTGTGATCGGCACCCCCCGTACGCTGGGTAGCAGCGTGGATATCGGGTGTTACGAATACATCGCTCCGCCAGCATCCGGCACTACGGTGTTTTTCCGGTAGTGACGTTGGGTCACCGTTTGCTGCGCGGTCGGAATTAATCATGCAAAAACAACTGTTTTACGCTGTTTTGATTGCGACCGCGCAGGGTTTTTTATGGGGAATGACCGCGGATGATTTGACCCGCAGAACCGGCATCGCCGGTGGGTTGTGTGTTTTTCCACAAACCACCCCGGAAGATACAAAACTTACGCTGGAATTAGCGCAGCGCCCCTCGTTTATTGTGCATGCGCAGGCGGCAGATGCCGGGACCGTCACGCGATTGCGCGCCGCCGCCGAGAATGCAGGGGTGCTGGGGCGTTCATTGTATGTGGAGCAATGGCTCACTTCGTCTCTTCCATACGCTAATCGGTCGGTTGATCTGCTGGTCGCTGATTCTATACGCGATAGCGACCTGACGCCGGAATTCCGGAGCATTTGTCTGCATGCGCTGATCCCGGGGCGTGGCATGGCGCTGATCGGGCGATCCAAGGAGGCGGGAACTGGCCTTACAAAAAGGGCTTTGCTGGCGTGGGTCAACGAATTGCCGCAGACGACGGTGATCGACGACAGCTCCGGGGTGTGGGTGTTGCTGCGGATTCCTCGTCCGGTGGAAATGGATGAATGGTCGCACCGCTACCATGGGGCGGAGAATGCGCGGATTTCCACCGACGCCACGTTCAAATCACCATTTCTGACGCAGTGGTGGGGGATGCCGCGGCAGGAAGGCTTTTGGGGGACGACGGTAGTCGCGGCAAATGGTCGTTTATTCACGTTGCGCGGAACCCGCAACAGCAGCGATTTCTCTCCTTTGACGCTGACGGCTCGCAGTCTCTGCAACGGGATCGTACTTTGGCAAAGGAGTGTGCACGGGGAATCCGGGAAAAAGCATGCTGGATATGTTACAGGTCGTTCTTGCCTGGTGGCGGAGAGCGATACACTTTATCTGGTGGATCGCGATGGCGTGGTGTGTCTGGATGCTGAGACGGGCGCGGAGCGTGATCGAATTATCGGACCCAAATCCGGCGGACAGGTCAAATGGATGGCCTGTGCAGGCGGGCTGCTGGCAATTTTGGTTGGCGAGGCGGATCGGCTTGAGCCGCCATCCCTTCTGCAGTACTCAGAAAATCCGGTCGGGCGCACGCTGGCCGTCTATGATCTTGCCACAAAAAAGGAACTCTGGCATGACACGGTAGCTGGCGATATCGATGAACGCATGCTGGCCGTGCGGGACTCGAGCCTCTATATCTTGGTGCAAGGTACAGGCGTGTTCTGTCGCGAATTGCGCACGGGCAAGACGATCTGGACCAACCCGGACACTACAATCTTGTCCTTGTTCCGCACCATGAGTTTTAAGGATAATAAGCGCATACAATATAGCTTTGAGCCGCAACCGGTGCTTTCGGCATTGGACGATGTATTGCTGCTGCAATGGAAAGCGGCTACCAACACGGTTGTGTTGTCACGCACCGATGGGCGGTTGCTCTGGAAAGGTCCGGCAGATCCCGGATCAATCGGGTGTATGAATGCCATGCCCATCAATGGTTATCTTCTGGGTAAAAGTGGCGCTTTCAACCTGAAAGACGGAAGCAAACTTGCTGCGCCGCCCAAATTTATCTGTACCGAATGTGGCCCCGGCACTGCTACGCCTGATTATCTGATTACCTGTTTCGGCATGATGGAGGATCTCAAAACCGGGAAGATCGTGTACCCCACCGACGGCAAGTCGATTTGCGAAATCGGCTCGATCATCGCCGAAGGTTTGATGGTGAATGTGCCGTCAGAATGTGCTTGCGCCTTGGAAATCAAAGGATACCGCGCGTTAGCGACGGCACCCGCAGGCTTCGAGCCCCAAGCAGTGCGATCCAGCGCCCAGGAGCGCCTGACGATTCTGGACGCACGGGAGCCGGAAGCCGTGGCAATCACGGAGGCCGACTGGCCGACCTACCGGCACGACGCACAACGCAGCGCCGCGAGTACTGCAATTGTTGCCAACCAACCGAAAGTATTATGGAAATGGACGCCAAACGGCGCGGTTTCATACTCAAACGCTTGTGCTGGCAGCACGGGGCCACGATTGTCGGCCGATTTTCTGTCGACTGCGCCGGTGACAGTCGCAGACCGTGTCTGGTTCGGTTCTCCAGACGGCATGGTGCGTTGCTTGAATGCTGCGGATGGCAAAGAGCGCTGGAAATTTGCCACCGGCGGGATGTTGTTTGCGCCACCTACCATCTGGAATGGTCGCGCGTTCATTGGCAGCGGCGATGGCTGCGTCTACTGTCTGGATGCCGCAACTGGGCGCGAACTCTGGCGTTTTCAAGCCGCACCCATTGATCGGCGAGTGTTCTGGTTCGGTCATTACATCAGCACCTGGCCGGTCATCACAGGTGTCGTGGTGCAGGATGGTGTCGCCTATGCGGTGGCAGGATTTCAGAAGGAGAATGGAATTCACGCTTACGCGCTGGATGCCAAAAGCGGACAGGTGCGCTGGGAAAAGCACAATGCGGGTGCCGACGGCAGCGGCTACGGTGACATCGGCTACAGTTGCGATGGGACCGCTGCTGCCAGCAGCAACCGGCTGTGGATCCCCAGCATGACTTGTTTTCCAGGTGCATTCGACCTGCGGACAGGTGATTGGAAACATCTGATTTTCCCGAGATATGGCGCGGTTGCCAGCGAGATTGGCGTCTTCGACGGGGGCAAGTGGATATTTGAAGGCGGACGACGCCTCAGCGAAACACAGGACACGCTTAAAAAACCGATCAAGGCGAGCGGCGTCAACGCAAACTGTTCGGATGCGCCATTCGCGCAGGTGGAGATCAACGACGTACGTGATCCAAAAGGCATCCCGTGGGGCCCGTATGGTACAGCGCTTCCCGCTTGGGATGCGGATTTCATCGTGATGCCGCCGCGGACAAATGCAACAAAGTCCCTTGCCGGTATTACCGGATCACTAACCGGCATGCCTGTGGATGGCCTGCGAAGATGGTTGACAACATGTTCGAAATTATCACCCCGACCTGATCCAGCCGCGCCGAAACCACCTAACTGGGACGAATCCAAAACATGGGCAACTGAACCCCTGACGCCGGTCGCTTTTGTGCTGGCAAAAAATCAAGTGGTGGCGTCGTACGAAAAGGACAATAAACATGCGGTTAGCGGCTTCAACCGCGCTGACGGCGCAAAAGCATGGACGATTGATCTTCCCGAACAACCCGCAATGAACCGCCTTGCGTTGGACCGCGTTGGTCGCGTGTTGGTATCGCTTTGCGATGGTTCGGTTATATGCATTGGATTGTAAGGTGAATTGTACGGCAAACAATGGATGGCAATCAATGAACACGCGAATTGGCTTTCTCGCAATCAGCGCCTGCATTGTCTTGCATGTGACTTCACCGGCTGTGGCCGGACCCATCTTCATCAATTTGCGCCCGGTATTGAACTCCGCATGGGAGGATGACGGCATTTCCGGGAATGGCGCGGGCGGATGGTCGGACGAGGGCGTCAACGACATGTACCTCTGGCCGCCGATTCCCACCGGACGCGGCCCGCACAATGGGTTTCCATTCGAGATTGTCGATCCTGTCTCCAACAATGGCAAGGGTGTCCTCATGCTGAATGGCAAGCGCATCAAGCGTGCGGGTCTGCCCAAGCAGGTGGATGTTGCCGTGCCTCAAGCGACCGGACGATACATCTATCTATTGATGAACAGTGTTCTTTCCACGGCCGACAACACCGATTTGAACCCGCTTGTTTTTACTGCAACACTTTGTTACGCCGACGGATCTACCCACGATTTCCCGGTGCGCGAGGGTTTTGAAATTGCGTCGTGGTGGACGAACGCAAAGACGCCCTTTCAGCAACCCCCGGTATTATCGCTCGTCCACCTGGGTGAGAATATCATCGCTGCTGGCAGGTTTCGCGTGGGGCTTTGGGCCACTCGAATGGAAAACCCCACCCCGCAGAAACCCGTTACAAACCTGCGCTTTCGCTCGAACGGAAAATCCGTCGCCTGCATTTTTGCCGCCACATTGAGCGATGAGGACTACAGCAGCGCCGCGACCCTTCCCAAAGCCAGTCTTCCGCCGGACAATCCGCCGCCGCCACCAGGTTATTTCGACAAAAAAAGCCAGCAGCAGCATGACGCTCTGTACGCTGCGATGCGCGCGGGTGGTTTTGCGCAGGGGGTTCGCACGTCGACGGTATTGCGTGCGGACATGGTTGCGATGACCTTTGACAATGCGCTTACCCGCGACAGTGGTTACTCCTATTCAACCAATCGATCCGTCAACAACGCCACGGTTCGCTTTCATGAGCCATCCCTTTGGACCATCACCAGCACCGATGATCTCGATTACAAGGGCGGCAAGCGACCTGTCGAAATAGGGCACAAATGTTATGAGCGCTATAGCGGCGATGTTGGGTTAATTACCATGCAGAGTCTTTATTGGAACGATTACTTTGTGCGTTTTCCCACGGCCATGAAACCCGGGCGTCACTATACTGTGACCGTGGCTGGCATGGATACCGGCATGATCGACCATATCGATATCGCCTACGATGACAAGGTCACGATTTCCCACGCGATCAAGGTGAATCAGATCGGTTACAGCCTAACCGGTAAAGAACGCTGGGCCTATCTTGGCTACTGGGCGGGCAGCCTGGGTGCCATTGATTACGCCGCGTTTCCGTCTTTTGAGGTCGTCAAGGAAGCGAATGGCCAATCAGTCAAACAGGGGAAGATTGAGCTGCGCGCCGCTGCGGATCTTCCTTCCGGCGAAAACGTGTATCAACTCGATCTGAGTGGAATTCCTGCGGGACGCTACTACGTGGTTGTCCACGGAGTGGGCCGTTCGGAAAGTTTCCGGATCGGCGCGGACGCAACAGCCGAAGCAGCCTACCACTGTTTCCGCGCTTTCTTTCATCAACGCTGCGGGCAAGAATTGAAACCGCCCTATTCGCCGGATCACAAGCCCGCCTGCCACGTTGAATTTTGGGAGAGTGGCTTTCTCGTCAATGACCCTAATTTTCCCTACACTCCCAAACTCGGCGAGGCCAAACGCTCGTTTTCTGGCGGTTACCATGATGCTGGCGATTACTTCGTCACAATCGTAGATAATCAGGGCATTGCAGACGCGCTCATGGTCTACGAGACCAATCCGGAGTTTTTCACCGACGGCCAATTTAACCTTCCCGAGAGTGGCCAAGGGATTCCAGACATCCTCAGCGAGGCGAAGTGGGCTGTAAAATTCTGGATGGAAAACCAATACGAAGATGGAAATGTTCCGGATGGGCGTGGCCCTGACAACGATGGTTGGTGGATTGTTTTGAATGATCTGCACAAACGATACCCGTTTGGTATCATACCGTCGTGTAATCAAAGTGCGCCCATTTATGCGTCGGAAGCTGCGGAACTGAGCACGCTCATCCGAAAATATGATCCCGCTCTGGCCGACCGGCTCATTAAATCCGCACGCAAGGCCTTGGACTATGCGTTGCAGTTCAAACCGGAACCTTATCCCATTCCGCAGGATGTGGACCCAAAGACGAAACAAATCAAATCCAATCTCGTTGAGTACGCAGTAATCATGTGCGCCCTCGGTGAATGCTATCGCGCTACGGGAGAGCCGAAACTCGCCGACAAACTTAACGAGCTCTATTTCGGCAACCGGGCTGACGGAAAATTCGATCCAGAGCACGGTTACTTTCCGGTTACCAAGGCGCCCGTGACGGTGAACTGGCCATATATCGATCCCCGGAACTACTGGCCGCTGGTTCGCAAGGGACCCAACCCGTTGCCGCCAAACATCGCCGATAAGGCGCGCGCAATTCTGCTCTGCCTGGCAAACGAAACATTGAAAAAAACCTATGAGTCCGCCTACCGTCTGGGAACCGGCAAGTACGACAAAACGGCCGCCTGGGGCGGCGCTTCCGCCGGACATTTTGGTGACCTTCTCGCCCGTGCCCATGCGCTCACAGGTGACCAGAAATACTTGGATGCACTGGCACTCAATTACGACTACCATTTCGGCGTTAACCCGCCGGCCAAAACGTTCGTTACCGGCATGGGCTGGAATCCGCCGCAACGCCCGGAAATCAGCCGTTTTCACTACTACAAATGGAAGGCGGCCCACCCTGACGAGCATCCACTGGCCAATGGCGGCCCGCCATCGCTTGAAAACACGACCATACCCGGTATTACGATCTATGGGTTAGGTCCCGCGCTTGGCTGGTATTATCCAACCGCAAATGATCCCGGAGGTCCGTGGCCCAACATGCATTGTCGCCGCGATCTCTGGGGCGGCAGTGAAACCTGGAACGAGTTTACACTGCATCAAGTGATCGGTCCCGTTGCAACCATGACGCTTTATCTGGCAGCCCAGGATGCATCCATGGTCGCGAAATCGAGATAATCGAAATCCAGAAGGGCAAAGCAGTCGGAACGGATGGCGTGACGCAAAAGCATCAAGGAAAACTATGAAACAGACATTGATTGATACCCGATTGATTGATCTATATGGAAACTGGTGGAATGGTAAAAACCACGAACCTTTGTTGTCCATATTTGTGACCAACCCCCAATTCGACGTCCACACCTATTATCCACCCTGGATGAAGGGTGAAGCTGGCTACTGGCCGATCAGTCATGCGCTTCCGTTTTGCGAAAAAGAAAAATCGATGCAACCGCTGCACGATGCCTTTCAAGTTCTCGATGCGTGGCAGCAACACTATTATCAACGCTACCTTGGCGCCGCCTTCCCCAGTGAAAAATGTTATTTGGGGACACTTCCGATTGCCGGAATTGTCAGCGGCTATGTCAAGAACGACACGGCTTCTGGAAATATTTGGTTCGAACACGCCGAAGGGTGGAGTCTGGAGCGAATCGCCGCCCTGCCGGAAGACGCTACTTCGCCGCTGGGTGAATTATTTTCTCGCGCGATGCAGGAATTCGTCCGATATTATGGCGGTCGGCTGTTGATGGCAGACCACACGCAGACCGGAATTCTGGATATTCTAGCGGCGTTACGCACAACCAATCAACTGGTCATGGATTGCATCGATTCTCCCGAACTTGTTTTGGCCGCCAGTGCTGCGCTCGAACGCATCTTCTGGCGGGTGTGGGAGGAAATGCGATCGCAACTCGATGCGCACAATGGGGGGCTTTACTCCTCCTGGGTGGGCGTTCTTTCGGAACGTCCCTACGTGGTCAGTCAGTCCGACTTCTCGGTACTGCTTTCACCATCGCTATTCGAGGAACTCGCGCTGCCTGCCATTCGTCGGGAAGCGCAACGCTGCGGGCGCGCCATCTATCATCTCGATGGCCCGGAAGAGATCAAGTATCTCGACCAGTTGCTGGCAATTCCCGAAATTCGAGCCATTCAATGGCCACCTTACCCCGGTTATCCGGCTCTCTGTGGGGAATGGGATGAAATGTTTCGCAAGGTGATCGACAGCGGCCGACGTCTGGTCTTGGGAGGCGGAAATATTCCGGCTGACCCTGATGCTGTCCGGACGTTCTTTTCAAAGTTCCCCAAAGAATCCTTTCATCTCACCTTTACGGTTTCAGATGTCCGTGCGGGAGAGAATTTGCTATGCGCCGGGGAGTCTGCGTAATCCGGTTGAACGGTTCCGTGAGGTACCTCACTCAACGCAGAAATCAAAGGAAAGTGCTAAATGACTATTCGACACCACATGCGCAGGCCTCAAGTGATAACAATAGCCGCTACAGCGCTCCTGATCCTATGCGGGCACCCGTCGTTTGCTGCGGATATCAGCAGCGATTATATCTGGAAACCGATCAACATCGGCGCGGGCGGATTTGCCGATGGAATTCTCATCAGTCAAACAGACCCCAATGTCCGCTTTGTTCGGACCGATACCGGACAATATTACCGCTGGAGCGTGGAAGATAAAGCCTGGCTCCCCATGGTCGTGCAACACGACGATGGTTCGGGGTTTGGCAAATCGATCATTCCAGAACCCTCCCATTTTATTTGTGCAAAAGGAAACGATGGGGGTAGTTTTGCGCTCGATCCCAACGACAACAAGACAATCTTCCTGTATTGCTGTCTGGGGGGCATGTGGGCAAATGCAGATTACTATGGCGGATATCCATGGAACGTATACAAAAGTGTAGATGGCGGGAAAAACTTTGCAGCCACACATTTCAACGAGGCCGCCAAATTTTCATTGAAAACGAACGATACTTTCCTCAATTCATTCCGCAGCGATGGTGAATGCTTGAGCGTGGACCCCAATAATTCGAAGGTGGTTTACATCGGTACCGGCACCCGGGGTGTTTTCAAGAGCACGGATCGAGGCGATACCTGGAGCGCAATGACGGGCGACGGGCTTCCGGAGTTTATCGGTAAATATGCCTTTAACATTTTGCCTTATAAAAAAGGCGGCACGACCATCGTCAATGGCGTGAACGTTTCTAAAATTATTTTTCTGGTCGTGAACACAGAGCCTGCCTTTGCAGGCATGATAAATCCGAGCGCAGCAGGCGTCACAGGGGGTGTTGTGGCGGTGTTGGCGGTGGATGATTCGAAAAAAACCACGCTGAACCTGATGGCTACTGATGTCATGGCGGATGCCGTAAAAAAACAAATCGGCAACAAAGTGGCTGTGGCGGGAATTCTAAAAAATAATACGCTTGCCGTGAGCGGCATTAATGCCACGCAACCGTCCACGGTCTACCTGAGCCAGGATGGCGGCCAGACCTGGATTAATATCGGAAAAGACGCTGGTGGACCCATGAACGGTAATTGTCATGCGGGCGTTTTGGATCAGAACACGGGCGTTCTCTATGTGCCCGCCGCCGAAATATCCAACGGCAGGGTTGGCCGCGGTGCTTGGAAATATGCCAACGGGGTTTGGACATCAAAGCTCGTGCCTTATTGGAATCAACTTACTTTTATAGCAATTGACCCTCTGAATTCCAACAATTTGTTTGCCATGGGAACAGGTCCGTGTATCAGTGTTGATGGCGGTAAAACATGGACGCAAAACGAATGGATTAAACATATGCCGACTTCCAATGCGCAAGGTTACTCCGGTAGCCCGTGGGCGGGCGGCGCCATGGATTGTGCTGCTACGGCTTTGATCGACACGAAAGGCACAGTGTGGCTGATTGGCGGTAATTACGGCGTGATTACCTGGAAATTCGACGCTACGGCGGTCAAAAAAAGCAGTGATTTTATCTGGACACCCAACGCGGCCGGAGTTGAAAATTTCTGCCCCATGGACATTGTTTATCCCAGAAACTGGGGCGGCAAGGCCGTCGTAAGCGTCATGGACGATGATTTTATGGTGATCAATAATCCGGATACCTTTGATGTTTCGCCGTCAACAATTGAAACGTGGTTGAACAATGGGCAATCCATTTCTGTTTGCCCCAATGACCCCAATACTTTTGCGATTGT
>Ga0316226_1004734_pt1 | contig 10675 bp, 10 predicted proteins | sample TBH18017metaG_FD_206009 | JGI IMG/M metagenome (GOLD analysis project Ga0316226, IMG submission 206009) | Freshwater microbial communities from Trout Bog Lake, Wisconsin, USA - TBH18017 | ecosystem: Environmental > Aquatic > Freshwater > Lake > Hypolimnion/Profundal zone | place: USA: Wisconsin... | reverse complement strand
GCCGTGAGACCGTGGGCGGTGTCGGCCAGGATGAGTTCCGCGCGGCCGGCGCCGGTGTGGCGGACGCACGGCGTGATATAGGCCGCCTGATTGCTGCGCAAGTCGTGCTGCCAGCGCGTCGCGCCGGTCCGGCGGTCGAGCGCGATGGCAAAGCTCTTCCCGGCGGTTTTCGGCGCGCCCGGTTTCGCATAGACCCGCGGCGGCAACGACGCCGGGTCTTCCTGGTCGTTGTCATAGATGACGAGGTCGTCCACGATGATCGGCGAGGTCCCACTGCCGTGGATGCCGACGAACTTGCCCAGCTCGCGCCGCCAGCAGTCGCGCCCGTCGTTGTCGAGCGCGACCAGCGTCACGGCGTCCGGCGTCGTCCACGCAACCACAACGCCGTTCGAATCGGCGGCCGGCGTCGCGGAGGCGTAGCTGTTGTCGCCGTTCTGCGCAAACGGCTGCGAGGCAAACTCGCGCTGCCAGAGCGTGCGCCCGGTCGCGGCGTCGAGGCAAACGACGATGCGCTTGGCGCTGCTGTTCTCGCCGCAGGTCACGAACAACCGCGGCCCGACGACGACCGGCGAAGCGTGGCCAACGCCCGGCAGCGTGACGGACCACCGATAATCGTTGGTCGTCCACGGCACCGGCACCCTCGTCGCCTCGCCACGGCCCTCGCCGTTCGGCCCACGGAAGCGCGGCCAGTCCGCCGCGTTCGCCACGATCGTCATTATCAGCAGAAGCCAGAGATATTTCATGGCGCGAGCATAGCAGCCGCGAGGCTGGATGCCACCGAAAACCGCGGTCAAATCAGGATGCCAAAGAGACTTCCATCTTTTCTGCGACACAACCTCCAACTGCCGCGGTGGCGTTGAGGCGGAGGCTTCATCGAGGCATTCACGGCCGCGAGGGACTACCATGCTTGACACCGCGGCGCGAAGGCGGGAGATTCGCGCCATGCAAATCGAGACCATCGTTGTCGGACCCTACGAAGTGAACTGCTACATCACCGGCATCGGGGGCGGCACGGAAGCGGTGGTGATCGACCCTGGCGCGGACGCCGACGCGCTCTTGCAGCACCTGCGCGCGGCGCGGCTCAAGCCGGTCGCCTACCTGCTGACGCACGGCCATGCCGACCACATCGGCGGGCTGGCGCAGCTCCTGGCGGACTACCCCGCCCCGGTCTACCTCCACGCCGCGGATCAGGCGTGGGCCTTTTCGCCGCGCAATGCGATCCTGCCATATTATCCGCCCACCGCGACGCCGGCCGAGCTGCGCACGGTCAGCGAAGACAAGGCGTTGACGCTGGCCGGGATCACCTTCCGCGTCATCGCCACGCCCGGCCACACGCCCGGCGGCGTCTGCTATTACGTGGAGCAGGCCCAGGCCCTGTTCACCGGCGATACGCTGTTCCAAGGCACAGTGGGCCGCACCGACCTGCCCGGTGGAGATGGACGGGTGCTCGCGCAGTCGCTGAAGAAGCTGGCGGTGCTGCCCTCGGCGACGCACATCTATCCCGGCCACGGAGCGGACAGCACCCTCGCCGCCGAACAGCGCACGAATATATATTTCCGCGCCCCCGCCTCGCTCTGATCGCTTATCTTCGGGTGCCGCAACTGCGGCATGAGTTCAGGCTGAAGCCTCGCGTATCAGGACACGGCGCAGGCTGGCAGGACAACTTACAGAATCTCTCGCGGAGCGAGCGGTCTATCATGGCGGCGGCGGCAAAGTAGTCCTCACGCTCCGCGTGAGGTTTGGTTGCGGCATGACCGTGCTAGGCCACAAGCCGTGACAAGCGGCGTGCGCGTTCAGCCACGGTCGGAGAGGATCTTGACGCCGCGGCGGTGGAACGTGGGCACGTCGAGATCTTCACCGCCGTGGATGGTCGGCTCGACCTTGTCGAAACGACCGCGGTTGTGCTTCTCGAAGACGAGTTCCTTCTGCCCCAGTTCCGGCGTCGCGGCCGCCTCGCCGGGTTTCTCCGGCGCGGCGGGCGTTGCGGCGGCGGCCGGCGGCGCCTCGGTGGCCGGCGCGCTGCTGGGCTGCGCGATCAGCGGCTTGGCGGCCACCCAATGCTCGGCAGCGAGCACGGTGACCATGAGCCGGCCCTGCCAGTCGTTGTCCACCGTAGCGCCCATGAAAATCTTGGCGTCGCGGCGCGCCACTTTCTGGATGTTGCTCATCACCTGCTGGACGTCGAGCAACGCGAGATCGGGACCGCCAAGGATGTTGAGGAGAAACGCGTCGGCCTGCGCGATGACGTTGCCGTGATCCAGCAGCGGGCTGGTGAGCAGCGCCTGGGTGGCCTGCTTCGCCTTGTCGGGGCCGGCACCCTCGGCATACCCGAAGGAGCAGGCGCCGCCGCTGTTCTCGACGAGATTCTTGAGGTCGGAAAAATTCAGGCGGATCAGGCCGGTCTCGGTCAGCAGCTTCCAGATGCCGATGACCGCCATGCTGATCATGTGGTCGGAGGCATCGAAGGTGGACTTGAGGGTGGCCTGGTCGGGGACGATCTCGAGCAACCGCTGGTTGGGCATGCAGATGGTGGCGTCGGAATGCATCCGCAGCTGGCGCAAGGCCTCCTGCGCGGCGTCCTTGTCGCGGTTGGCCTCGAAGTCGAACGGGGTCGAGGCGAAGCAGATGGTCAGCGCGCTCTGCTCGTGGGCGATGCGCGCGACCACCGGCGCGGCGCCGCTGCCGGTGCCGCCGCCGAGCGTGGTGATGACGAACACGAGGTCCATCCCCTCCACGAGGTTGCGCAGCTTGTTCTCTTCGTCCTCGGCCGCGATCTTGCCGATCGCGGCATCGCCGCCCGCGCCGAAGCCGCGCGTCAGGGCCCGGCCGATGGACAGCTGGACAGGCAAACCGGTTTCCTTCAGCGCCTGGTCGTCGGAATCCACGGCGACGATGGTCGGGCCGTGGTCCAGCAGCGTGGCCACGTGGCGCGCGGCGCGGCTGCCGCCGCCGCCGACACCGACCACGAGCAGCCGGTAGGGTGCGGCCGAGGCCGCCGCGCCATCACCCTCCATCAAGCGCAGGGATGCATTCATGATTTCCGCCGGAAAATGTTGACGATCGTGTCGAGGAAACCGCCCCGGGGCGGCAGGGACCGCGCCGCGTAGCGCAGCATGCCGACGACGGCGGAGCACTCCGGCTGCTCCATCACCGCCGTCATGCCGCTGACCTCGCGCGGTTTGCCGACACGGCAGGGCAGCCCGAAAATCTTCTCGGCGAGCTGGTCCACCTTCTTCAGACGCGAACCGCCGCCGGTGAGCACGACGCCGCTGCCGAGCTTGGAGATCAGTTTGCTCTGCCGGATCTGCTCGCGCACCAGCACGAGCGTCTCCTCGATGCGCAGGTGGGCGATCATCTGCAGGTCCGAGAGCCGGACCTGGCGCGGCGGCTGGCCGGTGCCGGGGCTCGCGGTGACCGACTGGTTGCGCGCCGCATAGTCTGGTATGGCCGTCCCGAACTCCAGTTTCAGGCGTTCGGCCTCGGCCAGCGGCAGCCGCAGCCCGAACGCGAGGTCGTTGCTGATGTGGTCGCCGCCGACGGCGAACGCGCCGGCGTCCGCCAGCCGCTCCTCGGCGTAGGCGACGAAGTCCGTCGTGCCGCCGCCCAGGTCGATCATCAGCACGCCGTTGTTTTTCTCCGCCGGCGTCAGCACCGCGAGGGCGGCGCACAACCCGCTGAAGGCGACATCGGCCACGTCCACCTGCGCGCTGCGGACCACTTTGACGATGTTGCGCATCGCATTGCACTGGCCATGGACGATCAGCATGTCCACCGTGAGCTTCGTGCCTTCGAGGCCCTCGGGGTTGACCACCGGGAGGTTCTCGTCCACGAGGTAGCGCTGCAGGATCGTGTGCAGGACCTCGTGCCCGGTCGGCAGGCTGACCGCGCGCGCCATCTTCTCGGCGTTCTGGATCTCCTCGGCGGTGATCTCGCCGACATCGTTGAGCACCGGCGCCGTGCCGCGGTTGACGCGGCTGCGGATGTGCCCGCCCGAGACGAGCAGGTGCACGGCGTTGATCGTCACGTGGCTGTTGTCCTCGGCCTTCTGCAAGGCCTCGCGGACACAGGAGAGCGCGTTGTCGAAATCGGTGATCTCGCCCTTGCGCACGCCGCGCGAGGGACACTCGCCGACGCCGCTGACGATGAGCTGCCCTTCCTCGGTCAGCTCGCCGACCAGGGCGCGCACCGTCGCGGTGCCGATTTCCAAGGCCACTATGGGCGGGAGGCTCATCATATCCTCCTTACGGCACCAAGAGCGGGGGAGGCAGAGTCAGCTGCACGGGCACGCTGTTCTTCAGAGAGCAATCGATAAACCGGGCCGTCTGCCGCCGCTCCGCCAGAGACTTCTTGGTGGCGGCGAGATCGCGCAGATGCCCCGCCAGGTCCAAGCGCGCCAAGGCCACTTCCTCGCCGCTGGCCAGGTGCAGTTCCAGGTTTTCGGTATCCGTCGCCTTGAGCTGCACGCGCAACACCTCGCACAGATGCTGTGTCTCGCACAGGTCGAGCGCGGTCAGCGCATCGAGGATCTTCGCATCGGTGACCTGCTGCCCCGGCTTCAGTCCCGGGGCACTGCCGCCGACGATCACCGGCAGCCGGGTCACCGCCGCGCGCGGCGCCAGCACGATCCCATCACGGTCCACCGGCAGGCTCAACCGGTCGGTGACGAGCAGCGCAACCGGCACCCGCTCGCCGATGCGCACGACAAGCGTGTCCGGCAGCTGCCGCCGGATTTCCACCGTGCGGACGCCAGGCAGCAGCATCAGTTCGTCGTGGATTTTCGTCAGGCTGACGGCGAACAGGTTGCCACCGGCGTTGAGGTGGCACAGCTCGCGAACCTCCTGCGGTTTGAGCGTGCCATCGGTGCGGATATCCGGTTCGCGCATCGTGAACAGCGGATTGCTGGCGAACAGCTCGTAGCGGATCCAATCGGCGCCCCGGATGCCAGCCAGGACGCAGCCGCCGACGGCGATGAGCAGCGCAACCACGGCGCTGACCCAGCGCACGCGCGCCTGCTTCTTCTCCTGGGACCGCGCGTCCACCTGCAGAATATGGCCGCCCGCCGCCTGCTTCCGGCGGTTCGACCGCCGCCCCGTTTTTCCATCACCCTCTCGAAACCACATGTTCATCTCCAAAATTGTGTGCGTCAGTGTACTGTGGCGCGCTGCATGATGCGATCACAAAGCTCGACAAAGCTGATGCCCGCCGCCGCTGCCGCCTTCGGCAGCAGGCTCGTCTCCGTGAAACCGGGGATCGTGTTCATTTCCAGCACAAAAAGCTCATTCTCCGGCGTCAGCCGCAGGTCCACGCGGCCGAGGTCGCGGCAGTCCAGCGCGCAGAACACGCGCCGGCCCAGCTCCTGGCAGCGCGCTGTCTGCTCCGCCGTCAGCGGCGCCGGCACGCGATACTCCGTACGGCCCTTGGTGTACTTCGCGCCAAAATCATACCAGCCGTCCGGCGCGCAGATCTCCACCACCGGCAGCGCGTCGTCGCCCAGCAGCCCCACGGTCAGCTCGCGGCCGGGGATGTAGGTCTCCACCAGCACCGGGTTGCCGTGCGCGAGCGCATCGCGCAGCGCCGCATCCCAGCCCGCCTCGTGGCGCACGCAGTGCAGCCCGATGGACGAGCCCTCGCTCGCCGGCTTGACCACCAGCGGCAGCGGCAGCGTGTGCGGACCCGGTGCCGTCAGCACCTCGAACGTGGCCGTCGGGATGCCCGCCGCTGCGAACACGCGCTTGCTCTGCAGCTTGTCGAGCGACTGGCGGCTCGCCGCCGCGCCGGAGCCGATGTACGGCATGCCCAGGTCGCACAACCGCTGCTGGACCACGCCGTCCTCGCCAAACGCGCCGTGCAACGCGATGAACACCGCCTCGACGTCTGCCGTGAACTGCAACGCGCCGTCCTTGGGATTGACCTCGTCCACGGCGTAGCCCGCCGCGCGCAGTGCCTTCGCCACCGCCGCGCCGGAGCGCAGCGACACCTCGGCCTCCGCCGACGGACCGCCCATCAGCACCGCGACTTTCTTAAATTTTTTCGGCATAGAAATCCTTCGCCCAAAACGCAATTTTTTCGACGTCGCCCGCGCCGACGACCAGCAGCGCGTCACCAGCCCGTAAAGTTTCGCGCAGATAATTCCACGCCGCATCCAAAGATTCAACCTCGCGCAAGCGCGGCACGCCACTTTGTGCGAAATGCCGCGCCAGGTCGTGGCTCGTGCCGCCCGCGAGCGGCGCCTCCGACGCCGCGTAGACCGGCGCCAGCACCACCTCGTCCACGCCCGCGAACGCGCCCGGGAAGTCGGCTCCGAGCGCCAGCGTCCGCGTGTAGCGGTGCGGCTGGAACACCGCGACCAGCCGCCGGCGGCCCAAGCCGCGCGCCGCAGCGACCAGCGCACGGACCTCCGTCGGGTGGTGCGCGTAGTCGGAGATCACCAGGATGCCGCCGGCCTCGCTGACAACCTCGAAGCGGCGGCGCGCCGGACAGAAGCTATCCAGGGCCTGGCAACAGGCGGCCCCTGCCGGGTGCGCGGGAGCATCACGGCGCAGGACCGCGTCCACGGCGGCGCAGGCCGCGAGCGCGTTGAGAATGTTGTGGCGGCCCGGCACCGGCAGCTGGAGCCGGGTGAGTTTCACACCGCGGCGGAGCACATCGAAAGTGCCGGCACGCGGGAAGAGTTCAACGTTCGTGGCGCGAAAGTCGGCGTGCTCCGCGAAGCCGAAGGAGATGCCGCCGCGGCCGAGCGCGGCGGCCCGCGGGTCGTCGGCGCCGTAGATCACGCAGCGCGCCTGCCGGATGAAACGTTGGAAGCACCCGACGAGTTCCGGCTCGCCGCCGAAATGCTCCATGTGGTCGAACTCGATGTTCGTGACGACCGCGATGTCCGGCGTGTAGAGCGCGAGCGTGCCGTCACTCTCATCGGCCTCGGCGACCACGAGCCGCCCCGCCCCCGCCCCCGCCACCCCGCCGAGCGAACCGACCTCGCCACCGATGGCAAAGGCCGGCGCGCAGCCGTTGGCCTGCAGCAGTTGCGCGATCATCGCGGTCGTCGTGGTCTTGCCGTGCGTGCCGGCGACGGCGATGGACAAAGGGAACGTCTGCAGCAGCGCGGGCAGCACAACGCCGCGCGCGAGCACCGGCAGACCGCGCGCCTGGGCGGCCTGGATCTCCGGCGCGTCGGCGGCGACCGCCGGCGTGCGTACGAGCCACGCGAGGTCGAGCGTGATATGCGCGGCATTGTGACCGAATTGCACGCCGACACCCTGCTGGACGAGCCAGTCCGTGATGCGGCTGGCCGCGGCATCGCAGCCGGAGACCGCAAAGCCGCGCGCGGCCAGCAGACGGGCCAGCCCGGCCATGCCGACGCCGCCGACGCCGGCGAAGTGGACCGCCGCCGGCCCCCGCGCCAGCAGCGCACGGGCCTCCGCGAAATCCCGATCCAGCTGGACGAAATCAGGCATGGGGGGAGAGCCGAACGGAGTGACGGAGCATGGGAGTGCTGGAGTGCTGGGCCGGAGTCGGCAAAAAGCTAACAGCGCACCAGCGGAATGCACACCGTGTCGAAGCAATTCGCCGTTCAATAGTTGCGCCTGTATCGGCCAGCGGGAAGAGGCAGTGGTTTGTCGTCTTGCGCGCAACGACTGACGACACGTCACGTCCACAGAAAATGATTCCGGTTACGCTCGCTCTCATGGATTCAACACTCCAGCACTCCGCCACTCCATCACTCCCTTTTTGCTTTCGGGCCGGCGCCAATGCGCTCCACGAGGTCCGCCAGCGCCTCGGCGCCGCAGCATTCGCGGTGGGCGCGGGCGGCGGCGCTCATCGCGGCGAGCTTCGCGCTGTTCCGGCACCGCTCGGTGAGATAATCCGCCAGCCACGCGGCGGACAGATGTTCTTCCGAGACGTAGTCCGCCGCGCCCAGCCGCGCCATCGCCTTGGCGTTGGCGAACTGATGATCGGCGGCGGCATACGGATAGGGCACGAACAGCGCGGGCACGCCGAAGGCCAGCAGTTCGGCGCAGGTCGAGGCGCCGGAACGGCAGACGGCCAGGTCGGTGGCGGCGTAGAGCGGCGCCATGTCGGTCGTGAACCCGTAAACGGTGGCGGCGATGCCATAGCGGGCATAGGCGGAGCGGACGCGGGACTCGTCGGCCGGTCCGGTCAGATGCACCGGGTGCAGGGGCACCCCGCGCGCCTGCAACAGGGAAAAAGCCTCCACCGCCACCTCGTTCAGGTGGTGCGCCCCGCGACTGCCCCCGAGCACCATGATGCGGTGCGCACCCGCGGAGGGCGTCCGCGGGAGGGTGCGGCTCGCGCGCTCCAGGTCGCGGCGGATCGGCATGCCGGTCACGGTCAGCGCCGCATGCTGCAGATAGAAGCGGGACGCCTCAAAGCTCGCGGCGACGCCGGTGGCCCAGCGCGAAAGCAGGCGGATCGCGCGGCCGGGCACGACGTTGGCCTCGTGCAACACCAGCGGCACACGGTTGCGCAGCGCGGCCCAGGCCGGACCGATCGAGGCGTAGCTGCCCATCGCGAGCAGCACCTCCGGCGGATCCTGGCGCATCTTCTGACGGCAGGTATGCATCGCGCGCAGCAGGCTCCAGAGCGCCGGCACCAGGCGCAACGACAGCCCCGACGGCAAGCCGCGCGCCGGGATGGTCACGATCTTGCCCTGCCAATCTTTCACGGCGGCAGTCTCGACGTCCTTGCCGGCCATCCACAGGGTGACGGCGTGGCCGCGCTCGCGCAGCACCTCGGCCGTGGCGAGACCGGGGAAGATGTGCCCGCCGGTGCCACCGCACGCCAGCGCGATGCGCAGCGGGCGCGGCGCGGGGTTGGAAGTCGTGGCCGTCATCCGGCGCTCTCGCTGGCCAATAGAAATTTCTTCCAGCCTAGGCCGGCGGAAAAGCCACCCAGCGCGCCACCGGCGGCCACCACCCGATGGCAGGGGATGAACAGCGGCAGGGGGTTCGCGCCACACGCAGTGCCAGCCGCGCGGGCCGCCCCCGGCCGACCGAGGCGGCGCGCGAGTTCGCCGTAAGTGACAGTGGCCCCGCGCGGGATCGTCTGCAGCTCAACCAACAGGCGCGCCGTGAAAGCGCCGGACACCTCCGGCTGCAGCGCAGGCACTGCCGGCAGTTTGGCCCCGGCCAGGCAGGCCCGGATGAAGCGTTCGGCCTGCGCCAGGACACGGCCGTCGGCTGGCGTCCGCGCGACCAGCCGGCGGCGCGTGATGCGCGGCGCGGCGCGCAGCGCCTGGCGCACCGGCAAGACGCAGCGGAACAGCGCACCCGCGCGGGCGGCGAGGCGGATGACGCCCCACGTGGTGACGAGGTCGAGCCGGGACACGGTGGATGCGTTCATCGGAAGATGATCTTGATGACGATATAGCCGAGGATGACGGCGCCGGCGACGAAGGCCAGGGCGCGGTTGCGCTGGACACGGCGTTCGTGCCGGAGCGCGGGCGCACCGAGGAAGCGCGTGCTGGAAAACAGGCGGGCGAACGCCTCGTTGCCCGCGACAATGGTATGGCGCTCGGGGGCACTGCTGGCGGCCAGTTCGGCCGGCGCCGCCGGCCCGGACGTCGCCGGCCCCGCGCCCGGCTTGGTGCTCGTGCGATAACGCGGCATGGACGAGGAGACGGGCAGCTGGTGCGGGTTCGCCATCAGCCGCTCGGGCTTCTTGAGCGCGCGCTCCAGCCGCCGGATCTCGGCGGTCAGTTCCGCGCGGCTCTGGTCGACTTCGCGCAGACGGCGATCAACGGGATTTTTTTCTTTAGCCATGACGGACCGGAGCGGCTTAACGCAGACGCCAGACAATGGCGCCAATCAGCACGAGCAGGGTGACGATCAACGGCAGTGTGATGGCGAGGCCGACCTTGAGCCAGTAGCCGAAATTCTTCTCCGGCTCCTCGTCGTGTCGCCGGCCTTCTTCGAAGATCACCGCCGGATGCACAGCGGAGCCGCCGCCCGGGGCAGGCGCGGCGGTGTTGACCGCGTCGATCTTGGCGACCGCTTTGTTGTATTCAAGGCGGACGTCCTCCACCAGGGTGGAGGCCTTGTTGAGTTCGTCACGGAAGCCGCTTTCCGGCCAGCCTTCCTCGTCGATCGACTGCAGATCGTTCAGCATCCCCTTGAACCGCTTGCGCGTGGCGCTCAGCAACTCGGCCAGACGGCTGGCGGCGATCTCTTCCTTTTCGATGGTCACGAGGCTCTGCGTGAGCCGGTCCATCATCTCGCGCTTGCCGTGCGTGTAGTCGTCCTGCTTCTTGCGCAGGTCCTCGAGATCCTTGCGCTGGCGGTCGAGATCCTCGCCCCGCTTGCGCAGCTTCTCGAGCTCCTCGTTGGCGCCAGACACCTTGAGGTCCAGCTCCTGCTTGTGCTTGGTCATCCGCGTCAGCGCGAAGTCGGAGACCGACTTGACGGGCACGCCCTCGGCGGCCGCGCCCTCGTTGCCGACCCGCGTCACATCGTCGGACGCCAGCTTGGAGCGGCGCTCGGCGTCCTCGACGCGGTTCAGATCGTCGTCAAAAAAATCCCGGTTTGACATGTCATGACTCCTGTTCGACAAAAGTTCGGCGCGCATCATAGGCGGCGGACCGCGGCGGCTCAACCTCAAAGTGACACAGGCGGAGTTTCCCGCCGACAATATTTGGCAGCGCCTGCCGTTTTCCGACCAG
>Ga0316226_1004733_pt1 | contig 10676 bp, 4 predicted proteins | sample TBH18017metaG_FD_206009 | JGI IMG/M metagenome (GOLD analysis project Ga0316226, IMG submission 206009) | Freshwater microbial communities from Trout Bog Lake, Wisconsin, USA - TBH18017 | ecosystem: Environmental > Aquatic > Freshwater > Lake > Hypolimnion/Profundal zone | place: USA: Wisconsin... | reverse complement strand
CCGACAAGGCGGAACTGGGCACTGTGGCCGTGGTGCCGATCAATGGCGGCAAGATTTGGCAGGTGTTCGGACATGACAACGATGTTACCGGCGGCGTCTGGGGCAGCTATGGCATGGTTCAGCGCGATGGGCATTGGTATGGTTACTATGGCGGGGTGACGCTGGTCGAAACGATGATGGGCGGGCCAAGGCATCTGCCGCCCGGCACGGTGCGCCCCGACCTGTACGAGGTGGATATGGCCACCGGCAAGCACCGCATAATCGCCCACCGCGCGGATGATCCGGGCGAGCAGACGCACTGGCTGGTGGATGGGCAAGGGCGCGTCGCCGCCACCCTGTCACTGGAACGATCCGATGGTTCGTGGACGATTCGCGGGGCCGCGCATCAGGCCTTGGTCAAAGGCAAAAACCCCGAGGGCGAGGTGGGGATCGACGGTTTTACGCCCGACGGCGCCAGCATCGTCTATCATCAAAAAGACGAGGCATCGGGCATGGTGCAGCGATTATCGGTGCCAACGGCGGGCGGCACGCCGCAGCCCTTTCTGGCCGACAAGACCGTAAAGGGGCTGTATATCGGTGCCGGGCATAGCATCGATGGTTTCCGCGAGGACAGCATCAACAATGTGTCCCACTTCTTCGACCCCGCCCGCGACAAGCTGTATCACGCCGCCCGCAACGCCTTTCCCGGCGAACGGATGATTTTGGAGGACAGCAACAACGCCTTCACCCGCCTGCTGATCCAGACCGAGGGGCCGCAGGATGCCGGCAGCTGGTATGTGATCGATCTGGCCACCCATCATGCTGATCCGCTGGGCGCGACCTATATGGTGGACGGCGCCGACGTGGGGCCGATGAAGATGCTGCCCTATACCGCCGCCGACGGGCTGAAGATGGAGGGCGTGCTGACCTTGCCGCCCCCATCCACGCTGCCAGGCGGGGCGGCCAAGATGCTGCCGGCGGTGATCCTGCCCCACGGCGGGTCGACAGCGCATGACGTGCCGGGTTTTGACTGGATCGCGCAAAGTTTCGCCAGCCGCGGCTACGCGGTGTTTCAGCCCAATTTCCGCGGCTCCACCGGCTATGGCGAGGGCTTCGTACACGCGGGCAACGGCGAATGGGGCCGCAAGATGCAGACCGACATCTCCGATGGCCTCGCCGAGCTGGTGCGTCAGGGCATCGTTGACCCGGCGCGGGTGTGCATCGTCGGGGCCAACTATGGCGGCTATGCGGCGCTGGCGGGGGTCAGCCTGCAACAGGGGGTTTACCGCTGCGCGGTGGCCTATGCCGGGCTCAGCGATCTGAACCGTCTGATCGACGACAAGGATAGCGCCAGCGCATCCGACCCGATGCTGATGCGCAACCTCAAGACGGAGGTGGGGCAGGGGCGCGATCTGAAACTGGTATCGCCGATCCGCTTTGCGGGCAACGTCAGCGTGCCGGTGCTGCTGATCCACGGCAAGGACGATACGGTGGTCAATCTCAGCCAGAGCAGCCGCATGGCCGACGCGCTGCGCCATGCCGGCAAACAGGTGGACTTCATCACCCTGCCCGGCGAGGATCACTGGCTGTCGAAGGGCGAAACGCGGCTGGCGATGTTGCAGGCGGCAGTGGATTTTGTGATGAAAAACAACCCGCCCGGCCCGAGCCGCTAGGCCGGTTTCAGCCGTGCCCGCATAATTCATTTTCCTACACGAACCATATTGGTTATATGCCCCGCCCATCCGCTGGCCCCATGCGCATGGGAAGGGGCGGTGTTTCGGGTCGGCATTTTGGGCATGGGGCGCGGCGTAAGCAGCGTGATCACGCGCAAAGCGCCGGACGGCTTCGGATATCAGCCCCGTTCGCAGGCCCGCACAAGGGCCAAGGGGCAAAGGCGCGATCTGCGACCCCGCCCGCCTTTTTCGTCGCTGACCAGAGGGGCGAGCCGGGCTGCTAAAAAGCTGACCTTCTACCCGGCCAGTCGTAAAGAGAAGCAGCAAACCCCCGCGCCTCGCCGGCGATCCTTGCGCCCCAGCGCGCAACGCGATCCGGCCAAGTTGCCAAGGCGCCCATAATGCCGGCCCGATGTTCGCGCCCGCCCCGGCCCCAAACGTCCGCACTCGCCAGCGGAGGCCCCCCGCGCCCCCATCAACCGGCCCGCCTCGACAACAGGGGGCTTTCGGCATTCGCTGGGGGTGATATAGCAACCACAGCGCCTGTTAGAGGCGCCGGGGGGCAGGGGTGAGTCTAGCTAGGGCGGTTCTGTTTGCGCTGACGCTGATCTGCCTGCTGTTCGGCGTGGCCAGCATCGTCGAAACGCGCGACCTGCCTGCCCTGCGCGCGACAAAACGGCGGCACGGGGCCTATACGCTGGCGCTGGGGGTCTATTGTTCCAGCTGGACCTTTTACGGCGCGGTGGGCAGTGCGGCGCGTGATGGGTGGAATTATCTGCCGATCTATGCCGGGCCAGTGGCGCTGCTGTTGCTGGCGCCCCGGTTCCTGCGCCGATTGTCCGAGGCGGTGGCCGAGGAAAAAGCCACCACCATTTCCGACTTTATTGCCGCGCGTTTTGGCCATGATGTGGTGATGGCGCAGCTGGTGACGATCATCGCTCTGGCCGGCACCATTCCCTATGTGGCGCTGCAATTGCGGTCGATCGGCGGGGCGATTGCCAGCGTTTCGGGGCAGGACGTCGCCGGGCCGACGATGATTTGCGCCGCCGTTCTGCTGGGTCTGTTCGCCATTCTGTTCGGCGCGCGCCGGTACGAGATCGCCGGGCGCAGCGACGGTTTGCTCTATGCCATCGGGTTTGAATCGGTGCTGAAGATGCTGGCGCTGGTCAGCGTGGGGGCGCTGGCGGTGGTGCTGCTGTGGCGCGCGCCGCCGGGCGCGCTGGCGCAGAGCTACGCGATGCTGGGCAGCCGTTTCGCCCCCAGCGGGCTGTCGGTCGAGACGCTGGTGATCCTGATCATCTCCACCTGCGCGGTGATCGTGCTGCCGCGCCAGTTCTATATGGGGCTGGTGGAGGCGCAGTCACCCGAGGACCTGCCCAATGCGCGCTTTGGTTTGGCGGCCTATATCGCGGCGATGGCGGCGATTGTGGTGCCGATCGCGGCGGCGGGCGCGGGCCTGCTGCCGCATGGCGAGGCGCCCGATCTGTTCGTGCTGCGTCTGCCCGGCTGGCACGGCGATGCGACGATCCTGACGCTGGCCCTGCTGGGCGGCATGAGCGCGGCGGCGGCGATGGTGATTGTGGATGCCACGGCGCTGGCGACGATGATCTCGAACGATCTGGTGTTCGCGGCGATCCTGCGCGGCGGGGCGCAGGATCTGGCCAACCAGCAGGGCCGCGGCGGCGAGATCGGCAAACGCATGCTGATGGTTCGGCGGGGTTCCATTCTGGCGGTGGTGGCGCTGGCGCTGGCATGGGCGCTGTTGCTGAGCCCCCGCACCTCGCTGGCCTCGATAGGTCTGGTGGCCTTTGCGGCGATGGCGCAGTTCACCCCGCATCTGATTTTGGGCGTCTTCGCCCGCGACAGGGACCCGCTGGCCGGGCGGATCAGCCTGACCATCGGCTTTGTGCTGTGGCTCTATACGCTGGCGCTGCCGCAGGTCTTGCCGCTGGAATGGCTGGCGGGGATGCGGCATTCGCTGTTCGATCCCTTGCACCTGTTCGGCATCGGCAACGCGCCGCCTCTGGTACACGGGGTCGCGTGGAGCCTCGGCGCGAACCTTGCCGCCTTTGCCTTTGTGGCGGTGCGCAAGATGCCGAGGCAATCATGGATGCCGTCGCGCACGCCGGGCGCCATGGCGGTGCACGACATCGCCGGGCTGGTGCGGCTGACCGCCAGCTTCGTCGGCGCCGAACGCGCCGATGCGGAGTTCGCAGGCCAAGCCCCCGGCGCCCCGGTGGACCGCAAGGCGGCGGGCCGCGCGCAGCAATTGATCGCGCGGGTGGTGGGGGTGTCCTCGGCGCGGGCGCTGATGGCATCGGCGCTGGCGGGCGGCACCATGAGCCTTGCCGAAGTCACCCGCCTGCTCGACGCCGGCGGGCAGAGCCTGCGGTTTTCGCGCCAATTGCTGGCGGCGACCTTTGAAAACGTCGATGCCGGGATCAGCGTCGTTGACAGCGAGCTGAACCTGATCGCCTGGAACACCCGTTACGAGGAATTGTTCGATTACCCCGCAGGGCTGGTCCGCGTCGGCGAGCCGGTCGCCGACCTCATCCGCCACAACGCGGCGCGCGGCGATTTCGGTGACGGCGACATCGAAACCCACGTGCAAAAACGGCTGGAACATCTGCGGCGCGGCACAGAGCACAGCTTTGAACGCCACCGCCGCGATGGCCGGGTGATCAAGACCGTCGGCGGGCCGATGCCAGACGGCGGCTATGTGATGTCGTTCACCGACATCACCGGCGAATGGCAGGCCCGCGCCGAACTGCAACGCACGCTGGTCGAACTGGAAAGCCGCGTCGCCGACCGCACCAGCGCCCTCTCCGAAGCCAATGAGCGCCTCGCCCGCGCCACCCGCGACAAGACCCGCTTCCTCGCCGCCGCCAGCCATGATCTGCTGCAACCGCTGCACGCCGCCCGCCTGTTCACCGCCGCCTTGGAGCGCCAGACCCACCCCGCCCCCGATCTGGTCAAGCGCGTCGAACGCTCGATCATCGCGGCGGAGGATCTGCTGCGGGCGCTGCTCGACATCAGCCGGCTGGACGCAGGCGGCATTCAGCCGACGCCAGAGGTGGTGGAACTGGCCCCCTTTCTGCGCGATCTGGTGGAGGGGGTGCGGCCCATCGCGGCGGCGGGCGGTCTGGCGCTGCGCTATGGCCCGCTGCCCGGCGTGGTGGAGACAGACCTCGGCCTGCTGCGTTCGGTGATCCAGAATTTCCTGTCGAACGCCCTGCGCTATACGGTGCAAGGTGGCGTGCTGGTGGGAGTGAGGATGCGGGCGGGAGGCTGGCGGATCGACGTGATCGACACCGGCGTCGGCATCGCGCCCGAGGACCAGCTGGCCATCTTCGGCGAATTCACCCGCCTCGGCACTGTGGAGGCCGAGGGGCTGGGGCTGGGCTTGGCTATGGTGGACCGCATCGCCCGCCTGCTGGGGGCGCGGGTGGAGCTATCCTCGGTGCCCGCGCGCGGCAGCCGGTTCAGCCTGTGGTTGCCCGCCAGCAGCGCCTTGCCGGCCCCGGCGGCACTGCCCCGCGGCGGCGCGGCGCCGGGCAAACGCAGCCTGACCGTGCTGGTGGTGGATAACGAACCTGAGATCGTCGAGGCCAGTGCGGCGCTGCTGTCCAGTCTGGGCCACCTTGTGTTTGGCGCGCGCGGCCTGAGCGCGGCGCTGAAACAGGTTGGCCCGCATGCCGGGCACATCGACGCGGTGCTGGCGGATCATCATCTGGACGACGGCGAGGACGGCCTGTCGCTGATCGCCGAATTGCGCCGCCGCCGTCCCGGCCTGCCCGCCGCGCTGGTCACCGCCGCCGAGGCCCCCGATGTCTTGGCGCGGGCGGCGCAAATGGGCGTGCCGGTGCTGCGCAAACCCGTCGCGCCCGAGGCGATAGAGGCCTTTCTGGCAGGCGTTTCGGCGCTGGGCGTGGCCGCCGAATAGGGGGCGTTTAGTGCCGCAGATCAAGCCCCATCGAGCGCGCCACCAGTGCCGCCTGCGTGCGGTTGCGCACATCCAGCTTGCGCATGATCGCGGTCATATGCGCCTTGATGGTGGCCTCGCTGGTGCCCAGTTGATGCGCGATCTGCTTGTTCAGCTGGCCATCCAGCACCGCCATCAGCACCTTCAGCTGCGTCGGGGTCAGTGTCGAAACCGCATGGCGGATCTGCGCTTCCTGCCCGACATGCGCGACGATGGGCGCGTCGGTGCGCGGCGCCGATCCATTCAACGCCCGCGCGATGGCGCCCTCAATCGCCGATAAATCGCTGTCTTTGCTGAGGAAGCCTATGGCGCCAAAGGCCTGCGCCTCGCGCGCGGCATCATGGCCCTCGGCACTGGAAACCACCAGAATGGGCACCCCCGGCTGTTCCGCGTGCAGCAGGGCAATGCCCGAATAGCCCACCGCGCCGGGCATTTTGAGGTCTAAAACGATCAGGCGCAAACCCACTGCCGTGGCCGCCGCCTGAGCAGCAGCGGCCAACGTACCTGCCTGCAATACCTTCGCTTGCGGGGCCACTTGCGCCACCGCCATGGCCAAAGCCTGACGGAACAGCGGGTGATCGTCCGCTACGAGAATCGTTTCTATACGGCCTCCGCCAGTTGGGGTCTGTTCTGAATCAGATTATCGACAACTGATGGATCTGCAAGGGTTGATATATCGCCGAGGTTTGACGTGTCGTTTTCGGCGATTTTGCGCAAAATGCGGCGCATGATTTTGCCCGATCGCGTTTTGGGCAATCCCGGCGCGAAGTGGATGACGTCGGGCGTGGCGATGGGGCCGATTTCGGCGCGGACCCATTTGACCAAGGCGGCGCGGGTCGCGGCGTCGCCCTCCAGCCCGGCGTTCAGCGTGACATAGGCGTAGATGCCCTGCCCCTTGATTGCGTGCGGCATGCCGACGACGGCGGCCTCGGCGACGTGGGGGTGGGCGACCAGCGCGCTTTCGACCTCGGCGGTGCCCATGCGGTGGCCCGAGACGTTGATCACGTCATCGACCCGGCCGGTGATCCAGTAATAGCCGTCCTGATCGCGGCGGCAGCCGTCGCCAGTGAAATATTTGCCGGGGTAAGTGCTGAAATAGGCTTGATAAAACCGCTCCGGGTCGCCGTAGATGCCGCGCATCTGGCCGGGCCAGCTTTGCGCGATGCACAGGTTCCCCTCGGTGGCGCCCGTCAGCAGCTTGCCGTCGGCGTCGACCAATTCGGGCACCACGCCGAACATCGGGGTGGTGGCGCTGCCCGGTTTCAGCGCGGTGGCGCCGGGCATCGGGGTGATCATGTGGCCGCCGGTTTCGGTCTGCCACCAGGTATCGACGATGGGGCAGCGGGCATCGCCGACCACCTTGTGATACCATTCCCACGCCTCCGGGTTGATCGGTTCGCCCACAGATCCCAGCAAACGCAACGACTTGCGGCTGGTGGAGGTGACGAAACCATCGCCCTCGCGCATCAAGGCACGCAAGGCGGTGGGCGCGGTGTAGAAGCTGTTGACCTGATGCCGGTCGATCACCTGCCAGAACCGGCTGAAATCGGGGTAGTTTGGCACGCCCTCGAACATCAAGGTGGTGGCGCGGTTGGCCAGCGGGCCGTAAACGACATAGCTGTGCCCGGTGACCCAGCCGATGTCGGCGGTGCACCAGAAGACCTCTCCGGGTTTGTAATCAAACACATAGTGGTGGGTGCAGGCCGCCCATGTCAGATAGCCGCCGGTGGTGTGGACGACGCCCTTGGGCTTGCCGGTGGAGCCCGAGGTGTAGAGCAAAAACAGCGGATCTTCGGCGTTCATTTCTTCGGGCGGGCAGTCGGCGGAGACTTCCGCGCGCTCCTCGTGCCACCAGACGTCGCGGCCGGGCATAAAGGCGATGTCGTTGCCCGCGTGGCGCACCACCAGCACGGTTTCGACGTCTTTCGCCTGACCCAGCGCGGCATCGACGTTGCCCTTCAGCCCCACCATCTTGCCGCCGCGGTACGAACCGTCGCAGGTGATGACCAGCTTGCTGCCGCAATCCTCGATCCGGCTGGCCAGGGCTTCGGGTGAGAAACCGCCGAAAACAATGGTATGCACCGCGCCAATCCGCGCGCAGGCCAGCATGGCAAAGGCGCCCTCTGGGATCATCGGCAGGTAGATCGTCACGCGGTCGCCGCGTTTTACGCCCTTGGCCTTCAGCACATTGGCCATGCGGCAGACTTCTTCATGCAGCTGGGCATAGGTGATTTTGCGTTGCTGGCTGGGGTCGTCGCCTTCCCAGATGATCGCCACGGTGTCGGCGTGCTGGGCCAGATGGCGGTCGATGCAGTTGGCGGAAACGTTCAGCGTGCCATCGGCGAACCAGCGAATGCCGAAATCTTTTTCGTCAAAGCTGCATTTGTTCAGCTCTGTCCAAGGCTTGATCCAGTCGAGCCGGTCGGTTTCCTCGCGCCAAAACCCTTCCGGCTCCTCGATCGAACGCCGATACTTCTCCGCATATCCCGCCGCGTTGACGTAGGCATTGGCAGCGCATTCCGCAGAGACAGGATAAACGGCGTGGTGGTGCAATGTGGACACGGTATCAGTCTCCCCCGGATGGCGCTGGATGGGCGTAGCATAGGTCAGCGAAACCACTTTGCGAAGGGGGCACAAAGTCTCAATTGAACCCTTTCCGCGCTTAGTTGAACCATTTTTGCCGCCATCCGTAGATCGACGTTACGGGGTTTCCCGTGGCGTCAGTGGCGGGGCGGAAACGGAAACGCTGTTCGGCGAGGCGGCAGGTAATGGCGTCGGCGTCGGGGTCCGGCGAGGCCTCGCGCACTTGGCAATCATGGGCGCGGCCATCGGTGCCGACGGTGAAAACGATCAGCACCGCATGGCCGATCCTGAGCGCGCGGCTGGCGGCGGGATAGTCGGCAACGCGGATGTCCCCGGCGAGCTGTACGGGGCGTGTGCCGCCGGAGCCTGAGCCTGTGCCGTTCGCCGCGCCAGAGCCTGTACCCGTGCCCGTGCCCGCGCCCGCATTGCCTGCGTTGGCGGCGGCGGGTTGCGGCGCGGCCAAGGCGATATGCGCCGTGGGTAGAGCCATCGGCGGCGCTGTGCCCTGTGGAGGCGCGAAGGCGGGATGGCTGCGACGGGGTGGCTCACGGTGAATGCGCGGCGGGGGCGGCGGGGTGGAGGGCGTGATCGCCATCATCACCGTATCGCGCGTGGGACGCAAGGCATCGGGCGCCAGACCCGCGACCAGCCCGGCCAGCAGCAGCCCATGCAGCGCCGCCACCAGCACCATCACCGCGGCGCGCGATCTGTCGGTGGGGGCGCGGGGGGTCGCCATGGGCCGCCTATGCCACGGCGGTGCTTGCCGCGCCAGAGCGCGCCGCACGTATGTCGCGAAACGGGTGTCACGAAATGGACGCGAAACCGCCGCTGAACCGTCACCAAAACGTCGCGCGGGTGTCACGCGCGCCTGCCAGTTGCAGTGCAGCATAAAGTCCAAACTAGGGGGTATTACCATGATTCGTGTCACTTCGCGCCGGTTGCTGCTGTGCAGCGCGGCGGGTTTCGCTCTGCTTGCCAGCACCTCCGCGCAGGCCAGGACCATCGCCGCAGACGCCGCAGCAGACGCCGCACCCATCACCAATGGCGATGACATCATCGTCACCGCCACCAAGGTGAACAATGCGACGCCGATCACTTCGTCGATCCACACATTTGAACCGCAAGCCATCGTCAGCCATTCGATCATAGAGAACTCGATCCCGGCGACGTCGGATTATGCGCAGGTGATCCTGCTGACGCCGGGCGCATCCATGGCGCCGAGTTCGGGCAATGGCGTGGGGCTGGGGGACGCCAAGATTACGCTGCGCGGGTTCAAGGATGGCCAGTACAACATGACCTATGACGGCATTCCGTTTGGCGATTCGAACGACCCGACACACCATTCGACATCCTATTTCCCCGATGGCACCTATGACCGCCTTATCGTCGATCGCGGGCCGGGTGCGGCTACCGATCTGGGCCAGTCCAGCTATGGCGGCAACGTCCATTTGATCAGCCGCGAGGCCACCGACAAAGCCTTTGTCGAGGGGCAAACGGTTTACGGCAGCTTCAACACCTATCTGGAGCGGCTGACGGTGAATTCGGGCAGCATCGCCAAGCTGGGCGGGCTGAAGATCATCGCGGTGGGCGAGTACAAAAAGACCGACGGCGCGCTGTCGAACCAGCCCGGCTGGTGGGCCAATGGCTATGTCAAGCTGGAGAAGCCGCTGGGCGACAATGCGCAGCTGTCGTTCCTGGCCAATTACAACCAGAGCCTGTTTGACCAGTCAGACGCCGCCGGCGGCAGCACGCTGGATCAGCAAACGCTGTATGGCCGCCAGTTTGGCGCCACCACGGCGGCGAACCCCGGCTATTACCCCAACGCGCGGCAGGACTGGAACTGGCAGAACAAGACCACCGATATGGAGATCGGCCGCCTGACTTGGCACCCGGCCAGCAATGTCACCGTCGATAACAAGTGGTACACCTATTTCTACAAGAACTTCACGGTTTCCACCGAGGATTCGACGACGCTGCTGTGCAGCACAAATCCGCCCGCCAGCGTGGCGGCGGATTGCAAGGCGACGCTGGGCACGCAGGTCTATGCGCAGGGCAAGGGTCTGGGCGGCGGCGGCGGCAAGGTGATCGCGGGCGACATCGCCGGCTATACCAAGCTGAACCAATACCGCACCTCTGGCGACATCTTGCAGGTGAATGTCGATACCGACGCCGGCATTCTGAAGGTCGGCACATGGTACGAATATTCGCATTCCAAGCGGTATCGTTACGATTATGACTTTACATCCGGCGCGGCGGCTGGCGGGATCAGCCAGTATAATTTCGATTTCAACATCATGAATGACGGCCAGAACTGGAACTGGAAGGAAAAGGACGCCGCCTATAACACGCAAGCGAACGGCCAGCCGGTTTCCGCCAACATTAAATATGACGAGCACACCAGCTGGGAACAAATCGAGGGCTTTGGCGAGTTTGACCTGAAGCTGCTGGCCGATACGCTG
>Ga0316226_1004728_pt1 | contig 10682 bp, 6 predicted proteins | sample TBH18017metaG_FD_206009 | JGI IMG/M metagenome (GOLD analysis project Ga0316226, IMG submission 206009) | Freshwater microbial communities from Trout Bog Lake, Wisconsin, USA - TBH18017 | ecosystem: Environmental > Aquatic > Freshwater > Lake > Hypolimnion/Profundal zone | place: USA: Wisconsin... | reverse complement strand
CTGTTTTTCTAGAGGAAAATATTCCATAACAGCATCAGCCAAACCTGCGGCATTGGTGAGTGCCACCTGCCAGAAGTCCACAAGCGGTTGGAAATAATCATAGCCATTAACCCGCCAGCCTCTGGCAGCCAAGGCCAGTTCAACACTGCCACCGCCAAAGAATGGACTCACGAGTGTCCCGGGCGTAGCTGGGAAGAATGGCAGGAGTTGCTTGCGGGCCCGGGTTTTGCCGCCGGGGTACCGCAAGAGACCGTGAGTGGAGATCGGGTTTTGCACCCGTTCCACTTCTCAGACGACTGCCGGAATTCCTCCACACGCCACGACGCACGCGCGTACGTCGTAGTTTAGTGGACAGGGGTGGTACCGCGGATTTACTTATGCGGCGGGTGGATCCGGACACGACGCTGGCGTGATTCGGGTGGTTCACCGGCCGACTCGCACGTCACCGGTCAAATAGTGGCGGATAGCTCGAAGTCGCCCTGTGCAGTATAAAGTTCCATCGCTTGTTCTCCACCGACCACCTCGATGGCCACTTGCGCCTCAGGTGGAAGCCTCAGCATGTTGTTGAGTTGTTGAGCACGTTCACGCAGGTGCTGCCAGTTCTTGAGCTGCACCGGATCGGTTGGTGGAACTTCCGGTACAACCTCCCAACCGATGACTTTGCGTTTGTGACAGATTGCTTGCAGTGTAGGTTTCATAGGCTCTGTTCTCCTGATTTGTTTTTTGGCTTCTTCGATTTCGCTCGTGGCGGGTCAATAATGGCGTGCGCTTCCGCAATGTAATGCTGTCGGTCCAGATCAGCCGGCACCGTCGTGTCCGTAATGCGGTTGCAGATCATCGCCTTCCCGCCATCCGCCAAGGTGGACTTGCGCCCATCCAGTGAATGGACTTCCAGCGGATCGCCGGCCACCGACACATACCACCGCACATAGTCCTGAATCTCGGCGCCCCGCCAGGTGATTTTGGAGCGTAGATGACTGCGCCGGTAAGTTCGCAGGAACTCATAAAGATCCTGACACTGGTTGACCGTCTGCTCGACCGGTATCCCATCCCGATAAAAGTTGATCACGGCTTTGGCGATGATGTTGGCGTCGTGCTTGCGGCCAAGATCCTGCCAATTGTCGCTGAACGCACCCTTGGTCTTGACCTTGCCGGCCAAGGTGACGGCGACGTAGTTGTTTACGTCACGGCGGGCATAGAGCCGGTAGTCGGCTCGCTCCAATTCGAATCCGGTCGTCATCTCCCATTGGCGGGTCGCCGCCAGCAGGGCTGGTTCGGCGGCGACCGGACAGCGGACGGTGATGCCGTCGGTATTGGCGCTAACAACCTCGGCACCCGCCAGCGTAACAGCTTCGATCAATGCCAGGATCTGCATCTGGCCGCCGACAGTTACCAGATACTTTGTTCGTGGATCGTACATCCACGAAAACCGGTCACCACACTTGCCAAAGGTGGCATTGATCACAATCTTCAAGCTATCTGCAGTGGCTTTGTCACCGGCACGCTTCGCTTCCAAGCGTTGGTGCATCAGCCGGCCCAGTGCCTGGGACCACGCCGGACTCAAGTGTGCCGGATACAGGTTACGCTTTACCAAAATCGACGGATAATACGAGGCCACATCCAGATCGATCAATTTGTGGTCGGCATCGCCATGGTAGACCGCTCGTTTATCAACGGAGTGAAGTCCACCAAGGGCAAAGGTGTAGGTGTGTCCGCCAAACTCAATTTCCAGCCGCTTTTCCAGTTCATCTCCGATCCGGATATCACCTGCGGCAGTGACAACCAATCCTTTCAGCAGGTCATGGAATGCCTGGAGTTCCGGGGTCTGGAACTTGACGACCGGCAACAGCTCTGCCATGGGAATCCCGCTGGGATAACTCGGTTTTGCAATTTGTCGCAGATCGAATGGCGCTGCACCGGTCGCATCACCGAAAAGTTTTGCCATTACATCTTCAGCAATGCGGGCTTCTGATGCACACAGCACGTTGACGCCATAGTCGTTCTCAAGTTTCACCCGCATTTCAATCAGTTTCAGACCACGCTCCAGCAACCCCAGCGTGACTTTGAGATCGGTGCGGCAATATTCCCGGACCGTCTGCTTCTTCGCTTCATCACCGAGTGGGACGCCCGGTCGGTAGGGCAAGCCAACGATGTCCGGCATACGGAGCCGTGTGGCGTACACCTTGAGGCCGGCAAAGCTGTCAGTTTCCCCCTTGGCCAGGTGCTGCGCCAAGTCGATTGACCGATGCCAACGAATCGCCGTTTTGTATGTAAGTTCCTTGATCGCCTTCCGTTTGGGGTTGTCAGCCAACAGTTGTTTGTAATTGATGATGGCTTCGACCCGATTACAGATGCGCCGGGCGTCAGCCTGCGGATCCGTCAGAATGAATTTCAACAGGACGTCATCGAATCGATAGCTGTTGAACCCAACCAGCACCTTGTCGGGGTCGGTCACAAATTGACGCAAGTCATTTAACTGGCTGTCGTCGAACTCAACGGTCTCGTGTCCATTGGTAAAGACAGCGAGGAAAAAGTCGGGGTAGGTTTCGCAATCGTAGACCCAAACCTTTTTGCCTGGGAAAAGCGCTTGGCACCGGGATACGGGGTCGTTGCCGTCAGGTAATGTTGGCAACTCGGGGCTTGGTGGCATCGGTCCAGGCACGATAGTGCCGGTTAGGCCGGTCGAGCCATTGGCTGTCAGCTGTTCCGGAGCTTGGGCGTCCGTATCTGGAACCGGCACGGCCGGAATTGGGCCTGACATAGGCGGTGGTGCTTGAGTTGGCGGCTCAGGTGCCGGAACCGGAGCGCCACCGTTGCCGGTATTGCCGCTGTCACTGTCACTGTCAGTGTCAGTGTCAGCGGCAGGCGTCTGACACTTTTGGGGTTGATTATCAAGGACTTCCGCTGTCAGTGCCGTCAGTATATACCCACCCCCATCCGTCTTCCCTTTATTTAAAGTTAAGTGGGTGGTGGAATGGTTAACTGCTGACAGCGTTTTTATAATGCCGGCTTGGAGATTAGTGTCAGTCGGCTGCCCCTGACAGTTGTGACTGACAGTTGTTGGGTACCAGCGACGGCGATGGTGTCCTGTCTTTTCATGGTCGTACCGCACGGATTCCCGGGCAATGGCGGTATCGGAGACAATCTTGAACGTCCGGCTATCAATAGTCAGGGAACGGTACAAGTCCCGGTCGGTACTGCCTGGGAACTTGGAGACAAATCGCTCAAACCGAGCCACCAGCATCGCCAGCCGGTCACCATGGACTAGCCCCAATAACTGGACGGACTCACCGAGAAAAAACTCAGCGAGGATCAAAGCCCGGTCAAGTGCTGAGGCGTCGAGCCGGCCCTTGGCTGTTCCCGCCGGATCCAAGAGTGCTGCAAATCGTGGCAGATAATCGCCGTGCAACCGGCTCCAAGCTGACCGCACTGCGCCATCCAACAGGCAATGGTCGAGGCGGACCGATTCTGGCAGACCGGGACGGATGATCCGTGGTCCCCGGCCGATTTCACTATATGCCGCCAACACCTTATCCGCATTGAACCCCCGGAGTTTTTTCGCCCGCTGATCCGATCGGGACGAAGCTACCAGGAATCGGGCCAAAAAGCCGGCATCCAAGTTCGTTGATCCCACCGAGCTTTCGATGAGATCGGGCTGACCCTCCAAGAGCAGCGACGGGGCGAACGGATCAATCAGCACGGTCCTCGGTTTACCATTCGGAGCTGTACTCCACTCCATGATTCCTTCGTCGTAAGCCTGGAGGAAAGTCGTAGCCAGCCCGGAGCCGACCGGATCCTTGGGTGACAGGATGGACTTTACCTCAGAGATGCGGTACAGGCCGAAGCGTGCATGGAACGGCACTTTGTCGGTTTCATTGCATCGGTGCGCCAAATACGCCGCCGACCGACCGCCAAGCCGGTAGATATCGGCTCGTTCACAAAGATGGAGCAAAATATCACTGGAAAACCCTTTTCCCGTACCGCTGGGACCGAGATGCATGGCATACGCATTGCACCGCCGTGGCGCATGGTCATTTTCCACGCCGATCCGCCGGTCGTGCTTGGTCAGCGACAAGCATCCAAACAGAATTGCGTCGACCAGTGAAAAAGTCTTCGGGATGTCACCGACTTGGCGGCACTCTTCAAGGTAAGTCGCCAGCGGGCTACCGGCGATTGCCGCCGTGACTTCATCCCACGACGGCGGAGTGTAGACAGCTTCCAATTCTTTCAGCTCATCGGGAACAACCTCCACCGCGCACGGTGAAAGGTTGAGCGCCTCTGTTGGCAGAATGCACCGCAACCGGCGGGTTGGGTGTTCGTCGAGCCAGAGCAGGCGTTGCCAGCAGGGTTGTCCATCGGCGCCAATTTTCATTTTGCCGGTCTTGTCTTTTCGGATTGCTCCCGGCAGGCGGCACGGTTGACTCGGCGAAACGATGATGCTTGGGTCAAATCCCCAGGCCTCCAAGAATGCGATGAGCTGACGAACAATCCGTGAATCGTCCGGCCAATCAAACCAACCGTGCAGACTTTTATTGGCGCTATCCACCACGGCTCGCAGTACCAAAAAGTTTCGGCACCAGGAAAAGACTGACAGCGCTTTGGCCCGGGCTTCATCCAAGTCCTCGCCCGCCGGCGGATCGTACTCAAAGACAATGAACCGTCGCGACTGGACGGCGACATTGTTACGGCTGCAGGTGCCGGCTTGAAAAGTGGATGGGCAGGTAAAATTGAACGGTGGAACCCCGTCCACTTGCAGCCACTGGCTAACCGGCCGGAAGCGATTGGCATGTTCTGGTCGGCCGGAATCGAATTTATCTCCGATCCAGACGATGTCGTCCCGTTCGAACAGTCCCAGCAATTGCTTGGCTTGGTTTTGCGCCGGTAAAATCTGAGATGGGCTGTCGTCCGCCGCCCACCGGTATTCGGCGAGCAACTTCGACCAGGCCGCCGCGGCCGCCTGCCGCCACTCGTGCTCTTCCCGTGTTCGTTGCTGGCCAGCTTCAATCTTGTTGATTTGCTCGGGCGATGGCTCAAGGCAACCATCCAGTGTCGCCAGCTCTTGTCGGAATTTTTCCGTTTGCTCCCGGTTGGCGACCTGACAGTGGGAGTGGTGACAATGTAGCAGAGCATTCTCGTCCACATACACACGGCAGCCACGACGTCGGTTGATCTGGGCACCCTGGTCCGAGTGCAGATGTTTGTTTGGGCATTCACAGGGCGCATAACAACCCCGCCCGCCGTCACCCGATACCCAGTCCCCTAGAATCTTGTACCGGCGTTGGGCAATGGCTTTGCGCTCGTCCAAGGTTCCAGCGACAGCATAGCGATCGCGCTTGCTGCAGCCGGCGGGATGCCTCCCTACCAGTGGTCGCTCGTCTCCGGAAAGCTGCCGACCGGCCTAGCATTGAATGCTGTGAAGGGTATAATTGCTGGCAGGCCCACGAAGACCACGGCAACACCGGTAACCCTTACTGTGCAAGTTATCGACTCGAGAAAGCAGACCTGCCAACAAACATTCACGCTGACTGTGAATTAATTGAAACTCCAGATGGGAGTTGGGGCGATTACCTAGACTTGTAAGACCAATCTGGTGGTAAAACCAGATGATTATCGGCCGATGGTGATTGAGAAGACGAGGAAAACTTGCAAATTGGGACGTGATGTCGTTCAACGGATTTCGATATTTGAAGGTCCAGACATGGCCGATCAGCAGTCAGAAACAAGAGCCAACTCAGCGAGGTCGGGACCATAAAGATTGTAAATAATGTCGGATGACAATAAGCTAGATACCAATCAATCAACTATGAAAACAGCAAACCTGAACACTATCGCCAGACGCTCACCAACAATCGGTACCATGAAGTTACTGTCACTACTGTTATTCCTGTTGGCGTCTGCAGTGCATGCCCAATACCAGTGCATCACGAATAACAATACGATTATTGTTACCAAATACCTTGGCGTTGATGCGACCGTGATCATTCCTGAAACGATAAACGGTCTCCCGGTCACGAGCATCGGCCAATTTGCGTTTTATTATGACCGGAGTCTCACGAGCGTCACGATCCCAACCAATGTTACAAGCATCGGATTCGGAGCATTTGAATACTGTAGCAGTCTAGCCGAAGTCACGATTCCCAATAGCGTCACCGACATTGCTCCAGAGGCATTTGCGAATTGCGGCGCGCTTGCTGCCTTTTCGATCCCAACGAATGTTACCAGTATCACCCCAAAAACATTCAACAACTGTAGCGGCTTAGCGACCGTCACAATTCCTGCCAGCGTTACCAGCATTGGCTCTGGGGCATTCGCCGCCTGCCCCAATCTAACGCTCGTATATTCTCTGGGAAATGCGCCCAGCGGCAGTTCGGATGCAACGATATTTTCTGATTCCAGCAACGCAACGATCTATTACTGGCCAGGGACGACTGGGTGGGGGGCAACATTCGGTGGGATTCCAACCGCTTTGTGGCAAGCGGAACAACGGCTCGTAACCGTAACTGCCACAGCCAATCCGACGCAAAATGGCACGGTGATTGGTAGTGGCAACTACGTGGTTGGTTTTACGCTGCAACTATCGGCCAGCGCGAACGAGGGGTGGATATTCACGGATTGGAGCGATGGCAACCTGCAAAATCCACGCACCATTAATGTGCCGACGACGAATATCACGTACACCGCAAACTTTCAGGCGGTTCCAGCACCGACGATAACGACTACGAATATTTTACCAGCCGGCTTGTTAAGCAATGATTACAGTTTGACCTTCACCGAGACCGGCGGAACCGCACCCTTCCAATGGGTGGCGACCAGCAAGTTGCCCGATGGCTTATCGTTAAGCAATATTGGGACGTTGGGAGGGCGTCCTACGAAAGCTGGTACGACGGCTTTCAATATTCAAGTGACCGACAGCACCGGATTGACCAATACGGCGTTTTGCAGTTTAACAGTGATTGATGGCAAAGCCCCGTTTGCGGCTCTCGCCGGGACTTATACCGGTTTGATCCTTCAAACTAACCTGCCGACGCACGCAAGTTCCGGTTTTATACAGCTTATTTTGACCAAGACCGGTACGTTTACTGGTCACTTAACACTAGCTGGGATCACGACGACGCTCAGAGGCCGGTTCGATCTGAATGGTAATGCGACCAACACCGTGGCCGGTGTGAATGTTGCATTGCATGTGGACTTGGTCAGTGACAGCGGACCGATCACCGGTGCCGTGAGCGGAAATGGCTTTCAGTCGGATTTGTTGGCCGAACTGCCCGGTACCATTCAAGTGGCGCCAGGGACCTACACGTTGCTGTTCAACCCATCCGATGCGAAGGATGCCAGTGTGCCGCAAGGTGTTGGGTATGCAACACTGACGATTAGCCGAAGTGGCATCGGTAGCTTGAAGGGAGTACTCAATGACGGCACGAAGCTGATGGCCACGGCGCCGGTATCACAATCTGGTCTGTGGCCGTTGTATGTGAGTTTGTATAATCATTCCGGCGCTAGCATTGGCTGGGTGAGTTTTGCGACGAACACGACGGCAGCGGCAGTGGTGAATTGGTTCGCGCCAGCGAGCCAGAGTTATGCGGCATTTACCACCACGCTAACTCTAATCGGCTCGACATTCGTCGCCGATCAATCTGTTGACGGAAACAAATTGATAACCTTGAGCGGCGGCGGACTGGTCACCAACATCATCAAAACGGTAACGGTCAACAATGGTGAGGCTCTCATAACAAATCCCGGATCGGATGCGTTGACGCTTAAGCTGAAGGTAAACACCGGGCAATTTACCGGAACATTTGTCCGACAGGCTGGCGCAACGCCGATTCCGTTCAATGGGTTGCTATTACAGGAGCAAGGAGTGGGGCAAGGCTTATTTCAACGGTCCGGTCAGACCGGTAGTATTTCCATTGAGTCTGTGCCGTAACGCGCCAACAACGCAGCGATCTTAGCGTCGCGTGTGCCATGTTCTGGCCGCCGGTTGGCTGCGGCTGATGGCCAACGAATTTGTGTTCCAGTACCTAAGAATTATGGTCACAACACAGAATGCAACACTGTTAGCTTGTGGATTATCGAAAATAGCCGGGAGTTATTTCCCAAAGTGGATTCTCCATTAATGGCGCAGAAGGCACGTGAAGTGCCACTGGACAGGGCTCACAGTGTTTTGGTCTGACCACCATCGATGTCGAGAATGGCTCCTTGACAGTAATGGGATTTTTCCGAGGCAAGAAAGGCTACCGCTGGAGCGATTTCTTCAGGTTTACCGAACCGCTTGACGCCTAGTTCCTTGGCCGTTTGTGCGATCGCCTCCACAACAGTAATCCCTTTGTCACCCGCTAGCTTTTGGATGCGGGTTTGCAATCGATTGGTAGTGATTGCCCCGGGGTTGATTGCATTTACGCGAACCCCATCGTGAATGCCGCGGTCGGCCAGAACTTTTGTCAGGTTCAGCAGGGCCGCATTGACTGCACCGCCAATGGAAAATTCTGCGCTGCCAGTGCGGCCACCGACACCCACAATATTAATGATTGAGCCTTGCGTCTTTACCAGATACGGCCACGCAGCTCGTGAGCATCGCACAGAGCTATAGAATTTAAGTGCAAATCCATCGTGCCAATCCATCTCTGTTAATTGCAAGAAATCACCACGCTTCGTCGCGCCAGCATTGTTGACGAGGCAATCAATTCGGCCAAAGGTCTTCACTGCAAGGTCAATCAGTCTTTGTGGCGCATTCTCATCCCGTAAATCAGCTGTAAACGTGATCGCTTTTGACTCGCAGGAGTGAGCCAATTCTTGAAGCAGATCATCCGATCGAGCGGCCAAAACCAGATGCATTCCTTCTTGAGCTAAAACTTCGGCAATGGATCGGCCAATCCCGCGACTTGCGCCAGTGATGATCGCAACCTTATTTGTCAAATTTAGATTCAAATAAATAAACTAGGATTCGGTTAGGCAAACTGCAGACAACCGCCTTTACTTCTGTGGGGCACTCTTAATGCCAGTGGTCATCCCGCCAGCCACGATGTCCCCAGCCGCCACCGATCCAAATTGCATCCCGATAGGGCGGGCGGGTCCAATATCCCGGCAGCCATTCCCAATAACCAAAACCTAAGCGGGTATGCCGCCAGACCCATGAGCCGCTTACCCAAACGAAATAGGGGTCGGGTGAAGGCGGGATGGTTTCAACAATCAGCCGTGGTGCGGAGGTGCCAACCGCAACTTCGCGAATCTGTACCGGCGTTGGTGCCGGTGAAGCAGCTACGACAGTTCCTGTTTGGCTCGGAGTTGGTGCCGGAGTGCTACTCGGCGCTTCTTCTTTTTGCGGAGCAGCCGGTGCCGGTGGTTCGGGCATACTCGCGATTGTGGTGTTGATCATATAATCAATCACTTTTTGGCTAACCTTGTTGGCGTTTAGATCAATGATTTCCGCAGTGCTGAGGCTAAAGGTGGCGTGTGCATTGCGAATCTGACTGAGAATTACATCTTCGCTAATGCCAGCTTTGGTCAATGCTTTGACGTCAGCGACGGTAATAGTTTCGGCGCTGGCGAAGAGGATGCTGGCTGCAGTGATTAAACAAGCGGCTAGAAAAGTTTTCATTTTCATATTGGATTGGACGATTCAACACTGGAATCAGCTCAAAGTTGCGCAACCTCGTTGCCAAGCTCAATCCTGATGCCGGAAGCAATCCGATGGTGGGATTATGTAGGTTAAAAATCCTGTGGCGAGGCCGTATTTTCCCCTGATGCAGTGTGCATAATTTGCGCACTAACGCCATGTCGAGTAAAAATTGCGCAGCTATTCTGGTGCGTTTTCGCGGAATTGATGGGGTTTTAAAGTTGGCACTGCTCTTGCGTCAGACACGGGTAGGATGTGGTGAAGCGCGTGAGCGATACATCACTAAACCAACAACCAACCAACTCACTGGAGGAGCTGTTTATGATGAGGCCGAATCAATTATTAGTAATCTATGGACTTGCCGTGGGGTTGTGCATTGGAACTGGGACATTGCTGGCGCAGGACAACAATGGCGGTGGGCAAGGACGGCAGGGGCGCGGCAACTTCGACCCAGCGCAATTCCAGCAGCGCATGATGGACAACATTAAGGAACGACTGGCGTTCACGAACGAAACCGAGTGGGCGGCTGTTCAACCACTCGTGCAAAAAGTCATGGATGCCCGGCGGGCGGCCTCAGTCGGCATGTCCGGCTTTGGTCGGCGCGGCGGCAACGGCGGGGATAACGCTGGGCGGAGTAGCGACCAATCTGCCCGGCGAACAGCATTGGTTCCGCCAAACCCGGAAGCGGAAGCTTTGCAAAAAGCCATTGATTCCGATGTGCCGACAGAGCAGATCAAAGCCGCACTGGAGAAACATCGCGCCGCCCACAAAGACAAGGAAGCCAAACTTGCCGAAGCTCAGGAGAATCTACGCAAAGTATTGACCGTTAAGCAGGAAGCGCAGGCGGCACTGCTCGGTTTGGTCAATTAGCAAGCGGCCCGCGCCTGAAAGCAGACGACCGGCCTATGAGCGATTTGCTTATTCAAGAATCAGCGTTGCAACCGCTGCTGGACCGGATGGTGGCAGCCAAGCAACTCTCGACAGCGGACGCGATGGCGTTGCGCCGAGGGAAGTTTGTCGGTCAGAGCGAGGAAGATGTCCTCCAGTGGCTTGCCACGGAATATGGCCT
>Ga0316226_1004723_pt1 | contig 10693 bp, 8 predicted proteins | sample TBH18017metaG_FD_206009 | JGI IMG/M metagenome (GOLD analysis project Ga0316226, IMG submission 206009) | Freshwater microbial communities from Trout Bog Lake, Wisconsin, USA - TBH18017 | ecosystem: Environmental > Aquatic > Freshwater > Lake > Hypolimnion/Profundal zone | place: USA: Wisconsin... | reverse complement strand
TATGGTGATTCTGGCGCAGACACCTATGCCACGCGTGCCCGGGTCGGGGGGATGAGCGTTGGGCAGGCGGCCTGGACGGGAGAGCAATACATCTCTTTTAGTTACTCGTTTTCTTCGACCAACCTATCCCGGGGTGTGGCGGCGCTCCAGATCGACAATATCAGCCAGTTGGATTACAACCCGATCTGTATTTCGCTTGCGTATTCCTATCCGCGCTGTTATCAGGCGGAAAACAATGTCCTGCGCTGCACGGGAGGCGGCAGCAACACTATTGCCGTGGCTGGGTTTACGACCAATGACGTGCTGGTTTTGGATGTGACCACCACCAACCTGCCGAACGTCGTGGGGCCGGTCTCGCTTGCCTGTGGAGGCGGGTCGAGTAACTGGACAGCTGCGTTTCCCTGCGGCGGTACGAATTGCGTCTATGCGGTTGTGTCCAAGTCATCCGGAACCCTGCAGCCATCCATTCGGGGCGTGTGCGATGTGGATTGGACATTGCCGGGCAACGCGGCGGATTATATCATTCTGGTGCCGCCGGAAGGTTGGCGGCATGACATCAGGCCGGTATTGCAACCGCTGGCTGATTTTCGCAACCAGCAGGGCCTGCATACCGTGATTGTGGATGTGGAATCGCTGTACAATCAGTTCTCCTTTGGCTTGGTGGATCCGCAGGCCATTCACGCGTTCTGCTGCGCTGGTTACACCAACTGGCCGGGCCATCCGCTTCGGTATGTGTTGCTGGCAGGCGCCGGGTGTCTCGATTTCAAGCATGAGGCGCTATCCGTCAATGACTATACGGCCTGCCTGATCCCGACCCTTATTGCGGGTCAACAATTTCCCAGCGAGGGGTACGGCATGACCGTGGCACTGGATCAGGCGTTGGGCGACGTGACCGGTGATGCCGCCCCTGAAGTGGCCATCGGCCGGTTGCCCACCACCAGCACGCAGGACATGGCCGTGGTCGTGCAGAAAACCATCGCCTATGAAGGCGCGTTGCTCTGGAAACAGCAGGCATCCGTGGCGGCCGACTGGGACAATGTCGGCAGCCAGGCGTATTCGTTCAGCGCTGCTACGGACCTCGTCATTCCGTCTTTGCTGGCTGCCGGGCGCACCGTCGTTACGGATTATTATACGCAGGATCCCGATCCGGGAGATCCTGGAAACATGTTGCCCGTCAGGCTGAACTATCTCTTTCCTTCTTTCGTGCGCGGTTCAGGACTTTTTCATTTCTTCGGGCATACCAATGAGCAACAGCTGGGGGCTCGAGGCAATGGCGAACAACTCCTGTATTATACCGATATTAGCAGCCAAAATTGGCAAAAGCCCATGATTGCCGTGGTTGTCGGGTGTCGCGTGAATCGCTGGCAGTCTCCGAGCCCGGCACCACTCATTCTGCCGTATGGGGTTTTTCTGCCGGGATCCGGATTCGTCGCGGCGCTGGGCGCGACGGGTTATCTGGGGTCGGAAGAAGGTTCGGCGCTGGGCGTGGCGTTATATTCGCAGGCTGCGGCTCAGGGCACACTGCGACTCGGCGATGTGTTGAAAAACGGCCTTCAGCAGATGACGGCAGAAATGCCTCCGGAACGCTTGCAAACGTTTTGCCTGACCGGCGACCCGGCGCTGGTCTTCCGTCCCGACGTTACCGCCATGGGCACACCTGAAACATGGCTGGTGCAGCGGGGCTTGACCGCGCCCAACGCCGACCTGACCGACCCCAATAACGATGGCTGGCCGGTCTGGCAGGACTACCTCGCGGGAAGCGATCCCACCAATTCGTCGTTGCGCATCGCGTCTGTCAACCTGCAGCCCGCAGACAATCGACTGACCCTGGCGTTCAATACAAACACCAACGCCACCTATCGCATCTTCTACAAAAACGATCTGACCTCGACCGATGCCTGGCAGGCCGTACCCTGGTCTCTGAATCAAACGACCAATTGGTCGGATCAGCTCATTCTGCCCGTTGCACCGCAGATGACCATTTCCGTACCGCTGACCCTTGGGAATGCGACGCAGGGATTCTATCGCGTATGCTGGACGAACTAGATGTACTACCAACGCAAAAAAGACGTTGTTGTTCGCTCGGTGGCCGGGGAAAATGTTTTGATCCCTGTGCAGGGCTGCACCAGCAGTGTTTACACCCTGAATAACACGGGCTGCTTTTTGTGGGAACTGCTGGCGCAGGCGCGGTCAGAGGGCCATCTGGCGGACGCGCTTGTCGCGCGGTATTCGATCACACAAGATGCTGCACAACAGGATGTTAAAACGTTTCTCAACGATCTGATCCGGATGGAACTGGTGGTGCTTGTGACGGACAAGATCTGAAGAAGCTTGATGGCGCGTCAAGATGCCATTTTTTTAAATGCATTTGAGGCTATTCAACACAGCCAAAGACTGCTACACTGTTTTTACTAATTCGGATCGCCAAGTGTTTGGGGGTGTTTATGAGCGCGTATGCTGAAACAATCAATTCAAAGGATTTGAGCTACTCTTCACCAAAAGTGTCGGAGCAGAAGCTCGATGCCGGCGGTAATTATGTCAGCCCAGCACCCGAGAGCGGAGCACCGATCAAACCCCATAATGCTTCTGGCGGCATCGGCTGATGAAGCATAGCAATCGTATTTCAACGACAGCGCGGCATGAGACCGCGCTGTTTGCTTTTCTGAAGCTTGCAACGCGGTAGCGTCAACATGGCCATCCCTTGTGTGTTGAATATTGCAGGTGTCAGGTTTGTCCTGCCGGAAACGCCACACGCAACGACTGCCTGGCCGGAAGCTTTTCATGATTTCGTTTGCGAGGCTGGCGCAACCGATCTCGTTTGCAAAATCTGTTGTCCAGGCCCGGATGAGGCGTTGACTGTCGAACCACCCCAGCCGGGCAGCCACTGGCAGTTTCAGGTTGAGGGCGGGCAGTTTGTGTTGACGCGCCGCGCTGTGGATGGCGTGCCGCTCTGGCGGATTCTCGCGCCTCTCAGTTTCGATAGCGCCAGCGTCTCCTGGCATCCACAGCGGTTTTCTGCGGTCTACGGCGACTTCGTCAAGTCTTGGACATTCGGGTTTGGACTCGCGCTTTTGGTTCTCCGGCTGCGCGCCTGCGGCGGGGTGGTGTTTCATGGTTCAACCGCCGTGTTGGACGGGCGGGGGATCATCTGCACCGGCGTTTCAGGCACCGGCAAGAGCACCATCGCGCGGTTGCTGCACGCGGCCGGCGCCGCGGTGTTGTCGGATGAGCGCCCGGTGGTGCGCCAGTGGCCCATGCCTGTTTGCGATGCGCAACTCGCTGCTACGGCGGACTTCCGTGTATATGGCTCGCCCTGGCCGAGTTCCGCCGGTTTTGCCCTCAATGCGTGGGCGCCCTTACGGCGAATCTATTTTCTGGAACACGGCGACACGAACCGCCTGACTCCGCTGACGCCGCGCGAGGCCTTCAACCGCATTATACAAGTGGCCACGATTCCCTGGCAGGATGCGACACTTTTCGATCCCTGCCTGAAAACCATCGAAACGCTGCTGCGCTTGGTGCCGTGCGCCGTGCTTTCCTTCCGCCCGACACCGGAAGTGGTGGACTTGATCCGGCAGGACCGCTGACCAATGACCAATGACCACATACCCTCGCGAATTCGTGCATTTGCCGTCACACTGGGACATTCCCTGCAACTGGTGTGGCGCAGTTCGCCGCGCCTGACCCTGTGGAATGCGCTGCTGGCAGGCGCGCAGGCGTTAATGCCGTTGGCGGCGCTTGTGGCGCTCAAAAGGGCCGTGGATGCCGCTGCCGCGACGATTCACCACGTGGCACCGTCTGCGGGGAATGCGGATCGGCTGTGGACTGCGGTCTGGCGTGATCCTGCCGGCCGCGAAGTGGCGCTCTGGTTTGTCATCGGCGCGGCCATCATGGGCGCTACCGCCGTCCTGCGTGTGGCAGCCTCCTGGCTGGGTGAACTTCACGCCATGGCCGTGAGCGATCATGTGCATGCGCTTTTGCACCGCAAACTGCTGGAGGTGGATTTGGCTTTCTTCGAGGACACGGCCCAGCAAAACCGCCTGCACCTGGCCCAGGAGCAGGCCATGACGCGCCCCGTCGGCGTGTTGCACAGTCTGTTTCAGCTGCTGCAAGGACTGGTTGGTTTCCTGGGCGTGCTCGGCCTGCTGGCGGCCTTGCATCCGCTGATCGCCGTTCTATTGGCGCTGGCCGGGCTCCCCGCCCTGCTGCTGCGGCTGCATCGCAGTCAAAAACTATATGAATGGCAGCGCAGTCTAGCGCCCATGGAACGTGAAGCCGGTTATTTTCATCATCTGCTGACCGTCGGCGAATATGCCAAGGAGGCCCGGTTGCAGGGGCACGGCGATTTTTGCCGCGGACGGTTCGAAGCCGTGCGCCTGCGCCTGCGCGCCGCCCGGTTGACGTGGCGGCGCTATGTGCTGTCGCAGGAACTCGCGGTGCAGCTGTTCATGCTGGGCGTGGCCGCGGTCCTGCTGCTCTGGATGACCGGGCGGCTGCTCGCGGGGGCCCTCACGATTGGCGCGCTGGTCATGTATGCGCAGGCGGTGCAGCGCGGCCAGGGGCTGCTGGGCATGAGTGTGTCTTCCGTCGTGGAGCTCTATCAGGCATCCCTCTTTTTACAGGCTTTTGACGAGCTCCTGCAATTGCCGGCGCGGGTTCAGTCGCCTGCGGTTCCGCGCGCCGTGCCCTCGCCGCCGCGCAGGGGAATCGCGTTCGAACGCGTTTCGTTTGTCTATCCCGGCACGGAGCGCGCCGTGTTGAAGGATCTTTCGTTTGTGCTGAATCCCGGTGAAGCGCTGGCCATGGTCGGCGCGAATGGCGCCGGAAAATCCACGATTGTTAAGCTGCTCTGCCGCCTTTACGATCCTGTGGCTGGTCGCATCCTCGTGGATGGCGTGGACCTGCGCGATCTGGATCCGGCTGCGTGGCGGGCGCACATCGGCGTTCTTTTCCAGGATTTTGCGCGGTATCAGCTCACCGCCGCGGAAAATGTCTGGATCGGCGATCCGCAGGGGGATGTCGGCGATCCGCGCATTGCCGCAGCTGCGCAGCGCGCCGGCCTGGATGAAACCATCCGCAACTGGCCGCAAGGTTTGCAGACGCCGCTGGGTCGCTGGCTGCGCGAAGGTGTGGAACCGAGCGTGGGGCAGTGGCAGCGCATTGCGCTGGCGCGGTCATTGCTGCGTCCGGCGGACCTGCTGATTCTGGACGAGCCCACCAGCGCGCTCGATGCGCGCACGCAGCACGAGGTCATCCGCATGCTGCGCGCCGCCGCCGTCGGGCACCTGGCGCTGATCGTCAGTCACCGGCCCGAGATGCTCGAGCTGGCTGGCCGTGTGATCGTGCTGCGCGACGGCATGCTCGTGGAGGAGGGTGCGCCGGCTGTGCTGCGTGCGCGGGACGGCGAATTTGCGCGTTTGTTTGCGGGTTGATTTGATCACAATTTCGATTGAACCGGTAGAGGCGCGGCCGATAAACGCCACAATTCAGCAAAAAACATCGCAACCTTTCCAGATATCCTGAGTTCTCAAGCATCTCTGCCAAGGTATGTTCAACAGATGAAACTTCACTTTCTGATCGGCGCGGGCGCGGTCATCTTGCTCGCCTTTTCCGGCGCCTGCACCGCGAAACAGGATGCTGTCAGCCAGGAGACGCCCATGCAAACGCCCGCCAGCAACTCCAACGAATGGCGCAAGCTGACCCCGGAGGAAGAGGCGGTCATGGTTCATAAGGCCACCGAACGTCCCGGCAGCGGCATGTATGAAAAGTTCAAGGAGCCCGGAACCTATGTCTGCCGTCGTTGCGGCGCGGCGCTCTATCGCGCCGAGGACAAATTCGATGCCGGCTGCGGCTGGCCCAGTTTTGACGCGGAAGTGCCGGGCGCGGTACGGCTTCAGACCGATGCGGATGGCCGGCGCACTGAAATTCTCTGCGCCACCTGCGGCGCCCACCTGGGGCATGTCTTTACGGGCGAACATTTCACCGACCGCGACACGCGGCACTGCGTGAATTCGATCGGGCTCGATTTCGTGCCCCTGGCCTTGAGCAGCAACCGCTTCGAGCGCGCCATTTTTGCCGGCGGCTGCTTCTGGGGTGTGCAGGCGCTGCTGGAGGAGGGGCGCGGCGTGATTCGCACCACCTGCGGGTATACGGGCGGCCATACCGACCACCCCACCTACCAGCAGGTCTGCTCCCACACCACCGGACACGCCGAAGCGGTGGAGGTGATCTTCGACCCGAAGCAGACCTCCTTCGAGGCCGTGGCACGCTTGTTTTTCGAAATCCATGACCCCACCCAGCAGAACCGGCAGGGACCGGACGTCGGCGACCAATACCGTTCGGCCATTTTCTACACCAGCGAGAAGCAGCAGGAAACGGCGCTGCGGCTGATCGGGGAATTGCGGAAGAAAGGGCTCAAGATTGCCACGGAAGTGACGCCAGCCGGACCCTTCTGGCGGGCCGAGGAGTATCATCAGGATTATTACCGCAAGACCGGCGGGCATCCCTACTGCCACCGCCGCGTGCCGCGCTTCGATGCGGCGGGGAAGTGATCGTCTTTATTTTGGGACGATGACGGGTTTGCCGGACGAAACCATATCGTGCTTTCTTTTTATCAACAAATTGGTACACTAATTGGTACACAAGAGGTTTGTCATGCAATTTATGTCCATACGCGAGTTTCGGGCCGGAACAGCCGCGGCGCGCAAAAGTCTGGATCGCAACGAGGAGGTTATTCTGACCGCCAATGGCCAGCCATTCGCCTGTGTTGTGGCCATCGATCCCGCTTCGTTTGACCAGGATCTGGCCGCCCTTCGTCAGGCGCGGGCGCATGTGGCGCTTCGTAAAAGTTGGTCCAGCGCAACCGAGGCTGGAACCAATCGCCTGAGCATGGATGAAATTGACGCCGAAATCCGCGCAACGCGCCGGGAGCGAAAGTGAGCTGGCGGGCCGTTTTCGACACCAATGTCATTGTGTCGGCGCTCTTGACGTCCGACGGAGTATGCGCGCGACTGTTTTTGCTGGCGATCGACGGACGAATCGTCCCGGTTGTCGACGCCCGGATTCTGCACGAATACGAACGCGTTCTGCGACGGCCCAAATTTGGGCTGGCATCCGAGGCGGTGGATGGTGTGTTGCGATTTCTGGCGGAAACCGCCGAAATGCAAGTTGCGCTTCCCTTGTGCGTGACGCTTCCCGACGCGAGCGACCTTCCGTTTCTCGAGGTTGCGGCCACGGCAGGCGCTTGTTTGATCACAGGTAATGCGCGTCATTTTTCCCAGACTGCCCGGCCCCGGCATGCGGTGTGTACGCCAGCCAGTCCACACGGCGTATCCTTATTATCGCCGGCCGAGGCGTTGAAATTGCTGGCGCGATAGACGGCGTTTCCACTGTTTTCCGATTTCCAAAGCAAAGAGACCTGTCGGAGGACAGTTGATCATTCTTGCTTTAACGCCACGCACGCATCAACTGCGGATCGTAACCATGCGGTCAGATGTTGCTTGTCGGCAGGCGCAAGTGCATGCACCCATGCGAGATAGTCATTGCCTGCGCCAGGTTTGGGCAGACCGTCCGGGATGGCGATGGTTGTGCGCGCTGCAATCTGCGCCAGCAGCGTTTCACGCATCCGGGGCCAGGATGCGATGAAGGCGCGCTGGCTGCAGCATGCGACGGCTTGCGCGTCGGGCGCGAGCGACAACGACAGCACAAGCTTTTCCGCAAATTGATCGAGCCGCTTCATGCGCTCGTCGAACATTTCGGCCAGCCGCAGCAACGCGCCTTCGTGGCAATGGCGCTGCCAAGGTTCGCGGACAAAGCGCGTGCGCACCAGACGCCACCAGGCATCCAGCGCCAACAGGTTGCCCAGATAGTGCAGATTATTGACGACAATGCGGTCCACGCCACCCATGAGGCGCGGATCGTACGGTTGGTCGATGGCGGCTTTCGACGCGGCCGCGCGGATCAGATGACCGGGGATCAGGACATCTTTCCGGCAGATCTGGCCGGCGGCAATCACGGTGCCGTATGCCAGCCGGCAGGGGCCCACCAGCCCTCCTTGTCCGCCCAGGAAAATCGGCGGCTGATCCATCATCACGCCGCGCGGCACATCGCCGATGAGCGAGGCTGTGGCCTTGTCCTGATGCGGCGTGAAGTTGAAATGCACGTAGGAGGAACCGATTTCAGAATGGTTTTTCCCGCTGGTGCCGCCGGACATGAGGCAGTCGCAGAAATTGATCAGGCTGCCTGCGGTCATGTAGGGCAGCAATACGGTTTGCTTGAGTCCGACACAGTGGCCAAGCGTGACCTGTTCCTCCAGCAAGGTGCCGGGGCGGATGTGCGCGCAGGAGCCGGCGTCGGTATCGTCGAGCAGGGTGGCGTGGTCGAAAAATCCGCCGCGCAGCCGCACACGCGCGCCAAGCTGGCAGTTGTGCAGGGTGACCGGCCCTTCCTCGCCTAGTACGCAGTCAGGACCGATGGCCAGCGCCGCGCCGTGGAGGCGGCAACCGGGATGAATCACAACCTGCGCCGCAAGGCGTTCCGGCGCAACCTCCGGGCCTATGGTCACCGTTTCCGGCGCTACGAACCGGACACCGCGTTCCTGCAAGGCCGCAATATTTTGGGAGTTGCTCATGAGTTTCTCCACACCGCGCATGATAGCGGAAGCAGCCAGGCGCCTCAATGGAAACGGAGCTACGCCCGGAACAAAGCCCCCAGTTTCTTGCCCAGCAGGATGCTGCTGCCGATGATGGTCACGGCCAGAAAGGCCATGGCCCAGGCCCCGAGCGCGGCAGCGAGATAGCGACCGACGCCGATCAGCTGGAAGAGTTCGAAAATCGTCTTGGTGATCGGGAAATACTCCATTTTTTGAGCCAGAATGAGGCTGTCCGAAACCTCGAGCATGCTGAACGCAAAGACCAGCAGCACGCCGGCGATCAAATTGGCGGCGATCAAAGGCGCGGTCACGCGCCGCAGAACCGCCAGCGGCGGCGCGCCCAGATTGGCCGCGGCCTCTTCCAGGGTGACCGACGTCTGCTGCAGCCCGGACACGGCGGCGCGCACCATGAATGGCAGACGGCGCACGGCATAGGCGATCACGAGAAACAGCGTGGGGTTGGTCTGCACATCGAGCATGCCGGCCAATGCCGGGATGGAACGCACGGACGAAAGGTTGCACAGCCGGTTGCTGAGCGCCAGGAAACCAAAAGCCATGACCAGCCCGGGCACCGCCAGTGGCACCATGGCCAGCGTATCGAGCGCGCTGCGTACGGACAGGCGTGACCGCACCACCACCAGAGCGATGGCCACTCCCAGAATGATATTGACCACCACGGCCATGGAAGCATAGGCAAGGCTGTTACGGATGCCGTTAAGCGTCATGGCGTGCCCGAGCGCGCCATCATAATTGGCGCCGGTGAAAACCGTCGGCAGCGCGGTGCGGTACCAGGAGCCCGGCTGTGCGAAACTCGTGAGCACGACACCGGCATGCGGCAGCAAGGCGAGTGCGGCCACCAGCACAAACGGCAGCAGCGCCAACGCCGCCCGCCATCCACGTAAATCCCGCGCCGTATGCTGAACCGCGATCTTGGCCTGCATGGCGTAGGCATGGCGGCCGAACAAAAGGCGTCCGCCGGTATAGAGCAGCACGCTGGACGCCAGCACCACGCTCACCAGCGCAAAGGGGAATGGGCTGGAGCTGATCTCCTTGAGTTCGTCGTAGATCTGCACCGCCGCACACCGCGTGTAGTTGAGCATCAGCGGGGTGCCGAGTTCCGTGAAACTGGCGATGAAGACCAGTGTGCCGCCGGCAAAAAGCCCCGGCATCATCAACGGCAGCGTAATGCGGCGGAATGTGCGCCAGCCGTTGCTGCCAAGATTGGCTGCGGCCTCCTCCATGGCAGGGTCGATGTTGGCCAGCGCGGCGGAAACATTCAGGTAGAGTATCGGGTAGAGCGCCAGCGTCTGCAATAACACCACACCCATGTAACGCGACTGACCCAGCCAGTCCACAGGACCGATGCCCAGCAGTGCGTTCAGCGCACCATAGGGGCCCAGGATTTGCAGCAATCCGATGGCGCCGACAAACGGCGGCAGAATCATGGGCACGAGGATCAGCGCGCCAAACAGGCTGCGGCCTGCGAATCGAAAACGGTGGTTTATCCACGCCAACGGAACGGCCAGCAGCACGGCCAGCAACGTCGATCCAGCGGCAATGCCGCAACTATTGCGCAACCCCTCGGCATAGACCGGGTTGAGGAAAACGGCGGCAAGATAATGGAGGGTCCAGTGACCGTTGACCAAAAAACCACCGACCACCACCTGGCAGACGGGGCCCACAAACAGCACCGCCAGAAGTGCTGTCAGCGCGCTGAATAATAGCCAGGCTGTACGGTTGCGAAGCATGGGTGTTGTTGTATGTAAGAAATTACACCCACCGGAAAAGGATTTCAAGGTCTTGAAGGGCTAGAGAAATGTGTAAACGGCAAAAAAAGTCGCCCGACAAAAGAAATGTCGGGCGCGAGCTGATCGGCCAGTAATGCAGGATGTAGTTGCCTGAGGCATTGATCCTATTCGCTTTACCAGCCTCGAGTTCCACCTGAATAAGAGCACAGCCTGTGCCAGCCCAATGACAGAACAGACCCGATGGCGGAATTGCGGTAAAACGACATAAAAATGTTGTCGCAGCCCGAAACCCGGC
>Ga0316226_1004711_pt1 | contig 10722 bp, 10 predicted proteins | sample TBH18017metaG_FD_206009 | JGI IMG/M metagenome (GOLD analysis project Ga0316226, IMG submission 206009) | Freshwater microbial communities from Trout Bog Lake, Wisconsin, USA - TBH18017 | ecosystem: Environmental > Aquatic > Freshwater > Lake > Hypolimnion/Profundal zone | place: USA: Wisconsin... | reverse complement strand
GTCCAGATCCTCAGCCGATGCCGCATTTTTGGCGATAGCCTGCGCTTCGGCTTTCAATCCTCCACCGCAAAGGGCGGCGTAACGCCCAGCCAGTTCCGGCAGGTTCTGCCAGGGCGAATCCCAGATCCTTGCCGTCAATTCTTGCGAGACATCAACCGTTTCCTTTGGAAAATCGCGTGCAATCCCGCTCCATATCTCCCTGTCTTTTGCCTCTACCTTCTTTAAAAACGCTTTTTTAACCGCATCGCTGAGCGCGGGCTGGAGAAGGAACTTTTGCTTTTCGGCCGCCAGATTCTCCAGGGAAATACGCGCGGTCTCGACCCAGTTTTTCTGAAGCTGATAAACGGAATCGAGCGTCGGGAAATCTGAGGCCGCATTCAAGGAGCTTTGCATCCACGGAAAACAGAAGAAACAGAGGGCAAGGAGAAGGCACTGTTTACTCAAGCAACGAGCAAGCAAATCAGGGATGCTGGAGAATAATGGAAGTTCCATTTACGGTGTGACTATGCCTCGCGGCGACCCGCCGCGATACAAGCATTTTGCGACATGCTTGGTTTCATTCCCGTTGGGTCTGATACCACGACGCTTGCTTCGGCTTGGAATCGTGAGGTGAATTCATATTCTTAAATGCCGCGAAGCTTGTAGTGGAGCGCCCGGCGGCTGATGCCCAGGATTTCCGCAGCCCGGGTTTTGCTTCCGCCGGCTTTTTCCAATGTTTGCCGGATCAGTTCGTGCTCCATCTCGGCCAAGGTCATTCCCGCGATCCGGGGGGCGGAGATCGCGGGGCGGTTCGGGGAGTGAAAGGCGGGCGGCAAGTCGGCGGCTTTGATCCTGTTTCCCGGGGCGGTGAGGACGAGGCGCTCGACGATGTTGCGGAGCTGGCGGACATTGCCCGGCCAAGAAAACGCCTGCAGGCATTTGATCGCCGAGGCGTCGAATTCCCTGCCGCGGCGGCCGTGCTTGGCCACGAAGTGGCTGCGGAACATATCGACCAGCGGGGGAATATCCTCCGGGCAGTCGCGCAGCGGCGGCAGGTGGATCGTGATCACGTTCAGGCGGTAGAGAAGGTCCTCGCGGAAGGCCCCCAGCGCGCACTGGTTTTCGAGATCTTTGTTGGTTGCCGTGACGATCCGGGCATTCGCCCGCACGGCGGACTTGCTGCCGATCGGACGGAAGACGCCGTCTTCGAGAACACGCAGGAGATCGGCTTGGCCGAGCCGCGAAAGATCCCCGATCTCGTCCAAAAACAACGTGCCGCCGCGCGCGAGTTCGAAACGTCCGGGCTTGTCCGCGATCGCGCCGGTGAACGCGCCGCGGACATGGCCGAAAAGCTCGGACTCGATCAGTGCTTCCGGCAGCGCCGCGCAATTCACGGGAACAAACGGGTGATCCTTCCGGCGGCTTTTTTCATGGATCGCCCGCGCCACCATTTCCTTGCCCGTGCCCGATTCCCCCTGGATGAGCACCGTGACGTCCGAGGGAGCGACCTGCTCGATCAGCCGCTGGACATCCCGGATCGCCTGGCTCCTCCCGACAAAAAGATCCACGTCGTCCCGCTTTTTGAGCCTCTGGCGGATCGCGGGATCGCTGGCCACGAGCGCCTGGTGGTCGAGCGCCTGGCGCACCGAGCGCAGGATTTGCTCGTTCGTGGCCGGCCAAGCCACGTAGTCGAACGCCCCCCGGTGAATCGCATCCATCGCCGTGCGGATGGACCCCCCCTCGCTCACGAAGATGAACTGCGTGTCCGGCGAAAGGTTCCGCAGCTCCGCCATCAGCGGGATCCCGTCGGACAGCCCGGTGTCGCTGGTCTTGACGATGATGTTGAAATGCTCCTTCGCCGCCATTTCGCGGGCGGATTTTTCCGACGCCGCCCTGGTGACACGGTAGCCCTCGCCCGCCAGCACCCGCGCGATGCCGGGGGAATACCGGGCATGGGGATCGATGATCAAGATGGCGACATTCGCGGTATTCATCCAGAAGTCAGGTCGGCATATTTCCCGCGCGAGGCGGATGGGTTGCTCATGGATTCCTCATTCTTGCAGCGGGTCTTTCCGCTCCCCGTATCCGGCCGGTTCTTCGCGGAGCGCAAGTTCCGCGTTGTTCTCCTTCCGTGCGAGCAAAGCCCGGAGCGCGGCCGCATTTTCCACCACCGGGCCGGAATGCGGATGCGCCGCAGCCCATCGGCGCGAGTTTTTTCAAGATCTCCGCCTGTCCGGTCAGAAGTTCGCGCTGCTTGATGAACGCCCGGACGACATGGACGCTCATCTTCACCGCCTCCGGGCTGTTGAGGACATTCGCGGCCATGAGTGCGCCGTGCTCGGTGAAAGCGTAGGGGAGGTATTTGATATGTTTTGGCCCCTTTTCAAGGTCACAGTTTGTGACCTTGAAAACACAACATCTCTCGCATCCTCGCTGGAAAGCTGAAAAAGGAAATCCTCCGGAAACCGCTCCGAGTTGCGCTTGACGGCTTGGTTGAGCGCCTTTGTCGGAACGCCGTAAATCGCGGCGAGGTCGGTATCCAAACGAACTTTTTGTCCCCGGATCGTGCGGATCAGGGATTCGAGGGGAAGATCGGTTTTCATGGCACAGGGATTCCGACCGCACGAACCGGGTGGGCTTCGCGTTCGGCAGCCAGCCAGTCGGCGAGGTCTTCATCCGGCAGGGAGAGTGGGGAACCCAGCAGAGAACGGACCGAGCGGCGGCGATCAAATGCCCGCCACACGGCTTCATCCTCGTTGAACATGCGGGCGAGTTCCTGTGAGTTCGTGTATTGCATGGCAAAGAGGAGCCTACACAACTCCCGCTTCGATGGCCAGTCCATCCATCAGCCCGTTGTCGGGAAGTCACCCCATCCTTACAATCAAGAAGGCGAAGCGGGGCGTTCGGGTGAAAGAGAGTGGCTCAGGCTTTCCAGCCTGTGAACCGGCTCAAACACAGGCTGGAAAGCCTGTGTCACACTTCAGGGTGTCGCGAGACCGTAAGGGTTGAGAGGGCGGTTGCGGGCGATGATCCACCCCCATTTGCCTGCGCAATAAATGGTTGCTTGCCGCGCAGATATTGCGCACTGTTTTATCTGGAGATCGGACAGGTCGCAGACAGAGAAATGCCCAACACCCTCGCATGGAGCTGGATGGAAACAATCCCAACCCGGATGGCACGCATCCTGCGATAGCAGCAGCCATGGCGACACCTGCACGAGTGACTGATACCTTGAAACGCCTCTGCGAGCTGGAGCGAGGCAAAGGCCCGCTGAGAACCGCGCTGACGAAATCCGAGCAACTTCACGAGATCGGCCGGCTGCGGTCGATCATTCCGGCGTTTATCCTCGGGCACCACGACCGGAAGATCCAGCAGGGGAAGCCGAGCGTCGTCCCGGTGGTCAACGGGGTCTGTTCCGCCTGCCACCTCCGGCTGCCGATCGGGCATCTGGCCAGGCTGCAAAGCCGGCAGGACCTCGAGGTGTGCGACAACTGCGGGACCTTTATTTTTATGGAGTCCGGAGCGGAGGCGGCCACTCCAAAACCAACCATCCGGAGACGGCGCAGGGCCGTGGCTTCGCGCTGATCCGAAAGAACCACTGATGCCCGGACCCACACTGTTGATCGCGGCGGCCGCACTTCTCCTGAGCCTTTTTTTCGGGCGCTTTGTCCCCCGGCTGTGGGCGGGAGCGGTGGTCGTTGGCGGAGCGTTCGGGGTGGTGGCGGCGGTTTCCGTGCTGGCCGGCGGGCCGGACTGGGACTGGCGGAGCGGGATTTCGATCGGCGGGGCGCCGCTGCATTTCCGGCTCGACGGGATCAGCGCGTTTTTTCTGGTGTTGCTTGCTGTACTGGGTTCGGCGGGGGCGGTCTATGCCCGGGAATACTGGGCGGATGCCGGGCATCCCCGCTCGGCTCTCCGCGGCCGCCTTTGGTGGAGCGCGATGCTGCTCTGCATGGGGATGGTGTTGCTTTCGGCAAACGGGCTGCAGTTCCTCATCGGATGGGAACTCTTCACGCTGAGCGGGTATTTTCTCATCACGCTCGACCGGCAACGGCGGGAGGTCCGCGCGGCCGGATGGCTCTATCTTGCAGCGTCGCACACCTCGACGCTTTGCCTGTTCGCGCTCTTCGCGATCCTCGCGGCCGTCACGGGAAGCTGGGAGCTCGGGCCGTTCCATGGGCGGCCCGAACTCGCCCCGCTGTTCTGGCTCGCGCTTTTTGCATTCGGCCTGAAAGCCGGCATGTTCCCGCTGCACATCTGGCTGCCCTCGGCGCATGCCAACGCGCCGAGCCACGTCTCCGCGATCCTCTCCGGGATGGCCCTGAAGATGGGGATCTACGGGATCGTCCGGTTCAGCGGGTGGCTGCCCTCGCCCGCCGGGGCCGGCTGGACGGTCGCGACGCTCGGCGTTCTGAGCGCGGTTCTCGGGGTCGCCTTCGCGCTCGGGCAGCACGACATCAAGCGGCTGCTGGCCTACCACAGCGTGGAGAACATCGGGATCATTTTGATCGGGGTGGGATTCGCGATGGTCGCCGTCGAGCACGGGCACGCGGCCTGGGGGCGGCTGCTCATGGCGGGCGGGCTCCTGCACGTCTGGAACCACGGGCTTTTCAAATCTCTTCTCTTTTTCGGGGCCGGGTCTGTCCTGCACGCGACCGGCACGCGCGAGATGAGCCGGCTGGGCGGGCTCTGGCAGGCGATGCCATGGACGGCGGGATTTTTCGCGCTCGGTGCGGTGGCGATCTCCGGGCTGCCGCCGCTCAACGGCTTTGTGAGCGAATGGCTGGTCTATCTCGGTCTTTTTGAAGCGGCGCTCACGCGCGGGCCTTCCGCGTGGGCGGCGATTCCTGCGGCGATCCTTCTCGGGTTGACCGGGGCCCTCGCCCTGGCGTGTTTTGTCAAAGTCTGCGGCGTGGTCTTTCTCGGGGCCCCGCGCTCGGAAGCGGCCGCGCGGGCGCACGAGTGCGGGCCGGGAATGAGGAAAGCGATGGGTGCGCTGGCGGCGGCGTGCGTGGCGATCGGCCTGGCACCCGCGGTCTTCTGGCCGTCGGTCGCGCGGGCGGTGGGAGCGTGGCACCCGGCATGGGCCGGCACGCAGCCCGTGGCCCCGCTGGGCAGCATCGGAAATTTCCACATCGCGCTGGCGACGCTCTGCGCGTTGGCAGCCTGGGGGCTTTGGCGGATGGTCCGGAAGCAGGGGCTCGGCCGCTCCCTCACATGGGATTGCGGGTTCGCGGCACCATCCGCCCGCATGCAATACACGGCGGGTTCGTTTGCCGGAACCCTCACCGAATGGTTTGAGTGGATCCTGATCCCCGTGAAACACGGCCAAACACCCGAAGAGATTTTTCCGAAGAAAGCCGCCTGGGGAGAGCACACGCCCGAGACGGTGCTCGAACGGGTCGTCTTGCCCGCCAGCGGGGTCGTCATGCGTCTGGCGCTGGCCGCACGGCGGGTCCAGCAGGGAACCGTGCAGGCGTATCTCTTTTACCTTCTCATCGGCCTCGCCGCCCTGGCGGCGCTGGCGCTGGCGGGAAATTAATATTCACACAAGACGAATCCGCAGCTTCCGGTCAATCCCCGTTCCAGCGCTCCAATCTTGACAACACAAGATTTTGCGCTTTAGTTTGTGATGAAATAAATCATCACATATTATGCAAACGCTCACCATCAGGGATCTGCGGTATGATTTTGGCAAGGTCATGGCATGGCTTGCCGATGGCGAGGAAATCGAGATCACCAAGCATGGCAAACCCGTCGCACATCTTACGCTGCCCCGCCAAGACAAGGTTCCGAAGTTTGACGCGGAAGAACACCGGCGTCGAATGAAGGAGACTTGGGGCGACAGGGTCTTCTCGGCCGAGGAGGTCCGGGAAATGCGCGAAGCCGAACTGGGGGACATGAGTTGAACGCCTATCCTGACACCTCATTCCTGTGCGCGATCTACCGCACCCAGGACAACTCGGATCGTGCGCTGGCCTGCCGGGAAGCCATGACGGAACCGCTGCATGTCACGCGCCTGTTGCTCTGGGAATTCCGCCAATCCGTCCGCTTCCAGGCTTTCCGCCACAGAAAGGATACTGCCGTCGGCTATCCTTTGCACGAAGCGGAAAAAATGCTCTCCGACATGGGCGATGATATGGCGTCCGGTCTTGTTGCGATGGCGGACTGCGACATCCCCGGAGTCCTTGTCACAGGCGAGCGGATCTCCAAATTGCGCACGGTTGGTGGCGGCCATCGCAGTTTTGACATCCTCCATATCGCCACCGCGCTCGTGCTCGATGCCAAGGAGTTCCTCTCCTTCGATGCCAACCAGATTCGCCTCGCGTCCGCCGAGGGGCTCGCCACGCCGCTGAAAGCCTGAATCCGAAAACCCCTTTTCAGCCACACAGCCGGCGGATTTCCGGTTGCTGCGTAGAAACCATTTCTCGTGGCCTAGGCAACGCTTCACTTCGTTTCGGTTGTGCTTCTGCACCAAAATGGATGAGTCCATCCACAACACGATGACTGGGCTGGTATAGGCCGGAGGGAAATGATACGAAGGTTGAAATGTTTTTGAATCTAGTCCAACTGGCCGAGTCGTTCGGCGTTCCAGAAAAAGTCATCGATGGCTGGGTCCGCTACGAGGGGTTGCCTCACACTCCCGACCGGGGCCGCCTGATATTCGACCGGGCGCAGGTCGCGCAATGGGCCGCCACGCGCGGGCTGGCGACGAAGGCAGGGTTCCTAGCTCCCGAGGCGGGGACACTTGGCGGCGGGCTCCACTTGGAGCCGCTGTTCCGCGCGGGCGGGATTTGGCGCGACGTGCCGCCCTCGGGCGTTTTCGCCGCGGTGGAACAAGTCGTCGGCAGGCTGCCGGGAGTCACGGCGTCGGTTGGAAAAATGCTGGCGCAGCGGCTTGGTGCCAAGGGCGGCATGACCATCGCGCCGGTCGGCCGGGGCTTCGCGCTCCCGCACCCATCCGCGCGCATCGCGCTCGGCCGCGAATCCGGCATCGTGGCGATGATCCTGCTGCGCGAGCCGCTCGCGTTCACCGAGCCGCAGGTCGATGACGTGCCGCTCACGACACTTCTGTTCTTTATCGCCCCCTCCGCCCGCACCCACCTCGAATTGCTGGGCCGGCTCAGCCGCCTTCTGGCCGGCGGACCGCTGAGGGAACTTCTGGATGGTGGAGCCAGCGACGAGGAAATCCACCGTGCGATTGCCGTGTTCGATGCGACCGGCAGAATCGGAGGACAGGCGTGATTGTTGTCCGCCTTTTTCTCTGGGTCGTTTTGGCTCCGCTGCTGCCCGGCCTGATCAACAAAGTGAAAGCGTGGGTGGCCGGACGCCAGGGACCACCCGTGCTGCAGCTTTATTACGACATCATCCGCCTCTGGCAAAAAGGGGTCGTGCTGAGCACGCTGGCTTCCCCGGCGTTTGTGCTGGCTCCGGCCGTGGCCTGGGTCGCGATTGCGGGAGCCGCATTTCTCGTTCCTTTCGGCCCGGCGGGCGCGGGGCTGAGCTTTCACGGAGACGTGTTGCTGATGATTTACCTGCTGGCGCTGGCGAGGTTTTGCACCGCATGGGCCGCCTTGGAAACCGGCTCCGCGTTCGAGGGGATGGGGGCGGCGCGCGAGGTCAGTTACGCGGTCCTGGCCGAAGCGGCGATGTTCGCGGCGATGCTTTCGCTCGCCGTCCAGACCGGAAGTGTGTCGCTGGCCGCCATGTTGTCGCCCTCACCCGGCGCTGGCACGGCGCTGCTCGCGGCGGGGCTGTTCATCGTGCTGCTCGCAGAAAACTGCCGGGTGCCGTTCGATGATCCGAACACCCACCTCGAACTGACGATGATCCACGAGGCCATGGTGCTCGACCACAGCGGCCCCCCCTTGGCGGTGATCCTTCACGGCGCATCCATGAAACTCCTGCTCTTCGCCGTCCTGCTCACGGCCGCCGTTCTGCCGCTCGGGAGCCTGCAGCCGCTCGCCGCAGCGGGCGCACTGGCGGGAGGCGTGCTCGTGGTGACAATCGGCGCGGGCGTGGCGGAGTCGTTCTTGGCGCGGTTCTCGTTCCGGCGCGTGCCGCTTCTGCTGACGATGGCGTTTCTCCTGTGCCTGTTTTCGCTGCTGGTGGCGTGGAAAGGGGGTGCGGCATGATCCCGGCACTGAACCTTTTGATCGGCCTGGCGATGGGGTTGAATCTCGTGGCTCTCGGGAGCAGCCGGCTGCCGTCGCTCATCCGCACGGTCGCCACGCAGGGGATCGCCCTCGGGCTCATGCCGCTGATACTGGAAGGCAGCGACTTGGACTGGAGGATTATCCTGGTCGCGCTGGCGACTGTCGCGGGAAAGGGTTTCGTCATTCCCGGCCTGCTGAAACGGGCGATGCGCGCCGCGAACATCGAGCGGGAAATCCAGCCATTCATCGGGCTCGTGCCCTCGCTGCTCCTCGGTGCCGGAGGCACGATCGCTGCCGTGGCGCTCGCGGGCGCGCTGCCGCTGCTCCCGGAACACGCGGGCTCGCTCCTCGTGCCGGGAGCGCTGGCCTCGGTGCTCACCGGGTTCATTTTGCTGATCGGCCGGGCGAAGGCGATTTCTCAGGTGTGCGGCTACCTGATCCTGGAAAACGGGATCTACCTGTTCGGCCTGCTGCTGATCAAAGCGACGCCGTTGCTGGTCGAGGCGGGCGTGCTGCTGGATTTGACCGTGGGCGTCTTCGTGCTGGGGATCATCATTGACCGGATCCAGCGCGCATTCGATTCGCTCGACACCCGCAAACTCACGGCACTCCACGAATGAACGCGCTCCTCCTCATCCTGATTCCCTTGGTGGGGGCCGTCCTCGCGGCCCTCTGGCCCGACAACCGGACGCGGCCGAGGTTTCTCCCGGCCGTGGGTTTTATGCATGCCGTTCTCTGTTTCCGCCTGCTGGCCGCGCCTCCTGCGGTGAGCCCGGAAGCGTGGCTGGGATTCGACCCGTTGGCGGCCGCCGTGCTGCCTGCTGTCTCGTTGCTTTTCTTCGTCTGCGGCGTCTATGCGGTCCCGTATTTGAGGATCCGGAAGGAGCGTCCCAACAGGGTCTTTGTGGCGGCGCTGCTCGCGGTTCTGGGCCTCCTGAGCGCCGGCCACCAGGCGAGGCATCTCGGGGTATTGTGGATCGCGACCGAGGCGGTGACGCTCGCGGCGGTGCCGCTTCTGCACTTCAACAACACGCCGCGCGCGTTCGAGGCCACATGGAAATACCTGCTCGTCGGCGGAACCGGGATCGCGCTCTCGCTTCTCGGCTCGTTCTGCCTCGGGTATTCTTCGCTGCATGGCGGAGGCGAAGGCAACCTGACCTTCGTGGCCCTAATCGCGCAAGGCCCCGGGCTTTCGCGGCCGTGGGTGCTCGCCGCCTGGGTGTTGCTCTTGGTCGGCTACGGAACAAAAATGGGGCTGGCCCCGATGCACACCTGGAAGCCCGATGCTTACGGCGAGGCCTCCGGGATCGTGGGAGCGATCCTCGCGGGCGGGGTCACCAGCGTGGCGTTCTCGGCCATTTTGCGCATCCGTTCGGTGGTCAACTCCGCCGGGGAAAGCCGTGTCGCCGACCACACGCTTCTGGCGATCGGGTTGTTCTCGATGGCAGCCGCGGCGTTGTTTCTTCTCGGCACGCGGGACTACAAACGGATGCTCGCGTATTCGAGCATCGAGCACATGGGGATCCTGAGCATCGGGGCCAGCCTCGGTCCGCTCGGCGTCTGGGCCGCGCTCTTCCACGTTTGGAGCAACAGCCTGACCAAAGGCGCGCTCTTCCTCAGCGCCGGAAATATCCGCCGCGCGGCGGGGTCCCCGTCATTGGACGATGTTCGCGGAATGGCCGCGGTCGTGCCGCGCTCGGCGGCCATCTTTGTCACCGGGATGTTTGCGATCACGGCCTGCCCGCCATTCGGGCCGTTTTTCAGCGAATTGAAAATTCTCGGCGCCGCGCTCCGGACCAGCCACGGCCTGGCGGCCGCGGGATTTCTCGTCTGCCTGCTGTTCGCGTTCTTCGGGCTCACGCGCGTGGTCTTCGCGGTCGTGGACGGACGCCCACGCCGGGTTGCCAAGGCCGGAGGAAAACGCTTTCGGGAAACCCTGGGCCTCATCGCGCCTCCGTTGCTCCTGCTTTTTCTGTCCCTCTGGCTCGGGCTGTTCACGCCCGCGCTTTTGCAAAACACCTGGACCGCTGCCGTCGCGCAACTTTTTCCCAATCCATGAGCGATCCCTTTGCCCTGATTTCCAATGCGTCCAGCCTTCCTTGGGCAGAGGTCCCGTGCCTGCCTGTGGAAGAATTCGTGGAGGCCACGTCGGGAGAACTGCACCGAAACGCCCGCCTTTGCTCGCTCTTTGGCATGCCGGATGAAGACGGGGCCTGCCTGGTCGCGGTGCTTGCATTCGATGCGGATAACACGCTCGCGATCGGGCGCAGCTCGGCATTTTCCGGCGGCTTCCCGTCGCTCACCGTCCAGCACCCGCAGGCGCATCTGTTCGAGCGGGAGATCTGGGAGCAGCACGCGCTCACGCCGGCCGGCCATCCGTGGCTCAAGCCCGTCAGGAAAGGCAGCGGCGGGGCACCAGCGAACGGGGCTTTTTTCCGCGTGGATGGAGGCGAGGTCCACGAGGTCGCCGTCGGGCCCGTGCATGCCGGGATCATCGAACCCGGGCACTTCCGTTTCCAATGCGCGGGCGAGGAGGTCCTGCATCTGGAAATCGCGCTCGGCTACCAGCATCGCGGGGTCGAGGAAG
>Ga0316226_1004709_pt1 | contig 10723 bp, 11 predicted proteins | sample TBH18017metaG_FD_206009 | JGI IMG/M metagenome (GOLD analysis project Ga0316226, IMG submission 206009) | Freshwater microbial communities from Trout Bog Lake, Wisconsin, USA - TBH18017 | ecosystem: Environmental > Aquatic > Freshwater > Lake > Hypolimnion/Profundal zone | place: USA: Wisconsin... | reverse complement strand
AACTTGCGCCGGTTTCCGGCATTTTCTGCGGATAATTTATGGCCACCAAACAATCCTTCGACCTGAACCAATTTCTCGCCACGCGCACCGAGACCGTCAACGCCGCGCTCGACAAATTTCTGCCCAGCGAGAAGACCATGCCCGCCACCATCCACAAGGCCATGCGCTACTCGCTTTTCGCCGGTGGCAAACGGATGCGCCCGGCCGTTCTTCTGGCGGCGGCGGAAGCGTGTGGTGGCAGCGACGCGGCCGCCATGCCACTCGCGTGCGCCGTCGAGTGCATTCACACCTACTCGCTCATCCACGACGATCTGCCGGCGATGGACAACGACGATTTCCGCCGGGGCAAGCCGACCAACCACAAAGTTTTCGGCGAAGGCATCGCCGTGCTGGCGGGCGACGCGCTGTTGACGCAGGCGTTTGAGATCGCCGTGCAATGCAAAAAATTTCCGCGCTATCCGCACGACAAAATCATTTTGGAAATCGCCAAAGCCTCCGGCTCGCTGCAACTCGTCGCCGGGCAGGTGGCGGATTTGGAAGGCGAAGGCAAAAAACTTTCCATCGCCGAATTGAAATTCATCCACGAGCGCAAGACCTCCGCCCTGCTCTGCTGTTCCGTGCGGCTCGGCGGCATGAGCGCCAACTGCACGCCCGCGCAGCTCGCTGCGCTCACCGACTTCGGCTACCACGTCGGCCTCGCGTTCCAGGTGATTGACGACATCCTCGACGTGACGCAGACCAGCGAGCAGCTCGGCAAGACGGCGGGCAAAGACGTGGCCGTGGCCAAGGCGACCTATCCCGCCATCGTGGGTCTGGAAAAATCGCGGAAGATTGCGGCGCAATTGACGGCCAAGGCATTTGCCGCGCTGGACATTTTCAAGGGCAAAGCCGTCGCCCTCGAAGCGCTGGCGGAATTTTTGTTGAAGCGGGATAAATGAAAAGATGACCTATTTCTTTTTTCTGACTGGGATGCCTTTTTTCAAATCAGCGGCTTTTTGCGGATGAACATAAACTACCGATATGATGTTTTCTAAAATATCAACAAGCGTGACCAATTGTGCGGTTTTAGGAATATATGCTCTATGAATTGAAGCGTGTCCTGCTTCTAGCACTGGTTCAACTAGCTCTTTTTGTTTTTTTGACAGGTATCCTTGCTTTTCAAATTCTTCGATGTTTGCGGCAAATGTGCCCTGATCGCCAATTTTATCAATCATTACCGCCTCAAAGATAGCTCGCACACACATTGCGGCGCTGCTACGGCAATCATTTTGCAAACAGATATATGTTTCTTTAAGCAAACTCTGAATCTGATCAGGGCAACCAAAAACATATTCCGTTTCATCCATCCATTTTGGTTTCGGACGAAATATTCTAGCCGGAAGAAACCTCACTGCGGCAATGGGACATCCATCATCACCAGTATTCTCTGAATTCCATTTATCCTCGCGCATTGAAATTGACTCACATCCAGCACATTGAACCACCCGGTAAGTTTCCCACCAACGAATTCGAAAATCTTCTTCAACTTCTTCAACACCGCTATTCTTGTGTTCCAGAAGTATTTTATGTTCTCGTTCGCCGCCACAATTATTGCAGTGGGATTTCATATTTGTCGCTACACTTTGCATATATTTGTAGCAACACTTTGGGCTGAGAAAGATTTCTGTCCAGTAAAATTAAGTCTTCGCGGTCTCTTTGTCGCCACACCGAAAAATGCCCCCCCCCGGCCTCCGGTCTTTGTGTGGTCACTTCTTGCGTCCGACCCCGGCTGGCACGCTTGGCTACAAGATTCCGCCCCTGAACGGGGCTAAAACCGGGTTGAACCGCCCAAAACCTCAAAAATCCGGCACTAACGGCTGAAAACGCCTCAAGATTGGACAAATGTTTGGTTTTGGGGAGGTTTTCCGGCGCGTAGTGTAGGTTTTATATCGCGCAGTGTAGGTTTTATATCGCGCAGTGTAGGTTTTATATCGCGCAGTGTAGGTTTTATATCGCGCAATGTAGGTTTTATATCGCGCAATGTAGGTTTTATATCGCGCAATGTAGGTTTTATATCGCGCAATGTAGGTTTTATATCGCGCAATGTAGGTTTTTTGCGGGAAAAAACCTTGAGTCCGCCATATAAAACCTACATTGCGCGACAAATAACCTTGATGGCGTCACAAATAACCTTGAGTCCGTCGCGCATAACCTTGATTGCGCCATATAAAACCTTGATTGCGCCGCAAATAACCTTGAGTCCGGCAGAAATAACCTCGATTGCAGAACATAAAACCTTGAAGGCGGGGCGCAAAACCCGGACGGCGGGACAAATAACCCCGCTGGCGGGACGGAAAACCTTGAACGGATCGCGGAATCAGCCGATGCCGCCGCGAATTTAGTTTGCCAAAATCCGGCGGGCGGTTACAACAGGCGCATGAGTGAACCGACCATTGCCCAAAAATTCCCCTACGTCCTCGACATGAAGCCCGGTAGCTTCTACTGGTGCGCCTGCGGCAAGTCCAAAAGCCAGCCGTTCTGCGACGGCTCGCACAAGGGCTCCGGCTTCGCGCCGCTGAAGGTGGACCTGGCCGAGGCCAAGAAAGTCGCGTGGTGCGGCTGCAAACATTCCAAGACCGGCGCATTCTGCGACGGCAGCCACAGCAAGCTCGGCTAGTCCGCCGCCGGTTTTTCCGCGCGCAGTTTTTCCAACGCCGCCAGGGCCGCCGCGCTCTCGGCGGCTTTTTTGCTTTTGCCGGAGCCGCGCGCCAGCTCCGCGCCGGCGTGGCGCACGGCGCATTCAAACACGCGGTCGTGGTCGGGTCCGCTGGCGGCAATGAATTCATACTCCGGCGCGAGCGGCGAACTTGATTGCAGCAGTTCCTGCAATTCACCTTTCGGATTTTCAATGTCCGCCGCGTCCGTCAGCGCGCCGAAGTCGGCGGCGAACTCGCGCCGGACAAATTCCTGCGCCGCCCCGAATCCGCCGTCGAGAAAAACCGCGCCCAGCACCGCCTCGAACGCGTCCGCCAGCGCGGAGGCGCGTTCGCGGCCGCCGGTGTTCTCCTCGCCCCGGCTCAAGACCAGATGCGCGCCGAGGCCGAGTTCGCGGGCGTGCGCGGCGAGCGAAACGGAGTTGACCAGCTTCGCGCGCGACTTGGTGAGCGCGCCCTCGTCGGCGGCGGGAAACTTTTCATACAGCGCGCCGGACAGGACGAGGCCAAGCACGGAGTCGCCGAGAAATTCCAGCCGCTGGTTGTGGGCGGTCGCGGCGTTGGCTTCGTGCGCGACGGACGGATGCGTGAGCGCGAGGCGCAAAAGATTTTCGTCGCGGAATTGGTGGCCGAGGCGGATTTGGAGTTCGGCGAGACCGGGCATGAATTAAATTGGGAACATCGAACATCGAACAACCAACATCCAACAACCAATTGTTCTGCCGCCGGACGTTCCTTGGTTGTTGGTTGTTGGTTGTTGGTTGTTGGTTGTTTTCACGGTTGAACAATGTCGCTTTCAGTTCCGGCTGCGGACGCTGCCACCGGCTCCAGGGCGACGGGCGTTTCGCTGGCCGGCGCAGGCGGGTTCACGCCTTGTTCCAGCAGCATCGCCACGTCGCGCTGCACCTGTTCGAGCTGGTCGAGATGCAGATTCGGATCGGCAATCGCAAAGATGTCGCCGGTCTTCGGCTGCTCGTAAATAAAGATGCGCTGGCCGTCGCGGGTGATTTGTTCCTTCACCTTGAGCAGCCGTTTGCGTTCGAGCATCACGGCGAGAATATACGCGGCGGGCGCGTAACGCGGATCGTTTTGTTCGACCAATTTTCGCAGCACCGTCTCGGCGGTTTCCTTTTGGATGGCGTCCATGACCGGCGGCGGCACTTCGTAAATTCCCTGCCAGTGCGAAATAAAACCGCTGCGGCTGCGGGCGTCGCCGGCGAACTGCTTCTGCCAGCACGGCTCGCAGATGTCCGAGCGGCGCAGCTCCGGCGCGAGTTCGAGCAGCAGCGTGTGATACGGCTGCCGGTCGGCAAACGGCTGGGCGCACGCCTCGCAGGCGTGGGCGCGGGACTGGATGTTCCACTCGTTCATGGGCGCGGGAATCTAGCAGGAACCGCGCGGATGGACACGAAGAAATTTTGCAAAAGGTCGGGCGCTGCGCTTGCGGAGCGGTCTGATCGCCCTATTAAAAAAACGCGGGGCAATCCAAACCTGGATTGCCCCGCAGCTTTTGATCGCTCCGATGTCGTGCCGCCAGGACGGCTTCAGGGCACCAAGGTCAGGGCGAAGATTTTCACGTTGGCGTTGTCCGGCAGCGTCACGCTCTTGACGGTGTTCGTCGGGTTCAGGCTGAAGGAATAGCCGTAGACCAGAAAGGTTTCCTCGTCTTTGGTGCCGGCGGCCTGGTTGCGATAGGCCATGCTGACCGCGGCTGATTCGCCCGGGAAATTTTCGGGCGTGAACCAGTCGCTGACGCTCTGCGTGTTGGTCTGGATGGTGTTGTCGTTATAGGTCACGAGGAAGTTTTGGGATTCCATGTTGCCGTTCACCCCCGTCATCAGCACGCGCAAGGAGGAAAAGGCGCCGGCCGGCAGCGGAATGACCTGTCCGGCGGCGGTGACCACATTCGAGCCGCCCGGCGAACCGAGCTTGAAGGCCACCCCATTCCACGCCTGCGTCGCGCCGAGCAGGGTCGCCGAGCAGGCATTTCCGTCGTCATCCAACCCGCCGGTGAACTCCGCCTCATCCTTGGTGATGCCGGCATTGTTGAAAAACGCCGCCAGCGAAACCGGCACGGCGGCGGTGTTCACGACGGCCGCCGACGGCTGGGCGTCCGCGCTGACCACGTCAATTTCACTGTAAAAGGTGTTCCCGTTGGCGTCGTCGGCTTCCGTCCGCGAGCAGTCGAACAGCAGGTAGCGATACTTGCCGACGGTTCCTTCGGAATCAGAAATGCTCACGCCATATTGCCCGCCGCCATCGCCTTCCTTCGGCCGCGTGTCCACCTTGGCCACCAGTTTCCAGCCGGCCTTCTCCGGATCCACCCCGGCTTCCGGCTTGGCGTTGAAACCGTCCGCCGTGCCGTCGCTGGCATAGAGCTTGTAAACCTGCGGCCCGCGCGTGTTGGGATGCCACGAATAGGAATTGACCTGCTTGATGACGGTCACGCCGCCCAGATCCATCTGCAGCCGCCCGCCTTCCGTATCGGAGTTGAAGAAGAAATTCTCGGCCGGCTGATCCTCTTCGGTGGGCAGCTGGCCGTCGTTGAGCTTGCTGACGTCACCGCTGTTGCCGTCCGCCTCGCCGGCGACAATCGTGATGACGGCCTTGGCGGCCGCGTCCCCGGCGGCGGGCGACGGGATGTTCTTGAACTTGAACTGCGCCGTGGCCGCGTCGGCGGTGTTGTGTTCCACGGCCACGGTGATTGCGCCGAAGGAAACCGCCGCAGACAGCAGCAGCGTTGAAATACCGACAATAAAGGCTTGGGTGATTTTCATGGGAATATTTTTTGCAGTTGGGGTGGCGGCCAAAGTAGACGATAGCCGGGGCATGTAAATAAAATATGAAAGTTGTTTGCGCCGCCGGCAAACCCGCACCGGGATTTAACCCTGCCCCAGCTTTTTCGACTTCTCCGTCGCGGCGCGGACGGCGCTCATCACCGTGGCGCGCAGCCGGCCTTTTTCCAGTTCGTGAACGCCCTCAATCGTTGTGCCGCCGGGGCTCGTGACCTGGTCCTTCAACGCGCCGGGATGCTGGCCGGTTTCCAGGACCATTTTCGCGCCGCCCAAAACCGTCTGCGCCGCCAGCCGCGTCGCGATGTCGCGCGGCAAACCGGCGGCCACGCCGCCGTCGCTCAACGCCTCGATGAACTGATAGACATACGCCGGACCGCTGCCGCTCAAACCGGTCACGGCATCGAGCAAACTTTCTTTGACTGGCAGCGCCACGCCGACGGCGGACAAAAGTTTTTTCGCCAGCTCGCCGTCCGCCGCCGTGGCATTCTTGCCGAGCGCGAACGCGGACGCGCCCGCGCCGACGAGCGCCGGCGTGTTGGGCATCACGCGGATGACGCGCGCGCCGGCGGGCAGATGCTTTTCCAGTTTCGCCAGCGTCACGCCGGCCGCGATGGAGATGAGCAGATGCCTGCCGGTGAACGCGCCGGAAATTTCCGCCAGCGCGGCGGCAACCTGGTCCGGCTTGGTGGCGAGAATCAAAACCGTCGCGCCCCTGGCGACCTCCAGATTGGCGGCGGCCGTTTTCGCGCCGGTCGCGGCGGCAAAATTTTTCCGCGCGGCGGCAAACGGGTCGGCGGCGATGATCTCCTTCGGGAAGACCATTTCCGCACGGACGAAGCCGCGGGCGAGCGCGGTGGCCATCTTGCCCGCGCCGAGAAAACCGATTTTAAGCTGGGTTGCCATGCGCAGTTTGTAGCAGGCAATCGCTTCGCGCGGAAGTGAAAACCAATCGGACGCGGCGAAACTCGCGCAGCGTCTGGACTGCGGTTGCTTTAGCACCGCTTTGGGAGCGCGCCATGACGCTTGCTGATTCGCGAGATTCCAGGCCCAAACAAAAGCGCCGCTCAAGCGGGCGCAGTCCAGACGCTGCGCGAACCATGTTCACTTAATTCAGTAATCCGATTTTGAAAGCACGCCCCAGTTGTTATTAAGGACCGGAGAATTCCCCGCTTGTTTTCGGGAGGACGGAAGTTATGCTTTCACGGCCGGTAAAAATGTCCATCACCCGCAAATCCTGGGACTCGTTCGAGGCGATGCGCGCCGCCGCGCAGGAAGGCGACGCGCAGGCGCAATGCTATCTCGGCGTCTGCTACCAGAACGGCCAGGGCGTGGAGCAGAACCATCAGGAGGCGGTGAAGTGGTTCCGCCGCTCGGCGGACCAGAACGACCCGGTGGCGCAATGCTATCTCGGCGTCTGCTACTGGATGGGCCAGGGCGTGGCGCAGGAATTTTCCGAGGCGGCGAAATGGCTGCGCGAGGCGGCGGAACAGGGCGACCCGGCGGCGCAATTTAACCTTGGAATGCTTTACGAGACCGGCCAGGGCGTCCCGCAAAATTACGCCGAGGCGGTCAAGTGGTATCGCGAATCCGCGGAGCGCGGCTATCCGGCGGCGCAGTTCAACCTTGGCGTTTTTTTCGAGCAGGGCCAGGTGGTGGAACAGGATTTTGCCGAGGCCGCGAAATGGTATCTCCGCGCCGCCGACCAGGAACTCGCCGACGCGCAGTGCAATCTCGGCCTGTGCTACCAGACCGGCCGCGGCGTCCGGCAGAACACGACGGAGGCCGTGAGATGGTTCATCCGGGCGGCGCGGCAGGGAAATAAAACCGCGCAGCACAATCTCGGCCTGCACTACGCCGCCGAAGAGCACGCGCAAAATCCCGAAATCTGATCAGCCGGCCAGCTCCGCGAGCTTCGCGCCGGCTTTGCCGCAGTCAATCGTTTCGCCCGCCAGTTCCCAGCCGTCCGCCAGCGACTTCGCTTTGCCCGCCACGAACAAACCCGCGCCGGCATTGAGCAGAACCGCATCGCGCTTCGGCCCGCGCTCGTCGCCGCGCAAAATGCGGCGGATGATTTCGGCGTTCACCAATTTGTCGCCACCGTGCAAATCGGCGAGGGTCGCCGGCTGCAGCGGAAAATTTTCCGGCGACAAAACCGACTTGGTAAAGCCGCGCTCGTGGTAAAACTCCGCGAGGTGCGTCGGGCCGAGCGACGACAGTTCGTCGAGATGTTTTCCCTCCGCCACGCCGCACACCACCATGCCGCGCCGGCCGCCGAGCAGTTGCAGCGCGTGCGCCATCGGCTCGCAAAGTTCCGGGCGCGGCACACCGACGAGCGAGGCGGACGGACGCGCAGGATTCACCAGCGGGCCGAGAATGTTGAAAATCGTCCGCTGGCCGCGTTCGGCGCAAAGTTTCCGCGCGGCGGCGACGTGCTTGAACGCCGGATGAAAATTCGGCGCGAAGAAGAACGCGAAGTTTTTTTCCTTCAGCTCCCGCGCCGCATCCGCCGGCGACAAATTGACCTTGATGCCGAGCGCTTCGATGACGTCCGCGCTGCCGACGGACGAGGTGACGGCGCGGTTGCCGTGCTTGGCGACGGTCACGCCGGCGGCGGCGCAGAGAATCGCGGCGGTGGTGGAAATGTTGAACGTGCTCAAGCGGTCGCCGCCGGTGCCGACGATGTCAAGAATTTCACGGCTGCGCGTCTCGGCGTCGAGCGGCGGCGGCACGGATTTCTCGCGCAGCGCGGCGGCAAAGGCGGCGATTTCTTCGTGCGTCTCGCCTTTTTGCGCGAGCGCGACAAGGAAATCCGCCTTCATTGGCGCGGGGATTTTTTCATCCGTCAGGCTTTCGACGGCGGCGCGGATTTGCGCGGCGGACAAAGATTGTCCGCCGGCGAGCTGGCTGGTGAGCGTTTCGAGCACGCGCCATTTTACGGGCACGCGCGAAAGGAAGAAACTGAAATTGCGGCGGCAGCCGGATTTGTCGTAACTTGTGGTTTGCACAAATGGTCTGCCAAGGCGGACCGGAGCAATTATTTTATGGCTGAAAAATCAAACGGCGGCTGGTGGAAATGGATTTTAATCACGCTGGCATTGGCGGCGGGCGCGGGCGGATTTTTTTATTTCCGCCATGGCCACGGCGACACGCTGAACTTCAACACCGTGGTGGCGGCGCGCGGCGAGCTGACGGCGACGGTCACGGCCACCGGCACGCTGAACCCGGTCGTGAACGTGACGGTCGGCAGCCAGGTCTCCGGCCGCATCAGCAAGTTGTATGTGGACTACAATTCGCCGGTGACGAAGGGCGAGGTGCTCGCGGAAATTGATCCTTCGACGTATCAGGCCGCCGTCGAGCAGGCCGGCGCGGACCTCGCGAACGCGCGCGCGAACCTGGAATTGCAGCAGGTGCAATATGACCGCAGCAGCGAGCTGTTCACGAACAAGCTGATTTCCGGTTCCGATTACGACACGGCGCTCGCGACGCTGCACGAGGCCGAGGCGATGGTAAAAATCAAGCAGGCGTCGTTGAGCAATGCGATGGTGAATTTGAATTATTGCAAAATTGTCTCGCCGGTGGACGGCGTGGTGATTTCGCGCGCGGTGGAACTGGGCCAGACGGTTGCTTCCAGTTTCAACACGCCGACGATTTTCCAGATCGCGAACGATTTGACGAAGATGCAGATTGACTCGAACGTGGCCGAGGCGGACATCGGCGGCGTGGTCGAGGGGCAGACCGTGGATTTCACGGTGGACGCGTATCCGACGCGCACGTTCCACGGTTCGGTGGCGCAGGTGCGCAATTCGCCGATCACCGTCAACAACGTCGTCACCTACGACACGGTCATCAGCGTGACGAACGCGGACTACAAGTTGAAGCCCGGCATGACGGCGAACGTCTCCATCATCGTGGCGCAGCGGGACGATGCGCTGAAAATCCCCAATGTGGCGCTGCGTTTCCGCCCGCCGGACAACGCGGTGGTTTTGACCAACACGGTCGGCGGTGCGACGCAGACGAATGATGTCGCCGCCGGCAAAAGCCCGCGCAAAAACAAGGGCGGCCGCGGCCTGCACACGGTTTATCTGCTCGCGGGCGACGCGGATGCGCCGCAGTTGAAAGCGGTGCAGATCAAGACCGGCATCACCGACGGCATTTTCACCGAGGTCGCTTCTGGCTTGAACGAGGGCGACAAGGTCGTCTCCAGCGTCGCGCAAGCCGACGCGCAAAATTCCGCAACCGGATCATCCAGCCCGTTTGGCGGCGGCTTCCCGCGCCGCTAAAAAAAGGTTGAAGGAAGAATGAAGAATGCAGAAACAGACCTCGCGCCGCGGACGAAAATGTTTGCGCGGCGGATGATTCGGCTTTACGGCGCATTGCCCAAACCGGATGTCGTGGCACAGGTGCTGGGAAAGCGGTTGCTGCGTTCAGGAACATCGGTCGGGGCAAATTATCGTGAAGCCCGTCGCGGACGGTCGAAGGCGGAATTCATCGCAAAGATTGGCGACTGCCTGAAAGAAGCCGACGAGACGCTTTACTGGCTGGAACTGCTGGCCGAGGAAAACATTCTTTCGGCGAAGCGGCTGGAACCTCTGCTTAAAGAGGCAGACGAACTGGTGGCAATTTTCACCACCATATCCAAACGCGCCCGGGGTGACGCATGACAAACTTCTGCATTCTGCATTCTTCCTTCTTCCTTCCATGAACGCTGTCATAAAACTTGCCGACATCCACAAGATTTACCACACCGGTGAAGTGGATGTTCACGCCGTGCGCGGCGTGTCGCTCGACATTGAGCCGGGGGAATTCGTGGCCATCATGGGTTCCAGCGGCTCCGGCAAAAGCACGCTGATGAACATGATCGGCTGCCTCGACCGGCCGACGCGCGGCAGTTATTTTCTCGACGGCCTGGACGTTTCCACGCTCGACCGCGACGACCGCGCGAAAATCCGCAACGACAAGATCGGCTTTGTTTTCCAGGGTTTTAACCTGCTTTCGCGCACGTCGGCGCTGGAAAACGTCGAGATGCCGATGCTTTACAACAATCAGCGTATTTCGTCCGCCGAGCAAAAAGAGCGCGCCGGCAAGTCGCTGGAACTCGTCGGCCTGGCTGACCGCGCCGACCACAAGCCCAACCAGCTTTCCGGCGGCCAGCAGCAGCGCGTGGCCATCGCCCGCGCGCTGGTGAACCGGCCGTCGCTGCTGCTCGCCGACGAGCCGACGGGAAATTTGGACAGC
>Ga0316226_1004708_pt1 | contig 10724 bp, 5 predicted proteins | sample TBH18017metaG_FD_206009 | JGI IMG/M metagenome (GOLD analysis project Ga0316226, IMG submission 206009) | Freshwater microbial communities from Trout Bog Lake, Wisconsin, USA - TBH18017 | ecosystem: Environmental > Aquatic > Freshwater > Lake > Hypolimnion/Profundal zone | place: USA: Wisconsin... | reverse complement strand
CGCCTTCAACCTGACCGTGCCAGTCGTGGTGTCGATCTGGTTGTCGAGCGTTTCCAGCATGCCCGAGGCCAGGCGTATCGTTTGCGCGCGGTCAAAAGCGTCTGCCGCCAGTTTCTTTCCGGCGCGCAACTGCCGCTGGATTTGCGGCAGATAATCCTCTGCCACGCTGAAAATCACCGTGATCGGCTGCAGCTCGGTAATCACCACCAGCGGATTGGCATCGGCCGCATGCACAATGTTGCCTGCATCCATTAGGCGCAGGCCGACGCGACCGGAAATCGGCGCGGCCAGGCGGCAATAACCCAGTTGCACTTTGGCATTGTCCACAAGGCCCTGGTCGAGTTTCACCGTACCCTCGTATTGATGCACTGTCGCCACCTGCGTATCGAGCAGTTGTTTGGGGATGGCATTCTTGGAAAACGCCTCCTGGTAACGATTGAGATCGAGGTGCGCATTCTCCAGCAGCGCGCTGTCGCGGGCAAACTGTCCTTCCGCCTGCAGCAAGGCCGCCTGAAATGGCGTGGGATCGATCTCCACCAGCGCATCACCCGCGTGAACCAGTTGTCCCTCCTGATAATTCACCTGCACGAGTTGCCCATCCACGCGAGTCCGGACCGACACCGTGTTGCACGGCGTCACCACGCCCAGCGCATTGACGTATATCCCAATATCACCGTTGGTGGCCGCCGCCGTGGTGATCGTCAGCGCCGGAAACGCGCCTGCTTTCGATCCCGAGCTCGATGCCTGCGCCGGTTTCCTGGAACAGGAACTTCCGGCAGCGAGGAGCAGCGCAACCATGACAAAAGCGTAGCCACGCTGCGGTTTCGCGACCGTAGCCCCGGCCCGCCCCGAGCCGAGGTCATTATTATTCACAAACTTTGGATCGATCTGCGTGTTGGATGTAAATAAATCAGACATGTTGATCCCCTGTTTCCCCTTTATAAACCGTACATTCGACACGCCGTGCCGTTCCATCGGTGAATACCCGATACAAAAGATCCATGGCCCTGACTATGGTCGCCCGTTCGCCGGCGTCCAGCGCCGAAAACCGCGCAGCAATGGTGGCCGCCGTCATCTCGCGCGCCGCGCGCACCAGCGCCCGCCCGGGCCCGGTCAATTGCAAGATCATGCGCCGGCGGTCGTCCGCATGCCCGAGCCGCGTCACCAGTTTGCGCTCGACCAGTCCGTCCACCAGCCGCGACATCGTCGGTAACGCCACACCCACATGCGTGGCCACATCCGACAAGGATGTTTCCGGGTGACGTCCAACATAATGCAACGCGCGGAATTGCGGCACGGAAATCGGAATGCTCCGGCTGGCGCGCATCTCGCCACGGATGGTCTGCATGATCAGCGGCACCACCCGCAACGCGGCCCGCGCCGCTTCCTCCGGCGTGCCTGCGGCTCTATGCTTGTCTTTACTCATAGTTGTAGATGCTAAGTTTATCGCGGGGGCGGCACGGGGTCAACAAGAACGACGCAGAAAAATATAATCGCGGTAATTCATTTTATCGCTGCCCGCGCGACCGACACAGGAAGGGACGGGGCCGCCGGACCCGCCCTTCCCCAACCAAACACCGTAATAGGGATTGCCGAAGCTTTGGCAACTGCTATCCTGACGCCGCGTCAAACAAGGAGCGTTCCCGTGTTACATGGCATGGATTGTCTTTGGGTCGGGCTTGCAGCAATGGCGGGCGGATTTGTCAATGCCCTGGCTGGCGGCGGCACGCTCATCACTTTTCCGACGCTTCTGGCCATCGGCCTTCCAGCCGTGGCAGCCAATGTCACGAGCACGGTGGCCTTGTGTCCGGGGTATCTGAGCGCCACTTTTTCGCAGGCAGGCGATTTGCGCGGGCAGTCAAAACGCGTCTGGCTGGTGCTGCCCGCGGCCGTCCTCGGCGGTATCTGCGGCGCCTTGCTGCTGTTACACACCAGCGACAAAACCTTTCGCGCGGTGGTGCCGTTCCTCATTCTGATGGCCGCGGGATTGCTGGCCCTGCAAGGTCCATTGCGCACTTGGCTGCTGCGCCACGCCGGTCAACGCGGACTACACGCAAAACATATTGAATCCTGGGCCGCATTGCCCATCGCACTGGCCGCAGTCTACGGCGGCTATTTCGGCGCAGGGTTGAGCGTCATTGTCCTCGCAGCCTTGGGCTTGCTGATCGACGACACGCTGACCCGACTCAATGCGCTCAAACAAATCATCGCCTTCAGCGTCAACATTGCGGCTGCCGCAATTTTCATTTTTTCCGGTCAGGTGAAATGGTGGGTCGTGCTGGCCATGACCTGCGGCTCGCTGGTCGGCGGCGCCCTCGGCGGCCGCATGGCCGGCAAAATCCAACCCGCCATTCTGCGCTGGATCGTGGTGGGGATTGGCTTGGTTGTGGGGCTTATTTATTTGGTGCGCGCGTAGCGGATGCGTGAAGAAACGCTGCACCCCTACGCCGCGGCGGGAAAAGAATCGGCAACCCTCAAACCCCAAAACCCCGCTCGCGCAGCGCGCGGTCGAGCGCCAGGGTGATTTCGCCCACGATGCTGCCGGATTTTTCCGGGCGTTCGCTCCAGATCAAAAGCTCCATGCTGACCTGGGTTGCCGTTACGCTGCGCACTTCCAGCACAGGGACCGGATTCTTCATCACCAGCGGCTGGCGGCCGGATTCGGCCACAGCCATTTCTGCTACGGCGGTCAGATCCGCCTGACGCGTAACGACCACGGGTATATGCAGCCGCGTGCGGCGCGTGGGGTTGGTCCAGTTGACAATGTTGGAAGTGATAAATGAACCGTTCGGGACCAGCACGGTAATCTCGTCATCGGTCAGCAGCACGGTGTTGCGCATGCCGATTTCCTTCACGGTGCCGCGAATGGTGCCGACTTCGATGTAGTCGCCCACGCGGATCGAGCGGCTGAAGTGAATCATCAAGCTGCTGACGAAATTGTTGATCACGTTCTGCAGCCCAAAACCCACGCCGACCGTGATGGCGCCCGCCAGCAAGGCCAGGTTTTGCAGCGACGATCCGGCCACGTTCATCCCAATTAGAAAACCGGTCAGGATGACCAGCCAGCCGGAGACATCGGCAAAGGTCTTGCGCGTGGCATCATCCATGGGCGTGCGCGACAACACACGCCGGTGCATCGCGCCCTTCACCTGCCCCGCGAACCAGAAGGACAAGATGACCACAACCAACGCGCGCGTCACGCTGGCCACGGTCACGCCTGTGGCCAATTCCGTATGCCAGACGCGTCCCAGCGCATGCAGCGTCTTTGCCACAGCATGCACGACGTCCGGCACCGGCGGCGGCGCATTGTTGGCCAGCACGGCCCGGTTCAACAACAGCCACCAGATGCAGGCCACGGTGCCCGCGGCTGCGAGCAGCACGAGCGTCTGCGCCACACGAACCAGCGCCAGGACCTTGTCCGAACTGGCAGCCTTGTGACGAAACAACCGATCGAGCAGCGCCGCAGTCGCCACCGCCGCAACCAGCGCCGCGAATGTTCCTTCCGCTGCATGCAGCACGGAATGCCCCAGCGTGTCGAGGCCGGCAAAGAACGTAATGGCCACCAGCGCGGCGATCAGCAGGCAGGCAATGGCGCCGATGTTTCCCAGCCAGCGCAACCCGCGATTCTTGGAATGCCGGCTCAGAAATCTACCCGCCAGCACCGGATGCAGGACCAGGCGGAACAGCGCCAGGCAGGTGCCGAACAGCCACACCCGCAGCAACACCGCCTGCAAAGCCCAGGCGTTAACCGCGCCGCCCGCGCGTACGTAGAACGGCAACAGCAACGCGGTCCAGAGCAGGATCGCATCGGCCGCGACAAACAATGCGCCGCTCAGCTTGTCGCCGGATGGCGCGCGATGGTCACGTGTGCCCACGAGCAGCAGGTTGCGAACCACGACCCAACCAGCCAGCGCCAGCAGCAGCCATCCCAGGCCAGTCAGCGCCGTTTTGCCATGCCCCAACCGAAACGCGAACCACGAGCCTGCCAGCACCCAGGGCAATTGCGCAAGCAACGGTCGGACCAGACGTTGCAGGCGATCTTTTGGGGAAAGGAAGCGTGCAACCATCCACCCGGCCATGCCGAGCAGTACGATCACGCCGATCCCGGCGATTGTTTTCCACAGGTCGGGAACACCCGGCAAGCCGGCAATCCGGTGGCTCCAGCACTCCCATACAAACCGCGCGCCGCCCGCCAGAGCTCCGGCCAGCGACAGCGTTTCGCGACAGGCCATGGCATTCAGCCGCGGATCGTGTTGCAGCCACAACTGATGTCCGGCAAGTTGTTCCAGTGATTGAATCGCCTTCCGGCTGTTTTCCAGCCAATGCTCGGAAATTTCCTTGCGCATGCGCAGCATTTCCCGCTGGGCCAGACAGGCCACCAGCAGGGCGCCCTCCTCGCGCCGCCGTTCCGGACGCAGGTGGCCGGAAGGCTTGACCGTTGCCGGCATACGCTCGGCGAGCGACTGCAACAGATCCGCCAGCAGCGCGGGCGCGGGTGGATGGGTGGCATCGTACGAGGCAAAGAGATCGGCCAGCGGTGCAGCCAGCTCGGTGATGTGCGCCGGATCGAGGTCCAGCGCATGCCCCGTCGTTTCGATTTGCGCGTCGGCTCTCTGCAGCAGCAACTCCAGATTGTGCACATATTGTTCGGACGCGATCAGGCTGGCGCGCAACTGCTGCTCCTCCTGATTGATGTCGTCGATGCTGCGGTCATCGGTCAGATTGCGGGCGCGGTCGGCCCGTTCGTGCGCAAGCGACACGCCGGATTTTTGCAGCGCAGCAAACTCCTTCCAGCACTCGGCCTCCATTTCCCACCGTCCCTTGCGCGCCTGCGTTTGTGCGTAGGCGGCATGGGCGTGTTCCACCTCCTGGGCGGTGCGCGCCTCCCCGATGGCCTTCAGTGCACCATCCGCCTCGCCGGCGGCCACGACAAGATTGGAGGCGACCGTCTGCTGCACCGGCGCCAGGGCGGTGCGCAGCAACGCCAGTTGCGCATCGCCGCGTTCCGCCACGGCCTGGAGCTCATTGGCGTGCCGTACGTCTCCCTTGTGCGCCAAGGCTTGGGCAAAGCGCTGGCTGATCAGGTAATCGGCGCGCGCAAACGCCAGATTGCGGCGCGCGCGCGTTTCCAGCATGCGATTCCACCGGAAGCTTTCCTCCTGCTGGGCAATCAGACGCCGGAGCTGGCCGGCCTCGTCCTTCCGCGCGAGCTGCAGGTCCGCGGAAGCACCGGCTGCGGAACCGACCGCAGTCAGTGCAGCCAGACGCCGGCAATAAATTTCCCGCCGGGCAGCCACGCCATCGCGCCGGGAGGCGTATTTCCGGATTTGCGCCGCCTGCGTTTCGATCTCCTTGGCAGCGGCCTCGACCCTTTTGGCACGGTCTTCGATTTCAATGGGTGGCGCCAGCATGACCTTCATGTCCATGCGCAAGGCCAGTTCGAGCGTGGCGGCGCGTCTTTTCCAGACGTCCCGCTCGCGTTCCATCTCGTCGGCCTTCCGCTGCGCCAAGGCCATGGCGCCCTCTTCGGCGTCGAGCGCCGTTTGCCGGGCGGCAAGCTGGGCGCGCAGCACGTGCAGCGCAACCGGGTCATCCTTAGACATAACACCCAGCAGCTGTTGCTGCAAGGCGGCCAGGTCCGCCTTGATGGCCGCAGCGGTTGCTTCCGCCGCGGCGACCTGTCCCGTCGTTGCGGCCCGGCACTGTTCGGCGTCTTTCGTGGCGGCAAGCAAATGAACCAGCGCGTCCCGACGTTCCGTGGCCCAGACGGCATCCAGGGTTTCGCTGGCAGACGCCAGCACGCACGTCGGCAGCAGCAACGCGCCTGCGCAGACGGCTATTCCAACGCTGCGCCTCACGGACAATCGCGTAGAATTCTGAGAACGACCGTAACGGAATCGATGGATCATGGCAGGCTCCTCATTGAGGATCCAAGGTTGCCAGAGCAGCGCCGGAACCGCAAGCGCGGAGAGCGGCGGCAATGCCTGCGTGCAGGACCGAAAAACCTGAGGGCTTAGATCCAATCCGAAGACCTGCTCTTACGCCGCGGCGCGCTCGACGAGCGCGCCCTACCGTTGCGTTCTACGCGTGCTTCGAAAGGTGGGGACGGCTCGCCGAGCCGTCCGCAAGTGCGAGAAGAGGTTTCGGACAGGCTCTTCGTGGAAAAACCGCACATGTACTGCAAGCGGCGCGGACGCCGCTAGGGGCGGTCATGTGGTCGCATCGGCGTGGCTAGTTTTCCCATCCGCCGCCCAGCGCGCGAACCAGGGCCACGGCGGCGATGATGCGCTGCCCGCGCAATTGCGTGACCGTGCGTTCGATGGAAAGCGCGGCGCTTTGCGCCGTGGCGACTTCAAGATAGGTTACCAGTCCGGATTTGTACCGGTGCGTGGCGACGTCCAGTGTCCGGCGGGCCGCCGTCAAGGCGGCGGTTTGCGCGTTCAGCTGCTCGGCAAGCAATTGCTGGGCGTCCAACTGGTCTTCAACCTCCTGGAAGGCGCCAACCACCGTCTGCCGGTAACTGGCAAGCGTCTCGTCATACGACGCGCGCGCCAAAGCCAGTTGCGCCTGGTTACGGCCGCCGGTAAACAGCGGTAAATCAAAGGAAGGCCCCACCGACCAGAATTGACTCGGACCATTCAACCAACTGGAGGCGCTGATCGATTCGAATCCGGCCAGGCCGTTCAGGCGGAACCGGGGATAAAACGCCGTCTTCGCCACGCCAATCCGGGCATTGGCGGCAGCCATGCTTTGTTCAGCGGAGGCCACATCGGGTCGTCGTTCGAGCAACTGACTCGGCAGGGTCAGCGGAATCGCCGGAATGGCGGAAAGATTCACCTCCTGCCGGGTCACTACAAATCCGGTGGCCAGCTGCCCGCAGAGGGCGGCCAGCGCATGCAGGACCTTGGCGCGCTCCAGCCGCAGTTCCGGCAATACCGCTTCCGTGGACAGCAGCTGCGTCTCCGCCTGCGCCACATCCAGGTCGGTGGCAATGCCGCCCTTGCGGCGATTGCGCGTCAATTCCAGCGCCTGCAGGTACGTATCTGCCGTGCGTTGCAGCAGATCGTATTCGGCGTCCAGATCCCGCAATGTGAAATAGTCGATGGCCAGTTCCGCCTGAATCGAAAGCCGGGCGGATTCCAGATCGGCGGCGCTGGCCGCCAATTGGGCGCTAGCAGCTTCCACCTGATGCCGCACCCTGCCCCACAGGTCAGGCTCCCAGCCCGCCTGCAGCGAGAGCAGGAACGTATTGTACGTGGGCTTGACGCCGGCAGACTGTCCATTTTCCGGCAGATTGACGCTGGCGCGCTGACGCACCACGCTGGGATCCAGGCTCGCCTGCGGAAAGAGATCCGCCCGGCTGATATTAACCGCAGCGCGCGCTTCGGCAAAACGCGCCACCGCTCCAGCCAATTGCTGGTTATTGGTGTTGGCCAGTATCTCCAGGCGATTCAACTCCGGATCGCCAAACACCTGCCACCACGTTCCGCGCGGCAGATGCGCCGCCGGTTGCGCAGGAGTCCAGGCGGCATCATTGGTCGCGGCATTGGAAAAGGCCGCCGGAAAGGCGCTGGCCGCAAAAGGCGCGGCGTGCGGATCGTTCGGCACCAGGGCACAACCGGCGAAAAGCAAAACAAGGAATGACAAAATTCCAAGCTGGAGGGGCGTCGACCGCGGCGCCCGTTTGGCAGGCATATGGCCGGGCATTGGACACGGCTGTCGTGGCCGACCGCCCTCCAAAGATGCATCCCGTCTTTTGCCGATCTGGTTCGTACCGTTCATGTTTGGATCGTCAGTGCTTCTCGCCCCCGGTTTTTTCCGCCGTCTGCGCCACACGTACGCACGCGCCGCTGACCAGGGAATCGGAAGGATTCAAAACCACACGGTCGGCAGGTGTCACGCCGTCCAGGATTTCGAGCGTCGGTCCAAAATCGCGTCCGAGTGTCACGTTGCGCAACTGCACGACATCGTTGGACCCGACCACGCCGACCTGCGGTCCTTCCGCGCGGAAGAGCAGTGTATTGGCCGACAGGGTCAGCGCGACTTTCTGCGTGGATTGCTGGAAGCGAATCTGTGCGAAACTTCCGGCGAAAATGTCGCCACGCGGATTAGCGACTTCCAATTCCGTCAGGAGTGTGCGGGAGTCGGCGCTGATCGCGCCGGCCGTGCGCACCACCTTGGCCGGGAAGGTCCGTCCCGGAAGTTCGGCCAATGACAAATCAGCGACCTGCCCGATGGCGATGGAGGCCGCCGCCGCCTCGGGAACACGCACAAAAACGCGGAGCGTGGACGTGTCGGCCAGATGAAACAGTTCGTGGCTGTTGCCGGCGGCAATCAGTTGCCCGACATCCACACCACGGGCGGTGATGACACCGGCAAACGGCGCGATGACACGCTGGAAGGATTGCATTTCCGTAAGCCGGCGCACATTGGCGTCGGCGGCCTCCACGTTGGCGGCCTTCAATTCCAGATCGGCGGCCTTTTCGGCGGCATCCTGGTCGCTGACGCTCGCCGTTTTAAGCAGCTCGACCCACCGGGCAGCCGTGGTTTTGGCCAATGCCAGAGATGCCTGACTTTGCGCCAGTTGCGCGCGGGCCTGTGCCAATTCCTGGTTCAATTCCGGCGTGTCGATTTCCGCCAGCAAAGCCCCTTCCCTGACTTGCGCGCCGAGATCGACCAGATACCGCTTCACGTAACCGCTGGCTCGCGCATAGATGGCCGCGTCCACCAGTGGTTTGACCTCAGCAGGCAAATACAGGCCCGCCGCAGCCTTGCCGGGAACCGGCGTCGTCACGCTGACGGTCTGAACCGCCAGTTCGCACGTGGCAGCCTGCAAGGTCCGCCGGTGCAGCCAGCGTGGAACCAGACCGGCCAAAGCGCAGATCACAATCAATACCGCCGCAGCACTGGCGGCATGGCGTAATTTGTTGTTGGCGGCGGCGGTCGCCGCGGCGCTGGGAGTCGGATCAGATTTCATCTTTTTTTCTCATCAAGCTGAAGACCACCGGCACAAATAACAACGTCGCCACCGTGGCCAGAACGAGTCCGCCCACCACCGCTCGGCCCAAAGGCGCGTTTTGCTCGCCACCTTCGCCAAACGCCAGCGCCATGGGCAGCATGCCGATGATCATGGCGGCGGCCGTCATCAACACCGGACGCAAACGGCCCACGCCGGCTTCCCACGCCGCCGTGACCGGATCCATCCCCTGCTGCAGATTATTGCGGGCAAACGTGACCACCAGAACCGAGTTGGCCGTGGCCACGCCCATGCTCATGATGGCACCCATGAGCGCGGGAACGCTCACCGTCGTGAGACTCAGGTGCAGCGCCCACACCACGCCGGCCAGGGCGCCGGGCAAGGCGGTGATAATGATAAACGGATCGAGCCAGCTCTGGAAATTCACGACCAGCAGCAGATAGATCAGCGCCATGGCCATGATCAGCCCGATCGACAGCCCGACAAAACTGGACCGCATGGTTTCCGCCTGGCCGCGCATCTGGATCGAACTGGTTTTCGGCAGTTCCTTTTCGGCCTGCGCGACCAGCGGCTTGATGGCCGCCAGCACGCCGCCGAGATCGCGACCGCTCACCCCGCCGAAAATGTCAATCACCGGCATGACGCCATAGTGGGAATAGACCGGCGCCGTGGTGGTGCGGGTGACGTGGGTCAGATTGCCGAGCAGCACGGCATCGCCTTCGCCGGGCGTGCTGGCCGTGACGGGAATGGCGTTCAATGCGTCGATGGAATCGATGCCGCGCTCCGGTACGCGCACGTTGATCAGATACTGCACGCCGATGCGCGGATCGAGCCAGTACGAGGGTTGAACCTGACTGCTGCCGCTCAGACTAAGCAGGACGGCGTCGGCGACATTGCGCTCGGTCAGGCCCATTTCAGAGGCCTTGGACCGGTCCACCGCAAAGCGCAGCCGCGGCAGATCCGCGGGCTGCTGCAACCGCACGTCTACGGCGCCCGGAATCTGACGGATTTGATCGATCAAGCGGGCGGCCACTTCGCGGTTCTTGACCTGATCGCGCCCCACGAGCTGAATATCGAAGGGAGCCGGCAAACCGAAATTGATGGACTGGCTCACAATATCCGCCGGCAGGAAATAAAACGTCGTACCGGGAAATTCGCGCGGCAGCCGCCGACGCAGGCGATCCACATACTCGGCCGTGGCATGGTGTTTCTCCTGGAGCGAAACCAGGATGTCGGCGTCGCCGGTGCCAATGAGACCACTGTCGTTGTACATCAGGTTGATGCTGGATGCCGGCATGCCGATGTTGTCGAGCATGCCGTGATATTCGGCGGCCGGAATTTCCCGGCGCACAACCGCTTCCACCTGATCGACCAGCTTGGCGGTTTCTTCGATGCGGGTGCCGCTTCGGACGCGCATGTGCAGCCGGAAATTCCCCGCATCGACAGCCGGGAAGAAGTCCTGTCCCAGTTGGAGCGTCAGCAGCAGCGAACCCAAACAGAAACCCAGAAACAGAATGGCAAACGAGACGCGATGGTGCAGCACCGCACCCAACACCGCGCGGTAGTTTTCACGGAAACGCGCAAAACCACGCTCGAACTGGTTCTGAATCGCCGCCAGCACGTGCCGTTTCGGCTGGGTGGCCGGCGAATCCAGATGCTTGGAATCGTAGGGATGCGCATGACGGTAGAACCACATGACCAGCGTGGGCACCAGCGTCCGGGAGATGACATAACTGGCCAGCATCGC
>Ga0316226_1004699_pt1 | contig 10740 bp, 7 predicted proteins | sample TBH18017metaG_FD_206009 | JGI IMG/M metagenome (GOLD analysis project Ga0316226, IMG submission 206009) | Freshwater microbial communities from Trout Bog Lake, Wisconsin, USA - TBH18017 | ecosystem: Environmental > Aquatic > Freshwater > Lake > Hypolimnion/Profundal zone | place: USA: Wisconsin... | reverse complement strand
ATGGCACCAGCGGGCGCACCTTCGCGGGGCTCAAGATCGATTCCGCCTCCGGCGCGCGCAAGATGTATGAACGGCTCCTGATCAACGGCCCGCATTGGAGCAAGGCGCCTGAGATTGGCCTGTTGATCGGCTCGATCCGCGAGAACGAGAAGGAAATCCCGGAAGCCATCGCCGCTTATGAGCAGGTGTTGAATCGCTACCCCGGCACCGATGCCGCCCATGAGGCCGCCCTGCGCGCCGCCCTCTGCCGCTACCACTTCTCGGTCGAGCACCCGCGCGATGAGCAGTCGCGCGTGCATGCCATCACTGCACTCGCCGCCTTCCTCCACGCCTATCCGCTGGACCCGCAGCACGACACGCTCACCGGTTACCGCAACGAGATGGACCGCGCGCAGATGGACGCCTGCTACGACCGGGCCGTCTTCTACGACCTCAACCGCCACGACCGCGCGGCCGCCATCGCCGCCTACCACGATTTCCTGCGCCTCTATCCGGACGCGCCGCACGCCAAAGAGGCTGCCAAACGGCTGGAACGACTGGAAAACGCCACGCGGCTGGTCCGCTGATGATGCAAGGAACATCCATGAAAGTTCTGCAACGCCTGCTGCTGCTCGGTGCCGTGGTGCTTCTGGCCAATGGTTGCGCGAACTACCGCCTGGGCACGGCTGTGCCCCAGGAACTGCGGACCGTCGCCGTGCCGCTCTTTGTCAATGCTTCCGGGCAGCCCAAAGCCGAGGTGTGGGTGACCCAGGCCGTGCTCTCCGAGTTCCGCCGCGAAGGCACGATGAAGATCGCCGACCGCGAAGATGCCGCCCTGCGCGTGGTGGGCCGCGTCACCGACTGCAAGCTGGATCCGATCCGTTTCGACGGTGACAACCCCTACCTGGCCGTCGAGTATCGCATGACCCTCCGGGCTGAAGTCCAGGTGAAGGAGCAGGCCACGGGCAAGGTCCTGGTCAAGCTGGGGACGGTCGAAGGCTCCGTGATCTTCCGCACGCAATCGGACCTGGCCTCCACCAAGCGCGATGCCCTGCCGCACGCCGCCGCCATGATGGCCAAAGCCATCGTCAGGGATACGGTCAACGCCTGGTAGAAAGTCGCCCGGCATGCCGACGTACGAATATGAAGCTCGCGATCCCACGCAGGGCTGCGCCTTCTGCCAGACCGGCTTCGACCTGGTGCAGCGCCTCGACGAACCGCCGCTAACCACCTGTCCGCGCTGTGGCGCCGCCGTGCGCAAGCGCTTCTGCGCGCCGTCCATCGGCCGTTCGAGCGCCTCGCTGGACGGCCGGGCCAAAGCCGCCGGCTTCACCAAACTCAAACGCCTCGGCAAGGGCGAATACGAGAAGCAATACTGATGTGCGCCTGGGGCTGCATGGGAGCCGCAGCCTTGGCGCTCCTGGCCGGAGCCGAGGCGGATCTCTGGCTGCTCTGGCACTGGAGTCAGCCACGACGCTCGGCGCCAGGCGCCGCCGATGCCCGCCTGCGCGCACGCCCGTGGCAGCCGGTCGATGCTGCCCTGCTGCTGGCCGTGATCGTGCTGAGCGCGCTGCCCGCCCTCTCCCGCGCACTCCATCCCGAGACCGCAGAAGCCACGCCATCGGCGACTTCCCTGATCCTGATGGGGTTGCTGGGATATGCGGTCATCGGCGCCGCGCTGGCGCTGGTGGTCTGGCGCACGGGCGCCGGCGCGGGCATCCTGTTCGGGGAACGCGCCCGGCTTGCCGCCGATCTGCGTGCCGGCGTGCTCTATGGACTGGCCACCACGCCCCCCGTGCTGCTTGTCTCCTGGGGCGTGGCCGCACTGATGCAGTCCTGCGGGCTCTCCGCACCCGAACAGGCGGTCTTCGACTGGCTCGGCGATCCGACCCTGCCCGTCTCCGCCCGCATCTTCCTGATCGCCGCCGCCATCGCCCTCGCACCGCTCGCCGAGGAAGGGATCTTTCGCGGCGTCCTGCTCCCCGCGCTGCTGCGCAAACACGGTCCCGCCTATGCGCTGATCCTGCTGAACGTGCTCTTCGCCCTGCTGCACTTCAATGCGCCGGCCTTCGCGCCGCTCCTGCTGGCCGGCATCTGCTTTTCGCTGGGCATGCGCGCCACCGGGTCGGTCGTGACGCCGATCGTCATGCATGCGGTCTTCAATGTCGAAATGCTGCTGTTCTTCCTCGCCTTTCCCCAACTGACAGGTGCGTGATCCGTGCGCGTCATCAACCCATCCACTCCCGCTGACTCGGCCAGCGCTTCGCGGCGCACCTGGTCCGTCCCGCAAGCCATCTTCTACCTGGTGGCCATCGCCGGATGCTGCACGCTGGCCGCCATGAATACCGATCGCGTGCCGGTCTGGGGCGGGTGCGCGCTGCTCGCGGCCTATGGCCTGGTGGTCCTGACGCGCACGCTGGCCGTGCTGGCCGGCCTGCTGCTGCATGACGTGGAGCGCGCCGATCCCGGCGCGCCGCCGCCTGCCGATGCGTGGCCGCTCTACACCGTCCTGCTGCCGGTCTACCGCGAAGCCGGCATGCTCCCCGGGCTGGTGCAGGCCATGGCGGCACTGGACTACCCGCGCGACCGTCTGGAGGTGATCCTGCTGGTGGAGGCCGACGACGCCGCCACGCGCGCCGCCGCCACGCGCCTGGATGCGCCCGGCTGGCGCGTGCTGCTCGTGCCGCCCGGCGAGCCGCGCACCAAGCCCCGCGCCTGCAACGTCGGGCTGGCCGAAGCCAGGGGCACGTTCCTGGTGGTCTTTGACGCCGAGGACCGGCCTGAACCCGGCCAGCTCAAACTGGCCGTGCAGGCCTTCCGCCGCCTGCCGGACAGCGTGGCGTGCCTCCAGGCGCGGTTGAATTTCTACAACTCCAGCGACAACCTGCTGACGCGTTGCTTCGCGCTCGAGTACATGGCCTGGTTCGACCTCTACCTGCCAGGACTCCACTCGCTGCGCGGCGTCATCCCCCTCGGCGGCACCAGCAACCATTTCCGCACCGCCACCCTCCGCAGCCTGCATGGCTGGGATCCGTGGAACGTCACCGAGGACTGCGAACTGGGCGTCCGGCTGGCGCGCGCCGGCCAGGAGACCCGCATCCTCGACTCCACCACATGGGAAGAGGCCGTGTCGCAGTTTCAGCCGTGGCTGCGCCAGCGCTCGCGCTGGGTCAAGGGCTACTGGCAGACCCACCTGGTGCACACCCGCGCGCCGCTGGACGCCATCATGCATCTCGGCCTCTGGCGCACGATGCTGATGCTCTTCACCGTCGGCGGCCAGGTGGCCGTGCTGCTCGCCAACCCGGTTTGCTGGATCATGCTGGCCTGCTGGCTCTGGCATCCCTGGCCGCTGCACGACCCCACCCGCCCGCTCACCCGCGCGCTGCTCGTGGGCAGCGTCGGCCTGGGCCTCTCCAACGTGCTCTTCATCGTCGTGCATGCCCTGGCCGCCCTGCGCCGCCGCCGCGTCGACCTGCTGCCGGTGGCCCTGCTCATGCCTTTCTACTGGGTGATGATCAGCCTCGGCGCCTGGCGCGGCGTGCTCCAGTCGTTCTTTGCCCCCTTCCGCTGGGAGAAGACGCCGCATGGGCTGAGCGCGACCAACGCGCCGGCAGAAGTCACGTCGGCGGAGAGCATCACGGCAGAAGGTGTTCAGTGTTCAGCGTTCAGTGTTCAGGAAGTCCCTCTCAACCTGAACACTGAACACCGAACACCGAACACGGCCCGCCGCCAGCGCTGGGCCAGCACGCTGGCCATCCTGACCGTGGTCGCCGGCATCTCCTGCGTGGCCGCTCCCCTGGCGCGCTGGCTGGTGATCCTCTTCGGCGCCATTCCGCTCAGCGGACCAGGCGCCCAGGATGAGCAAACCGTGGAAGCCTGCTGGATCGGCCGCCGCGAAGCCGTGCTGACCGTGCAGGTCGATCCCGGCCCCAGCCCCGCCCCGCGCCTGCTGCCCCTCCACCAACTCCCGCTGACCGCCGTGGTCTTCGCCAAGGTCGACGACGGCAGCTACTTCGAGACCCGCATCCGCCACCTCGCCTGCCCGCTCGATGGCGGACCGACCAACCTGACCGTGGTCGCGCCGCTGGACCGCGGCTGGCAGACGCCTGCAGCCGGCACGTCCTGGGGCCCCTGGAGCCTGCGCCGCGTGCGCACCCTGGGCGTGCGCATGTACGGCCCCGAAGGACCGCCGCGCCTGGCGCGCATTCTGCGCGTGGAGACGCGTGGCGAGGTGCCGCCGCCCGCCCTCAGCGTGGCCGTGCGCCACGCGCCGGCCACGGGCGAGGTCTGGCGCGTCTGGCAGGCGGACTTCGCGCTCTCCCGCGAATATTCAAATCCCTTCGACCCGGACCAGATCGACGTCTGGGGCGTCTTCACCTCCGCCACCGGCGCCGTCGTGCGCGTGCCGGCCTTCTACCTGTGCGACTACGCGCGCACCGGAAACGGCCCGGCGGAGGAACTGGCGCCCGCCGGCACGCCCCATTGGGCCGTGCGCTTCCAGCCGCCATCGGCCGGCCTCTGGCAGTGGCGCATCGAAAGCAGCGACCACGCCAGCAACCGCGCCGTGACCGCCAATCAGCCGATTCGCATCGCCACCGCCACCACGCCCGGGCCGGTGCGCATCGAGCCCGGCCAGCCCTGGTTCAACCGCGCCGACGGCTCGTTCTTCTACCCGTTGACGATCAACATCCGCTCGCCATTTGACGTCTACACCGATGAACAGGGCTGGCCGCTCTACACGCCCCATGCGCCCGATCCCAACGGCGGCGCCCTGGTCATGGAGGAGTACCTGCGCCGCATGCAGGCCGGTGGCATCACCCTCGGCCGCATCTGGACCGCACCCTGGTTCGGCGGCCTGGAGTGGACCGCGCACTGGAACGGCTACCATGGCCTCGGACACTACAATCTCCAGAACGCCTGGCGCATCGACTCCATCCTGGCCACGGCCGAAGCGCGCGGCGTGACCGTCGAATTGGCGCTCCAGCCCCATGGTCCCTTCACGCGCTCCTACGACGTGCAGTGGCAGGACAATCCCTATAACCGCGACAACGGCGGCCCGCTGGACGACCCCTCCGAAATCCTCACCAATCCCGACGCCAGGCGCTGGATGCGCAACCGCCTACGCTACGAAGTGGCGCGCTGGGGTGCATCGCCCGCGCTCTTCGGCTGGCTGCTCTGGATCGAGATGAACACCGTCAACGACAACGATGCCGACATTCTCTCCTGGCACCGCGAAATGTCGGATTACATGCACCAGCTCGACTGCGGCGCCCACCCCATCACCACCGAGTTCCAGGGCCCCTACTTCTGCCTGCCCGTCTGGCGCCTGCCCGGCATCGACTACATTCAGTGCCCCGCGTACAACTTCGGCCGCGGCGTGGCGGAATCGTTCGACGATGCCTACAGGCCCTTCGACGATATCGCCAAACCGTTCTATATCGAGGAGTACGGCGGCTCTTACCAGGGCGGTGACCCCGGCTGGGTTGCCCACGAAATCCACGACGGCCTCTGGCTTGGCTGGGTCAGGCCCTATGCCGGCTCGCCCATGGCGTGGTGGTGGAACTTCATCTTCGGCCGCCACCTCGAGCGTTATTACGCGCGCTTCGCCCAGTTTGTTCAACATCAGGATCTGCGCCACCACGCGTGGCGTTATCCCGCGGGTTCTGTCACCTCGCAACCCTGGCTGCACGTGCAATCGCGCGTCGATGACGAGCAGGCTGACCTCTATCTCTACGGACCCGCCACCGAGATCCGCTTCCGCGGTGGATGGGAGCGCGCCAGTTCCAACTGGAAACGCCTGGCCGGCAGTTTCAATCCCCTCGCCGCAGACCCGGGCAAGCTCTTCGACCTGCCCGAGAACACGCCGCTCAATCTGGCGCCGCTGAACCTCAAGGATGGCGCCTACCGCGTCGAGATCTGGGATACCTGGAGCACGACGCCGCCAGCCGTGCGCACCGTCATGATCCGCGATCATGCCGGCACCCTGCTGCTGCCAGCCCTCCAGCGCGATGCCGCCATCCACATCCGCCCGGCGACGCACCGGTAGTCCATGTCTCACAGCGTAAGGAGCACCGCCCATGGAGAAGATTCGCACCGCAATTGTCGGATACGGCCGCAACGGAAGCACCATGCATGCGGGAGGCGTGGCCGGCAATCCGCGCCTTGCCATGGCTGCCGTCTGCGACATCGACCCGAAGCGCCGCGAGCAGGCGCAGGCACGCTTCAGCTGCCCGGTCTATGAGGACTACAAGGAACTGCTCGCGCGCGAGCATCCCGACCTGGTGGTCGTCGTCACGCGCAGCGACCAGCACGCCGCCATGGCCTGCGATTGCATGAAGGCCGGCGCCCATGTCCTCGTCACCAAGCCGTGGGCCGTGAATGCCGCGCAGGCGCGCACCATGATCGCCACGGCCAAGCGCACGGGACGGACACTCCTGCCCTGGCTGCCCATCTACTGGGCGGTCGATACGCGGCGCCTGCGCGAGCTCGTTTCCGCCGGTACCATCGGCGATCTCATCCTGATCCGTCGCACGATCACCTGCTTCGGCAGGCGCAATGACTGGCAGACGCAGCAGCGCTGCGGCGGCGGCTACCTGCTGAACTGGGGCCCGCACATCTTCTTCTCGGCCCTGCTGGTCGCCGGCTCCGCTCCGCGCAGCGTTTACGGGCAGTTGCGCCAGACCATCAACCCCGGCGACACCGAGGACGTGGTTCTTGCCGTGCTGAACCTCGCCAATGGCGCCCTGATCGTGGCCGAACATACCGTCACGCCGGCATCCATGCCAACCTGGGTCATCCAGGGCACCAAGGGTACGATCATCGCAAACGGCCTCCAGTTGCGCATCATCCAGCACGATCCGCCGCAGCCGGACAACCCGACGCAGTACGCCGCCATGCGTGGCACGCCACCCGTCGACCACACCGAAACCCTGACCGGCGACATCTATGGCAACACCGACGAGGTCTACGTGGATATCGCCAAGGCCTTGTGCGGCGAGGCTCCCTATCCGGTGACCCTCGACCAGGCCCTCGGCCTGACCAAGGTCCTGGATGCGGTGCGTGCCTCCAGCGCGAAGCAGCGCGTGGTGACGCTGCGCACGTAACGGGAGCCATACAATGACCTTCTCGTTCATGACCTTCTCCACACCCGCGCTCGACCTCTCGGCCGTGCTGGCCACGGCCAAGCGCTACGGCTACGAAGCCGTCGAGCCGCGCCTGGACTCCAACCATGGCCACGGCATCGAGATCGCCTGCTTGCCGGCCGAGCGCGCCGCGATCCGCAAGACCGTGGAGCGCTCGGGCGTTACGCTCTCCTGCCTGGCCACCTCCTGCGTCTTCGCAAACCCCGACACGCGCGACGCCATGGTGCGCGACGCCCTTGCGCGCGTGGCGCTGGCAGCCGACGTGGGCGCCCCCACCCTGCGCGTCTTCGGCGGCGCCTTTCCGGAGACGCTCGCGCGCGAGGACGCCATCGCCGGCGTGGCCGAAGCCCTGAAGCGCATCGCCGACACGGCCGCGCAGCGGCAGGTGACCGTCTGCCTGGAGACGCACGACTCCTGGTGCGATCCCGCGCACGTGGCAGAGGTCATGCGGCGCGTGAACCATCCCGCCATCGCCGTCAACTGGGACATCCTGCACCCGGTGCGCATGGGCCTGGCAACCATCGCCCAATCCTTCGCCACGCTCTCCCCCTGGATCCGCCACCTCCACGTTCACGACTGGGCCAACAACACCTTCGCCCCGATCGGCACCGGCATCGTTGACCACCGCACCGCGATCGCGCTCCTCGCCAAGGCCGGCTACACCGGCGCCCTCAGCGGCGAGTGGATCAACTGGGAGCCCTACGAGACCCACTTGCCGCGCGAAATCGCGGCGCTGCGAAAGTACCTGGCTGAGGCGCCAAGCTTTCTCTAATGTCGACCGCATTTGCATCCTAAAGGAAACTCATGTCCACTTCCCCCGCCCCCGTTGACGAAGGTCTCGACTCCATCCCCCGTCTGGTTGAGGAACTGAAGATCGCGCCGCGCCAGGTCCTCGCCGTCGCGCACCTGCTGGCCGAAGGCAACACCATCCCCTTCATCGCGCGCTACCGCAAAGAGGCGCATGGCAACCTGGACGAAGTCCAGATCGGCAAGATCCAGGAACGGCTCTCCTACTACCGCGAACTGGAAGACCGGCGCACCACCGTGCTCAAGTCCATCACGGAGCAGGGCAAGCTCACGGATGAGCTCCGCACCCGCCTGATGGCCTGCACCACCAAGACCGCCCTCGAGGATCTCTATCTGCCCTTCAAGCCCAAGCGCCGCACGCGCGCCATGATTGCCCGCGAGAAGGGCCTCGAGCCGTTGGCGCAGATGATCCTGGCGCAGCAACTGGATGCCAGCCTCGATGTCGCCGCCTTCATCAACGCCGAAAAGGGCGTGGCCGATGAGGCCGCTGCCCTGGCCGGCGCCCGCGACATTGCGGCCGAGAGCGTGGCCGAGAACGCCGACGTGCGCAGCCTGGTGCGCGAAGCCTTTGCTCGGGACGCCATCCTCGTCTCCGCGGTGGTCGATCCCAAGCCCGCCACGCCGACCAAGTTCGAGCAGTACTATGACTTCCAGGAGAAGCTCGCGACCATCCCGTCGCACCGCTTCCTCGCCATCCGCCGCGGCCAGACCGAAGGCGTGCTGCGCGTCACGATCACCCTGCCCTCCGAAACGCTACTGCAGCGCATCGGCGAGAAGGTCGGACTCAACCCGGCCTCGCCCGCCGCCTCGCATCTGACGCTGGCGATCGAGGATTCCTACAAGCGTCTGCTCGCGCCCAGCGTCGAGATCGACGTGCTGGTCGATCTCAAGATGAAGTCCGACCGCGCCGCCGTCGAGATCTTCGCCGAGAACCTGCGCCACCTGCTGCTGCAGGCGCCCCTGGGCGAGCGCAAGGTCATCGGCATCGACCCCGGCCTGCGCACCGGCTGCAAGTGCGCCGTGCTCGATGCCACCGGCAAGTTCCTCGCCACCTCCACCGTCTACCTCACCCAGGGCGACCGCGCGATGACCGATGCCCAGGTCGAGATCTGCCAGTTGGTCGCCAAGCACAAGCCCGACGCCATCGCCATCGGCAACGGCACCGGCGGCCGCGAAACCGAGTCCTTCGTGCGCCGCACGCTGCTGAAGGCCGGCGCCAAGGACGTGATCGTGGTGGCCGTCAACGAGGCCGGCGCCAGCGTCTACAGCGCCTCGGAAGTGGCGCGCGAGGAGTTCGCCGATCTGGACCTCACCATCCGTGGCGCGATCTCCATTGGCCGGCGCTTGCAGGATCCGCTGGCCGAGTTGGTCAAGATCGACCCGCAGTCGATCGGCGTCGGGCAGTATCAGCACGACATCCACCAGCCGTTGCTGGCCGCCCGCCTCGACGACGTCGTGGTGAGCTGCGTGAACCACGTTGGCGTGGAGTTGAACACGGCCAGCGCGCCACTGCTGTCGCGTGTGGCAGGTGTCGGCGCCAGCTTGGCCAGGAAGGTCGTCACCTACCGCAACGAGCATGGCGCCTTCCACAGCCGCCAGGAAGTGCTCAAGGTCCCCGGCCTGGGTCCCAAGGCCTTCGAGCAGGCCGCCGGATTCCTGCGCCTGCATGGCGGCAGCCACCCGCTGGACGCCTCGGCCGTGCATCCCGAGCGCTATGCGCTGGTCGAGAAGATGGCGACCGACCTGGGCGTGCCGCTGCAGAAGCTGGTTGGGAATGCCGAGCTGGCGGACAAGATCGAAATCCGCAAGTACGTCTCCGAAACCGTCGGTGAGCCCACCCTGCGCGACATCGTGGCGGAACTCAAGAAACCCGGCCGCGACCCGCGGGCCACCTTCGAGAAGCCCAACTTCCTCGAGGACGTGACCGAGATCGAGCACGTCAAGCCGGACATGATCCTGGAGGGCGTGGTGACCAACGTCACGGCCTTTGGCGCCTTCGTGGATATCGGCGTGCACCAGGACGGCCTGATCCACGTCTCGGAGCTCTCCGACCGCTTCATCCGCGAGCCGTCGGAAGTGGTCAAGACCGGCGATCGCATCAAGGTGCGCGTCCTCAGCGTCGACCTTGCCCGCAAACGCATGGCGCTCAGCGCCAAGCTCAAGTCGTCCGCCGGCCCACAATCGTCAGGCGGCGCGTCCGCCCCGTCGGGCGGGCAGAACGCGTCCCAGCGCGGCGGCTCTCGCCCGCCCCCGCGCGGCGGCTTTTCGGCCAATCCGTTTGCGAATCTATGACGGAGCGATGGCTTGTGCCTTCGCGCTTCGACGCTCCCCGAACCGGCCAGCCGCATCCATGCGGTCGCCGGGATGAGAAAAACCGCAAGGCGGAACATCAGCGAAAAACAAGATCGGAGGTGGTCGTCAGCCAGTCCTCCGAAACCAGCGAGAAACAGGCGGCCTTCGCTTCCACCGGCAGGCGCGCCTCGACCACGCGGTCCGCGGCATCGACCGAAGCCGGCAACGCGTACCATTCCCGCTCCGGCCACGGCCCGTCGCACGGCGTCACCAGCAGGGCTGCCGCGCGCAAGGGCCGTTCCGCGCCGTGGCGCGCGCGCAACACGCCCCCGGCCTCTTCCGGCGGCGCGATCGTCAGAAGCGGTGCGCCGCCCGCCAGGCACGCGTCGACAAACGCGGCCAAATCGCGCGACTCCTCGGCCGCCGGAATGTGACCGTGCGGATACCGGACCTTGAGGCACAGGTGGCGCGCACCGCGCGTGGCCGCGGCGGACCGTTGCCAGACGGGCGGATAATAAGC
>Ga0316226_1004696_pt1 | contig 10747 bp, 8 predicted proteins | sample TBH18017metaG_FD_206009 | JGI IMG/M metagenome (GOLD analysis project Ga0316226, IMG submission 206009) | Freshwater microbial communities from Trout Bog Lake, Wisconsin, USA - TBH18017 | ecosystem: Environmental > Aquatic > Freshwater > Lake > Hypolimnion/Profundal zone | place: USA: Wisconsin... | reverse complement strand
TGAATGGCGCGGCCTCATCCGCGTGACCGTCGATCCGAATCCGCCGCCCGCACCCAAGCCCGCTCCGAAAAAATCTCCGCCGGTTCCGCGTTCATGAAACGCCTGCTCCTGTTCGCCTCCTCCTTCCTGGCCGGCGCGGCCCTCGTTGTTGCGGCCGACGTGCCGAAAATCTCCGCCGACGACGCCGCCAGGCTCGTCGCCGAAGGCAAGGCGGTGCTCGTTGATGTGCGCGAGCCGAAGGAGTGGGCCGAGACCGGTGTCGCCGCGCCCGCCGTGCTACTCGCGAAGAGCGACTTCGACGGCGCGCGGAAAGATTGGAAACCGTTTCTCGAAAAAAACGCCGGAAAGGAACTCGTCCTCTACTGCCGCTCGGGCCACCGGGCCGGTGTGATCGGTGCTGCACTCGCGGACAAAGGCCTCAAGGTCGCCAACCTCGGCGGCCTCAAGGATTGGACGGCGGCCGGCCTTCCGGTGCGCATGCCTTGAGCCGGCGCGCGCCGACCCCGCGCGCAAAATATGCGGGAAAATTCACCGCCGTCGCGTGGTGACACTGCGGATTTCAGGTAGGATGATCGGCGTGGAATCACGCTCTGGCGCCATCGCGCGCCGTCCAACCACCTCGTTTCGCCTTATGAAGACCGCCCTCGAAGCCATGCATTCCCGCCGCTCCATCCGCGAGTTCGATCCCGAACCCGTGCCGATGGCGACCGTCCGCGACCTCGTCGTCGCGGCGGGTCGCGCGCCGAGTTCCAAGAACACGCAACCCTGGCGCCTCTATCTCGTGCAGGGGGCCGCCCTCGCGGCCCTGCGCAGAGATTATCTCGCGGCCTTCGATGCACGCCGGCCGGCCGCACCCGGCTACCGTTACTCGCCCGACCCGCTGCCCGCCGCGTGGCAGGCGCGCGCCAAGGAGGTCGGCATCGGCATTTTCAAGCACAAGGGGATCGGCCGCGAGGACGCCGAGAAACGCCGCGCGCACGACCGCGCCAACTTCGCCTTCTTCGACGCGCCACAGCTGTTTCTCCTCGGCACGCAGGAGGCCGCCTATTCCTTCGGCACGTTCCTCGATTGCGGCTTTGTCCTCGACAACTTGATGCTCGGGCTCGACGCGCTCGGCTACGGCTCGTGCCCGCAATACAGCGTCATGATCTACCCCGATCTGCTGAAACAGCACGTCCCCGGCAGCGCCGACACGCTTTTCATCGCCGCCCTGCCCTTCGGCCGCCCGAAGGCCGGCAGCCACGTGAACACTTTCCAGCCGACGCGCCTGCCCACGGACGACTGGTTCAAGGTCGTTGAGTAAGCACCCGCGCAACGGAGTCCGCCAGCGCCCAGCTGATCCGGGACTCCGCCCTGACTCAGCCGGCACCCAGCCGCGCGGCACGGAAGAGGCACACGCAGTCACTGCCGTCCTCCGTGTGCAGCCAGTGCGGCTCCAGGGCCGCAAACTCACGGTCCATCGCCGTCCGCAACCCACCGACCTCGATCACCACGAGGCCATGGGGTTGCAGCCGGGTGCGCGCCTGACGCAGAAGTTTGCGAATGATCGCCAGCCCGTCGCCGCCGCCGTCGTGCGCCATCCGCGGCTCGGCCTTGAACTCGGGCGACTGCCCATCGACCAGCGCACTCGGCTCGTAGGGCGGGTTGCTGAGGATAACGTCATACTTCGTCTCCGGCACCGCCGCGAGGACGTCGCTCTCGAGCAAATGCACCCGGCGTGTGAGCCGGTGCTCACTGACGTTGATCTTCGCCACCGCCAGTGCCTCCACCGAAAGATCGGTGGCGTCGACCCTCGCGTGCGGAAACTGGTGGGCGAGCAGAATCGCGAGACAGCCGGAACCCGTGCAGACATCCACCACCTGTTTCACTTTCACACTAGCGGGCAGCCAAGCCTCGAGCTGTTGCGGGATGATCTCCAAAAAATAGCTGCGCGGAATGATGACGCGCTCGTCGACGTAGAACCGGTGCTCGCCGAGCCACGCCTCGCGCGTGAGATAGGCGGCGGGCACCCGGTCCATGACCCGGCGCCGGAGGATGTCCGCCACTTTCCCGCTCTCGCGGGCCGTGAGCTTTTTCCCCAGCACGCGCGCGTCGCTGTCGAGCGGCAGGCCGAGGGTGTGCAACAGGAGGTAAAGCGCCTCGTCGTGTGCGTCGGCCGCGACTTGGCCCAGGGCGAGTTTTTCCCGGGCGTACAGTTTCTCGGCCAACCGCAGCCACGCGCCCAGCGTGCTAGGCCGCGACGCGGCCGCGAGCGGATCAGTGCGCCTTGGCGTCATCAGCTGCCGTCACGTGCTCGTGATTCTGGATGTGCTCGGGGCAGTAGCATTGATCGCCGGCGCATTTCGAGCAGTAGCGGAAATCGAGCTCGGGGTGCGTGCGGTCCGTCTTGCCGCACACGTGGCAGCGGTGGCGCGGTTCGCCGGCCTCGGCGATCTCGCGCGCCTTGCGCACCATCGCGCGCTGTCCGCGGCGCACGCCCCAGATGATGTCGCCCGCAAAGAACAGGAGAAAATTGCCCACCGACGCGAGGATTTGCAGGCGCACCGGCCACGCGCCGAGGAAAAACGACACACCGTAGCCAACCCACGCGATCAGCGCGAGCCACTTCACCTTCACCGGGAGGATGAAGAAGAGGATGAACTCGAAGTCCGGGTAGAGGTAGGCGAAAGCGAGAAACACCGACGCGTAGAGAAACAGGTTGGTCGCACCGCTGTTCGGCGTGAGGAACGCCGCGCCGACGGTCAGCGCATAGCCGAGAAACAAAAACAGGTTGTAGCGAAACGCGCCCCAGGAACTCTCCAGCGCGCTGCCCATCATGTAGAACATGTAGAGCGCAAAGGCGACGAAGATGGGCCCGAAGGCGCCTGTCGGCGGCGCCAGGAAGAACGGAAACGTCAGCAGCCGCCACCACTGGCCGGCGACGATCAGGGCCGGCACGAGCACGAACAACCGCAGATCGAGCAGGTTGAACATCGCGGTGAGCAGCACGAACACCTGCCCGATGACGATGTAGATCGAGAGGTTGTGGATCGCAAAGCGGCCGAGCGCGCGTTCGAGTTTATCAAGGAATGACATCGCGGGAGCAAAAGCTGCGCTCAGTTCTTCGCGGTTTCCGCGAGTTGGGCAACGAGCTTTTGCTTCTGCGTCTGGAGCGAAGGTTCATCCACGGTCCCCAGCAGCGCGCGGGCGTGGTCGGGCTTCCCCTGCTTAATGAGGACATTGGCGGCTTCCATCCTCATGACCTGGCGCTCAATCGTGGTTGGCGCCTTTTCCTCGAGCGCGGCCCAGACCTTGAGCGCGGCATCCCAGTCCGGTTTTTCCAGATCGGCGAACGACTGTGCATAGCGGAAGGCGAACTCAAACCGGTCGGGCGCCAGCTCGGTCGCGCGCTGGAAGGCGTGGGACATCGCGGTGTCGAGTGCTGCGCGCGTCCACTCGCCGCTCTTGAGAAAATCGTCGCGCGCCTCCGCCAGCAGCGTGCCAAGCTGGTAGTGGTAGAGCGGTTCGTTCGGGTCGAGCTTGATGGCCGCGAGAAAATACGGCGCGGCCTCGAGCGGCTTGCCCTCCTCGGCGAGGTAGTTGCCAATCTGGTTCTTCACGAGCGGGATGTTTTGATCGAGCTGGTTGGCCTTGAGCAGCAGCGCGACTGATTCCTTGCGCATGTCGACCTTGCCCAACATGTAACCGTAGGCTGCATAGCCCGCAGCAAACTTCGGATTGTCCTGCAATAGCCGCTCGTAGTCGTGCACGAGTGACTGCACTTGGGCTCGAAAACCCTCCTGATCGAGCTTGTCTCCCTGCTTCGCCGCATCGGCAAACAGCGTCCGCTGGCGCTCGACAATCTGTTTCAGCGTGCGTTCGGCCATCGTCTCGCTCTCGGCCGCGCGCAGCGGCAGCACGGCGATCAGCACGGCGGCGAGGAAGAGGAAGCGTTGCATGCGGGCGAAGTCCGACACTCTCGGCGGGCCAAGGTGCCGGCGCAAACCCGTTTCGCGGCCGCGGCGCTAGAACTCGGCGTGCAGGCGCACCGCGACCACAGACACCGGGCCGCGCGCCCGGTTGTAGGCGGGGTTGGCGACGAACTGATAATCGAGCGCGGCACGCAGGCCCTTGGCAAGCTGCGCATCGTAGTAGGTCTCGACGAGCCGCTCGGTTCCATAGCTCAACGCCCCGTCGCCGCCGAGTATGCCGGTGCCGCCTGCGGCGAAAAATTTCTGATGCACTCGCGAGGCGCCGCTGACAACCCCCGCTAGTGCGAAGGTGTCGGCGGGGCGGTGCCAGCGCTCGCCCCCGAGGCTCACGCCGAGCGATCCGGCGTAGTCCACATCGGAAAAGACCCAGGCCTCGTTCTTGCCATCGCTCCAGCCGCAACGCGAAAACACGCCGATGTTCTTGGCGATCTCCTGCTCCACGTTGAGGCCGAAGCCCTGTTTCTGGCGGTAGGCGCGCGTGGCCACGATGTCGGCGGGGCGCTCGAGCGCGTCGAGCGCCGCCTGGTAGCTGCCCATGTGCGCGCGATTCTCGTAGACCAGCAAACGCGCGGTCCCCGGACGGTCGCCAAGCCGGTAGCGGCGCTCGAGTTCAACCACCATGCCCCAGGCTTGCAGCAGGTGCATGTCCGTCGGCATGGCGTTCGAATAACGCGGCATCTGAAAAAACCCGTAACGGATCGCCCAGTCCGGCTGGTTCAGCTCGGCGGCAAAGCCGGTCTCGAAGCCGAGGCTGTCGGCCGGGTAGTCCCAGGCCTCGTTCGCCATCAGCGCCCAGCTCATGAACTGCGTGCGCGGGTCGTTTGCGTAGGCGTTGTTGTCGAAGATATCCTTCGCCGAGATTTTGCCGAGCGTCAGCGTGAGCCGCGAGACCGTGCGCCGGCCAGCGAGATCGAGCGCGTCGTCCTCGACGGTTTCATCGCCGCCGCCGAGGTCGATCGTCTGGCGCAGGAACAGGCGGGCGACAATGGCCCCGGGCGGGTGCCGGCCGAGGCGGAAGGCTTCGCCGTTGGGAAATCCCTCCACGCCTTCGGTGTTGCTCAACCCAAAGCCCTGCCACGCCAACCCGTCCACGTGTGCCTCCGCGCCGCGCCACAACCGCGCCCCGGCGTAGAGATCGAACGACATCGTCTCCTTGACCTCGCCCTTCGGATTGAGGCTGTTCGGGCCGGAGTAGGCCGCGGAGAACCCCGGATCGGCCTGCACGATGTCCGTGTTTTGCACGTGCCAGTTCCAGCTCTGGCTGGTATCGGCGAAACTGCCGGTCGGCTCGGCGCCCGCGCTGCGCCCAGCGGCCGCGCTTGCGAGCACGGCAATCAGACGAACAGGATTGAGCCAGCGGGAGGATCGCATGAAAATTCGGGCGGAGCTCGTATCTAGGTGGAGCCCGCGGGTAGGCGAGACTGGAAATGCAGTGCGGTTGGCGGCGGGAGGAATGTCACTGGTTTGTCACCGCGGGAGCGCGACCTCCGGCACCGCAGCCGGCCTCACGGAGTCCGGTTGTCCCGCCCGGGCGGGACCGGATAACATCCGCGTGAACTTCAGCCCGATCAACGCGAGCAGGACCAGCAGATAGATGCGCAGCGCCCAGAGGGCGAACCGGACGGTGCGGGTGGTTTTGATGCGGGGCGTGGCGCAGGGTCAGGTTGGCAGCTCGATCTTGGCGTCCTTCATCAAATCCTTGTAACGCACGACGCCGAGCAGATGGTCGGGGCGTCGACCACTGGCAGTATGCGAAACTGGTATTTGGCGAACGAGGCCGCCAGATCCTCGCGCAGCGCATCCCGTTCCACAGTGGCGACCGGCGCGAGCTAGATCGCCGGGGGTTGTCTCGAGTTGGGCCGTGACCAGGTCACGCAGATCGATCAGCCGCTCACGCCGACCTGCGCAAACTTGAGTCCGCGAACAAACGGTGAGGTTTGGGCGGGGCAAGGGTGATGCAGGGTGGCATTTCCAAGCGCAGGGCGCCAACCGGCGGGATACGCTTCCGGGCATCGGCTGCCCGACGCCGTTCCCGCAACGAGGCCGCCCGGAGTATGGCGCGCGGAGGAGAACAACGGTGTAGGGCTGGCTCGGAGTCGATTCGATTCATGGCCATTTGCGCAGACCGCTCCCGCGCCGGACAGCAAGGCCGTAGAGCACCGGGGCCACCACGAACACCAGAACCGCCGCCGCCAGCAGCCCGCCGATCCCGAGGATGGCTGCCGGTTCGGAGACTTTTGCTCCGGTAAGCTTCGCGAACGCCAGCGGCAGCACGCCGCTCAGCGCGAACAGCGCGCCCACGAGCACCACGCCGACTTGCCGCAGGGCCACCTGGCGTCTCGCGGCGCCGCTCGCCGCGGCCGTTTGCTCGAGTTCGCCGAAGCAACAAGCCAGCACCACGCCGTTAAACACCGCCTGCGCGACGAACAGCGCCGCGAGTGGAAAAAACATCCGCAGCGGGATTCCCACGGCCAACAGCACCCATTGGTAAACCACCAGCGTCAATCCCGCCACCACGGCGCCCAGCGCAATCGGACCTGCGCCCGGGCCATGCCGCGGCGGTGGCGGCCTCCCGGCCTCACCCAACGTTGTGGGCGTCTCGGTCACGCATGGTCCTCCCACGATGCGCCGAGATTTGAACAACACGCCGGCCGCCGCGGCCCGATCCGCCGCAAGCTGATGCGGTCCATCAGGGCATCGGCGCTGGTGCACTCCGGCACGTTTCGAATGCTCATGGCTCGGTGAAGGGCGTGGGACTAAGGGACGGTCGCGGCGGGACTATGTCGCACGGGCTCGAAGCGCGGGTAGAGCAGCGGCAGGATGAACAGCGTCAGCACCGTGCCGGTGATAAGCCCGCCGATGATCACGACCGCAAACGGCCGCGCCGTTTCCGCCCCGACCCCGGTGGACAAGGCCATCGGCAGCAGGCCGAGCATCGCCATCAGCGATGTCATTACCATGGGTCGCACGCGTGATACCGCTCCCTCGGCAATCGCCTCCATCAGGCCGCGGTCGCGATCACGCCGCAGCTCGGCGATGCGCGACACCAGAATCACGCTGTTCTGGATTGATATCCCGAAGAGAGCGATGAAGCCCACGAGCGCCGCCACCGACATGTTCAAGCCCGCCAGCGGCAGCGCCACGACGCCGCCGACGGCCGCAAACGGGACCGTGAGCAGAATCAATACCGCGAATTTCCCCGAGTTGAACGTCACGAACAGGAGGAAGAAGATCGCCGTGAGCGTGATCGGCACGATGACGGCCAGGCGCCGCTCGGCGCGCTGCTCGTTCTCGAACGAACCCGTCCATTCGGTCCGGTAGCCGGTCGGCAGCACGACGGCGGCCTCGACCTTCCGCTGCGCCTCGGCCACCACGGAACCGAGATCGCGGTCGCGCACGGAAAATTTGATCGACGTGCGTCGCTCGTTCTCTTCGCGCTCGATTCGGGCGAGGCCGGGGTGAATCTGCACGTCGGCCACGGTGCCGAGCGTCACGCGCTCGCCACTCGAACCGAAAATCGGGATGCTGCGGATCGCCTCCAAATCCGCCACGGCTTCGGGCGCAAATTTCACCACGAGGTCGAACGAGCGCTCGCCCTCGAGCACCTGCGTCGCGGCTTGGCCGCCGATCGCCGTGGCGATGACGGTCTGCACGTCGGTGACAGCCAGGCCGTAGCGGCCGATTGCCGCCCGATCGACCGCGATTTGAATCTGCGGCTGGCCGAGCAGCTGATCCGTGCCCACATCGGTCGCGCCCGGCACGGAGCGGACCTGCTCGACAATCTGGTTGGCCAGCTGCTGCAGTTTCGTCGGGTCGTCGCCGTAGAGTTTGATCGCGAGTTCGCTCTTCACGCCGGACACGGCCTCGTTGACGTTGTCCTCGATGTATTGGCTGAACTGGCTGGTGACTCCCGGGATCTCCGCGAGCTTGCGCGACATCGCCCCAACCAGCGCATCGCGGTCGTGCGCCGTGGTCCACTCCTCGCGCGGCTTCAGCCCAACACTGTATTCGGTCACGTCCCAGCCATTCACGTCGGTGCCGTCGTCGGGCCGGCCGATCTGGTCGACGACGTAGCGGACCTCGGGAAACGACGCGAGCAGCCGGCGGGCCTTCTGGGTGATCTTGGCCGCCTCGGACGGCGAGATGGACTGCGGCGCGAACGTGCGCACCCACAGGTCGCCTTCGTCGAGCTTCGGCAGGAACTCGCTGCCGAGAAAATGATAGGTGACCGCGCCCACCAGCAGCAGCACGCCGGCGACGGCGAAGACGACCCTCTTCGAGCGCAGGGCAAAGTCGAGCGCGGGCCGATACAGGCGGAGCAGCCCTCGCACGATGGCGGATTCCTCATCGCCCTGCTTTTTTCTGAACGCGAGACTCGCCAGCGCCGGGACGACCACGATGGCAAACGCCGTGCCGACGACGAGCGCAAACGTCAGCGTGAGCGCCATCGGCCGGAAGATGCGGCCCTCGACCCGCTGCATCGTGTAGAGCGGGATGAACGCCGTGAGCAGAATCGCCTTCGAGAACAGAATCGGTCGCCCCATCTGCGCGACGCCTTCGCTGATGAGCGCGGCCAGCGAATGGTATTTCCCCTTCCGCTGCTCCATCAGCCGCAGGATGTTTTCGATTACCACGACCGACGAGTCCACGATGATGCCGAAGTCGATCGCGCCGAGCGAAATCAGGTTCGCCGGAATGCCGCGCAGATCGAGCAGCAGGAACGCGCCGAGCAGCGACACCGGCACGGCGAGCGCCACAATCAGGGTCGAACGAATGTTGCCGAGCCCGAGAAACACCAGCAGCACGAGCACGACCAGACTGACGCCCTCGAAGACGTTGTGCCGGACCGTGTGGAGCGTGCGCTCGACGAGCGCGGTGCGGTCGTAGTACATCACGAGCCTCACGCCCGCAGGCAGGTAGTGCCGGTTGATCTCGCCGGCCATCTTCTCGACCCGCTGGCAGACATCGACCGGGTTTTCGCCGCGGCGCATGATGACGATGCCTTCCGCCACGTCGTCCTCATCGCGGATGCCCCCAGGGGCGCCCGCGACGCCAGTGTCGGCGCGGCCCGAGCGGCCGAGGCGCACCGCATGCCCGATGACAACACGGCCGATGTCACCGATGCGGATCGGCGTGCCGTTGCGCGTGTCGACCGCGACCGACGCGATGTCGGCGGCATCGCGCACGAGGCCGAGCCCGCGCACGACGTAAAGCTCGGAGCCGTGCTCGACGTAGGAGCCGCCGGCGTTGGTGTTGCTGTTGGCAAGCGCGGTGAACACCTGCTGGAGCGTGAGCCCGTAGCTCTTGAGCTTCGCCGGATCGACCAGCACCTGGTATTGCTTCGTCTGGCCGCCGAACGGATTCACGTCGACGACCCCGGGGACGGAGCGGAATTTCTTTTCGATGACCCAGTCCTCGAGGGCGCGCACCTCGGTCTCGGGAAAGCCCTGCGGCGCGCGCAGCGTGTAACGATAAATCTCGCCGATCGGCGTGGCGTCGGGCGAGAGGCTGGCCTGCGCGCCGGCGGGCAACGTGACATCCGTGATCAGTTGGTGTGCGAGGCTGCGGATGGTGGCGTTGTCCGCGTCGTCCTCGAACACGAGCGTCACCTGCGACAGGCCGAAGAGCGAGATGGAGCGCATCGAAACCCGCTTGGGAATGCCGTTCATCACGTTCTCGATCGGGATCGTCACGAGGCGCTCGACCTCCTCCGCCGCGTGGCCGGGGAAGAGTGTGATAATCTGCACCGAGACGTTAGTGACGTCGGGGTAGGCCTCAACCGGCAGCGTGCGGTAGGCGTTGATCCCCACCGCCACGAAGACCGCCGTGAGCACCAGCACCACTGCGCGGTGGTGGAGGGCATAGGAGATGATTTTCCCGATCATGGGTCAGTTGGGCACCAGGACTGACTCGAGCAGGAGCGCGCCCTCAGCCACGACGTTCTGGCCGGCGGCGACGCCAGCGAGGACGGGAATCGTGCCGTCCTTCTCCGTGCCCACCGGCACTTCCCGCCGCTCGAACTGCCCGGGGGCAAGCTCGACGAAAAGGTAGTAGCGGTTGTCCATCATGAACACCGCCTTCGCTGGCACGTCCACGCCGGCGGCGGCCACCTTGGCCTCATCCTGCACGACATCGACCGAAACATACATCTCCGCTTTGAGCAGCAGGTCCGGATTCTCGACAGCCCCGCGGATCCGGACGGTGCGCGACTGCGGGTCGAGCGCCAGGCCGATGTTCTCGATGGTGCCGGAAAAAACCCTGTCGGGCATCGCTCGGGAAGAGACGCGCAGCGCCTGGCCGGTGTGCAGCGCGGCCAGATCCGTTTCGGCGGCGTCGAGTTGCAGCCAGAGTTTCCGCGGTTCGCTGATGACGAAGAGCGGGGCGAACAGATTCCCCGCCCCGGCGAGCATCTGGTCGTTCCGCACCTCCTGGCCGGGGTTGATGTTCTTTTCCACCACGACCCCGGCGAGCGGGGCGCAGAGCACGAACGCGGCGGCGGCGCTGTTCTCGTCGCCGTGGTAGAGTTGCAGCCGGGCGACCGCCCGATCGCGCTCGGCGCGGGCGGCCAGCCGGGTCGCCTCGGCCGCCTCGACATCCTTCCGCGCCGCGGCGCCATGCGCCTCCAGCTCGGTCGTGCGCGAGAACGCCTTCTCCGCGGCGGCGAGATTGGCCTCGGCCGTGCGGGCATCGGCGCGGGCCTGGCCAAAGTCGGGCGAAATGATTTCCGCCAGCGGCGCGCCGGCCGCGACCTTTTGCCCGACCTCCACCCGGATCGC
>Ga0316226_1004692_pt1 | contig 10752 bp, 11 predicted proteins | sample TBH18017metaG_FD_206009 | JGI IMG/M metagenome (GOLD analysis project Ga0316226, IMG submission 206009) | Freshwater microbial communities from Trout Bog Lake, Wisconsin, USA - TBH18017 | ecosystem: Environmental > Aquatic > Freshwater > Lake > Hypolimnion/Profundal zone | place: USA: Wisconsin... | reverse complement strand
CCCTACCGGGAAAACATCGAATGTTTTCAGGTTCACTGCTGCGCGTCCTGAATGGCGACTTCCGCAAAGGTCTTGATGTCCGCCAGCACGCGGGTGGAGGCATCCAGCAACTCCATGGCCAATGCGGCGCCCGTGCCTTCGCCCAGACGGAAGCCCAGATCCAAGACAGGCTGAATGCCGAGCCGCTCATGCATGAAACGATGTCCCACTTCCACGGAGCGATGACTGGCAAACAAATACGGCTTGGCCGCCGGAGCCAGTTCACAAGCCACCAGGGCGCCGGCAGTGGAAATCAATCCGTCACAAATCACCGGAACGCCCTTGGCCGCAGCGCCCAGGACCAACCCGCCCAGTCCGCCGATCTCGTAGCCGCCCACCTTGGCCAGCACATCCAGCGCGTCTGCGGAATTCAGTTTGTGCAGCGCCAGACCGCGGTGCAAGGCGCTGATTTTACGCTGCAACCCGGCGTCATCCACGCCGGTGCCGCGTCCGGTGAGCCGTTCGACAGAAATCCCGGAGAACGCAGCGATGATGGCCGTGGCCGGTGTGGTGTTGCCGATGCCCATGTCCCCGGTGCCGATCAGATCCACAGGGCCCTGGGCGCACAATTCATTGACGATCTCAATGCCGGCTTCCAGGGAGCGCTGGGCCGCGGCGCGGGTCATGGCTGGCTCGATCGCCAGGTTTCCAGTGCCCTTGCCGACCTTCTTGTGAAAGATCGGAAGGCTGGGATCGAAATCGTAGTTCACCCCCAGATCCGCCACCACGACGCGAGCGCCGGCGTGTTTGGCCAGCACGTTGATGGAAGCGCCGCCGCCCACAAAATTCAGCACCATGAGCGGCGTGACATTGGCGGGAAAAAGACTCACCCCCTCCGCCACCACGCCATGGTCGCCGGCACAGGTGACAATAATTTTATTGGTCAATTGGACGTTGATTGTACCGGCTATCGCAGCCAGGCGGGCGGACAACGGCTCCAGCATGCCGAGACTGCCGGCCGGTCGCGCCTGATCGCGCAGCCGCTGTAACGCCTTTTCCCGCACCTCTTCGTTGACGGGTCGAATGGCGGCTATGGTTTGCGTTAATAAATCCATGGCGTGCTTTCGTGGGGTTGGCGGATCATCTCTATTTTGTAACTGACTCAGTCAGGCACAAGGGTTCAGGGTTCAGGAGAGCGCTTGCGGTTTCCTAGGCAACACTTTCTCCTGCCACGGCCGCGACGGCGCGCGGCCCTCCAGTCGTTCAATCAACCATGGCTTGCCATTCACCTGGAGGGCGCCGCGCCGTCGGCGCCGCCCCTGAACCAACCTGGATAGTTACCTCGGCTACTTATTGTCGGCCGCTTTCGGACAAACGGGCGCCTTCTTTTCCGGTCCGATATCCTTGCCGAACACTTCCATGCCTTTGCGCATGGCGCAGAAGTCGCCGCACATGGTGCAGGTTTCTTCCTTGGCGGGCTGGCGGCTGGCGCGAATCTCGCGGGCCTTGTCCGGGAACAGCAACAGGTTCATATGATCGTCCCAGCGCATATCGCGACGGGCCATGGCGGTGAGCTTCTCTTTCTCGCGCCGATCCGGGTATTTGGCCAGATCGCCGATATGCGCAGCCAGACGGGTGACACGCACGCCTTCGCGGACATCCTCCTCGTTCGGCAGGGCCAGGTGTTCGGCGGGCGTGATGTAGCAGATCAGGTCAGCGCCGTAGCGGGCCGAATTAGCCGCGCCAATGGCGGCGGTGATGTGATCGTATCCGGCGCCGCGGTCGGCCGGCAATGGACCCAAAACGTAATACGGTGCATTACCACTCATCTTCTTTTCCAGAATGATGTTGGCTTCGATCTCGTCCAGCGGCACGTGTCCGGGACCTTCGACCATCATCTGGCACCCCTGCGCACGGCCCAGTTCAGCCAGTTCGCAGTTGATGATCATCTCCGCCATCTGGGCGCGATCATGGCTGTCATGAATGGCGCCGGCGCGCACGCCGTTGCCGAGAGAGAGCACGGAGTCGTACTTGCGCATCAAGGCGCAAACCCGGTCGAACTGCTCGTACAGCGGGTTTTCTTTGCCGGTGGCATCCATCCAGGAGACCAGGAAGGTGCCGCCCTTGGAGACCAGACCGCCATAGCGATATCCCTGCTTGCGCAGACGTTCGATGGTGTAGCGGTTGATGCCGCAATGAATGGCCATGAAGCTGAGACCATCCGCGAGCTGACGCTCGATCAGTTCGAACAGGTATTCCGGGTCGAGCTTGTTCGGGTTCTTATACTTGCGCGACGCTTCGCAGAACGCCTGATAGAGCGGCACGTTGCCGACCGGCAGATTCACAGCCGCCAGCACGGCCCGGCGGATCGCATCCAGGTCGCCGCCAGCAGACAATTCCATGAGCGTGTCCGCGCCTTCAGCTTCCGCAATCCTGGCCTTGCGGACTTCCTGCGCGATGTCGCAAATGTCGGATGAAGTGCCGATGGAGGCATTGACTTTGGTGCGCAAACCCCGCCCGATACCAACGGCTTTTTGCAGTTTTCGGTTCGGATTGCAGGGAATGACGATTTCGCCGCTGGCGACCCGTGTCCGGACGAGTTCCGCGTCCAAGCCTTCGGTTGCGGCGACCTGGCGCATGACGTCGGTGAGCACACCGGCCCGCGCCTGTTCGATCTGACTTTGCATGAAAGAAGTCCTCTGGTTATACCGGGCCACGCCGGAAACAAAAAAGAGTTCCGGCTTGGCCGCAACAATGCGAGCCCGCCAGAACCCTTTACCATCGGATCCCGAATGCAATTGCACGCCGGTTCGTCTTCTGGCTCTCGGATCAACCGCCCTTTCCCCAACCTTCCCGGCGGTCCTGTCGCTCAGTCTCCTGAACGACCTGACACCGGTGGCCGGCCCTTACGGACCCGGAAAAGCGCGTCCCCGAATACAGCGGCGGGACCGCCACGGAGTTACACCGTGTTCCGTTCACCTGCGTGCGAATGGTTGGTTATAGTAGCCGCCGCGTCCGAATTTGCAAGCGTGAAGTGAGCTCTGCTGGATCGTGAGTTGCTTGCCAATCGGATGAACCTGAACGATACTAATGCTGTTGATTGCGAATGGTGCCCGGCGTCAGGCACCCAGCGCCAAAAACAATTGGCGACTGACACCTGTCGCCAGATGCCTGATTTTTCCATGCCTGAAAGGACCCCCATGTTTTCCTTGCCGCTTCTCCTCGCCGCCACCAGCGCTCCCGGCGGGACTTTTGCCGCCATCCAGAATGTCTTTGACCGCGGCGGATTTGCCATGTGGCTGCTGCTGTTGTGCTCGTTGGTGGCCATGACCATCACCATCGAACGTCTGATTGTCTTCTGGCGCAACCGTCGCGCAACCGCGCTGGGTGTGGAGGACGTGGAGCAGGTGATCGCGTTCACGGCCGCCGGCCGCTTCGAAGATGGGGAAGCGCTGGCGCGCAAGGCACCAGGCATGGCCTGCCGCATCCTGGCGCTGGGGCTGCACCATCGTGAATTGGGCCTCCACGACAGTTTGGAGGAAGCCGCCAACGCCGAACTCGATTACCTGCGCCGGAGCCTTGCCGTGCTGGATACGATCATCACCCTCGGCCCGCTGCTGGGCATTCTCGGCACGGTCACCGGCATCATCCGCTCCTTTCATGTGCTGGGCGTGAACGACACCGTGGACCCGACCATCGTCACCGGCGGCATTGCCGAAGCGCTGCTGACCACCGCCGCAGGCCTGGCCGTGGCCATTTTTGCGCTGATCCCGTTCAACTTTTTTGTCGCCAAGGTTCGCCAGCGCGCCCGCACGCTGGAACATACGATTCATCGGTTCGAGATGGCGTATGAAAAAGGCAGGCGGCTGGAAAAGACTGTGGACTGAAGGCTATAGGAGGCTGTTCGCGAACGGTCTGCAGCCTACAGCCTAAACAACCTGGAACACCCATGCGCCTGGAAACCGGATACGAGGAACGCCGCGCGCGGATTGAGCTGATTCCGTTGATGGATGTGCTCTTCTTCCTGCTCGTTTTTCTCATTTATTGCATGCTTTCCATGACCACCCACCGCGGCGTGCGCGTGGACCTGCCGCGCGCCAGCGGCATGACCGAAGTCGGCAAGCGCATGATCGTCACCGTGCTCGCCGATGACCAGCTTCAACTCGATGGCCACCCCATGACCACCGATGATCTCGTGATGGACGTGGCTGAACGCTGGCGCATGGCCAAAATCCCCGTGCTCATCAGCGCCGACCGCACGGCACACATCGGCACAGGCATCGAACTCCTGGCCAAACTGAAACGCGCCGGCGTGGAGGCCGTGGCGTTTCAAGTGGCGGCGGGGGAAAGCAGAGGCCAGAGAGCAGAGGCCAGAAATCAGAGATCAGAGGTCAGAAGTCCGTGATGTCTGAGTCATGAATTTTCACCACCAATGACAAATGACATTCCCATGTACATGGAAACCAGAATAACGCGCACTTCCGACCTGCGCTTCGGGAGCGCAGTGTCGCTGACGGTGCATATCACGCTGATTCTGCTCATCGGCTCCGCGGTCACCCATTCACGCGCGCATTTCACGCCCCCCACGCTTCAAACGCTCCGCCTGGATGTCGATCTTCCGCCATCCGTAGCGGCGGAAAACGCACTCATGTCGCCCTCAGCCTCGCCGGTCGAGTCAGCCGTGCCGCAAGTCGCCGCTCCGCCGCGTCCTGTCATGGCCGCAGCCAGCGAGGAACGCCTGTCGCCCTCCTCTGCTTCGCTGGATGTGGCGCCTGCATCGGAGGATTCCGTGGTACCGCGTGATTGGCAGGCCGGCGGGGTCACAACCTTTGTGGCCACGGAATCAACCGCCAAGAGCCTCTTCGGAACCGGCGCCACCGGCGGCGTGCTGGACGCGCTTCCCACGGGCGCGCGCGCGGGACGGTCGGGCCCCGGCGGGGTCGGCATTGAAGGTCCCATTTCGCTGCGCAATGGCATGAAGCCGCTCTATCCCATTGGCGCGCGCCAGCGCGGTGAAGAGGGCACCGTTGTGCTGGAAACCACCGTTATGCCCGATGGCCGCGCCAGTCTGGTCGCCGTGCTCTCTTCCAGCAATTTTACGGACCTCGACCGCGCCGCCGTGAAAGCCGCGGAACGCGCTGTGTTCAACCCCGCCACCGAAAATGGCCACACCGTTCAGGCACAAGCACGCATCACCATCATTTTCAGGCTGACGAATTGACCGAAAAGGGGATTAGGCTGAAGACTGATTGGACACAACTACCCTCGTTGCCTACCGGCCAACCGTGGCGGCTGGGCACCACATCGTATGTGTATCCCGCGGACGTGCTGCCCAATGTCGAACGCCTTGCGGGTTACACGCAGGACATCGAACTCATCCTGTTCCAATCGCCCGATGCCGCCAATCTCCCGTCGCCTGAAGTCATCGAAAAGCTCGATCATTTGCGCCGCGTTCACAACTTCACGTTTACCATTCACTTTCCGATCGACCGCCAACTCGGCCACCCGGACCGGCAACACCGCGCAGAATTACTCGCGCAAATCGCCACCATCGTGAAACGGGTGCAACCGCTGGACCCTTTTGCCTACATTCTCCATCCGGAAGGCATCGCGCCCGACGCCGCACCCGATGCGATCACCGCCTGGCAGCACCATCTGGCCGATGGCGTCGCGCGCATCGTGGATCTGGGCGTCGCGCCGAAACGCCTGGCCATGGAAAACCTCAAACATCCCTTCGACTGGTGCGCGCCCATCGTCGAATCCGCCGGTCTCTCGGTTTGCATCGATATCGGTCATCTCTGGCTCAACGACACCAATGCAGCCGCCCATTTGCGCCGCTGGCTGCCGCGCGCACGCGTGGTGCATCTGCACGGCGAACGCGATGGCCGCGACCACATCTCGCTGGCCGCCGCCGATCAGGAACGGCTGGCCCTGATTCTGCAGGAACTTAAAGGTCCGCCCTCGTTCACCGGCGTGGTCACGCTTGAAGTCTTCTCCTTTGCAGACACCGCCTCATCCATCGAAACGCTGCAACGCCTGATCATAAAATGAAAAGCCATTGCACCAGAGCGCATTGGGTAGGGCGGGGCCTCCGCTTTCCGGCAACATGGAGGCAAGCCCACAGCTTGCCTCCCCTTTCGGCGCGTGCAGCGCCCGCGCCCTACCTGGAGAACCCCCTCTTATGATGACCCCAACCATCACCCTCATCCTCGGCGGCGCGCGCAGCGGTAAAAGCAGTTTTGCCGAACACCTGGCGCGCGAACGGTTCCGTCAACCGCTTTATCTGGCAACCGCCGAAATTACGGATGCCGAGATGGCGGCGCGCATTGCCGCCCACCGCGCGCGCCGCGGCGCGCAGTGGACCTGCGCAGAGGAACCGCTGGACCTTGCACAGGCGCTGCAAAGCGGCGCGCCGAAGAGCGATGGCGTGTTGGTCGAATGCCTGACCACCTGGCTCGCCAATGTGCTGGTCAAGGAAAGCGAAGCTGCCTATCTGAAACGGCGCGAAGCTTTTCTAGCCGCGCTGACCGCCACCCAGCGCCCGGTCATTCTCGTCAGCAATGAAGTCGGCCTGGGTATTGTCCCCGAATATCCACTGGGCCGGCAGTTTCGCGATCTCGCCGGATGGCTCAACCAGGACGTCGCCCGCATCTCCCACGAAGTCGCTTTTCTCGTCGCCGGTTTGCCGATGTGGTTGAAATCGGCACCGACCAGCGCCAGCGGCGCGATTTCATCCCAGCCCGGGAGCAACGCACCTGGAATGTAAAAGCGGACCTTTGACCCTTGGTGTCCGGCTGCTTTAAACAATGGTTTTGCACTATGAAGAATCATCCATGCCATCACGGGCTTTCCCTGCTTCTACTGTTTTTATTTCTGGCCGCAGGGTGTCACCGTGATTCGTCCGCAACTTCCAAGCCGGAGGCAAACGCGCCGCGCATCGTCTCGCTGGCGCCGAGTCTCACGGAAATGATCTGCGCCGTGGGCGCGGCCGACCGGCTGGTGGGCCGCACGGATGTCTGCAATTATCCGCCGAATATCCTGACAAACGTGCCCGTCATTGGCGGGTTCGGCCGTCCCTACCTCGAACCCATGCTGGCGCAAAAACCCACACTGGTGCTGGATGTCGCCCTGGAGGACAAATCCCTTGGCGCAACACTGGAGCGGCTGGGCATTGGCCGTCAGCACATCGAATGCCGGCGGCTGGACGACATTCCCAGCGCTGTCCGGATCATCGGACGCCTGGCAGAACGGAGCGACGCCGGCAACGCGCTCGCCGATGCGCTGGAATCCGGCATTCGCAAACAGCGCGAAGCCGTCAGCAAGATACCCCCGGAACAACGGCCGCTGGTGTACGTGGAACTCTGGGGCGAACCGCTGATGACCGTGGGCCGGAAATCCTTTGTCTCCGAACTGGTCGCCCTGGCCGGTGGCCGTAATCTGGGCGACGAACTCGCGCATGACTATGGAACCGTTTCAACGGAATGGGTTCTGACGCGCAATCCTGATATCATCCTCTGCCTGTATATGAGCAACGACCATCATGCCCGCCAAGCCGTGTTATCGCGCATGGGCTGGCAAACCCTGCGCGCCGTGCAAAACAACCGCGTGTACGACGAATTCAACCTCGACACCATTTTACGCCCCAGCCCGCGAGCGCTGGAAGGCGTGGAGCAGTTGCGTCGGGTGATTGCGGACCGTCCAACGGTTAAATCACCAGGCGATGCACAGGCAGGGACGGCTCTCCGCGCCGTCCGCGGCGCTTTCGGCGAAAGCACCCTGCCTGCAAACCAATCCGAACACTGAGCAAGTTTCATGCGCAAATCCTTCAACCAACCGCTTCTTTATCTGCTCGCGCCCGTCCTGCTGGCTGCCTGCCTTTTGCTGGGACCGCATGGATTCGGTCTGCCAGACACCGCCACGCCCATCGGCCAGGTCCTGCTGGAACTGCGCCTGTATCGCATCGCCGCGGGATTCCTCGTGGGCGCCGGTCTGGCCTGCTCTGGCGCTGTGCTGCAGGCCCTGTTGCGAAATCCGCTGGCCGATCCCTACGTGCTGGGCGTCAGCGGCGGCGGCGCGCTGGGCGCGGCGCTGGCAATCTTCTTCGGGTGGACCGCCGTGCATGTGCTGGCCCTTCCGGCGGGCGCGTTTCTCGCGGCGCTGGCCACGCTCCTGCTCGTCTATCGCCTGGCTGCGCGCGGCAGCGTAGTCTCGTCCTACGGCTTGATTCTCGGCGGCGTGGTTGTCAGCTCCATGCTTTCGAGCTTTCTGATGCTGCTGGTGTTTTTCGCCGGCGACCGCATGCCGCCGATCATTTTCTGGATGCTGGGCAATCTGCAGGTGACCAACTCGGCCATGTTGCTGGCGTGCGGCGGATGCATAATGGCCGCGTATCTGGTCATGTGGCTCCTGAGTCGCGAGCTGAACGCGCTCACCCTCGGCCGCGACATGGCACATCATCTGGGGATTCGCACCGAACTTGCCGTGGCGCTGGCGCTCGGAGCAGCCACGCTGGCGGCGGCCAGCGCCGTGGCCTTGTGCGGGTTGATCGGGTTTGTCGGCTTGATTGTGCCGCACGCCATGCGCCACGTGGTGGGCGCCGACCACCGCCGTCTGCTTCCCGCATGCGCCGTGGCGGGCGGTGTCTTTCTGGCCCTGTGCGATACATTTGCGCGTCTGGTGGTCGCGCCGGTCGAACTCCCCGTGGGCGTGATCACCGCACTGACCGGCGGACCGTTCTTTCTGATCCTGCTGCGACAACGGAAACAGACGTGGTTGGAATAATCAAACGTGACGGCCAGGAACAAGGAACGAAGAACCAGGAACGCCAGCATCTATCCATGAACACCGCCATTGAACTTCAAAACGTTTCCGCCGGTTATCCGGGCCGCCCGGTGCTGCGCGATCTTTCGCTCGTGATCCGCGCGGGCGAGACCGTCGCGCTGCTGGGACCGAACGGCGCGGGCAAGTCCACCCTGCTGCAGGTCATGACCGGACGGCATCGCGCAGCCACGGGCACGGCGCGTCTGTTCGGTCACGATGTGCGCCATCTGCCGGCCGCCGAGCGCGCGCGTCTGGTTTCGATGGTCCCGCAACAGCTCGAAGTGCCGATGGCGTTCACAGTCGAGGAAATGGTCATGATGGGACGCACCGCCGCGCTCAGCCGCTGGCAGGGTCCTTCCGCAGCGGATCTTAAAATTGTCGACCAGGCCATGACGTACACCGACGTGCTCGACCTGCGCGGCAGGTTGTTTCAGGAGATGAGCGGCGGCGAGCGCCAGCGCGTCATGGTCGCGCTGGCATTGGCGGCCGAACCGCGCCTGATCCTGCTCGACGAACCAACCGCGCATCTGGACATGAACCACCGGTTGGAAGTGCTCGAATTGATCTCGCGGCTGAACTGCGAACGCGGCGTGGCCATTGTCATGGTGGCGCACGATCTCAGCCTGGCCGCCGAATTCTTCCCGCGCCTGGTCATGCTGGATGGGCAAGGCCGCATCGCGGCCGACGGCTCGCCCGCAGAAGTGCTGCTCGAATCCACCATTGAATCCGTCTACCACTGCCGCGTCAATGTCCACCCCGATCCGGACTGCGGTTCATTACGCGTCTTCCCCAAACGCACGCGGGCGTATGCGCAGGCCACGGCAGCAAAGTAGCACGGGCTCGCCCCGAGCCCCGTGCATGCTGGCGCACAGAACATCGCCGGATGCGACGGCGCGCATCCCTCCAGTCATTACCGCCGGTTTTGAATGTTTGGAGGGCGCCGCTCCGTCGGCGCCGGTCATAATGAAATTGCCGATTAATGCACCTGCGGCGGGTTCCTGACTAACACTGCGCCTCATATCCACACCTGAAAGAGCTTTGCGCCGCACCGCGCATCGTCTTATCCTGTCGCCATGCACTTGGAAATTCTGACCGTCGGCGCCTTCGAGGTAAACTGCGTGGTGCTGTGGGCGGAACCTTCGCAGGCCTGGATTGTGGACCCGGGCGCGGATGCGGATCTCATCCGCACATGCCTCCATAAACACGGGCTGCATGTTGCGCAGGTGGTCTGCACCCATGGGCATATTGACCACATCAGCGCGCTGGACGAACTGCTGACCACCGATGCGGCGCCGGTCTGGATGCATGCCGACGACGCCCAATGGGCGTTCAGCGCAGTCAACCGGCTGCCCCCGGCCTACCCCACTCCGCCGCAGCGCCCGGCCTTGTTGCAGACAGAACTGAGCGATGGCCGCCTGCTGATCAGCGGAGGAATCGAAGCCCGGATCATCCGCACTCCCGGTCACACGCCGGGGTGTGTCTGTCTGTACCTGGAACAGGAGCGGCTGCTGTTGACCGGCGATACGTTGTTTGCCGGTTCCGTGGGCCGCACCGATCTGCCGGGTGGCGACAGCCGGCAACTCATGCGGTCGCTGACCAAACTGCTGCCCCTGCCCAACAACACCCGGATGATTGCCGGACACGGTCCTGCCAGTATCCTGGGCGAGGAAAAACAAACCAATCCGTTTTTGCAGGGTAGGCTGTAGGCTGAAGGTGCGTGCTGGCAAGGCCGTCGCGCATTTCGTGGGGAAAGCCGCCCGCTGATTTCGGCCCATCCGCGGCGTTTGGTCGGGTGGGGCGGATACGTATCCTGCCCCACCCCTCGATGCCTTGCGGCCTGGACCAAACTAAGCGGGCATTTTCCCCATCCCCGCGGGTACGCGGGGCAGCGAAATGCGCGCCGCGGGCGCTCCTTTTGGTTTGTGAAATTATAGGTGGTTGGACTGGGCGCAT